>Ga0208435_100029_pt1 | contig 85994 bp, 76 predicted proteins | sample 24_taG_FD_184097 | JGI IMG/M metagenome (GOLD analysis project Ga0208435, IMG submission 184097) | Marine viral communities from Cariaco Basin, Caribbean Sea - 24_WHOI_OMZ (SPAdes) (version 2) | ecosystem: Environmental > Aquatic > Marine > Oceanic | place: Caribbean Sea: Cariaco Basin...
GTTCTGGTCACACTCTGTTGGATGACGCCGCCATGCAAATGCTGGCCAAAGCGGCGCCCCTACCGAAAGTGCCCGCGGAAATGCGCGGCGAAAGCTTCACCTATGCGTTGCCGGTTCGTTTCCAGCTGCGCTGATTCTCCCCACCATCAATCAGTGCGGGCAACTTTTCGCCTGCCCAGCAAGTGTTCGCCCACCATCTAAGCAAGCACTTGCTCAGGCGATTGCTCACACCACGCCAAGAAACTTCAACCCATTGTTTTTAAAAAAATTAATAAATCTGGCACAGTCCTTGTTATCTATAATCGCGTCCAGGGATCACCCAACGGACCATTATTCATTCACACGTCATGGAGCAGACTATGCCAACTCCTTGTTATATCAGTATCGAAGGTAAAACTCAGGGCAACATCACCGCTGGTGCATTCACTTCCGACTCCGTAGGTAACATCTACGTTGAAGGTCATGAAGACGAAGTGCTGGTTCAGGAATTCAGCCACGTTGTTACCGTTCCGACTGATCCTCAGTCTGGTCAGCCTTCCGGTCAGCGCGTTCACAAGCCGTTCAAGTTCACCTCCGCTCTGAACAAGTCCACCCCGCTGATGTACAACGCTCTGGCTTCCGGCGAAATGCTGCCCAAGGTTGAGCTGAAGTGGTACCGCACTTCCGTTGAAGGTAAGCAGGAGCATTTCTTCTCTACCATCCTGGAAGATGCCACCATCATCGACATCGACTGCAACATGCCTCACTGCCAGGACGCAGCCAACGCTGACTTCACTCAGCTGGTTACCGTGTCTCTGTCCTACCGCAAAGTCACCTGGGAACACGCTGTTGCCGGTACTTCCGGTGCAGACGACTGGCGTTCGCCGATCGAAGCCTGATCCCTCAGGTTCGATCATGCCAAAACGGCTAGCCTTCGGGCTGGCCGTTTTTGATTGAGCCCTCACGCCTTCCTGTCTAACATGCCCCAAACACTTGGGGATCTCATGTTCAGTTCTCTTCAGACAAGCAAACAAATCGGCACCCTCATGTGCCAAACCACCCGGACCATTCTCTGGCAACCGGCGCAGGCTTGGGTGCAGGCGCGCAATAGCCAAGCGGGTCTGCTATTGCGAGTCGGATCGGGACAGGCCACTTACCACAGCTACGACCCGCGCACCAAACAGCATCTGATCAACTACGGTGTGCGCATGATTGCGGCCAAGCGTCAGCCGGAGACGGCCCAAGGCTGGCTGTCTTCCCGGGAAATTCGCGAACGGGGCTATTTTGGCGGTGAGGTCAGCGAACTAAATCTTCTGGCGCATACTTGCTGCCATGAGTTCGCCCATTTACTGCAATACAGCGCCGGGCAACGCCATTATGGCTCGGTCCATAACCGTCACTTTTACGAAGTGCTGGACCAACTCCACGCCAGTGGCGGTGCCGATGCAGCACGGGATTTTCTGGCGCAGCAGGCAAGTGAAGCGGCGCTCCCGCTTTCCCGCGATGTGTTTGCAATACCAACACCGCATCAGGCCAAAGCTCAGTGGCAAGCCGGAGAACCGGTGCGCTTCGGGCGTGGTAGCAAACAGAAGCAAGGCAGGATCGTCCGGGTGAACCGGAAAACCTGCACCGTTGAAGTCCCGCACCAACCCAGAAACCTGCTGTATCGGGTTCCGTTTGCCTTGTTGGAAGCGCTAGGCTGACACATCGACTGGCGCGGCCACATCCGCTTGCGCCAATGTCAGCAGGGCGCGCACTTCGGGCAGGCACGACCCACAATTGCTCCCGCATTTCAGCGACTCACTCAATGCTTCCACGCTGTCGCAGCCTGCTTCAATAGCCCGCAGAATGGCGTTTTCACCCACCTGAAAACAACTGCACACCAACGCACCCGTTGGTTCGACATCGGCACGGCCGGCCGCCAGCAGAGACCAGCGTTGTTCCAGGCTGACCTCTGTCTCAGCGAAACATTGGTCCAGCCATTCAATGCCGGGCATTGCACCAGTTTCTTTCTCAACCAAAAGCACCGCCTGCAGCCGCCCGGCGTCCAACCAGACTGCCCGGAAACGACCCTGCGCGGTATCTTCCATAACCAGATCCGGTTCTCGACCGAAACACTGCCAGCCTAGCGCGAGCCAGTCCCCATGGTGACTGCCCGCCAGCCACCACGCGCTGCTGTGGCCCAACACCTGACGACTCCAGTAATCGAACGATGCCGCCATGGGGGTGGGCAGACCAGTCTGGTCGCCGGACAGCATCAACCGCGCCTGCCACCGGGTGCTCAATGGCTTAATGCTCGCGATACCGTGTTTGCTCTCAGGCTGCCCGGAAATCGGATCGACCGTTGCGTCCATCAACTCAGACGCCAAAGCCGAAGAAGCAAATTGGCCGTTCCAGTGAATGGGCACAAAGACTTCTCCCGGCCTTTGACCGAAAGCAGACCTTACACGGCCCACATACTGGCCCGTCGGCCCGGCCAAAACGGCCAATTCGCCCTCAGACAACCGGTAACGGGACAGGTCCTCGGGGTGCACCTCAATAAACGGCTCCTCCCGGTGGGCAAACAGTTTCGATGCCAAGCCGGTTCGGGTCATGGTGTGCCACTGGTCCCGGATGCGACCGGAATTCACCACCAACGGGTAATGCTCCCCGGGTTGCTGCCCGGGACTCTGTGCATGCACGGGCACCAGCCGGGCACGGCCGTCCGGTGTCGGGAACCGGCCATCACGGAACAGGCGGGCGGTCTGCTGCAAAGCGCCACACTCATCCACGCGAATGGGCCACTGGAGTGGCTGCATCTGCTCGTAGGCTTCATCCGTCAACTGAGCCAGCGCCGCAATATTGAACATTCGGGTTCCGGAATTATCCACCCCGGACAAGGCGGCGTGCTCCCGAAAGATATCCACAGGCTTGTGATAACCAAACGCCTGTGTGTAGCCCAGCGCCTGACCAACCTCGCTGATAATCTGCCAATCCGGTTTAACCCCGGTCGGCAGCGGAAGAAACCGGCGTTGCCGCGAGATTCGCCGTTCGGAGTTGGTCACAGTGCCATCCTTTTCCCCCCAGCCTGCGGCCGGCAGAAGGATATCGGCGAACGCGGTGGTATCGGTGGTACTGACGCAGTCCGACACAATCACCGTGTCACAACGAGCCAGTGCTTCACGAACGCGGGCACTGTCTGGCAGGCTGACAGCCGGGTTGGTGCCCATCACCCAAAGCACTTTAATATCGCCCCGATGCACCGCTTCAAACAGATCCACTGCCTTGAGCCCCGGCCCGTCCGCCAGCCGATCCGTTTGCCAATAATCCGCCACCAGCTCCTGTGCACCCGGCGTGTCATAGTCCATGTGCGCTGCCAGGGTGTTTGCCAAACCGCCCACCTCACGCCCGCCCATGGCGTTGGGCTGCCCGGTTAACGAGAAAGGGCCGGCACCGGGCTTGCCGATACGCCCGGTGGCAAGATGGCAATTGATGATCGCGTTGCCCTTATCGGTGCCCGCGACCGACTGGTTAATGCCTTGAGAGAAAGCCGTCACCGTTCGCTCGGTTTCGGTAAACCATTGATAGAAGGTTTTCACATCTTCCAGGGCTAAATCGCACACCTGCGCCACAGCGTCTATGTCTGGTGCGGACCGTTGTGCAGCCTTTAACGTTTCCTCAACCCCGCTGCAGTGCTGTGTCAGGTATTCCACATTCAGCGCCTGTTGTTCGTGCATCCACACGAGCAGCCCGTTGAATAGCTGGGTATCGGTGCCGGGCCTTAGTTTCAGGTGCAAATCAGCGAGTTCACTCGTTGCGGTTTGCCGAGGGTCAATCACGACCACCTTGCGGCCAGCCCGGTGCGCCGCTTTCATGCGCTGATACAACACCGGGTGAGCCCATGCAGCGTTGCTGCCGGCCAATACCAGCAGGTCCGCCAACTCGAGGTCTTCATAACAGCCGGGCACGCAATCCTCACCGAATGCCCGTTTGTGGGCTGCTACCGCCGACGACATGCAGAGCCTGGAATTGGTATCCACATGAGGCGTGCCTACGAACCCTTTCGCCAGCTTGTTGGCAACATAGTAGTCCTCCGTCAGGAGCTGGCCGGACAGATAAAAGGCTACGGATCCCGGGCCATGGTCAAGAACCGCGTCGGTGATGGCTGAAGCCACGCGGTCAATGGCGTGCTCCCAACCGACTTCTTTACCGCCCACCCTCGGGCCAAAAGACGGTTCACTGCCAGTCACCAAGGTTTCATGCAGGGCCGAGCCTTTTACGCACAACCGGCCTTGGTTCGCTGGATGGCTGCTATCGCCGGCCACACCATCCACTCTGGCAAGCACACCGCAGCCTACGCCGCAGTATGGGCAGGTGGTGGCGATGGGTATTGATGCATTCTGATGACGGCTCACGGGGTGTCCTCTTCTATTGCTTTTTTGCCGGTTCGGCCTGACTTACTTGTAGCAATTTAAGGGCCAGCCCCTAAACACGGGGTTGCAACGGTTCCAGGCCAGCTAAAAGGTTCACGCTGGTGCAAAGCACTCGTGGGTGCACCAGAAAGCGCCAAGCGGCGGTACTGGATATTGATGAATACAAACCCTCCTAACCCGCTCGAAGGCCGGTAACTCTGGTTTTTTTATGAGCTGGCACAGCTTGTGCTCAAGACTCTGTGAACCTTCAAAACACGACAGCACTCCTCTCGGGCAAAGGCGCCTGCTTTCCGGCAACGGAGGGTGGGCGCTTTTGCGTTTACAGAGGCGTACTGAAGATCAGAGCGAGTCACATCATGGCAAGAACCCTGAAACACCTTCGGTCAGGCATCACCGTATTGCTGCTGGGCCTGGCCTCATTCGCACAGGCCGGGATAGGCCCCGCCGAAAAGCCGGATCTCAAGCTGGGCTTCATCAAGCTTACCGACATGGCGCCTCTGGCGATTGCCTGGGAACAGGGCTACTTCCTTGATGAAGGGCTGTTTGTTGAACTGGAAGCCCAAGCCAACTGGAAAGTGTTGCTGGACCGGGTGATCACCTCCGAGCTGGACGGCGCCCACATGCTGGCGGGTCAGCCTCTTGGTGCCTCCATCGGGTATGGCACGCAGGCCAATATCATCACCGCCTTCAGCATGGATCTGAATGGCAACGGCATCACCGTCTCCAACGACGTTTGGGAAACCATGAAACCCCAGCTTGCCCTGGACGGCGACAAGCCGGCCCATCCCATCAGTGCCGCAACCCTGAAGCCCGTCATCGACCAGTATCGTGATCGCGGCGAGCGCTTCAAAATGGGCATGGTCTTCCCGGTTTCCACCCACAATTATGAACTGCGCTACTGGCTCGCTGCCGGTGGATTGAACCCCGGCTATTATGCGCCCCAGAGCGGAGATACCAGTGGCACCCTACAAGCCGATGTGCATCTTTCGGTCACGCCCCCACCACAAATGCCCGCAACCATGGAAGCCGGAACGATTCAGGGCTACTGCGTGGGTGAGCCCTGGAACCAGCAGGCTGTGTTCAAGGATGTAGGTGTACCGGTCATTACCGACTACGAAATCTGGCCGAACAACCCGGAGAAGGTTTTCGGGGTGACCGAAGAATGGGCAGAAAAATACCCGAACACGCACCTCCGCTTGCTGCGCGCCCTGATCCGGGCGGCCCATTGGCTCGACGAGAATAACAACGCAAACCGCGCCGAAGCGGTCAAGATTCTCGCCCAGTCCAGCTACGTAGGGGCCGATGCAGAAGTCATCGCCAACTCCATGACCGGAACCTTTGAGTACGAGAAAGGGGATGTTCGGGAGGTGCCTGATTTCAACGTGTTCTTCCGCTATCACGCCACCTACCCCTACCCGTCCGATGCTATCTGGTACCTGTCGCAGATGCGCCGCTGGGGCCAGATTCCCGAACCCAAGCCCGACGACTGGTACATGAAAACCGCTGCAAAAGTATACCGGGGCGACCTGTACGCCCAAGCAGCCCAGTCACTGATCGACGACGGTCTGCTGGCCGCCAGCGATTTCCCGGACTTCTCAGAAGAGAACTTCGAGCGTCCGTTTCAGGGCGCGCTTATTGACGGTGTGCCCTTCACACCGAAAACACCCAACGCTTACATCGATCGTTTCGAGATCGGTCTGAAAGCTGACCAGACGCCTTAAAGGGGGAATGTAGATGAATTCACTCACCGGAAAGTTCGGCCAGGCCATGAATGTCAGCTTAAGGCAGCTGCTTGAGAACTTCGCCCCCTCGAATCTGGCTGCATCAGGCCGCCAATTGATCCTCCCGTTTGTAGGCATCTTGGTGTTCGTGGGCTTCTGGCATCTGGCTGCGCCTCAGGTAAACACCTCCCTGGGCACCTTTCCCGGACCGGCACAGGTTTGGGAGCAGACCGGCCAGCTGTGGCAGGAACATTCGAATCAGCGCGCGAAGGCCGACCGCTTCATCACCATGCAAGAGCAGCGCAACGCGCGCATTCTGGCAGACAACCCGGACGCCGAAGTCCGCATCCGTGACTACCCCGGCGCCCCCACCTTCATTGACCAAATTGGCACCAGCCTGATCACGGTCCTTGCGGGTTTTCTGGTGGCGGCACTGATCGCCGTTCCGCTGGGCATCCTGTTCGGGCTGAACCGACACTTTCAGGCAGCGGTGAATCCTTTGATTCAGGTCTTCAAACCGGTGTCACCTCTGGCGTGGCTGCCGCTGGTGACCATGGTGGTGTCGGCCACCTACGTCAGCGACGACCCTATGTTTGAGAAGTCGTTCCTGACCTCGATGATCACCGTCACTCTTTGCAGCTTATGGCCCACGCTGATTAATACCAGCGTTGGCGTAGCGGCAGTCAATCCAGACCTTCTTAACGTATCCCGGGTACTCAACCTGTCGTTCTGGAGCCATGTTCGTAAAGTGGTTCTACCGTCCTCAATACCGATGATTTTCACCGGGCTTCGGGTATCACTGGGAATTGCCTGGATGGTGCTGATTGCCGCAGAGATGCTGGCCCAGAGCCCGGGCCTGGGCAAATTTGTCTGGGACGAATTCCAGAACGGCAGCAGCCAGTCACTCAGCCGCATTATGGTGGCGGTGCTCGCCATCGGGTTTATCGGGTTTGTTTTGGACCGAGTGATGCAATTGATTCAGCGAAAGGTGGCCTGGAACGAAGGCCACTGAGCACGACTCTGTGAATCTGACTTTGGAAGAGGCCGTTCTCGGCACTCCGCAAGCGAATAAGGTGAATTCCATGGCTAAATTACATCTTGAACTGACGGGCGTTGAAATGGCGTTTGATACAGCAAAAGGGCCGTTCATCGCGCTCGACAACGTGAACCTGAAAATCCGGAAGGGCGAATTTGTGTCGCTGATCGGGCACTCGGGTTGCGGCAAATCCACCGTGCTTAATATTGTGGCCGGGCTGCTTCAAGCCTCCAAAGGGGGCTGCGTTCTGGACGGGCACGAAGTAAATTCCCCCGGGCCGGAGCGCGCCGTGGTGTTTCAGAACCACGCGTTGATGCCGTGGCTGACCGTTTACGAAAACGTCGAACTCGCGGTACGGCAGGTGTTTAAAAGAACCATGAGCCGGCAGGAACGGAAAGAGTGGATTTTGCACAATCTGGAATTAGTGAATATGGCCCACGCCGCCGGCAAACGACCCGGCGAAATTTCCGGGGGCATGGCGCAACGGGTCGGCATTGCCCGGGCACTGGCGATGAAACCCAGCGTACTGTTGATGGACGAACCGTTCGGGGCACTGGATGCCTTAACCCGTGCCCACCTGCAAGATTCCTTGATGGACATCCAGCAGGAGCTGAACAATACGGTCATCATGATCACCCACGACGTGGACGAGGCCGTGTTGCTGTCGGATCGCATCATCATGATGACCAATGGCCCCTCAGCCACCGTTGGTGAAGACCTTCGGATTGAGTTACCGCGGCCTCGCGACCGGGTCGCGCTGGCCGATAACCCCGAATATGTGCATTACCGCCAGGAAGTGCTGTCGTTTCTGTACGAGAAACAGCGGAAGTTTGAATCCATCAATACACGCCGAAGCAGCCAACAAAAGGCTCCTTCCGATTCCACTCCGGCTAAGGCCACAGCATGACCTTCTCCCGGGCTTTGCATTGGCAAAGCCCGGGCATCGGCGTTCAAATCAGCACGTTTGCCGTGGCAATCAGCGCACGCGCAACCTCGGGCAGACGTTTGCCCTGATCCATCGCCAGCTTGCGCAACAGTCTGTGTGCTTCGTCGTCATCAATATTGCGATGCTCCATCAACAGCAGTACTGCCTTTTCCTGAGTCCGCCGTTCTTCCAGCGCTTCTTTTGCGAACTGGAGCTCGTCGGACATCTGCTGCAATCTGCGATTTTGTTCCTGAATCAAGTCCAGGATCGACCGGCTTGTCTGCACGTTTTGCTCCAACGAAGCCAACAGCGTTGCCTGATCCGCTAACGAACGTCGGGCTTCGGTATACCGTTCCACGCAGCGATGGTGAAAAGCACTTTCAACGGCGTCCTCAATTGTTTTCAGATCGTCCATTCGCTCCGTCATCAAAGCAAACCAGCGCTCTGCCAGCTCCGGTGCCAAGGGCTTGTATGGGCCAATCGAAACAGCCATCTGGCGCAACTGTTCTATTTCAAGTTCACGAGGGTGCGCACGCAGCTGCCGCCAAAGTGCAAGACTGTCCCCGGGGCCATGAGCAACGAACACGTCAAAACATCGATCCTGCGCTTCAACAAGGTGCATCATGCGCCGAGACAGTGCGTGATCAAAACGTCTTTGGGCAAACCCGGTGGAGCCAGCCGCCCGCTCCTGTCCGCAGTATTCCTTGCCGGTCATCACCTGCACCAAAGCGACCAGTAAGCCCGCAATGGAGGGTTCCACGACCGTGTCTGCGGCCTCGCACACCACGGTAATCAACTGGTGGATGGTATCGCAGAACCAGCCCACCGCCTCTTGCGCTTCAATGGTCTGCGCTTCAATTCGATGGCGGATAGCCTCTAGCTGCCCCAAAGCATGAAGGGCACGGGCAATATGGCCGAGTAACGGACTGCTGACCGGATGGCTGATTAACTCGTGCTGGATATCGCGCAAGGCCTGATTGAACAGCTCTGCCCGCTCATTGGTTCCCACGATGAGGTGCGCACGCTCGCCCTTGAAGCGTTGGCCGGCCGAGCCTAGATAAAGGCTACTGATCCCCCGTTCTCGCTGCAATTCATGGATCAGGTGCCCACTGCTTTGCACCAAGCGCCCCATCAATAAAAAGTACTCGAGGCTGCGCACTTCGCATTGTCGCGAAGCGATCAGAAAGTCTGCTGCGGTAGCCGCTTGTGGTCTGGCCGAACCCGATGTCTTGCTCACGTTATTGCTCCTGTCATCGCCATGGCTGATTCGCATCGCTAAGAATCAACTGAGCAATTAACAGGCCAGCCCCAAAAAGCTTCATCGTCGGGCATCGCGCCCCAGCAAAGGGCAGGCACAACCTAGAAAACCAGCAAAAAAATCCTTCAACTGATTGAAATTTACAGACTTTAAAAACTGGCACGGAGATCGCATTAGATATTTTAGGGACGACGAATCGGCTAAGGACGGCTGAACCAAAAGATCATTGTTGTTGGCATTGGCGCCGGATCATCGCGCTCTCTCGGGAGACAGCGGTGCTCCGGCTTTTTTTTGAATCAGGAAAGGCGCTCATTATGACCACACACCCAACCGCTCCCTTGGTGATCTGCGGCCACGGCATGGTGGCCCAACGCCTGATCGAACATCTCGTCGCCAATGGTCACCCCTTTAGCAAGATCGTGGTCTTTAACGGCGAGCCGGTGTCGGCCTACAACCGCATACAGCTGTCTTCCCTACTTGCCAACGAGGTCACCGAAACCGACCTTGCCCTCAAACCCGCCCATTGGTTCTCGCAACATCAGATCGAGGTGCGCAATCACGAACCCATCGCCCGCATCGATGTTGAGCAAAGCCGGGTTGTTACAGCCCACGGATTCGTTCAACCGTACAGCAAGCTCATACTGGCGACCGGTTCTAACCCCTCGTCTCTGGGCATACCCGGTGAAGAACTGGATGACGTGTTGATGTTCCGGAGCTTGTCGGACACCCGCGCCATGATCGAAAAAACGAGGTACTGCCAGAGCGCCCTGGTGATCGGCGGCGGTTTTCTGGGTCTGGAAGCGGCAGAAGGCCTTCGGGCACGAGGCATGACGGTGACGCTATTACACCGAAGCAGCCACGTGCTGAACCGACAGTTGGATCGCACCTCCGGCGATATGTTGAAAGCTCTGTTGGAGCACCGCGGCCTGAGTGTCCTGACCGGTTATGCACCCAAGGCCTTGCTGGGCAAACAGCAGGTCAAAGCCGTTAAACTGCATGACGATACCTTGCTCACCACCGATCTGGTGGTTATTGCTACGGGCATTACGCCAAATACCGAACTGGCCGCTGCCGCCGGCTTGCACTGCGAGCGCGGCATTTGCGTCGATCAGCAAATGCGCACTTCCCATCCCGCTGTCTACGCGCTTGGCGAGTGCAGCCAGTTTCACAACCAAACCTTCGGGCTGGTGGAACCCGGCTTCCAGCAAGCTCAAGCACTCGCGGAACATCTCTGCCAGCAGACCGATGCCCAAGGTTTTGCACCGGTTGAAATACCCACTCGCCTGAAGATCAGCGGCATTCCTATTTATTCCTGCGGCCATGTCGAACCCGGTCCTGATACCGAAACCATTCAATGGCGCGATGGCCCCAAACACCGTTATGGCCGACTGTTGATTGAACGCAACCGCGTGGTCGGTGCCATGTTGCTGGGCGACACCACAAACGGCGCTTGGTACACCGACCTGATTCGTAACCAACAAGACATTACCCGCTATCGCAACGCCATTGCTTTCGGCAAACCCTATTGTGAAGCAGCAGCCTGAGCGCTGCCTTGAGAGAGGAACACACCATGAGTAAACAAACCCTGATCGTGATTGGCAACGGCATGGTCGGCCATCACTTTCTCGAGCAGTTCGTGCAATCCCCGGCGGCAAAAGCGTTTCAGATCCTCGTCTTTGGCGAAGAGAAACAGCTGGCCTATGACCGCGTGCACTTGTCCGAATACTTCTCGGGCTCCAGCCACTCAGACTTGGCGATGGGCACAGCCGATTGGTATGAAACCAACGACATTGACCTGCATCTGAATGAGCAAGTCACCGCCATCGACCGCTACAACCAGGTGGTCAGTACACCCAAAGGTGTTTATCAGTATGACCAGTTGGTGCTCGCCACCGGCTCATACCCGTTTGTACCGCCTATTGCCGGCAACGATCACGACGGCTGTTTCGTGTACCGGACTCTGGACGATCTGGACGCCATCCGCAGCAGCGCCAATAACGCAAAAACCGGTGTCGTGGTGGGCGGCGGCCTGCTCGGCTTAGAAGCCGCCAACGCCCTCAAGAGTCTGGGTTTGCAGGCCAGTGTGGTGGAATTTGCGCCGCGCCTGATGCCGGTTCAATTGGATGACCAGGGCGGTGCTTTGCTGCGGCACAAGATCGAAGAGCTGGGCGTTCAGGTGCATACCGAAAAGGCCACCACCGCCATCGTGCCCGGTAGCGATGCGCGGCTAAGAATGAACTTCTCGGATGACAGTCACCTGGAGACTGACCTGATCGTGTTCTCCGCCGGCATTCGGCCCCAAGACACTCTGGCCCGGGACTGCGGTCTGGAGATTGGCGAGCGCGGCGGCATTGTCATCAACAACCAATGCACCACCTCCGACCCGAAGATTCACGCCATCGGCGAATGCGCGCTTTGGAACAACCGAATCTTTGGTTTGGTGGCGCCGGGCTACACCATGGCCCGCACCCTCGCGGCGGCCCTGAACAACGACAACGAGGCCGCCTTCACCGGTGCCGACATGAGCACCAAACTGAAACTGCTGGGCGTCGATGTCGGCTCCATTGGCGATGCCCACGGCCAGATCGCGGGTGCGCGTAACATCCGTTTCCACGACGAACAAACGGGGCATTACCGGCGCATGGTGGTCAGCTCCGACGGTAAAAAGCTGCTGGGTGCGATTCTGGTCGGAGACAACAGCCACTATGACACCTTGCTGCAATACGCGCTCAACGGTTTGGACCTACCCGGTAATCCGGAAGTGCTGATTTTGCCCGAAACCGAGGGCGGTGCACCCACCCTGGGTGCCGATGCGCTGCCAGACACCGCATCGATCTGTTCCTGCCACAACGTCACCAAGGGCGACATCTGTGGCGCCATTGATGCCGGTTGTACGGATCTGGGGGGCGTAAAAGCCGAAACCAAAGCCAGCACCGGCTGCGGTGGCTGTACCGCGTTGCTGAAGAAGGTGGTGGACAGCGAACTGGAGAAGCGGGGTGTGGAGGTCTGCACCGATTTGTGCGAGCACTTCCCCTACACCCGTCAGGAGCTGTTCCATCTGGTGAAGGTGAACGGCATTCGCACCTTCCGCAGCCTGCTGAATCAGTACGGCAAAGGTCAGGGCTGCGATATCTGCAAACCTACGGTGGGCTCGATTCTCGCCAGTTGCTGGAACGATCACATTCTGGCCACCGACCATGTGCCGTTACAGGACACCAACGACACTTTCATGGCGAACATGCAGAAGAACGGTACCTATTCCATCGTGCCGCGTATCCCCGGCGGAGAAATTACGCCAGACAAGCTGATCGTGCTGGGCGAGGTGGCGAAAGAGTACAACCTGTACACCAAGATCACCGGTGGTCAGCGGGTTGATCTGTTCGGAGCCACGTTGAGCGAGTTGCCGGAGATCTGGGAAAAGCTGATTTCAGCAGGTTTCGAGACGGGGCACGCCTATGGCAAGTCACTACGTACGGTGAAGTCCTGTGTCGGCAGCACCTGGTGCCGGTATGGCGTGCAGGACAGTGTTGGCATGGCGATCCTGCTGGAGAGCCGTTACAAGGGCCTGAGAGCGCCTCACAAGGTGAAGATGGGGGTGTCGGGCTGCACTCGGGAGTGTGCCGAGGCGCAAAGCAAGGATTTCGGGGTGATTGCTACGGAGAAGGGCTGGAACCTGTACGTGTGCGGTAATGGCGGTATGCGGCCCCGGCACGCGGATTTGTTCGCGACGGATTTGTCCGATGAGGCGCTGATTCAGGCGATTGACCGGATTGTGATGTTTTATGTTCGCACGGCGGACCGGTTGCAACGCACCAGTGTTTGGCTGGAGAACCTGGAAGGCGGTTTGGAGTATTTGAAGCAGGTGGTGTTGGAGGACAGTTTGGGCATTGGTGCGGAGTTGGAGCAGCACATGGCGGAGATTGTGGACACGTATCAGTGTGAGTGGAAGACGGCGGTTGAGGATCCGGAAAAGCGCAAGCGTTTCCGGGAGTTTGTGAATGCGCCGGAGCGGAAGGATCCGGTGCAGCAGTGGACTTCGGAGCGGGGGCAGCGTCGGCCTGTTTTGGAGTTGGCCTCTTTGTAGCCTGTTTTGGTTGTGGGGGCGGCGCCCGGCGGCATGGGGATACTTTTCTTTCGGAAAAAATAACTCGCTTCGCTCAGACATCTTTTTTCCTGCAGAAAAGCATCCCCACACCACCTGGCCCATAGGCCTTGGTGAACTACTAGAAAGCATAAATAATTGGAGAAAATCTATGAAAGCTCAGTCTCGTTGGGATGTGGTTTGTACCGTTGAAGACTTGGTGCCGGATTCCGGCATTGCGGTGTGGACGCAAGCCGGGCCGGTTGCGGTGTTTTATCTGCCGCATCGGTTGCCTGCGTTATTTGCGGTTAGCCATACCGACCCGTTCAGTGGATCAAACGTGTTAGCACGGGGGATTACCGGGGATGTGGACGGTGAGCCGGTGGTGGCTTCGCCGTTGTATAAGCAGCATTTCAGTTTGCGTTCCGGGCTTTGTCTCGAGGACGACGGCGTGCAGCTTAAGACTTACCCGGTGCTGCTGGACGGTGATCGCATTCTGCTGGAGCTTCCGGTGTCGGCCGGTCGGGAGGAGTTTCAGGCTGCCTAAGGCGGGCATTTCAAGGCGCTTGACCGGGTGGGGTGCCGCGTATAGTCTGCGGCAAACCCCCGCGGATTCGGAGTGCCCCAGGTTATGGCAGATCACAGCCAGTTTCGTTTGTTGTCGGAACGGCGGTTTGCACCGTTTTTTGTCACCCAGTTTGCCGGTGCGTTTAACGACAATCTTTTCAAAAACGCGCTGTTGTTGTTGGTGACCTACAACGCCGGTGGGCTGTTTGGTCTTTCTTCCAGCGTGGTGGTCAATCTGGCGGCCATGCTGTTTATCCTCCCATTTTTCCTGTTCTCCGCGATTGCGGGCCAGATTGCCGACCGTTACGAGAAGTCCGGCATTATTCGCTGGGTCAAGTTGGCGGAGGTTGCCATCATGGTGGTGGCCGCGGTTGGGCTGTGGTTCGGCTGGCACGAGATGTTGCTGTTGCTGCTGTTTTTGATGGGGGTTCAGTCCGCTTTTTTTGGCCCGGTTAAGTACGCGATTCTTCCCCAGGCTTTGGATAACTCCGAACTGGTGGGTGGCAACGCGCTGGTGGAGATGGGCACCTTCGTGGCCATTTTGCTCGGCACACTGGTGGCCGGGGTGATGATGAAAGCGCCGCTACCGGGTCCGATGATCGCCATCGCGGTGTTAGTGGTTGCGGGTTTGGGGCTGGTTTCCGCGTTGAAGATTCCGAAGGCCGAAGCGGCTGCGCCAGACCTGAAGATCAATTTCAGCCCGCTGAAAGAAACCTGGAAGTTGATGGCCATCGCCAAAGACAACCACAACGTGCTGCTGAGCGTGGTGGCGATTTCCTGGTTCTGGTTTCTGGGCGCGGCCTACCTGACGCAGTTCCCGGGTTTCGCCAAAGATGAACTGCTCGGTGATGAAACCGTGGTTACGGTGTTGCTGGCCATTTTCACGATCGGGATTGCGGTGGGCTCCATGGTGTGTGAGCGCATGTCCGGCCACAAGGTAGAGCTCGGCATTGTTCCTATTGGCTCTCTTGGGCTGAGCCTGTTCGGTATCGACCTCTACCTGAACATGCCGGCACAGCCCGTGCCGTCGGATTGGTGGATGATCTTTACCGATGGCAGTTACCGCCGGGTTGCGCTGGATCTGTTGGGTATCGGTGTCTCTGGCGGCCTGTTTATCGTGCCCTTGTATGCGTTTGTCCAGCAGGAAACCCCACCGGAAACCCGGGCCCGGGTGATTGCGGCGCTGAATGTGTTCAACGCCCTGTTTATGGTCGCCAGCGCCCTGTTGGGCATGTTGATGCTTGGCGTGATCGGGCTCAGCATACCCGAGTTTTTCTTGGTGCTCTCGATCATGAACCTGCTGGTCGCAGCCTTTGTGTATCAGCAAGTGCCGGAGTTCGCGCTGCGTTTCGTGATCTGGATGATGTCGCACACGATTTACCGGGTTAAGCACCACGATCTGGAGCAGATTCCGGACGAAGGCCCGGTGCTGCTGGTGTGCAACCACGTGTCCTACATGGACGCACCGGTGATCGCCGGTGCAGTCAAACGGCCCATTCGCTTTGTGATGGATCACCACATTTTTTCCACGCCGGTGCTCGGCACCTTCTTCCGGATGGCGAAAACCATCCCCATCGGCCCGAAAGCCAAGGTGCCCGACATTTACAAAACGGCGTTTGAGCGAATTGATGAAGAACTGGCGGCGGGGAACGTGGTGTGTATTTTCCCGGAAGGTCGGCTGACCTCCGATGGCGAAGTCGCAGCGTTCAGGTCCGGTGTGGAGCTTATTTTGCAACGCCGCCCGGTGCCCGTGGTACCCCTTGCCCTGCGCGGGTTATGGGGCAGCGTTTTCAGTCATTGCGGCGGTCCGGCGCTCACGCATTTGCCCAAGCGTTTCTGGTCGCGCATTCATCTTCTGGCCGCTCAGCCCGTGAACCCGGAAGACGCCAGCGCCCAAATGTTGGAAGACACCGTGAAATCGTTGAGAGGACCGCACCCTTAGCCGCGGGGGTGCGGTTTGCCGCTTGCCTTACCCGAAGCGGACTTCGCTGTTGCGTTCGGAAATCTGGCTGTTCAGAGTCCAGAAATCGTACAACACGCCGATGAAGAACAAACCGCCGGTAAACAAGTAGATAATGCCGGTTATCCACTTACCCATGTACATGCGGTGCACACCAAACACGCCTAGAAAGGTGAGCAGTATCCAGCCAATGTTGTAATCGGTATGGCCTTGCTGGAACCGGCTGTCGGCCTCACGGTCCATCGCCGGAATCAAAAACAAGTCGATGATCCAGCCAATAAAAAACAAACCCAGTGTAAAGAACCAGATGGTGCCGGTGATGGGCTTGCCGTAATAAAACCGGTGTGATCCCAAAAACCCGAAAATCCAGAGAAGGTAACCAATAATCTTACTGTGGGTGTTACTGCTTTCGATCATGTTTGTCTGCATCCTCCCGGATGGTTGCACTAAGTTGATTTCCGCTCGACACCCCGCATCACTACCTCACCTTGGCGCCACAACCGCCATTCGCCGGGCTGGTAAATGTCCCACTTTTCATCGGTGGTTAACGGCTCGGTGACGATCACGCTGACCACGTCGTTCGGGGTGGTTTCCGCTTCAAAGTCGATGGTTACATCGGTGTCTTTCAATCGGGCAGGGCCGAAAGGAGCCCGGCGGGTGATGCTGGCCATTTTGGTGGTGCAATAGGTAAACAGCCAATCGCCGTTGCTCAGCAACAGATTAAACACACCTTGGCTGGCGTATTGCGAAGACAATTTAACCAGCCGCTCAACCACCTGTTCCAGACTGTCGTCCCGGTGACAATGACTGCGCAGATGATTCAGCATATCGCAGAATAACGCCTCGCTGTCGGTGCTGCCGACCGGTTCGTAAAACCCCTCCGGTGCCCGAAAACCGGTCAGCTGGCCGTTATGGGCACATACCCAGTAACGGCCCCAGAGTTCACGAATAAACGGATGGGTATTGGCCAGGCAAATTTCGCCGACATTGGCTTGCCGAATGTGACAAAGCGCCACTTCACTTTTGATCGGATGGGTTTGCACCACTTCGGCGAGGCGCGAGCTGGCACTGGCATCGGAGTCGTGGAAGCAGCGAATGCCCTTGCCTTCGTAAAAGGCCACGCCCCAACCGTCTTTGTGCGGCCCGGTTTCGCCGCCCCGGCGAGTGAGACCGGTAAAGCTGAAACACAGGTCTGTCGGGGTATTGGCGCTCATGGCCAGCAGTTCACACATGATTCGATAATTCCTCGAGCAACATAATCGGTCGGCGTAAGCATACCGTATTCAGCCCTCACCTCCAGCCGCTGCACCCTCTTGCGTGGGTTGCGTATTGAACGACGAGGTCACCTGGTTTCGGCCTGATCGCTTACCCCGGTATAGATGCTGATCGGCCACCGAGAACAGGGTGTTTGCCTGGCGGCCATCTTCGGGCCATTGCGCCAGACCAAATGACGCGGTGACAGCTATGTCCGCACCGCCCAAACGTACCTTCCGGGCGGCTATTCGCTGCCGAAGCTCTTCAATGAGTTCATAGGCGGCTTCAGGCTGGACATCCCGTAAAATCAGGCCGAACTCCTCACCGCCCAGGCGACCTACAAAGTCCGTTGTGCGCAGCCGTTCCTGCAGGCACTGGCCGATTTCCTGCAGAACATAATCGCCAGCTTCATGACCGTGGGTATCGTTGATCGCTTTGAAGTGGTCAATGTCCATCATCACCAACGCAAACGCTGTGTTGCTACGTTCGCTCTCGGCGATAGTACGTGTCAGCGTCGACTGAAAACTCCCTCGGTTGGCCAGCCCGGTCAGTGCATCCGTTTGTGCCACTTCGATCAAACGCTGTTCGGCTTCCTCGCGGCGGGCCTCGTACATATACATGAACACCTGCATCAGGCTGCTACACAGCACCATATTCAGGAAATCAATGACGAATTCGGCAGAGCTAAGGCCCTCGATACCACTGAGAAAAACGACGTAGACCACGCCTCCCAAAATCATGAAAGGCACGCTCAACATCATGCCTTCGCGCCTACCCAGCAACAGATACGCCAGTACAGGCATCATCAATACCCAAACAAACGCCGCCATGGAGGCATCCGGCAACAGCATGATGACAATAAAAAACGAGAACAGGGTAAACAGGTAACCGTAAACCCAGCGCTCGAAATGCGGGGTGTGGTTGATACGGGCAACACCAACAAACGCCAGGCCGCCAAATACAACTTCAACGGCCGATACCCACGGGTAGCCACTGAACAATTGCAGAGTGGCGAACACCATGAGAGACAAGCCCGTCACCCACAACAAAAACCGGGCGAGCGATCGGCGGTGGTTATCCCTCAGCCCGGACCGGCTCAGCGTCATCGCCTTGCCCAAATCCGGGTGGTTTAACATGTGCATACAGAGTCTGCCTTAGATCAGGCTTCTATCTAGTTGTTGTCGTGCAATACCCTGACTATAAAACACGCAACCGGATTTTCCCTAGCAGTTTTGTCGCGGGTTAAACGCAAGGCAGTTCGAGACGGCAGCGAAGCCTTTGGTTACAATCAAACTTCTTGTAAATTCATGCCCTTCGCTTGGAACTGATTATGGAATGGAGTCTTACCCACTTATGGCTGATTCTGGCCTTGGTTCTCAGCCTTGCCGAACTCACCTCTGGCGTACTTTTGCTGCTGGCGCTCGGTATTGCGGCGGCACTAACGGCTTTGGTGTCGTTTCTGGGTGCCCCCTTTGAATGGCAATTGGTCACCATGGGTATCATGTCGGGCATTTTAGTGCCCGTTGCCATTCGCTGGATACGCCCTCGTTTTTCGCCCAAAGGCGTGGCCTACGGCACGACCGGCACCGGTGTTGAACATGGCAAAACGTATCGGACACTGCTGCGTGGTTTTGATGGTGCCACCGGCATCAAAGTCAACGGCGACTTCTATCGTCTGAAATTCTCCGACGGCAGCAGCCCTGACTTGCCTGAGGGCACCGCCGTGATTTTCGACAAGTTTGATGGCACCACTGCCATCGTGCACCTGGCTCAACCCAAACAGGAAGGTTAAACATGGAAGCATTCATTACTCCGGGGCTGGTTATCAGCTTAATTATTGTTGCTGTCGGCATCTTTGTTATTGCCAAAGGCCTGGTGATTATTCGCCAATCCGAAGTCATGGTTATCGAGCGGCTGGGTTCGTTTAACCGCGTCCTCGAGAGCGGCATCAACATCATCATTCCGTTTATCGAGAAGCCCCGCCCGATCAGCATGATTCGTTACATGCGCATGGGTGAGGAATACCACCCGGTAACCAGTGATGAAGTCCGCATCGATCGCCGGGAAACCGTAATGGACTTCCCCGGCCAGCCGGTGGTGACCACCGATAACGTGACGGTGAAAATCAACGGCGCGCTTTACTACCAGATCATCGACCCTCGCCGTGCCGTTTACGAAGTCGCCAACATGAGCCAGGCGGTGGAAGTGTTGGCCAAAACCACCCTGCGGTCGGTGGTGGGCAAAATGGAACTGGACAAGCTGTTTGAATCCCGCAGTGAAGTAAACAGCGCCATTCAGGCAGAAATGGAAGAGGCCGCGTCAAAGTGGGGTGTGAAGCTCACGCGAGTGGAAGTGCAAGACATCAGCATGCCGGAAGAAGTGGAAGAGGCCATGCGCCTGCAAATGGCCGCCGAGCGTAAGCGTCGTGCCACGGTGACCGAGGCCGAGGGTGAAAAAGCCGCGGCGATTGCTATGGCTCAGGGCCAGCGTGAATCTGCCATCCTGAATGCTCAGGGCGATAAAGAATCCGCCATCCTGCGGGCTCAGGGTGAGCAGGAATCCATCCGCCTGGTACTGAATGCCATTGGTGAAAACGAAGAAAACAAGCGCACGGTTGTGGGCTACCTGCTGGGCCAAAGCTACATCAAAGCCCTGCCCACCATGGCGCAAGACGGCGAGCGCGTGTTCGTGCCTTACGAATCGACCGCGCTGCTGGGCTCTATGGGCATGTTCCGGGAACTGGCGGGCAGCCCCGAAGATGTAGTGCGTGACGGTTTGCGCAGCGGCATGGTGGCTTCCGCTGGCACCAACTGAAAGGCGATGAGCGCTCGCTAACCCAGTAGATGATCCAGCGGGCGCTCATAACTGGGCGCGAACACGTCAAGGAAGTACATCACTTCCGGCGACGCGTCTTCTTGCAGGCGGCGGAGAATTTGCTCGGCCGCCGGCTCAAATTCTTTATTACCGGTCTGGATTTCGGCCCGGCACTTCAACAGCGCAGACAACCGGTCGGCAGATTTAATCAACTCTTTTTCTTCCACGCTCCACTGCGATTCCCGCAGATAAGGCGAGAAAGCATCCTGCAACTCATCGGGCAGCAACGCCAACAGTTCACTTTCAGCTTTGTGTTCAATATCGCCGAACGCTTCCCGCATCACTTTTGAGTGGTACTTCACTGGCGTCGGCATATCACCGGTAATCACTTCGGTGGCATCGTGATAGAGCGCAGCGGTGGCAATCCGGTCGGCATTGAGCTGTCCCTCAAATCGGGTGTTGCGGATCAATGCCAGAGCATGGGCAATGGTGGCGACTTCCCAGGAATGGGTTGCTACGTTTTCTTCAATGGCATTGCGCATCAAACCCCAGCGTTTGATCCAGCGCAGCCGGGACACATAGGCAAAAAAATGGCTTACGGGCGTTTTCTTCAAAGTCATTCCAGTTTCCTGTTGGACCGCAATCAGCGCACATCCAGTGTGAACGGCACGATCACGTTCCCTTGTTCGTCCAATTCCGAGTGCTGCAACGTATCCAGTGTGAACAACTGGCCACTGGGCACTCCGTGAGTGTCCTTCAATAACCGGTAAATCGCTTGCCCACGCTTGGCTGCAAGCTGGCTCAACGCTTCCGGTGGCAATTGGCGTTCGCCGGCCCGGTACTCCTGCTGGGCTTGGGCCCAGGCTTCTTCGGTGACGGCTTCTCCGACTGCTCTCAAGCGTGCCTTCAGCAGCTCCAGCCCATCGACTGTGGGTGCCGCTGCACCACGAATGCTCAGTAGCAAATCCGGCCGATCGTTCAACGCCTTAGCCAAGGCTGCGATTTTTTCCGCCTCGCCGTCCGCTAAAGCGATTTCACCGGGCACAAAGCTGACCCGGCCCAGCTCTTCACTGCTGAACCCGGCAAAGTCCGCCAGCGAGCCGAGCATGCTAAACGGAGATGCGGCCGCTTTGACCAGTAGATTCACGAAGGTGCGCATCACCACCTGACCAATTCGGAAATCCGGATTGGTGATATCGCCCTCTACCGGCAAATCCACTTTGATAATGCCTTGCTGATTAGTCAGCAAGGCCATCCCCAATTTTACCGGCGCGTTAACGGCTTCTTCACTGGCGATCGATTGCCCCAGTCGCATCTGATCCAGAACTAACTGATTCGAGGCCTTCAAGTTGGTACCGGTGATTTCGTAATCCAGCTCAAGATCCAGTTTTCCGGCATCAACGGCGTACCCCAAATAACGCCCGAGATAAGGGGAAAGTACCGGCAGAGACAAGCCTTCTATCGTGAGCTTCAGATCGCTGGTTTCGTCGGTACCCAAAGCGCCCAACGAGCCTTCGAATTTTACCGGCGCACCGCCGGCCAATTCGCCTTGCAGATTGACCAGCCCCTGTTGGGGCGGCACGTTGCTGATACCACTGACAGAACCCGATAACGCCTCAAAGCTGGTCGAGAAAACGGGGGTGAGCGTTCGGTCGGTGTACCCCACCGAACCCTCATCAATCAGCAACTCGCCAATCCGGAATATAAACGCCGGCTCGTCATTACCTTGCGCCGCAGAAGCCTCATTTGAGGATTGCTCGCTGGCCTGCGCATCGGGCCCGGTTTTAACAATACGTTCGACGTTGTGAGCACCGCCTTTTACCCGAACCAGATTGAGAGCAGGCTGCTCGAGCGTGATCGTGCCAATCTCCAAACGGGCCGGGTTAACGTTGAATTCCACCGGTGCCAATCGCAGCAACTGCCAGGACACCAATTCGCCCTCTTGATCCGGCAGGCGCAGATCAAAGCCGGTAATTTGCGCCGAACCGCTGAAGGTGCCGGTTACCGGATCGTCTTGCCCGTCCAGATCCAGATTGCCGTCAAAACCGAGTAAACCATCCGCCACCGCAACGTTGGCTCCCATCTGTATGTAGGGCTCAACCGCGGCCAGAGCAATGCCGGATCCTGCCAAAGCAGCTTCGAAATTGAATGGGGTGGGGGTAAGCTGGCCCTTGGCGGTAAGTTGCCCGCCACTGGCCAGCTTGGTGGAGAGTTGGTAGTCCACCGGCTCGTCTGTCCGGTACGAAAGTTCACCCAAGGTAACCTCCAGATCCACCAACTCCAGCTCTGCAGGCTGCACAGCCGCTTCATCCCGCCAACGCAAGCGACCCTGCGTTAACTCAACACCCTGGACCTCCCACTGGAACGACGGGGTAGAGCTCTGCGGCGTTTCAGCCGCTGACCTTGTCTCAACAGACTTCAACGAGGCTTGCCAGTCAATGCTGCCATCAGCTCGCCGGGCTGCTGACACCACCGGCTGCTCGATCCTTACCATACCGACCTGCGCTTCTTGGCCGGCCAGATCGAAGCCGATGCCATCCACCGACAGGGCTTTCAGGGTCAACGCTGGCTCGTCTATGTCTTCAGCCAACGCGAACGCCAGCTCTTTCAGCTCGACCTCACCGTTGGACGTTTGCAGCTGAAAACCCCGCTCATTTGACAACCAATAATCCGACTCAACCGTGACTCGTCCATCCTGTAACTGCCAGGGTAGGTAAGGCTCCAGATACTTGGACAACGTTCTATAATTCACATCGGAAAACCGAACCCGGCCTTCGGAATGCAATGGGTTAAGACTCAGCTCACCCTCCCATTCAAGGGTTTGATCACCAATGGCCGCCTGAATGGAGTAGCGACTATCCTCTTCACTGCGCGACCAGGTGGCCAGATCGTCAACGGCCAGATCCAGCGGCTCCACCTCCAACTCGACGGTGTCATCCTGAGTAAAGTCTCGGAATAATAACCGGCCATTTTCGATAGCCAAGTGCCCGAAGTAGAGCTTAGGTGGCTCAGACGCTTCTTTATCCGTCTCGGGTGCGTCCACCTCGATTTCCGGGTTCGCTTGCTGCCAGTCCCGCACGAAATTGATGGAGTAATTCTCCAATAGATCCAGCCGCACGTCGGGCTTGATCAGGCGGATTTCATCAAACCCCACCACACCTTTGGCAAGATGCAACACATCCAGATTGACACGTAGATGTTCAAACGCGGCAACGGGCCGGTCATCGTCGCCCCGGGCCGAAAACTTGTCGGCTTCCAGGCTGAACAGAAACGGGTTAAAACGGATGTCAGAAACCTGTGCCTGCCAACCCATTTTGTCTTTCAACTGGCCCGGTAACTCTTTCTCCAGCCACCACGGCAGCAACAGAAATCCAGCCAGCGCATACAGCACTAGCAAAACACACAACCCGATCAACAGATTTCTGACCCTATGACTTGCTGCCGCTGATTGGCCCACAAAACTCTCCCTTACCCGTTATGGTCATCACTAAAGCATAGCGTTCACACAACGGCTTTGTCAGCCATACCTGACAGCCGCCGCCGAACCCTATATCCTCAACACCTTAAAAACTCCTGTGACCGCCAACGGAGAACAGCTCTATGGATATCGGCGATATGCGTCGGGACTTTGAAAGTGAGGGCCTGGACCGTGAACATTTGCATGACGACCCTGTGATTCAGTTCCAAAACTGGTTCGAAGACAGTCGCAAGGCTGGTATTCTGGAGCCAAATGCGATGTCTTTAGCCACCTGCGGCGCAGATCATATGCCCGATATCCGGACCGTGCTGCTGAAGTATTTCGACGACCACGGTTTTGTTTTTTACACCAATTACAGTAGCCGAAAAGCGCGCGAGCTCGACCAGAACCCACGCGCTGCGTTGCTGTTTCCGTGGATCGGCCTGAACCGTCAGGTACGCATTCAAGGCGTGGTCGAGAAAGTCAGTAAGTCGGAATCACTGAGGTATTTCACCTCAAGACCCCGGGGCAGCCAGATCGGCGCTTGGGTTTCCGAACAAAGCAAAGCCATTACATCACGGGGTTTACTCGAGCAAAAAGTTGCGGAAATGAAACGCAAGTTTAGCTCTGGCGAAATTCCTCTGCCTGATTTCTGGGGTGGATACCGAGTGGTTCCGGAGCGAATCGAATTCTGGCAAGGACGACCCAGCCGGCTTCACGACCGATTTGAATACGTGAGAGAAGCGGATGCCTGGACGATCCAACGACTACAACCCTGAAACACCGCAAATCTGGCTGTGCCATCAAATTTCGAGCGTACCGGATTCTTTGCCGGACTGGCTGACCGCGTTTGAGCGAGACACGTTGGCAAAGCTGGATGGCCCACGCCGTGGAGAATATTTGTCCAGCCGCTGGTTGATTCGCCAAGGCTTGGGCAAAAGCGGCAACGTACCCGCAGAACAGTGCTTCCCTGTTGATGGCCGCCCCATAGCCTCGCAGTTTCCGGTCGGCTGGCATATGTCCCTCAGCCACAGCCAGGGGCTCAATGCGGTAGCGATTGGTCCAACGCCGTTGGGCATAGATGTTGAACCCAGCCAACGTAAGCCGGATTGGCAGGGCGTTGCCAAGCGGTGGTTTTCACCGGTTGAGCAAGAATGGTTACTGCGGGCAAACGATCCCTACAATTTTCTGCAGGTCTGGACCCTGAAAGAAGCTTGGCTGAAGGCCACACGCCGGGGCATTGCCGGGAACCTGCAAACACTGGAAGTTCGAAAAGACTTCGAGCTGTACGGGGATCAGCCCGACCGACAGTGGCAAAGCTGCGGCTGTTACGTCGAAGGGTTTCTCGCCACGCTGGTGTATCAAACCAACAATCCCGACGTGGAGGCCAATTGGCCGGCCGTTACCTTGCTGGAGCCGCCACCAGAGGATTACAGCCTGGCACCGGCCGAGCCGCTGGACACCATTTGGGACCCGCTCTACCATCGGACGATTCGAGCCAAACGCTAGGAGCAACCATGCCGGACACTCAGCAGCGCTGCCCATGGTGCGGTACAGACCCACTGTACGTGCATTATCACGATACGGTCTGGGGCAGGCCCGAGTATGACGATCAGGCCTTGTTTGAAAAATTGTGCCTGGACGGCCAGCAAGCGGGCCTCAGCTGGTTAACCATTTTGCGCAAACACGACACCTACCGGGCGGCCTACGCCAACTTTGACCCGCAAGCGATCGCCCGGTTTACCGAACAGGATCAGGCCCGACTGCTGAATGACCCTGGTATCATCCGCAACCGCCTGAAGGTGCAATCCATCATTCGAAACGCACACGCCTACCTGGCACTGCAAGAGCAGGGCGTAGCGTTTTCAGAATTCCTATGGAAATTCGTGAATCATCGCCCGATACAAAACCACTGGCGCTCGATTGAAGAGGTTCCCGTCACCACGGCCGAATCGGAAGCTATGTCCAAAGCCTTGAAGAAGGCCGGCTTCAACTTTGTTGGCCCCACCATTGTCTATGCGTTCATGCAGGCCACCGGCATGGTGAATGACCATCTGGTTAGCTGCAAAGCGCATCAAGAATGCAAAGCCTTATCGCTTTAAGTTTCGGAGAGAAAAACAGAGAAGGAAACTCAGGAGGAGGTGATCGGACACACCCGGCCATCTATAAAACGGCCAACCGGGCGTCCGATCGGGAGGCAAGACAACCTCCATTACCCGCAGACGAAGCGACCGTGTTCGTCTGCTGGTAATTTTCAGGGCGTCTCAGACGCCGCGACAATTGCATATTCGTGGTTGTGGGGCTCGATAAGCGCACCGTGCAACGCAGCAATCGCAGAGTCGTAGTGGTCTTCGTCGATCACGAACTGGATGTCCACCTGACGCATGCACTGGTGAATCGCCAGAACGCTGATGCCTTTATCAGCCAGCGACTTGACCGAACGAGCCAGAATACCCGGCACTTTCATATCGCTGCCAATGGCTGAAACCAAAGCCACCTTTCGGGTGCTCAGCTCGGCATTCGGGAAGGCTTCTTCCATCGCTTTCACCACCCGCTTCACATGCTTGAGCGTGGTATCCACATAGTGGGTAATGGTGTTGGCGTTGGTGTCTTTGGAGATAAAACGCACTTTGTAGCGGGACAGGATGTCCAGCAAAGCGCGGTCAGAGCCCGGCTCACCCTGCATGTCCTGATCGAACACTTCGATGGCGAAAACGCCCTTGGCACCCGCAATGATTTCAACTTGCGGCTTTTCACTGACGTAATCGCCCGTGATCAGCGTACCGGTGTGCTCTGGCTCGAACGTGTTCATCACCCGCAGGGGGATCTCGTTCTGGCGCAGGCCCTTACCGGCACGGGGGTGAATCGCTTCCATACCCAGGTTCGCCAACTGGTCGGCTACGTCGTAGTTGGTGCGGCCCAGTGGAACCACCTTGTCTTCACCCACGATGTTCGGGTCCGCAGAGCTCAGGTGATACTCTTTGTGGATGATCGCTTCGCAGGCGTTGGTCATGACCGCAATACGACTGAAGGTCATCTCGCTGTAACCACGATCGAAGGTACGCATCAGACCTTCTTTACACTGGGCGTAACCGGTCACGATCGGCAGTTCGCGGCTCAGGTCTACATTGTCGAACGCCTGTTGCAGTTTTTCATCCAGCGGCAGCAATTCACTGTCACGCCAGCCGGTCAGGTCAACGAAGCGGGCGTTGATGCCTTCTTGCTGAAGTTTCAACGCGGTATTGAAAGCACTGTGGGCTTCGCCAATACCCGCCAGCATTTCCCGCACCGTCAGCAGGTGTTCTTCCAGCTGGAACTGACCGTAGGAACACAGGCGCTGAAGGTCGATCAGGCAACCCCGAACCCCTTCAATGCGGTCGGTAATAAACTGGTCGGCCTGCTGTTTCAGCATGGGGTCTGCAAACAGGTCGCCGTTGATGTCGGTCAGCAGTTTGATCAGGGTGGTGAGGTCGTCGCCCCACGCCCAATCGGATTCTGCATCGGCAAACAGGGCATAAACGCCCGGTTCACCGGTTTTCTTGTGTTCCAGCAGTTCGTTGGTGACGCCACCGTAGGCCGACACCACGAAGATCCGCTGATAGAGGTCCGCCTTATCGCGATTACCAATAATAATATTGTCGCGTACGGCCTCGTAGTTGCTCATGGAGGTACCGCCGATTTTCTCGACGGTGTGCTGTGCCGTAGTCATAAAATTGCCTCTGCCATCTACAGAATAGGAGTAAATCAGTGCGGGCGCCTTAAGACGCCTCGCTGATTCCCTTCTGCATGATTTCATCGACACTTTCACCCAGCAGCTGGGCACCACGGCGCAGATCGTCTTCGCTGGTAGTCAGCGGCATCAGGCACTTGATCACTTCGTCATTCGGGCCACTGGTTTCGATGATCAGACCTTTCTCGAACGCCAGCTTGGTGATCGGGCCAGTGACGTCGGCATTCGCAGCTTCGATACCACGCATCAGACCACGGCCTTTCACCTTGAATTCGCCGGGGTAACGATCACAAATCGCCTGCAGCTCATCACCCAGCACTTTCGCCTTGGCTTTCACCGAATCGGCAAAAGAGTCGTCTTTCCAGTAGGCATCGATGGCGGCACGGGCGGTCACGAAAGCCATGTTGTTACCACGGAAGGTACCGTTGTGTTCACCGGACTCCCAGATATCCAGCTCCGGCTTGAACAGCACCAGTGCCATTGGCAGGCCGTAACCACTCAGAGACTTGGAAACGGTCACGATGTCCGGCTTGATGCCTGCAAATTCAAAGCTGAAGAACTCACCGGTACGGCCGTTACCCGCCTGAATGTCGTCCAGAATCAACAGAATGTCGTGCTTCTCGCACAGCTCCGACAAACCTTTCAGCCATTCAGCGCGAGCAGCGTTCAAGCCACCTTCACCCTGAACCGCTTCCACGATTACGGCAGCCGGGGTTTCGATACCGGAAGAGCTGTCTGACAGCACTTTGTCCATGATGGCCAGGGAATCGACATCTTCACCCAGGTAACCGTCGTAGAACATGAAATCGACATTGCCCAGCGGCATGCCTACGCCACCACGGTGGTGTTTGTTACCGGTAGCCGCGACAGCACCGGTGGTCACACCGTGGAAACCGTTGGTGAAAGAGATAATGTTGGTACGACCTTTCACCTTACGGGCCAGCTTCATGGCCGCTTCGACACAGTTGGTACCGGTCGGGCCGGTAAACTGCATTTTGTAGTTCAAGCCGCGGGGCTGAAGGATGTTCTTTTTGTAGGACTCCATAAAGTCCTGCTTGGCAGTGGTGAACAGGTCCAGGCCTTGGCTCACTCCGTCTGCTTCGATGTATTCAAGCAGCGCTTTCTTCAGGGTGTCGTTGTTGTGGCCGTAGTTCAGGGAACCGGCACCGGCCAGAAAATCCAGGTACTGCTTGCCGTCTTCGGTGTACAAATGCGCGTTCTTGGCGCGGTTAAAAACCACCGGAAAGGCGCGGGAATAAACACGTACTTCGGATTCAGTAGACTTAAAAATTTCCATTGTCTTGCCTCTTAGCATAGTAGGTTCGAGGTTGTGCTCGGCGGCTTGCTGGTAAAACGTGTCGGTCGCAACAAACCTACCGGGCGTTTATTTCAGCCACATAACAGGCCCACCTCGGGCGGCCCGGGCTGTATAAAATCTCGGTCAAGATTCACTCGCTGTGAATCAGAGCTCTCAGACAGGCTTCGTAAAAGGTCCGATGCGCAGCAAGAACTCGGAATCGTGCTTGCCACCGAAATGGGTGCCTTTCTCGAAGTGCTCGTGGTAGGTGAGCTCTGCACCTAGGTCACGGGCGAACGAGCGGAACAAAGCCCAGGAAGCGTCGTTGTCTTCCGTAATCGTGGTTTCCATATGGGTAACGCCCTTACAAGCGTCACGGCCCACGATTTCTTTCAGCATCCGCTTGGCCAAGCCTTGTCCACGGCCTTTCTCGTGTACGGCCACTTGCCAGACAAATACTGTTTCGGGCTGCTGGGGAGGGATGTATCCGGAGATAAAGCCGACCAAGTCGCCGTCTTTCTCCGCGGCCACGCCGGTTTCGGCAAAGTGGCTGCACTGCAGGAGGTTGCAGTAAATCGAGTTGGGGTCCAGCGGAGGACATTCCGCCACCAACTGGTGGAGCCTGAAGCCATCATCCTTGGTTGGTTTACGCAGGGTGATGGCGGTGGTATTCGATCCTTCAGAGGTCATGTTTTGTCGTTTCACGTCAAAATTTAGGCATAAATTATATAGAGCACGAAATATATTTCAAGCAAAAGTCCGATTTAGCCCAGAGATCGCACCCTGAACCCACGAGCCAATTCTCGCTTTCCGTGCACTAAAAACGGCCAGAATACACACAAAAAAACCTCTGCAGCCACTGCGACACAGGCTTTCAGGCGAAATTAGACCTACTAACCCTAAACATAGACCAACACTCGAAATCCCGCCAACAAAAACAACTACCGGCAAAACCTTTAGGGCTCCAAACATCGCCGTCTGCACACCGGCTAAACGAAACCGCGTATCGTTACCACACACCGGAGTCGCCCTTACGTCCAGCCAACCAAAACCCCGCCAGCTTGCGCACGACCAACGGCAAAAAGAACCCGGCAGTACACATCAAAATGCCCCACGCGTTTACCCCCAACAACAACGCGTATTTACCTTCACCGATGGCCCAACTCTGCGGAATCAACCCAATGGTCATCAAAACGCCCAAACCCAGACCGGTCCAGAAACTCAGATGAAAACTCCACGGTGACCAACGGGTAAAACCGTAGAACAGGAAGACCGGTGCCAACCCCATCACCATGGTGCCGGAGATGGTAGTGGCTTTCAGGATATCGGTGCCTGCAAACATGGGCACATTGCCTAAAAACGCAAAAACGACCATCACCACAGCACCTACACGGATACTGGGCAATTTGGCGCCGGCACGTTTGATCAAACGCGGCAGATCGACGGCCAGAGATTTCGCCAAAGACGTAAAAGTGGAGTCTAGCGTGGAACCGGCTGACGTCATCATCACCACACTCATGAAGAACAACGCCGCTAACCCCAACGACTGACCCACCGCCGCCGGCGCGTTACCCACAACCTCAATGCCGTGCAACCGGGCATGCACCCCCACCAGACTGAAGATGAACACGGCCAAGAAGCCAAGCAGCCCCGCCACCACAAAGCTTTTGAGCATGGTTTTCTCTTTGTTCACAAAGCCTCTGTCGGTCAGTACGGGGTCGTGAAACGGGTAGCTGAACATTTGCAGTAACGCCACCAACAACAAATCGGCTCCGGCTTCCAACCGGAACTCGCCGTTGGTCAGCAACGCCCCGGTGTCGTTTTCAGGCAGAATCAGAAACAACACCGCACCGACGAAGAACACAAACACAAAGGTTTGAATGACATCGGTAAAAATCGAGGACCGCAGCCCGCCTTTGAGGCTATAGGCCAGGGTAAAGAAGGTGAACAACATCGCTGCCGCGTAATACTCCCAGTCACCCGGCAAGCCGAAGTAACCTCCGACGACTGCGGTGTTGCTCCAGATTTCGTTATAAAGCCGAATCAGAATCGCGGCGGCAAAGGCAAGGCTGGCCAGGCGGCCGAATCGAGAGGTCAGGAATTCTTGCAGGCTGCGGGCGCCGGTTTGGGTTCGTATCAGGTAGATCACGTAACCAGCCACGGGTATCGACAACCAATAGCTGGCGTAGGCCAGGCCACCCACCACACCATAACTGGCACCGAGATTGGCTGCGTTGGTAACTGACTTGGCGAAGATCCAGCTGATGAAGATACTGGCGGTCAGTGACCACTGACCAACCGGGTTGCCTTGATCGTCGGCGCCTTTGTAAAACGAGTTGGCGTTTTTGCTTTTTGGCGACAGCGCATACATCACCACGCCGTATACCATGAGGAATCCCCAGAACAGGGTGCCTTCGGTCGCGTTCATTGTTTGATTCGCCCTTTTTTGGCTTGTTGGTTTTGGAGCAGGGCATCAGTCGGGGGTAGGGGGTCAAAACGAAAATCGTGGATTTTCTGATGGTTTTGACCCCCTACCCCCGACTGACGCCTCCGTACTTCTGAACTGCCTGCAAAGCGGTTCTAAAGAAGTCGAAAAGGCCTTTCGGGCTGGGGTGGCCCTCAAAAACTATTAGAAAATCCACGATTTTCGTTTTGGAGGGCCACCCCAGCCCGAAAGGCCGACCACTCCCAAACAAAACTCAAACAGGCGCCGAACAACTAGCCCCAAACCGATAACAAGAAAAACACCGGTGATGCCGCAACATGATGCGTTCATCCATGCTCTCCGCCAGCGTACCGCCCAGATCGTACTGCGGATCGTCATCCACCAAGGTGCAGGCATACACCCGTACCTGATCGCCTTTCTTCACCAACATGCGCGTATAGGTGCACATGAAGTGAGCGCGGGATTCCGGCGTTGGGTACTTCTCCATGCACCCTTCGGTTATTTCAGGGCTTCCGTCTTCGGAACCCGGGGCACCTAAATCGGGAAATGCAGTGAACGCCAGGTTTTCAGGAATATTGCGTTCGCGGAAGATCGCTCGAAAGGCCGTTTCCACCTCGGCAGATACTTCGCCCGGATCGGTCTGGCGAGCAACGGACACCTTAAAGCCCTGCTCGATGAGCCAGCGAATACCTTCCAACGCCAGCTCGAAACTGCCGTCGCCGCGGTCTTTGTCGTGCCGGACGCGGTCGGGGAAATCCAGACTGACGCGGAAGTGAATCGGATAGGGGTTATCCAACAGCGGCAACACCTGATGCCGACGCTTCAGCAGCGGCTCCGTGGCGTTGGTCAGGACGAAACAAGGGCGATGCTGGCTGGCGTAGTTGAGGATGTTGACGAAGTCCCGAATCACGAAGGGCTCACCGCCGGTGAACGAGAACTGCTCCACACCCATCTCGATGGCTTCGTGGATGAACGGTTTTACATCGCTGAGTTTCATACCGGGGATGCGCCCATCACCCGGGTAAGAGCCTTCCAGACAGAACGGGCAAGCCAGGTTGCAGGCGGTGCCGGTGTGGATCCATAACTCCTTCAACCGGTCCGCATCGATGTAGCCGCGTGGGTCGCCGTTGCGGGTATGTGTCCAGCTGTCTCGGGCTCTGGGGGCCAACAGCTCTACCGCAGGAATGCGTTCACCTTTGGGTGCCTGAGGTTGCGTCAGGGGCATAGTTGCTCCTCGTTTTTATAAATTATATTGAACACAGACCCAGCCGGCTGTGATTTGTTACACGCACGATCAACGTTTTCCCAGACGCCATGCATGCAGTTTAGACAAGATCGCTAAAACCCGGTCTGGTGCATGGGCCCGTTTCCATTCACCGGCTGCGTATTTGGCGGATTCGTTCCAGGTCGGGTAGGGGTGGATGGTGCCCAGAATCTTGTTCAGCCCCAACCCGTGCTTCATGGCAAGGGTAAATTCCGCCAGAATTTCTGCACCACGGGAGCCAACCACTACTGCGCCCAGAATTTTGTCTTTTCCCGGCTCGGTCAGGACTTTGATAAAGCCTTGGGTTTCACTTTCAGCGATCGCCCGGTCCAAGTCGTCCAAGCCATAACGAGTGACCTCGTAATCGATACCCTGGGTTTTGGCCTCGGCTTCGCTCAACCCCACCCTTGCCACTTCTGGCGAGGCGAAGGTGACCCACGGCATCACCCGATAATCCACGCTAAAACGCTTGAACTGACCGAACAACCCATTCACCGCGGCATACCAGGCTTGGTGAGCGGCGGCGTGTGTAAATTGGTAAGGGCCGGCGACATCGCCGCAGGCAAAGATATTGGGGAAACGCACGCTCATGTCGTCATCTACCGGTACCGTGCCGTTGGGCAGGGTTTCCACCCCGATTCGCTCCAGATTCAGTCCGCGCGTATTGGCCACCCGGCCGAGCGCCACCAACACCTGGTCGAAGGGTATACGCACCCGCTCGCCATTGTGATCACAGTAAGCAACCTTTTCTCCGTCTTCCAAACGGAACTCAGTGGCGGCGTGCTGCAGCCGCACGTCAATGCCGTCGGCTTCAAACTGGGCTTTTACCAGCGTCGAAACATCGGCGTCTTCTCGCGCCAGCAGGCGATCCCCGCGCTCAACTTGCACCACTTGGCTGCCCAACCGGGCAAAGGCGTGGGCCAGCTCCGAGCCAATCGGGCCGCCGCCCAGCACCAACAGGCGTTTCGGTTGTTCCTGCAGGTCCCAAAGATTGTCCGAGGTCAGCGGGGCCATGGCATCCAGCCCTGGAATCGGTGGCAAGGCTGGCTTGCCACCGGTGGCGATGACAATACTTCGGGCGGTCAGGCGCTCGGTACGGCCATCGTTGTGGCGCACTTCCAGCTCCCAGGGCGACACAAAACTGGCCTCACCGGCAATGCAGTCTACGCCGAGCTGCTGATAGCGCTCCGGCGAGTCGTGAGGTTCAACTTGCGCAATGATGGTCTTAACGCGGCTCATGATGGTTTTAAACGATGCCTGCACCGGCACCGACTCCAAGCCGTAGCAATCGGCATGGCGCAACGTATCGGCCGCTTTGGCACTGCGAATCAACGCTTTGGAGGGAACGCAACCGGTGTTCAGGCAATCGCCCCCCATCTTGTGCTTTTCGATCAGCGCGACTTTGGCCTTGACCGCCGCACCGATGTAGGCCGAAACCAGCCCCCCGGCGCCGCCGCCAACCACCAGCAGGTTGTAATCAAACTGTGTCGGCTTCTGCCAGCCCGCATACACCTTCCGGCTGCGTAAAAACGCCACCAGATACTTCGCCAGCAAAGGAAAAAGCGCAAGCAGGGCAAACGACAACAGCAGCTCGCCAGAGAGGATGTCACCGGTGGACTGGATCTGCCCGACCTGGGTTCCCGCATTCACATACACAAAGGTGCCCGGCAACATCGCCAACCAGCTCACCCACGCGTAGGTCCGCAATTTCATCGCGGTTAAACCCATCGCCAGATTGATCAGGAAAAACGGGAATACCGGCACCAAGCGCAAGGTAGCCAGATAAAAGGCGCCGTCCTTTTCGATGCCTCGGTCGATTTTTTCGACGGTTTGGCGGTAACGGCTACGCAGCGTATCGCGGAGCAGAAAGCGTGCTATCAAGAACGCCAGCGATGCTCCCACTGTCGAGGCCACCGACACAGCCGCCAGCCCGTAAAGATTGCCAAAAAACGCACCGCCTGCGAGCGTCATGATAGCCGCCCCGGGTAAAGACAGCGCCGTCACAAAAACATACACCAGTGCATAACCAATCACGGCCGAAAACAGATTCTGATCAATCCAGCCGGCGATCGTCTCCCGGTGTTTTTGCAGGTTCTCCAGCGTCAGCAGTTGGTGCAGGTCAAAGCCAATGAACACCGCGATCGCGGCCACGATAATCAGAACAAGAAAAAGCTTTTTTCGACTCATATGAGCGCCTGTGTGAGCGGTTTGAAAATGACGTTGTACTCACCCAGACACCCGTAACCTCTGGATGTTACACCCAACTTGCCCTAGTCTTTTTTGTAACTGTTGCACAGTACAGGAACTTTTTCGCGCTCAGAAACACTATAAATTACACCAACAAACGATTGAGCGCTCCCGGGACCCATACTCATGAACACAGCGCTTCAGAAAGACGCCGAGCACACGTTGATCGTTGCTCTTCAGCAGGGCGATGCCGCCGCCTATGAAAAAGCCGTTCGAGAATATTCATCCGGCATGCTTGCAGTTGCACGCTTCTACATGGATGCCGCCAGCGCTGAAGACATTGTTCAGGATTGCTGGGTTACCGTCATAGACGCCATTGAAAAATTTGAAGGTCGGTCGGGTTTGAAAACCTGGCTGCACCGGATCGTGGCCAACCGCTGCAAAAACAAACTTCGCTCGAACAAACGCGAAGTGAACACCGACTTCTCGGAGACTCTCGATCCCGAACTGGCTAATAGGTTCAATGCGTCTCGCCGTTGGCAGCAACCGCCTCGCCTCCGTTTTGATGAGTCCGCCGATGTCCTGCTGGAAAACGGCGCACTGAGCGATTGCCTGGATAAGCACCTGTCAGCGTTACCGGAAAACCAGCGTTCTGCTTTAATGCTGTACGAGGCTCACCAACACAAGTCTGAAGATGTGTGTAACATTCTGGATGTCAGTGCATCTAACCTGAGAGTGCTGTTACACCGAGCGAGGCAACGCATTTTTCTGATGGTGGAAACGTTTCAGGAGTCCGGCGAATGTTAATGTGCAAAGATCTGGCGGAGATTGCCAGTGATTACATTGATGGTGAGTTGGCAACTTCGCAAAACCTGGCCATCAGAATGCATTTGATGATGTGCCGGCATTGCCGCTCCTTCATCGGCAACCTGCGCGTGAGCACGGATCTCATGCAAGCGCATTCATCGGTTGCGCCCGACGAGGCCTTGATGCGCAGGATCGATCAACGAATCGCTGAAGCTCTTGCAGCCCGCAAAAAAGACTGATCGTTTTTCGACCTTCTAAATTGCTCTTCTTCTAATCTGGCCGCCCAGCCCTCCACATCGATGGCGATGCTCCCCGTCAGTTCCAAAGCCCGGTTCGGCACTGCCGGGGAGTGCCGCGTTGCGCAGAAACAGATGGAAGTGGCCGTGCTCCGGTTGCTCTTCGCGATGGGCGTGATAGTAGTATTGAGAGGCCGTCTCCCGGTCATACACATCGTCTTTCGGGTAATGATCCATTTCGTAGAACGGGCCTTGATCCCGGAGTACCTCACCAACAATGTTCAAGCCGCCTTTTTTCAGTACGCGGTAGCATTCGCGGATTTCGTCTATAGCCACCAGGCTCGATTGCAACTGGCCATCGCTCAGCGTTCTCAGTTCGGGAATCCGGATACCGTCGGTCATCGGTGACCTCCTTGGGGCGCTGCTCCCCCCTATTCACGTGGCAACAGCGCTGTTTCCCACATGTTTTATTTGGCGTGTTCGGTTTGGCACCGCACTTACCCACAGCAGCGCACGGGTTGCAGCCTTTGGGAGCGCAGCTTTTCTTCATGGAACAGGGGTTCTTCCAGGCGCACGGATTTTTCGCGCCGCAGGGCTTACACCCTGCTTTGCAACCTGCCTTGCAATGCTGACCAGCCTTACACGTCCCTTTGCATGGCGAGCAGGGGCCACAGGCCGCAAATGCGAGTCCTCCACCGGCACTCAACAGGGCGGTTATCAAAGCCGCAGGCCACCAGGCAGTATGACGATGGGAGCGGGTGTGACGAATGGCGTGTGTTAGAGCGTTTGTTGTGGTCATGACGTGTATCTCCGTTCAGGAGTGACGTTGCGGACCCTCATAGCCCGCCACCGCTCAGAAGAGCGGTTAACGCTTAGACACCTTGGTCATCGGGTTGTTACAGACTTTCTGATTTGAACCGGTTATTAAGCGGTAAGCCGTAACACAGGCTTTGCACCAGGGTCTGTGCTACTAATAAACAAAGCATTGTGCTCGGGAGGTTGTATGCTACTGACGTGGTTAACGCGGCGCCTTGCAGCGTATTTATCCAAAGAGGTCTCGCAGCACTCGGTCCGGACCTCAACCTGGGAAGCTCTGAAAAACACCTTGCAACCCGGTGACGTGTTGTTAGTGGAAGGCAACACCCGGATCAGTGTCGCCATCAAATACCTGACACAATCCACCTGGTCCCACGCAGCGCTGTATCTCGGACCTCACGCCGGACTCGGCACTTCTGCGGACGGGCGCCCCAACACTCTTATTGAGGCCGACCTGGAACAAGGCATCCGGCCGTTGCCACTGTCGTTTTACCGGCATGCTCATACCCGCATCTGCCGCCCGGTAGGGCTCTCTGACAGCGATATTCACACTTTGACGGAGTACGCCAGACGCCGCATCGGCCAACAATACGACCTGAGAAACGTCTTCGACCTGGCCCGCTATCTGCTCCCGACCCCTCCGGTACCGAGTCGCCACCGGCATAAGTTGCTGGCGTTCGGTAGCGGCGACCCGACTCGGGCGATCTGCTCCACGTTCTTGGCGGAAGCATTCCAACACCTTAAATATCCGATTTTGCCTATCGTGGAGTTGCTGCCCGCCGATGACCCGGATTGCATTACCTGCCTTCGGGAACGCTATCGGATCAAACACCACTCACTGTTCACGCCGAGAGACTTTGATGCCTCGCCGTACTTCCGCATCGTCAAACCTTCGATCGAGGTGGCCGATTTTGATTACCGGACTCTGGACTGGGAGGAAGACGAATCAGAGCCGAACTCATTGTAGTTCGGGGAAATTATCCGGCCGGTTGAGGGGCCATTCATAGTCGCTGAACCTGAGCCCGCGCGCGCTCCGGACCTTGTTCGCCTGATCAGATTCGGCCCATTCAAGAACAAAGCCGCGGATGGACCCCGAAGCTTCAACAAAATCGTCTTCGTACCAGTCAAACAACTCTGTCACGTATAGCTCACCGGACGTCACTCTGAGGTGGCGCGGGGTATTCAACGCTCTACGGGTATTTTCGGCCAACAAAGCGTCCAGGTTGGTCGCCGTGTAAACCCGGTTTCTCAGCGGCGGGCAGCCGGTGGAGGCGCAATTTACCGCAAAGTGAACCCGAGCATCCTTCCAGCCTTTAGCTTTGTAGTCATCGCCAAGCAAAATGCCTTTTTCGATACCATCCAGACTCAAATCACGACCACCCACGTTGAATAGTTCACGTTCGAACACCGAATCCACGAAGGGGTTGATTCGCCCTCCGTAGTCCCACACCGACGACACCAATTGCCCACCCGGCCGGTCCGACAAAATTTTATCGACCATGAAAAAATTATAAGCGTTTATCCAGAAGGCAACGGCCTCTTCCCGACCGTTAAGCCGGGCTGGGTCAAATCCGGCCAGAGCCTGACGCTGCTCACGCAGCAAATTGGCGGTGCGGTCGTCCGCCAGCGCACCGGAATAGTCGAAGGCCGTCACCAAACCGTTGCCGGGCAACGTTTGTTCGATAACGTACTGGTTCAGTAAGGTTTGGAAAGGGGCATAAACGGTTTCAGACACAGCAGCCTGCACCGGCATCACCGCGCACAGCAGCAGGGCAATGAACCACGATGAACACGGAATCGTTACTGGCATAGAGCATCTCCGGGTAGCAACCACAGGTTACAGACATGCACCGAGCCAGAATGTTACACCCGCCCGCCGACGGCCACCCCGGCGGGCGGGCACGATGCGAACCTAGCGCAGCTCTGGATTGAGTGTGTAGGTACCCGATACCCGGGCGCTGGCCAAAACATGGCCCGCCATGGCTTCACGCACAGCGTTGCCGTCAAATTCGCCGGACAGATTCAGGGTTTCAACATCGAGCGCATGCACTTCAAAGTGATAACGGTGAACGATCGAATCGTTCCAGGGCGGGCAAGGGCCATCGTACCCTGCGTAGGTCCCGGCCATATCCGGGTTGCCTGCCAGAAACTGCGTGTAGTTGTTGATACCGCGTACACCAACGGGCCCCGGACCAAACGGCTTACCTTTCGGGCTGACGCCGTCGCTGTCTTCGCCTTCCGGAATGCGTCGGGTTGTCGCAGGCACATCGACCAACAACCAGTGAAAGAAATCCACACGGGGCAGATCAGCCGGTATGGTCTTGCCTTCCTGGTTCACATCATCGGCAACGCTGGGCACGTCCGGATCAAACATCATCACCACAAAGCTCTTGGTACCTTCAGGGGCTCCTTCCCAGCTCATTTCCGGGTTGCGGTTGGGCCCGAAGCTCATGTGGTTATCGGGGTTGTACACACCGAATGCGAACTTTTCTGGTACCGGGCGCCCTTCTTCAACACCACCCACCTCTAGTTTCACGATCTTATCTCCTGTTGTTCGTTCCTTTTGTTGTCTTAGACTAGCTTATACCCAAGCGGTACGGGTTCACAGTTATTCGCTGTTCACCCAGCATTCCCATTCAGGTTAACAAAGTTGCAACGCCACCGACATCAAACCCAACTTACTGATAACTATATACTTTAGACGTAACACCAACGGGCAGGCAATTGCCTTGAAGCAACTTTGTCGCTAGTATTGGAGCCGGCACACGCCCCCGCCCAACTGGAACCAGAGGCGATAGCCAAGCGTTTTTGATCGTTTCAAGAGTGTTTGGCTTTCACTTCTTTAAGGTTTCACTGTTATGGAAAGTCTGCACCATATTGTCGTCGTTGGCGGCGGCGCCGGGGGCTTGGAGCTTGTTACCAGCCTGGGCAACAAACTCGGTAAAAAGAAAAAAGCTCGTATCTCCCTAGTCGATGACGGCCTGACCCACGTATGGAAACCCCTGCTACACGAAGTGGCCTCCGGTTCGTTGGATGCCAGCACGAACGAAGTTAATTACCGGGCACACGCTCGTAAACACCACTACGAATTCCAACTGGGTCGAATGAACGGACTCGACCGCACCAACAAGGAAATCGTGATTGCCGCCTTCCACGATGGCGAAGGCAACGAAGTGGTGCCTGAACGCCGTCTCAAGTACGACACGCTGGTGATCGCCGTTGGCAGCACCGCCAATGATTTCGGCACACCCGGTGCGCAAGATCACTGCTTGTTTCTGGATAGCCTGCACCAGGCACAACGCTTTCACAGCTTGCTGTTGAACGCATTCCTCCGCAAGAACCACGAAGCGCTTCAGGGTAATCCTCACGCCCTGAATATCAGCATTATCGGAGCCGGTGCCACCGGGGTAGAACTGGCAGCCGAACTACGCCTGGCATCCCGCGAGCTGCCGGTGTACGGCATGAACCACCTCAAGTCTTCTGACGTCTCGGTTAGCGTGATTGAAGCAGCCGACCGGATTTTGCCCGCTTTGCCCGGCCGGTTGTCAGCCGCGGCTACGCAAGAACTGGAGCGTCAGGACGTGAAGGTTTTAACCGGCCAGCCAGTGAGCGAAGTGCGAAGCGACAGCCTGGTGATGAAAGACGGCTCGGAAATCCCGTCCGACATGACGATCTGGGCCGCCGGCATCAAAGCGCCGGCGTTTCTTGCCGAACTGGAAGGGCTGGAAACCAACCGGGGCAATCAACTGGTGGTTGAGCAAACCCTGAAAACCACCCATGACGACAATATCTACGCGTTCGGCGACTGTGCCGCTTGTCCTCAGCCCGACTCAGACCGGCCGGTACCACCTCGGGCCCAGGCGGCTCACCAACAGGCCGATGCGCTCGCGAAAACCTTGTGCAACCGCCTTGAAGGAAAAGCCCCGGTACCTTTCGTCTACCGAGATCACGGGTCTTTGATTAACTTCAGCCACTACACCACCGTTGGCAACCTCATGGGCAACCTGTCAGGTCGCAGTATGTACATCGAGGGCAAGGTTGCACGCCTGTTTTATGTCTCGCTGTACCGGATGCACCAGGTTGCGCTGCACGGTTTTGTGCGTACCGGAGTCATTTGGCTGATGGATAAAATCAGCCGCGCGATGCATCCGCGGTTAAAGCTCCACTAAGCCTTACAGGGCGCTACCATTGCGGTAGGTGCCCCTGCATAATGTCAGTTCAAGCAACACATTGTTTGAGCCAAAGCTCGGGCACATCTTCTGATCTGGAGTCTCATGGATCCCACGTTCACGCTCATTGGCGCCCTGATGCTGGTTTTCAGCATCGTTCTCAGCCCCCTTTCCAGCCGGGTCGGTATGCCCGTGCTGCTGGTGTTTTTGGGTGTGGGTATGCTGATGGGCGAAGACGGTCCGGGCGGAATTGAATTCGACGATGTCGAGCTTGCGGTCATCATCGCGAGTTTGGCTTTGGCGGTCATACTGTTGGATGGTGGCATGCGCACCCGGGCCGAAACCTTCCGGGTCGGCCTGAAACCGGCATTGCTACTGGCTACGGTAGGTGTGGCCATGACCGCGGTAGGCGCCGCCGTCGTAGCTTGGTGGGTGTTCGATCTACACTGGTTAATGGCGCTGCTCATTGGCGCCATCATCTCCTCAACCGATGCCGCTGCAGTATTTTCGTTACTGCAGGGCCGTGGCCTGCATTTGAATGAACGGGTCAGTGCAACACTGGAAATTGAATCCGGCAGCAACGACCCGATGGCCATCTTCCTGACGCTCATGCTTGTCACTCTGATTAGCAGTCATCAAGAGGGCGCATTCACCTCCGGAATGCTGATGTTGCTGCAGCAATTTGGTATTGGTGCTCCTGCGGGCTTGCTCGGCGGGTATCTGATCGTCGCGTTGGTGAACCGCATTCATCTGACGCCGGCACTTTATCCCTTGCTGGTGGCTGCAGCGGGGCTGGCGGTATTCGCCGCCACCAACGCCGCCGGCGGCAGTGGTTTCCTTGCGATTTACCTCAGTGGCGTCGTGATCGGCAACCGGCAGGTGAAAATGATGCCGTTGATCCTGCAGGTTCACGATGGCCTGGCCTGGCTGGCGCAGTTGTGCCTGTTCTTGATTCTCGGGCTGTTAGTTACGCCTTCGGAGCTGGTGCCTCTGGTCGGCAGTGGCTTGATTCTGGCGTTTGCACTGATTTTCGTGATCCGCCCGGTTACGGTCATCGCCACCCTTTGGCCGTTTGGCTTCAACCGCCGGGAAATCGGATTTATCAGCTGGGTCGGTCTGCGCGGCGCTGTGCCGATCGTATTGGCCTTGTTTCCGGTGCTGGCCGACTTGCCCGACGCCAAACTGGTGTTTCACGCTGCCTTCTTCATTGTGCTGGTGTCGTTGCTGGTGCAAGGCACCACCATGGCCCCGCTGGCGCGCAAACTGAAGCTTGAGGTTCCGGCCAGTGAAGCGCCGTTCCGGCGTTTTCCACTGGACGTTCCCGCGACCGGCGATCATGAACTGATGCTGTTCCCACTGCGCGGAAAAAGCTGGAACAACCCTAAAAAAATCAGCCTTCTACGCCTGCCCGAGCACACCGCTGTTGCGGGCATCTTCAGAGATAGAGAGTGCCTGCAGCCGCATCCGGATCTGGAAGTCAGCACCGGCGATGTGCTTGCGCTGTTTGCAACACCAACCGGAGTCACCGAACTCAGCAAGGTGTTGAGCACTCGCGAGGCCCCCAAACACCTGGCCGAGCGCACCTTCTTCGGGGACTTTGTACTCAATGGGGATGCGTTGCTCGGTGATGTTGAACAGGTTTACGGCATCGAGCTCAAAGAAATGCCATCAGAGCTAACGCTGGCCAAATGCTTTGACCTTCGCACCAAAGGGCACCCCGTGGTCGGTGATATTGTCACGATCGGCCCGGTAGCGTTGGTCGCCCGGGCAATTGAAGCCGATCGCGTGACCAAAGTCGGTCTGAAAATGGAATCTTGACCGAATAGTGTGCGAGGCTACGTAAAGCCAACAAATGTAACAAAACCCTCTTACCTAAACCCCGGCCCTCTGTGCTATAAAAACCATGTACAAAATTTAACGTTCTGACGATAGTGCGGTTTTATGATTGCTCGAACCCTTCTGACAGCTCTGCTCATTTTTCTACCAAGCCTGGCAGCAGCCACCGAATTACTGGCTCGGGCCGATGAACGAATGATCATGCCTGAACCGAAAGCGCCTCATGCTTTCGATATTACCGAGGTTCTGGTCAAAAAAAGTGAGCGCCGCCTATACCTTCTTAACGGTGAGGAAAAAGTAAGAAGTTACCGGATTTCGTTGGGTGACAATCCCGTCGGCCACAAACTCTACGAAGGCGACGAACGCACCCCGGAGGGCAGCTACCTCCTTGATTGGCGCAACTCCAACAGCGATTTCTACAAATCAATTCACATCTCGTACCCCAGCCCGGAAGACAAAGAAGCGGCGGAAGCCTGGGGGCTGAAGCCCGGTGGCAGCATCATGATTCATGGCTTACCCAACGACGCGGGTGATCTGGCGTTCGCCTTTACCGGGCTGGACTGGACCAACGGCTGCATTGCCGTCACCAATGAAGAAATTGACGAAATCTGGGAGCTGGTTGATGACGGCACCCCGATCCGGATTTTGCCTTAAACGCCGCAATCGATGATTAACGCCATGACATCAGTGCATTACGTTGTTGTCATGAGCTATGCAAATTCCCGTATACTCAGTTAACATTTTCTTCCAGAGTGTTTTACACTGTTTAACGACTCCGGTAGTCATTGCCTACTGGCTTGACTGACAGGAAGTCGTCCGACTGACTTCCGGGTCTCAGGAAATAAAACGACCAATAAGGGGATTTACCATGCGTAAACTGACGATCGCTGGGTTTGCAATGGCCACTGCTCTGACTGCAGGCTGTGCCACAACTGATCAAGCTGCTATCGACGAAGCCAATGCAACTGCAAGCTCCGCCGAGCAAACTGCTAACAATGCTCTGAACACTGCGAACAGCGCTTCCAAGTCCGCTCGCACTGCTCAGCAGACTGCCGAAGAAGCTCTGGCTGCTGCCCGTGCTGCTCAGAAGTCCGCTAACGAAGCGAACGAGCGCGCCAAGCGTATGCTGCAGCGTGCCAGCCAGAAGTAAGGCTAGCGCTTAGCATGAAAAAGGCCGGTAAAACCGGCCTTTTTTTATGTCAGAAATACAGAGTTTGCTCGAATGTCGGACGGTCTTCCGGCTTGGCTTTTTCCGTACTCTTATCCGCAGCAACCTGTGTTAGCTTCTCACCGATCATTCTGGGAATGCCATCGGCCTGATCAACCGCAACCTCAATAGCCATTCGTTTGACCTGAGTATTCGGATGCTGCTTCTGAAAATCCTCAACTTTTGCCATGGTTTCACGCCAGAGCTCTTCACGATCCTCTGCCGTGTAGTCTTCGCGAGGGCGGTGCACCTCCAACCAGATTTCACCACCGGCAATTCCTACCTTCACCGGCTCTCGGATCACCTCCACGGGCGTACCCTTGGATACCTGATAGACAAAGCGGGAGATGTCTTCGTTATACATGCGGAAACAACCATGGCTTACCGCCATTCCGACACCGAACTGCTTGTTGGTACCATGAATCAGATAGCCTTTTTCACTCAGCATCAATGCGTGCGAACCCAAAGGGTTGTCGGGCCCTGGGGGAATCATCCGGGGCAGATGCTCGCCTGACGCTTTGTACTCCGCCCGGATGCTTGCCGGCGGATACCAGGCTGGCGACTCCAGCGGCATGGTGACCTTGGCGTTGGTCAGCGGCGAGGGGTTGTCCTCTGTGCCTACGCCGACCGGATACACCTGCACACCGTCGCCGGTAAAGTAATAGAGGCGGTATTCCGCCAGATTGATCACGATGCCCTCGCGATTGGAATCCGGCAGTACATACATTCTGGGCAGGGTAATCTGTGTGCCTTCACCCGGTAACCACGGATCGATACCGGGGTTGGCTTTCACCAACTCCAGATACCCCAAAGCCAGCTCGTTGCCGATACCGGCAAAGGTATCTTCATAGGCAGTGGTGAACACCTGCAGGTCGCCGGCCAGATCGCCATTGACGGCGAAGGTCGGCACCCGGGGAGAACGATCAGCTTTCGCGTCGCTTGCCCGCTTGTCAGAGCTTGCAGGGGACGCCTGGCCCGTTTCGGCCGCTGGCAATATTGGAGCCCAAAGAACAAGGCTCAGCACCAAAGAAAGAACGTATTTCAACTGCATAACACTCCACGTCGGTTCAAGGCCGGTTGGTTACACTGACCAGCACTCGGCTTCAGAGTTCATTCTGGATTGCCAAGGTGTATTTTTGTGCACCAGAAACCGCCCATTATATCGGCATCACCGGCCGCCAACAGCAAGGGGCGGCGGGCAATCGAGGGTATCTTGCATTATGGTAACGCGGACGCGCTGATTAAACGCGCATTTTCCAGATGGGGATGGCTGCCAGCGCCACGAAAATAGCGACCAGCCACCAGGCAGATTCGAACGCCTGCAACGTTGGTATACCGTTTTGGTGCTCACCAAATTCAATGGTCAGGGCCACCACGTTCACGCCTAACGCACCGCCAAGCTGACGAGCAAAATTGATGCTGCTGGAGCCTGCACCCATGAGTTCCGGCGGCAGTGGATTCAAGGCACCCATGGACAGAGCCGGCAGCATAAAACCGATACCAATACGACCAAGAATCGCCCAGAACGCCAGCCAACCAAAACCGGCGAACTGCCCGGTTGAGGCAAACAGAATCGCCGAAAGTGCAAATACGCCGATACCAAACAGCACCAAACTGCGTGCGCTCCGCTTATCCGCTAACCGGCCGGAGAGTGGAAAGATGAAGCCAAGCACCACACCCGCGGGCAGCATCAACAAACCGGCTTCGGTCGCAGAAAACCCCAATGTGGTCTGCACGAAAAGCGGAATCAGGTACGTGGAGCCGAAGAGTGCCAGCCCAAGCGCCATCGCACCGATGGTCGCATACAGAAAAACCGGCTGTTGCAACAATGCAAGGTTCACCAGTGGGTAGGGAATTGACCCCTCCCGCCGGAGGAAAACCACGAGTAGCAGACTGACGGCAAGGGCCTGCACAATCAGCCGTATTTCGTTGTCCCCAAGCGCCTGCAAGCGCGTCAGCGTGTCGAGCGTTAAGCCCACAATGGCACCCAACATCACCAATCCCGGCCAATCGAAGGCATAGCGCGCCGGACGGGACACCGGAACCGGTAAAAACCGCCAGGCCATCAAAACACCAATCAGAGTAACCGGGGCAGGGGCGTACATGACGTAACGCCAATTGAACTGATCAACAAGAAACCCGCCGAGCACCGGCCCCAACGCAGGCGCCAGAATAACGCCCATGCCATAGATCCCCATGGCCTGGCCACGCCGATCGGCCGGGAAGATTCGGAATACTAGGTACATGCCCATCGGCTGCATCAAACCCGCCATGGCACCCTGACCCACCCGGGCAGCAATCAATTGGGCCGGTGTTTGGGCAAAACCGCCAGCGACAGAAATCACGGCAAACATCGCCATGGCGAACGCAAGGGTTTTGCGCACCCCAAAGCGATCAAGCAACCAGGCCGACGCCAACATGGTGGTGGTCATGGCCGCAATAAAACCGGTGGCTAACCAGTGAACGGTACCCTGGCGCAGGCCGAATTCCAGCATAATGTCATGGAGCGCGACGTTAACGACGGTTGCACTGAGCACCGTCGCCATCGTGCCCAGTACTACGGTGGCAACCGCCAGCCACCGCCAACGTTCGCCGTAGCGGGCCTCAAGCCCGGCAATCGTATTATCCGCCAAAGCTTATTTCTGCGTTTCTGCGTTTTCCATAATTTTATGGAAAACCGCGAGTGCGCTCTCGATCTCTTTGTCGGAAATCCCTTCCAGCATTTCTTCCCGGAGCTCATTTGCGCGTTCGGTCAACTCTTCCATAAAGTTCACCCCCTCTTCTGTCAGATGCAATCTGCGGGCACGACGGTCTTTGGGGCAAGCCCGGCGTTCGATCAAGCCCTGCTGTTCAAGGCTGTCCAACAGCCGAACCAAGGTCGGATTCTCGATCGCCATCAAGCTGGCCAACTCTCTTTGGGTCAGACCTTCGCCGCCTTCCTGCAGATACACCATGGTGCTCCAGCGAGCCTGTGTAACCCCCAGATCTTTCAGGCGTTCGTCTAACATTTTGCGCCAGCGGCGGGTCACGCGGGCAACCGCAAACGGGAACTGATCTCTCACAACGTTGACTCCTCAATGGTTCTACGTTTGCCGACGGATAGGGCAAGACGCTAACGGTACAACAATTTCACCAATAGTAAGCTACTGGTTGAAATGAGGAAAGATTCAAATGCGAAATCAAGCCCAAAATGCCGCAATATTTTAATGGCCGTGGCGCATCTCTTCCTGCATCGCCTCGGCTTCCGGAGACTCGCAGAACGCCTCGTTGCGCGGGTCGATTTCCGAAAGCACCGCAGAGGCTTCCGGCATGGCAGGTACAAAGTGCTCCTGCTCGGCCACGGGTACATCGTCGGTTTGCATGATGCGGAACCGGGTAATCGCGGCTAGTACGATCAGAAATCCGGCGTTGCCGTAGAACAGCCCCGAAGGGCCCAGCAGGTGCACCAGCTCCGCCATGACAATCGGACCCATCACACTCCCGATGCCGTAACTGAGCAACAAGGTTGCGCTGGCCGCGACGATGCGATTGCTGTCCATGCGGTCGTTGGTGATCGCCACCGCAATCGGATACAGCGTCGCCGACAAACCGGTATACACCGCGACAAGTGCTGTCAGCATCAGCAAGCTCTGCGCACCGGTGATGGCAACAGCAATAGCTGCCGAACAAGCCAGCAGCGACACCCAGAACATCACTCTTCGGCGGTCAAACAAATCACAGATACGCCCCATAGGCCAGGCCAGCAACATAGCAGCAACAATCGCCGTGGCCATAAACGTTGAGGTTTTACCGACATCCAGCCCCACCAAAGTAGCGTAAACCGGCCCCAGCGCGTAAAAGCCACCAATCAGCGCGCCGCTTACCAAGGCCCCGGCAACGCCCGAAAACGATTCTCTCGCCAACTTGAACACAGACATCCGGTGGCTATGTTCTATCGCAGGGGCTTCCATTCGCGTCATCGACAACGGAATCACGGCCAAGGTCAGTAGAATGGCGGCCAATGAAAACGGCAAGAAATCAGCCGGGTTGCCCACGTTCACCACAAGCTGACCGCCGGCGGCCGATAGATAGAAAATGATCTGATACACCGCGAACAAAGAACCGCGGTTGGAATTGGTAGCCCGGCTGGAAAACCAGCTTTCAATCACCACCAACACCCCGGCAACACTGAACCCTGACAATACTCGCAGTGCCGCCCAGAACAGCGCAGACACCGCCATCGGGTACATCAATGCGGCAACTGCGGCCATGGCAGCAAAGACTGCAAAAGCGCGAATGTGGCCGACCCGGCCTATAATGTTGTGAACATAGAGAGTACCGACGACAAAACCGGCGGAATAACACACCAGAATCCAGCCGATGATATCGGGTGTCACCTGTTCGATACTCAAGCGAATACCCAGCAGCGTCATTAAAAACGCATTGCCACTGATCAGGAACACAACGCTCAAAAGCAACGCAGACAGGGAAGCTACCATTCGGGTCATGACTGACTCCGCATCATCAATAGGTGGGCATGCTCAAGAGAAGGATAGCAGCATTATCCTTGGGCGGTTGCCCGGCATTTAACCAGTCTATGGGGTCGCCGAAACTAGGGAGATGCCGAGACTTGTATTACACTTGGTCTAATTTGACATTGTTTTACATTAATGGGCCGTAACAGACCCCTAACCCCTTAACGGGTAAGATAATTAAGAAGTTTCTTTCTGGAATTGTGAGCGCCTGGTTATGAAGAAAACGGATTGGCCCATTCGTTGGGATCTTTTGCTTCGCTATCGACTCATCGAAACCGTAGCACTGTGGGAAGGACGTCTGACCACCAACCATATTTGCCACAGTTTCGGCATTGGTCGCCAGCAGGCCTCCAAGGATATCAATACCTATTTGAGAGAGGTGGCACCGGGCAATCTGGTGTACGACCGCCATCTCAAGGGCTATGTGCCATCCAGCCATTTTAAACCCGTGGTCACCCATGGCGACGCGTCGGAATATCAGGACCTGCTCGCCCAGCAGCAGAATCTTAACGATTCTCTTGCCGAACTTGAGTTAGGCATGCCCGGGAACACTGTCATTTCCGGCCCCGGCCGCTATGTTGCGCCAGAAACCATGCGCGCTGTCGTCGCCGCCACTCGTTACAAACGCTTGCTCAAAGCCAGCTACGTGTCTCTCAGCCGCCCCGAAGCCGTCGAAAGTGTGCTCGAACCCCATTCGCTGGTATGCGCCGGAAACAACTGGCACGTTCGTGCCTGGTGCAGCTCCAATCGGGAATTCCGTGATTTCGCGCTCAGCCGTTTTCAGAGTACTCCGGAAGCACTGCGCCAGAAAGCTCGCTATAGTGCTCAGCAAGATGAAGACTGGCAGCGCCGGGTCACCCTCGAAATCGCACCGGACCAACGGCTAACCGACGCGCAACAACAGATCGTTGCGCGTGACTACGGTATGAAGCATGGCAGTCTGCAGGTTGAAACCCGGGCAGCACTTGCGCCCTACGTTTTGTCACAACTGGGCATCACCTTTGACCGCGACCACCCGGACCCATTGGTGCAGCAACTGGAACTGGTCAACCCAGACCAGCTCGGCTTTGGAAGCAAACGCGAACAAGCCCTTAAAGCGGTGGCCGGTCTTTAACAGACAGGCCTTGTGATCAAACCCTTCTTCGCAATATTCATCACCCTAGCCGGGCTGTTTTTATGGACGGCCAGCCCGGCAGCGCACGCTGCACAAAAGTGCGGTTCGCCCGCTACCGCTATTCACCAGATTCAAAGTTCAGGGTCTCATTCACCTTTGGCAGGCGAAACCGTCTCGATCGAAGGCATCGTGACTTACACATCCAGCCAGCAAGGTGGCTTTAACGGTTTCTACCTTCAACAAGCGGATGCCGAAACGGACAACGACCCCGCCACCTCGGAAGCCCTGTTTGTCTATACCCGCCGCAAAGCCAGCCCCGGCCAACGGCTGCGCTTAACCGGGGAGGTCAAAGAGTTCCATGACCTGACAGAACTGGTGAACGTCAGCCAGCTCAGCGTTTGCGGCCAGGCGCCACTGCCCGAGCCTGTCGAGCTTTCGCTGCCGTGGCCCCACCCACCGGAACGCTTGGAAAATATGCGGGTATCCTTCAACGCGCCGCTGACCGTCATCGAACATCACAACCTGGCTCGCTTTGGCGAACTGACACTGGCCCAAACCGATCAGATCATCCCGACCGAGTATCTGGCCCCCGGCAATCAGTCGGTTCAGCAAAAGCTCGAAAATTTTCAGCATCGCGTTCTGCTGGACGACGGTAAAAGCACCCGAAACCCTGTGCCGGTACCCTGGCTTGATCTGGGTGAGAACCACACCATTCGGGCCGGCGATAAGGTGGTCGGGGTTCGTGGTGTGCTGGATTACCGTTTTGGCCAATGGCGGATTCAACCCGACCAAAACCCACAGTTTTCCAGAGAAGAACCCCGGCCCGATGCTCCGCCCAAAGCGTCAGGCGAGATCACCCGGATTATGGCCCTGAACCTGCAAAATTATTTCAACGGCGACGGCGAACGCGGCGGCTACCCAACGCCCAGAGGCGCCAGAACCCTGAACGCCCATAACAACCAACTCCGGCGCCTGACCAGCGTCATCCATCAGGCTGCTGCGGATATCGTGGCGGTCACGGAACTGGAAAACGATGGCTATGGCCCCCGCAGCGCCTTAGCCCAGCTCACACGGGCGCTTGGTCCGGCCTGGCGCTTTATCAAAACGCCCGACCGGGACGGCTCCGATGCCATTCGAACGGCCCTTTTGTTCCGCAGCGACCGGGTGCGGCCCGAAGGTGAAGCGCTGCGACTAAAACAGGGCGTTTACCGGCACCGCGGGCGCCCACCGCTGGCGCAGATATTTACGCCTGTCGCGGGGGGCCAGGCTGTTCGGGTAGTGGTGCCCCACCTGAAATCCAAATCCTGCCGCAACGCAAAGGGGCGAAATTCCGATCAGCACGACGGTCAAAGCTGTTTCAGCGCTCATCGTACCCGCGAAGCGCAAGCCATCATCCGTTGGCTCTCTGACTTATCCGCTCAGCAACCTCTGGCTGGCACTCTTATTACCGGCGATCTCAACAGTTATGCGCAAGAAACGCCGTTAACCACGTTTTACGGCGCCGGCTTCACCAGCTTGTTGCATCACGCTCACCCATGCCGGCCCGGCGACTGCCGATATCACAGCTACCGTTATCGGGGCGAGAAGGGCTCATTGGATTATGCGCTGGCCAATAAAGCGCTCATGCCTCACGTGTCCGGCGTGTACATCTGGAACATTAACGCCGATGAACCCCGGGCACTGGGCTACCAGAGCGCCCCCGAACTTAACGGCCCCTGGAGGGCTTCAGACCACAACCCTGTGATCACCGACCTCCGGCTCTAACCCCCGTCAACCCGAGTGACTTTGTTGCCTGTAATACCAGGCTTTGCAGCAATAGCACCCGATACTCTTCCCGCTACACTGACGTTCCATCAATCGTAATCAGGTGAATCTGCCATGAAACTTCCCACGCCCAACGTTTGGCCATTAGCCCGCACGGGGCAACGCCTGCTGTTACGGGCCAAACGGCAAGAAACCTCGGTGGACGGTCACCGGATGGTATTTCTGGAACGAGGCCAAGCGAATCCGGGCACACCTACGCTGGTTCTCCTCCATGGTTTTGCCTCGATGAAGGAAAACTGGGCTTTCTGGATGCAGCAATTACCTTCGCACTGGCATTTGTTAGTGCCCGATTTACCGGGGCTCGGCGAAAGCCAGTACCGCCCCGGCGCCGACTACGGGTATGAAAGCCAGGCCGCGCGACTTGGTCAGTGGCTGTCCGGATCAAACAACCATCATCTGCACATTGCCGGTAGCTCGATGGGCGGTGCGATTGCCGCATTGCTGGCTCATCAGCTTACCGTGCCTCCCCGCACACTCACCCTGCTGAACAGCGCGGGCATTCCGGAGTCTCCCGGCACCGCACCAACCACCGCCACGCGCCCCACTACGGATTCGGTACTCATTCCGCGAGACTGGGCGGGCGTTTATCGTATGTTTAACAGCGTCGGGCAGGGCAAACCCACGCTGCCCGGCATTGCCATGACCGGCTTGCTTGGCCCTGACCTGATGAAGCGGCGGCCTTCATTGCAGCATATTTTTAACGACATGGTTGCAGACCCGATGGCACCCACGCGGTATCTGGGGGCTCACACCCCCCCTCTGCAAGTGCAATGGGGCGACAAAGATACCATTACGCCGACACGCTGTGTTGACTGGCTCACCTCCGCCGTTCCTGATGCGGATATACACGTGTTCCGTGGCGTTGGCCACTTGCCGATGCTGGAGACCCCAAAGCGCTCTGCGGCGGTATTATCCGGCTTCATAAAACAGCACAATCACTAAGTCGATTACTTCCGACACCACCCTGAATTGGCCTCTTCAGCTAATTGACCCGTCATCCAAGTCATGGGACCAAAGCCACGAAGCGGCCATAATCTCTGCCACTTACATAAAAATAACCGTCACGATCGAGGAAACTCATGGGCGTCTCAGTTTCTAACACACAGGATCTGGGCATGCCGGCCATCTATCTACACACTCTGGCCGAGCTGCTCCACACTATTGGAGTGGATGAAAGGGACTTGATTCAGCGCGTCGGGTTGGACCCAACACGGCTGAAATCCACCGATCTCAGAGTCAGCGAGGCTCAGGCTGCGGAATTTGTAACCCGTGCCATTGTTGAAAGCGGCGAACCAGGGCTGGGTATTTTGTTGGCGCAAGAGCTCGAATTGCCGTTGCACGGCGCGTTGGGCACAGCGGTCATGAGCAGCCGCACTCTTGAAGAAGCCCTTGAGTTAATGACCCGTTACCTGACGCTTCGGGTACCTCACCTGAAAGTTCAGAAGCATATGGCGGGATCCAGCGTCTGGTATGCCGTGAATTGCGAAACTCAACTCGGCTCGATTCTCAGTTTTATTCTGGATGCCGTGTTGTTCGGTTGTGTTTCTATGGGGGCACAGCTCCTTGACACCACGTTACCAGGTTTGAGAATCATGAGACGAGGGCCAGAACCAACCCACTTTCACCGTTTCCGACGCATGATCGGCGTGCCCGTTGAGTTCGGTGCGACCGAAGACGCTCTGGTGGTGCCCGCCAGCCATCTTAGTCAACCAACCCGCTTCGCCAATCAACATCTGGCGGAAACATCCCGAGAGCAGTGCGAACAAGCATTACAGGAGCTGGGAGAGCTCGCCGGGGTAGCCAGCAAAGTGCGTCGAGTGATCGAAGCCAGTCACCCGTTTCCGCCCAAACTGGCACGGGCGGCCAGCACACTTTTCGTGTCGGAGCGAACACTGAAACGGCGCTTACAAGAAGAGGGTGCCAGTTTTCAGAGCCTTGTGGATGAAGTACGTCTGGAGCGCGCTCAGGACTTGCTGGAAAACACCACCATGAACCTGACCCAGATTGCCGATGCTCTGGGTTATGCCGATGCGGCGAACTTTACCCGCGCATTCAAGCGCTGGACCGGCAACAGCCCAAGCCAGCACCGGATCACCAACACCCGCTTGGCAAAGCAGGCCTGACCCCGTCAGTCTATGCCAATGATCTTGTGCATCTGCAAGGTTAATCGCCATTGGGGGTTGGCCAAGCAATAATCCGTCGCTTTCCGGGTATTACTCTGCTTGACCGGATCTGGGGCCTGTTCAGGTATCGAAGGCGAGGCCATCGGCGACAAAAAATAATGATTTGCCCGGATAACCCCGATAAACCGCTCCGGCATCGCCAGCGGTTGCGGATACACCAGCTTCAGCTCATCGCACTCGGTGATAACCACCTCGGCATCGGCCTTGGGGCTGACACACAGCCAATCAATCCCCTCGGGCGCAGGCAAGGTACCGTTGGTTTCGACACCCACTTCGAAATTTACGTCATGAAAGGCCGCGATCAACTCAGTATCCAGTTGCAATAACGGCTCACCACCGGTGCACACCACGTATGGCTTGCCCAATCCTTCGGGCCAGAGCGCACGGATATGCGCGGCCAGCGCTTCTGCGGTATCAAAGACCCCACCATTCTGGCCGTCGGTTCCGACAAAATCTGTATCGCAAAAATTACACACCGCATTGGCCCGGTCGCGCTCACGCCCGTTCCACAGATTGCACTTGCTGAACCGGCAAAACACCGCGGGACGGCCTGCCTGGGCACCTTCTCCCTGCAAGGTGTAGAACGCTTCTTTAACCCGGTACATCAAGCACCACGCTCATAAGCCAGAGGATCTTTGATACCGTGAGCGGCGAACGCTTCCAGACGCTCAACGCAGGAACCACACTGTCCACACGCTTTTTCACGTCCGTTGTAACAGGTCCAGGTCTGGCCATAATCAAGCCCAAGCTTCAACCCTTCCGCCAGGATCTCGCCTTTGTCCAACGTCATAAACGGTGCCTTTACCGCAACCGGTTCGTAGTTGGCGACCCGACACACCGCGTCCATTTTCTCGACAAACTCGGGGCGACAATCGGGGTAGATGGCGTGATCGCCTCCATGGGCGCCGTACCAGACCGCTTGTGCATTCACGGTGACGGCATAACCGGTCGCCAGCGACAACAAAATCATATTGCGATTGGGCACAACCGTCGCTTTCATGTTGTCTTCTTCGTAGTGACCTTCTGGTATTTCAGCATCCGAGGTCAGAGCCGAGCCGGACATCACCTCGCTCATCGCCCGAATGTCGATCACCTTATGGGGAATTTCCTCGGCTTCACACACGGCCCGGGCGGCGTCCAGTTCACGCACATGGCGCTGGCCATAGTTGAACGACAATGCGTGTACGTTGTGGCCCTGGGCACGAGCAAGGTGAAGCAGGGTAAAGGAGTCCATGCCTCCGGAGTAAATAACAACAACTGTGTCAGTCATGGAACGGTCACCGGGATAAAAGAGGATTTGTCATCGAGGTTATACATAGCGCGGGTACATTGTAACAGCGCTGCGGCGTGTTGGGTTCGCACAGGAGAAAGATCAGGAGTAAACTCGGGTGAAAACCGACAACAATCAGCGCTTATTCATGACCGTTACCACGAAACCGGCATTCATCGATTTCGAAGCATCCAGTCTGGATTTGATCGCGGGCTACCCGATCGAGGTGGGCGTGTGCTTGGCGGATGGTGCGCAGCACAGCTGGTTGATTGATCCGCATAAAACCTGGCACGACTGGTCGGCTCGGGCGGAAGCGATTCACGGTATCAGTCGTCAGGAGCTGGAAGAACAGGGTTACTCCGTCTCGCACGTTGCTGCCCAGCTCAATGCGATTCTGCCCGATCAGGTGTTTTGTGACGCCTGGACCTTCGACAGTTTCTGGCTGCACCGGCTGTTTCGTGCGGCGGGCATGACACCCGCCTTTCAGCTGGAATCGGTTTCTTCGCTACTCAATCCGGAACAGGTTCGACGCTGGCCCGCCATTCGCCAGCAAGTGATAGACGCGCTGGGCTTACCGGTTCATCGGGCTTCTAACGATGCCCTGATTCTTCATCGAACCTGGCAACGAATTATTTGCCCGGGTGAAGTCGAAGCGCGATAACTTCCAGGCCTTTGCGTGCCGTGTGCAAAGTCCAGTATGTCGCAACAGCCATCAAGCCTGCGCCGACCATGGTAAAGGTCAGGTTCTCACCAACAGATTGCCCCTGAGCCATCACAAAATACACAGCGACAGCGATAACCAGTGCAATTTCCACAATAAAGTCAGTCACAAATCTCTTAACAGCGCGTGCGCGGTCTTTGGACATTTTCTTAGGTTTCAACCTCTTCGTTCGTTTCAGTTGGAAGTTCTTTAGTGTGCAAATTATCGCCAATTCTAAAGATTTAAGCTGTACGAACTAGTGGCTACGAACTAACCGAGATGGTTTCTTCAAGGCAAAAAAAAAGCGCAGTCATAAAGACTGCGCCAGAAAGGAGAGATCCAATCGGCACCTGGGCAGGTGCCGCGGATTACACAACGTAAAAACACGTGACGATGCGAATTATGAGGCCGCGCCCCAAAACTGTCTGTACGCGTTTGCCGAATAGCCCAGACTATTGCAAACCCTGTAATTGGCTATACACTGATAGCTGAACCGAATTCAACGAGTTGTTATGACCATCATGCGTTTCCAACACAGTATTTCCACAATCGCAGGTTGCCCGGTAGGGCAGACCCAGCGTGCCATGGTGAAAGACATCTAACGGCTTTCGGTCAAGTCCCGGGAGCCATTGCAGCGACCGGGGCAGCTTCTCTGCCAGACCCCGGTTGCTTCAGGCTCCGGGGTTTTCTGTTGTTGCAGCAGCAAAAGGCAAGGAGAAGACAATGAAAAGACAACCAATGAGGCGGGCCGCTAACCAGCCAATCAGCAACCGCAATGCCCCGGTCAAAAGACCAGAGAAGCTGCCGCTACTCGATGCCATTTGCAAGAAGCTGAACCAGCGCGTCAATCTGGACGATGAACAGCGCGTGCTGGGGGTGTACGAACGAGGCTGGATTTTTAACGGGGTGTTAAGCAACCTTGACGGTGCCGAAGCTCGGTACGTCAGGGCATTGGCAACCCGCTACAATTCATGGATTGCTCGCCAGGTCGCGTAGTTTATCGCCAGGCCAGCGGCTGAACCGGTTAATGCGGCCGGTTCAGCCCTTCGATCAAGGCCATATCGCCGCCATGGACCATGGCAAAGTTGTTGACCACATCGTGGATCTTTTCCTGCGAATAAGGCTTAACAACGTATCCGTTTGCGCCAGCGCTGATGGCGCGCTGAATGCTCTCGATCGAGTCATCAGCCGTTACCAGCACAATGTGTTGCTCCTTCCTCTCCGCTTTAAACGCAGCCATCAACTCATGGCCGTTGCCATCCGGCAAACCCAGGTCCAGCAGTACGATGTGAAACTCGCTGGCATCGAACGCCGCGCGTGCTGAGGCGGCGTCCGCACATTCTTCCACCTCGGTCGCACCCGCTTTTTGCAACATGCCAACCAATCGTTCACGCATCAACGGTTCGTCTTCAACGACCAAAACTCTAAGATCACTCATTTCACAGTACCTCACCTGTTAATCTGTCCATTCAGTGCGCGTCGTTGTCGGTTCGCCTCGGCAAATCCAGCGGGGGATGGTCCACCACCCCCCGAGACACAGAGCTGTCTGAATAGACCTGCGACATGTCCCGCTCTGCCGGCTCGCCACGAGTCAGAATGTTGGCGACACTCACGGCGGTGGAGTAGAGCGAAATGGCAATGATCAATAAAACCGGCTGCACAAAAGCGACAAAACGGGGGATTTCAGCATTACTCATCATGCTCAACAACAATATGATGGCCGGCCCCAACACCAAAAACAGCGTCAACGCGATAAAGAATACTATACGCTCTTTAAAGCGCCCCAGGTCCTGATTCGTCACCAAGCCCAATACAAACTTGCCCATCGCTAAACCGGCAAGAATAATGGCAGCAATGCTGAGGTCCGGTTGCATTAACGTATGGTACAGGTTGCCATCCCAAAGCCGCTTCATGGCAATGATCAAAAAAGGAAAGAGTACGAACAGGATGTCAGCGTAGGTGCCGTACATCATACTCAGTGAGTGTTGTTCCTGTCGGAGTTGGTTGTGGTTCATACATCGGATCCTGTGTTATCACCAAGCCCTTGACCCGTCTCTGCCAAGGCGCGATTAATCATGTCGTTAAGCTTCTCCAATCCGGCGTGAATACGCTGCCAATCCGGCATGTCACTCCGAATGTGCCGCTCTAACACCGCCGCTTGTTCGGTCAGCAACGGATAGCCCATAGCACCGGCGGTGCCTTTAATCTGATGGTTTTCGAGCTGCAAACTGGCCAGGTCGTGGCGAGCCAACGCGTCGTTCATGCGCTGTTGCCGGTCAGCCAGCCCGGCCAGAAATCGTGACGACAAATAGCCGATATCTTCATCATTCGCATCGTCTGTGCCTCTGCTCAGGTAACGATCCAGCAACGCCTGCAAGTGGGTGTGGTCGATGGGCTTACGCAGAACACCGTCACAGCCCGCGCTCAACAGCGCATCGGTTTCTGATTGATCGCCTCCGGTAAAGGCAATGATCGGTCGCCTGAAGCCGGTTTGCCGTAACAGCCGGGTGGCTTCAACGCCATCCATTCCGGGCAAGAACCGATCCATCAACACCAGATGGACCGTGTCGGCCAAAGCCGTGCGTACCGCCTCTTCACCGTTAGCCGCTAGCACGGGGTCCGCGCCGATACGTTTGAGCATGCGCTCAACCAAGCGCCGGTTGTCATCGTTATCTTCCACCACCAGCACCCGCCCGTTATACAAGGTAGGTGCCGGCTCCGCATCGTGCCCCAAATACTTCGCCAAGGTCTGATAGAACTCTTGCTTATCAATGGGCTTAGCCAGATATCCGTTACACCCGGCTTTCCGGTATTCGGCAATGTCCTCGGTCATCACGTTGGCCGTTAACGCGACAATGGGGGTATTTACCCCCGCTTCCCGCAACGCCAGCGTCGCGTCGCGGCCATTCATGATCGGCATCTGAATATCCATCAGGATGAGGTCGAACGCTTCTTTGGTGGCCCGCTCAAGCGCCTCCGCACCGTTCGGAACATGGACCAGCTCGGCGCCCGTTCGCTCCACCAGCAAGGTCACCAAACGTTGATTCAGCTCGTTATCTTCGGCGCACAGAATACGCCCTTTCAGAGCTGGTGCGGCCACCATCGGAATCGCCCGGCGCCGTTCAATGAACTCGGACGCGTCCCTCAAAAAGTGGCACTCATTCAGCGGGCCCGTGCTGATGGTCGCTTCAAATTCGCTGCCTTCACCATAGGTGCTGTCTACCCGAATGCTGCCACCCAGCAATTCGGCCAAACGAAGAGAAATGCTCAAGCCGAGGCCGCTACCGCCATATTGCCGGGCGATCGCGCTGCTGCCTTGCGCAAACGGGTCAAACAACCGGTCGATTTGCTCGGGCTTCATGCCGATGCCGGTATCCACAACCCGGGCATGCAACATTTCGCGCTCACGATCGCACCTGACAATCAGGGAGATCGAACCCGTTTCCGTAAATTTTAGCGAATTTCCACACAAGTTGATGATTATCTGCCGAAAACGCGTGGGGTCTGTCTGAATCTTTTCGGGCAGTGGATAATCACAAATAACGCTGAATTCGAGACCTTTGTCGTTAGCTTTTGGCTCGAAAAAGGCGCGTATTTCGTCCAGCATTTCCGGCAAGTTAACCGGCACCACATCGACATCGAGTTTGTTGGCATCAATTTTCGAATGGTCCAGTATGTCGTTGACCAACTCAAGCAGATGCCGGCCGCTTCGTACCACGGTTTCTGCGCTGCTACGCTTTTCGCTTTCGCTCAGGTCGGAGTCAAGCAGCGTCTCGCCATAGCCGATAATGGCAGCCAACGGTGTCCGGATCTCATGGCTCATATTCGCCAGAAACTGGCTTTTCGCCTGCGCCGAATTCCGGGCCAGCTCTTTCTCCAGTCGCTCTTGCTCACGCTCGCGTTCAATCTGCAGTCGCTGATGGCTTTCGGTGGTATCAATGCAGGTGCCTTCCAAATGCATTGGCCTGCCTTCTGCGTCATAAACGGTGTGCAGCGAAATCGTGACCCAGCGTTCCTCACCGCTTCGAGTCAGGTACTTGGCTTCCACCCCTTTGACGGTGCCGGTCCTTTCCAACTGATCGACAACCAAGCGCCGCAGCAAATCATCGGCAATGCAGGTATCTAGTACGTCGGGATTCGTTTGCAATAACTCATGCCGGTTCGGGTAGCCTAATAACTCCGCCATAGCGGGGTTCACGGTCACAAAACGGCGCTCCGGAGACATCTGAAAGACCCCTTCAATCACGTTGTCGAACAACGATTGATAGCGCCGGAGATTGGCCAGTGCCTTTTTGTTCCACGCCAGGGCATCGCCCTGCACCTGCTTGATCCGGTCGGCCAGCGCAAATGAGAACAGAATGACCTGAGCAGTAATCCCGAACTGGGGGGTATAACTGGTGAAGGTGTTCAGGGGCAAATAGCCGATGACGGTGAATCCGTATATCCCAAAACCGATCAATGCCGCTGTCCAGGCAAAAAAATGCGCTCTGGCCGCCGGATTGTAATGCCGCCATGACAGATAGCTCACCACAATCAGAATACTGCTCAGGAGAATGGAGGCCACGACTATCCATTCCATGGATACCGAGTAAGGCATAAACAGAGCCATGACAAAGGTGGCCACCACTGCATGCATGCATACCATCAACACCTTGTCGAGGTCTGGCGATCGTTGCCGTGTTTCCAGCAAGGCCCGCGCGAACAGCAACCCGAAAAACCAGGTGAAAATAATGTGGAAGTGAAGATATTCTTTGCTCAGAAGCAACGGTCGCTCATCAAACAGCTGAATTCCGTGCACTTGTTCAGTCGCCGTAAACACCACAGCCGACACTAGATAGAGCAAGTAATAGATATTACTGGGTTCACGAACCGATACCGCCACGAACAGGTTGTAAGCAAGAATGGCAAGGATCGCGCCGAGCAAAATGCCACGGACCACCTCATCGACAGCCACTTTGGCAATGTACTCATCGCGGGGCCAAAGCGTGATCGGTAACCGGAATGTATTTTTGTTGGTGACACGCAGGAAGATGGTGGTGGGCGCATCTGGCTGCATGGTCAATCGAAAGGTAGGATTTGGCACCGCCAGATCCCGGTCGCGCCAATTATCGTAATAACCGGCACCACGCTCTTCTACCAAATGGCCATCACGAACAACGTACAAACGAACATCGTCCACCAGCGGCAAAGCCAGCTCAAGCATCCAGTCCGCGGGCTTTTTCAGGTCCCGTGTACCGATATCCAGCCGCGTCCAATACGCCGATTCGGTGTAGCCAAAGTTGAGCACACCTTCGTAATGACGATTGAATTTACCCAAAGGCAGGTTGCGTACTTCTTCGAAGCTCAGGTTTTGGTCCGGGTCCTCCAGATAGGCCAGACAACCGTTGAGATCGCGAATACCTTCGCTGCCATCCCCCAACGACAACACGCCGTTACGACACCCGGGCTGTGCAAAGGTTTGGGAAGGTAGGGCAATAACAACCAGAAGCAGGCCCATCAGGAACACCCGGGCCCAGGTATCGCGTAACCGTTGCTGCAAAATGTGATCTCCGAGCGGGCAGCTGTTTACTTTATCGTTTATTGTCAGCAGTCATCACTTTAGCTGTTCGCAATGGTTTTCGCACCCTGAGGTCACTCGAAATGAGATCTGCTTTTCTCTATGCCACGCTTTCCATCGCCGTTGCCACAGCCTCCGGCTGCGGTTCGGACAGCTCCGGATCATCGGCACTAAACCCTGCCCGCGATGTTGACCTGACCTTTTCAACCTTTGATCTGACCAACACCCCTCAGGCACCGGACACTCTCGAACACACCCTGTTCAGCGATTACTACGCCGGCATAGAACCCCGTGGCGACGGTAACACCCCGGAAAACCGGGAAACGGCGAAAGACATTCGTCGTCATATCGATATCTTCATTGGCGCAACCCCCGCGGAGGATGGCAAAAGCTACGTCAAGGTACGGAACCCACTGGACTTGATGAAACAGGTCATCAGTGTGGGCAATGTGCAGAACTTCGACGACGGGCGCCAGTACATCAGCGACCGGATCGGTCAAAGCACTGCGGGTACTTACAACACACGCAGTGCCGGTGCCAGCATCCGTTTTACTGATCAGGCGGCCACCAATGCCCAGCTGGCCCTCAACGACCGCGAGTGGCGGTACCAGACTCTCGACTGGCGCTATGTTCCGAAGACAACAAGTGAAAGCAGCCTGGATGAAAAGGTCTACCGCACCATCCAATACATCGCGCGCAGCGTCGATGCAGCCCAACAAGATCAACAGCCGGAATTGCTAAGCCTGCTTGCCGGGGCACGTTTCAGCGCAACCCATTTCAGCGCTTCCGGTTATAACACGCCAGAGCTGGCCACGGCTGATTTTGTCAGTCGCAGTCATGGCGGAATCGAATTGCGTCAGGAATTCATAGGGGAAGAAAAAGACACGTTGTTCATCAAAAACAGCGATCAGCCGGTCATCGATTACAGCAGTCACGGCGTGGTACTTACGGAAACCAACCCGGACTGTCAGCGTGTCGAGTTGAATTACACCATGAGCGAGGTGCAGATTTACACCTCACACAACGAGCCGGCCAGAATAGAAGATCCGGAAGCCAATCCGGACGATTACGAAAATTCAGAGGATGTACCAACCGTTCCCAACCCGGACTACTGCGTCAACCAAAGCAAAAATGACGCTAAAGTCGTTTGGAATACGGTGCCTACGGCTCACCGCCAATAGGCATTACATGTCCCAATTTTGCAAAAAGCCTCGTTTTCGCTCGATCATCCGCTCATAGGCTGAGATGATGATCTCGGCGTGCGGGGCCTGGGTCAGCTTCAGGGTATCAATCCGGCGTTCCAGTTTCCGGACTTCATCGCATACCTGTTGGCGCACGTGCGTTCGGACACTGTCGTACTGCCCCAGCTCAACACGCGAGGCATCAGGTATCGGTATATTTGATCGGTTCATGCAGCGGCACCTCATCCATTGAGATCATTGGCAATCCTAAACCTGTTTGCCATCTTGCCAAACTGTCAGACAAAAAACAATAAAATGAAAAAGGTTTCATTTTATGCCGGAGTTAGCCGTCTCTCTTGCTCCGGCAATATCGGAAACTGCTTGGTAACAGTGTAGACAAACCGGGCAAGCGATGGGATGTGATGACCCACGATCGGGAACCCGGTATTCAGCAGACTGACCGAGATATCCCTGGCGGAATCCGCCCAACACATTTTGTTAATCAGACCGATATGGCCAAACGCATGGCGACTTTGCGGCCCCCAAAGACCAACCGGATTGCCTCCCAGCATCATCCCGGCACTAAAGCGCATGGGCACCAACATGGTACGGTCCAGCTGCATGGAACCGAATTGCTGGATAGCACGGCGGATGGTTAACTCGCTACAAATACGCTTGCCTTGCCAAATACCGCCATCCAGCATCATCTGGAAAAAGCGATTCATTTCCTCGGCCGTACCGCACAGATTACCCGCCGGGATGACCGCTTCCTGAAAACGCGGGTCATTGGTTACCTGTTCAACGGTTTTGATATCGCCACCCAAGGCTCGATTCACCACCCAGGATACCGGGAAGCGAGGCGTTGGGCCGGTGGCGTAGTTTGATGCCAATTCATGCAGGTGGTCCTGAGCCACGCCGTAGGTGAACCACGTCATCCCCATGGGCTTGCGCAAATACTTATCCAGATAATTCTCGATGGTGTCGCCGGTGACTCTCTCCAGCACCCGTTGCAGCACAAAGCCACCGGTAATCGCATGGTAGGCCACTTTGGCACCATCCACTTCTACCGGCCTGGCCTCACACAGCAAACGCCACACTTCGTCCCTGTTCCACAACACATCGATGGGGGTATCTTTTGCAATCGCGGGAATGCCGCCCCGGTGCGACAAAATCTGATGCACCGTGATGGTGCGCTTGCCGTTCTTTGCAAACTCCGGACAGTAGTACGACACCGGGTCCGTCAGGTTAACCAGACCTTGCTCCGCTAACATATGCATTAGCAATGCGGTTACGGCCTTGGAGGCCGAGAAATAGCAAATCGGGGTTTCTGTGCTCATCAGAGTTTTCGGCAAACGCGAGTCATCGTTCGGGCCGTTGCCGTGAACATGCCCGATGGCCCGATGCAGCACCTGTTCGCCGCGATACCTCAACGAAAGCTGTATGCCCGGATGCACCCCGGTGCGATACAACGACTCGACACTCTGCCAGATAGATTCGACCGCGCCTTGAGACAGGTTCACTCGCTCTGGGCGCTCACCTGCGCTGTCGCGAAAGGTGACGGAGGAGAGGTCCTGAGGAACCTTGAAGGTGTGCAAAGCACGGCGGGCGAGTGAATGCATAACAAGCGCCTTTATTTTCAGAGTGACGGGTTTCGCTTCCTCCGGGAGCTGCTTACCCCTGAAGTACGGTTTTATGTCACTTCATTATGTACGGGCTGTGCCGGCTGCGCTATGGCCACGCAGTCGCGACCCTGCATTTTGGCCCGATACATCGCTTTATCGGCCTCTGCTGACAACTCTTCAACCGTGGTTCCGTGTACCGGGTACACGGCGACACCAATACTTGCGGTGACCGAAACACAGTCACCCGTCGTCAGACTAACCGGTTTTTCACGCACAGCCAGTCGCAATCTTTCAGCGGTATCCATAGCTTCGGTTTGCCCCATTTCCGGCAAGACAACCACGAACTCCTCACCCCCGAACCGGCCTACAGAATCTACGCCACGCACGCTGCTATCCAGAATCTGGCTGGCGGTGGATAACACAAGGTCGCCGGCGGCATGGCCGTAACTGTCGTTCACTTTTTTAAAATGATCGAAATCGATCCACAGCACCGCCAAGGACCGGTGATAGCGGTGCGCACGCTCTAATTCTTCGGCCAGAACCCGGCTCAACTCGCGACGGTTCAATAGCCCGGTCAGCGAGTCTTTTGTCGCCAGCTCCTCCAACTCTTGCTCAAGCGCCTTTCGTTTGGAAACATCCAGAACAATCCCTTCAAACAAACGGGTGCCATCATCGCCAGTTAAACCGGTCCCTCTGGCCCAAACCCAAATGTCCCGGCCACCTTTACAGGTGATCGGAAATTCGATGGAAAAGAACCCGTTCTGGCGAATCGAATTTTCGGCTTCTGTGGCTATGGCCCGACGACGGTTGTCGTCCATCAGGCCGGATTCGCTGAGAGAACCTTTTGCCATCAATTCGCCGGCACTGTAACCGGTCAGCTCTTCACAGCCATCAGAAATGAAAAGAAAGCTGCCGGCATGATCATTTCTGAAGCGAAACGCCATACCCGGCAAATTATTCAGCAGAACCGTCAACTGCCGTTCATGTTCACGCATTACCTTGCGCTGGCGAATCTGCAGCAAAAGCAGCAAGCGGTCTTTGTGGAGCTGGCGAAACATGACGAAAAACAAGGTGAAGCCCGTCACCCCAACAAATAAAAAGCCCTTCCAGGTTTGGACCTTCGACAGCGTACGGGCATCCGGGAACCAGACCTCCGCCAGCTGATCGGAGAATTGGATCCAAGCCAGCCCCACCAGCAAATACACAAAGGCCGCCCACAGCGCACGTCGCAATGGGCTGCGATTCGCCTGCAGCGGCTCTGTGCTGCTGTCCTCGGGTGGACCCTGACGCATGGAAATACCTTGTCTGACATTCTTATCCTTACTTCAAAGGTAGCCACTGTCAGGATCAGAGTCGAGTCTGACTTGCTTTTAACGCCAAGTTAGTCAAAAATAAACGTGACACTCAATTACGTTTACTGATCATGATGCGATTTAACTGTTCATTAACATCCGCTCTTTGGGCTATTTTTGCGTTACTGGCCATCACCCTGTCAACCGCCTGTACCAATACCTCCCCCCCTTCAGAAGAGGTCATCGAGTACGCCCGCTCGGCTACCCCCGACAACCCGGAAACGGCGGAAATCTATCAACGTTCCTGCATGGCTTGCCACGGCAACGGCACCTCCGATGCGCCACTGACCGGTGATCAAACCGCGTGGCAACCCCGCATGGAGAAAGGCATGGATACACTGCTGAATAACGTTGTATCGGGCATGGGCGGCATGCCCCCTTATGGCCTTTGCATGGATTGTAACGCCGCCGACTTTCAGGCGCTGATCACTTTTATGGCAACATCAGCGCAGAATTAGGAGCAGAAGATGCAACGACGGCATTTTTTGAATTTGCTGGTAGGCAGCGCCATTGCCAGTCAAATGGGATGGCCCGAGATTGGCCATGCCCAAACGTCCTCCGGGCAGCAACCGAGCACCGCCGGCCCGATGACCTGGCGCAACTGGTCTGGCTCGCAGAGTTCCAACCCGAGCCACCGGCTGGCACCGCGGTCGGTCAACGAGTTGCTGGACATTCTGAGCGACCCCGCTTATCGAGGTCGCAACATTCGCCCCGTCGGCTCAGGGCACTCGTTTTCACCGCTGGTGCCGACCAACGATGTACTGGTGTCACTGGCCCGCTTGAATGGCATTCTGGATCACGACGATGATCAGTGCCGTGCCCGCATCGCTACCGGTACACTGCTCGGCCAGCTAGGCCAACCTCTCGAGAACATCAACCAGGCGCTGTTCAACATGCCAGACATTGACCAGCAATCTCTGGGCGGTTTGCTGGCAACGGCAACCCATGGCACCGGAGCGGAACTGATGAGTTTGTCGGGCTATATAGAAGGCCTGACGCTGGTCACCGCGAAAGGGGATGTACTGGAATGCAGCCGGGACCAGAACCCCGACATTTTCCAGGCGGCACGAGTGGGGCTGGGCAGTTTGGGCTTTGTAACCGATGTCACGCTGCAGAACCGTCGCCCATACCGGCTGAAGAAAACCACCGAATGGTTAGCCATCGACGACATTCTCAATAACGCCGACGCTCGCGCCAAGGCGCACCGCAACTACGAATTCTTCTATATCCCGTTCTCGGGCATGGGCTTCACCAGCACCCACGACATCACCGATGAGCCGGTATCTGAAACCGAGGCCGTCGATCAGAACGACGGTGCCCGGGATCTCCAACAAGCCCGCGACTACCTGTCGTGGTCGCCCCGTCTGCGCCGGCTCATACTCGGGGGCTACATGCGCACCCTCAACACTGAGGTCAAGGTAGCCTCGTCCTGGCAGAACTACACCAGCGCCCGGAACGTGCGTTTCAATGAGATGGAATACCATCTGCCGAGAGACAATTGGAAGGCGGCGCTGAGTGAGGTGATCGATACCATCGAAACCCAGTTCCCCGAGGTGTTTTTCCCAATTGAGGTAAGGTTCGTAAAAGCAGACGATGCCTGGCTCAGCCCTTTCTATCAAAGGGATTCGGTTTCCATCGCAGTTCATCATTTCTTCGAAGAAGACCACACACCGTTGTTTGAAGCCGTGGAACCGATTCTGAAACGCTACGGGGGAAGACCACACTGGGGCAAACTGAACACGCTCACCGGGGCCGATTTCGAGGCCCTTTATCCGAAATGGCAGGCGTTTAGCGAAGTGAGGGAAGCACTCGACCCGAACGGCCGCTTCCTGAACCCTTACCTGGCCCGGCTGTTCAACCAACCAACGAGCACGGGATAGGCAGACATGGCTCACAGCGAAGCGTTTCGCAAACAACGCCGCAAACTGCTGCTGGCCGGAGTTGCGGTGGGAGGGCTGGGCGTTGCCGGCTTCCTGAAGCCAGAAGCGCAAACCACCGGGCACTCCCGTTACTTTCTAACTCTGCAAAAGGCCCTGCGCGAAAAAGGCCTGGCAACGCCGACGCTGGTGATCGACCGCCAGCGTCTGAATCACAACATCGCCGTTATAAAACGTTGCATGGGCGAGGATTTCAGTTATCGGATCGTCGCCAAGTCCCTGCCGTCCGTGCCTTTGCTGCAGCACGTCATGGCGGCCGCGGGCACCCGCAAGCTGATGTTGTTTCATCAACCAAGCCTGAATCAGGTTACGCGCGCTCTGCCCGATTCTGACATCCTGCTGGGGAAACCGCTTCCGGTAGCCTGTGCCGGGCGTTTCTATAGACAGTTCGAAACGGCCCCAAGCGGGTTCAAACCCGATCGGCAACTGCAATGGCTGGTGGATTCGCCGGCGCGGCTGGCCGAGTACCGGCAACTGGCCGAGCAACGCCAACAACCGATGCGGGTAAACCTTGAAATCGATATTGGCCTGCACCGGGGCGGATTTGCCAGTCAGGACGCATTAGTCTGGGCACTTACGATCATCGAACGCTCACCGTGGCTGACGTTTAGCGGATTTATGGGGTACGAACCCCACATTCTGAAAGCACCGGGGCCGACGAACTGGCTGCGTGACCAGGCTATGGTCCGTTATCAACAATTTGTAGACACCGCCGAACGCACCTTGGGCCGCAGCATTTCTGACCTGACGCTGAACACGGGTGGTTCAACAACCTATCAGTTGTACCAAGGCATGGCCGGCCAGATCCCCGCTAACGAGCTGGCGGCAGGCTCTGCGCTGGTTATGCCCACCGATTTCGATGTGTCAACACTGGCCGACCATCAACGGGCGGCCTTCATTGCCACACCGGTACTGAAGCTTTTGGATCGCACCCGTATTCCCGGCGCACCCGGGTTGGGCCGTCTGCAAACACTGTGGAATCCCAATCACGCGCGCACCGCATTTATCTATGGTGGCTACTGGAAAGCCAGCCCGGTATCGCCTCCGGGATTGGTGAACAACAGCATCTATGGCCGCTCAACCAATCAGGAAATGCTAAATTTCGCGGAAGGGGTTCCGCTCAAGGTAGGCGACCGTGTGTTCCTGCGACCTCACCAAAGCGAGTCGGTGTTGCTGCAATTCGGCGATCTCGCCGTTTTCGACGGGGCCAAAGGTGAAATCACCGAGCGCTGGCCGGTGTTCGGGCGGGGGTGAACTCGGCCACCGTCCGTGCTTTAATTCCGGCAAACCGTTCAGGCAACAGGACTGCTCATGACTCCCGGAATTCTCGCCGCTAAAAAAGCGAAGATCAGCTACACCGTACACGAATACGAACACGATCCGTCCGCCGAAAGCTACGGCAACGAGGCCGCGGACAAAATGGGCGTAGACCCGAACCGGGTGTTTAAAACCCTGGTGGTGGCGCTCGACAACAAAGAGCTGGCGGTTGGTCTGGTGCCCGTCACCAGCATGCTTAGCCTAAAGCTGATCGCAAAAGCGGCGAAGGCGAAAAAAGCCGGTATGGCGGATAAACAGGAGGTTCAGCGGAGCACGGGCTATGTGCTGGGCGGAGTGAGCCCGCTGGGTCAGAAAAAACGTTTGAAGACGTTCATTGATGCAACTGCCGAGCAGTACGACACCGTATTTGTCAGTGCAGGTAAGCGGGGACTGGAAATCGAATTGGCTCCGGCCGATTTGGCTACGCTGACCGGTGCGGGTTTCGCAGATTTACAGCAAGACTAAAACAAAACAGGCCGGGGTTTTACCCCCGGCCTGAGTTCGAGCCTTATTTCACGGAAGCAGCAGCTTCCTCAAGGATCTTGTTGAGGGTCGCGCTTGGGCGCATCACCTCAGACACTTTTTCAGCCGGTGCGTAGTAGTATCCGCCGATGTCGGCCGGATGACCCTGTACAACCGTCATTTCTTCCAGAATCTTGTCCTTGTTGGCTTCCAGCTGCTCAGACAACTTGGCAAAGAACTCTTTCAGCTCCTTGTCGTCGTCCTGCTTGGACAATTCTTCAGCCCAGTAACGGGCCAGATGGAAGTGGGAACCCCGGTTGTCCAACTCGCCGGTGACGCGGGACGGAGACTGGTTGTTCTCCAGCAGACGCTCGGTTGCTTTGTCCATGGTCTGACCCAACAGACGGGCACGGGCGTTGTCGTGCTTCTCGCCCAGCTCATCCAGAGACACAGCTGTGGCCAAAAATTCACCCAGTGAGTCCCAACGCAGGTGGTTTTCCTGAACCAACTGCTGCACGTGCTTGGGTGCAGAACCGCCAGCACCCGTCTCGTACAAACCGCCGCCGTTCAGCAGAGGTACGATGGACAGCATCTTGGCACTGGTGCCCAGCTCAAGAATCGGGAACAGGTCGGTCAGGTAGTCACGCAGAACGTTACCGGTAACAGAAATGGTGTCCAGACCACGAATCAGACGCTCCATGGTCCAGCGGATGGCACGTACAGGCGATTCGATGCGGATGTGCAGGCCTTCGGTGTCGTGATCTTTCAGGTAAGTGTTTACCTTCTTGATCAGTTCAGCGTCGTGAGCACGTTCGTCGTCCAGCCAGAACACTGCCGGCATTCCGGTGGCGCGGGCGCGGTTCACGGCCAACTTGACCCAATCGCGGATGGGCAGGTCTTTGGTCTGGCAGGCACGCCAGATGTCGCCTTCTTCCACGTTGTGCTCGGTCAGCACGGTGCCGTCTTCTGTGACGATACGGACGATACCTTCTTCTTCAATTTCAAAGGTCTTGTCGTGCGAGCCGTACTCTTCCGCTTTCTGCGCCATCAAGCCAACGTTCGGTACGGTACCCATAGTGGTGGGATCAAACGCGCCGTGGGTTTTACAGAAGTTGATGGTTTCCTGGTAGATGGTGGCGTAGGTGGACTCCGGCATAACCGCCTTGGTGTCCTTGAGCTTGCCATCACGGGCCCACATTTTACCGGAGTTACGGATCATGGCCGGCATGGAAGCATCAACGATCACGTCACTGGGCACGTGCAGGTTGGTGATGCCTTTTACCGAATCGACCATGGCGATTTCCGGGCGGTGCTCGTAGGTCTTGTGCAGGGCTTCCTGGATTTCTTCCTGCTTGGACTCTGGCAGCTGCTTGATCTTGTCGAGTACGGAAGACAGACCGTTGTTCGGGTTCACACCGATTTCTTTAAACAGGTCGCCGTACTGGTCGAACAACTCTTTGTAGTAAATCTTCACCGCGTGACCGAATACGATCGGGTGGGAGATTTTCATCATGGTCGCTTTGACGTGCAGGGAGAACATCACGCCAGTCTTTTCACAGTCTGCGATCGCGTCTTCGAAGAACTTGCAGAGCGCTTTTTTGCTCATGAACATACCGTCTACAACTTCGCCTTCCTGCAACGGCAGATCGGCTTTCAGTACGGTTTGTTCACCCTTTTTGTTCTCGAACACGATGCGGGCGTTGGTCGCCTTGTCCAGAGTAACGGACTGCTCGCTGGAGTAAAAATCACCTTCGCGCATGTGCGCAACGTGAGTGCGCGAGGCCGGGCTCCACTCGCCCATGGTGTGCGGGTACTTGCGAGCAAAGGCTTTCACTGCGGCCGGGGCACGGCGGTCGGAGTTGCCTTCACGCAGAACCGGGTTTACGGCACTGCCCAGCACTTTGGAGTAGCGGGCGTGGATGTCTTTTTCTTCGTCAGTCTCTGGGTGTTCTTTGTACTCAGGGACGTTGTAGCCTTTTTCGTTCAGCTCTTTGATGGCTGCACGCAACTGCGGGATGGAGGCAGAGATGTTCGGCAGTTTGATGATGTTGGCATCAGGGTCTTTGGTGTATTCACCCAATTCGGCCAAGTCATCGGTGACCCGCTGGTTTTCTTCGAGATAGTCAGGGAAACCGGCCAGAATACGGGCCGCCAGGGAGATGTCGCTGGTTTCGAATTCAATACCAGCCGGCTTGGCGAAGGATTCCAGGATGGGTAGCAGTGACCGGGTGGCTAGCGCGGGGGCTTCGTCGGTCAGGGTGTAGATGATCTTGGACTTGGATTTGGTCATTTTCGTCCTCTGGCTAAGGGGTGGGTTCAGGACGGTCATGGCGAGGCCGGTCGTCTTGTGAACGTCTGGCCGGGGCGATGACTGATTCGGAACTTTTGATAGACCTACTAAGATAGCATTTTTTGGGGCTTGTGGATTACGATCTTAGTATAAGAACGTACGAACAATGCCGGATCTTTGGCTACAACATGATGAAACGGCGGGAATTTACGAAACTTTCTAACATTTCTAGGGTTTGGAGTGGACGCAGTGTGGGGTTAGGCTGCCCAAAACACGCTCCTTCGGCACATCCATGTGACGCTTGGGCTCCGCCATCCATGGCTGCGCACAGTTTTGGGCAGCCTAACCCCACACCGCTGATCAAACTCCGAATTATATTCCGCGCGCGACCCCGAACCCTTCCTGCTTTATATTCGAAGCTCAACGCTCAATAAACCAACATTGGCTTGGCGATCACTCCGGCAACAAGCCGGATTCCACCAGACGTTCCCGTATTTGATCCAAGGCTTCTGGATTGCCTAGGGCATCCCTGTTATCGGCTTTCTTTGAGCCGTTGATCAGGCGAGCTACCGCGAGTTCCACTTTTTTGCCGCTGCGGGTGTAGGGAATGTCGGGCACTTCGACGATGTGCTTGGGCACATGTCTGGGGCTGGCGCCTTCGCGGATTTTGGTTTTCAGGGCTTTCATTAACTCGTCGGTGACGCTTTGGCCGGCAGCTGGCACTACGAACAGGACGACTTCTACGTCGCCTTCGATTTGGCGGCCAACCACCAGGCTGTCTTTGACTTCGGCGACGGTTTCAACCTGACGGTAGATTTCGGCGGTGCCGATTCGCACGCCGCCGGGGTTGAGGGTGGCGTCGGAGCGGCCGTAGATGATGGCGCCGCCGTGTTCGGTGAATTCGATGAAGTCGCCGTGGGCCCAGACGCCGGGGAAGGTGTTGAAGTAGGCGTCCTGGTAGCGTTCGTTGTTCGGGTCTTGCCAGAAGCTGACGGGCATGGACGGCAGTGGTTGGCGGCAGACGAGTTCGCCGCGGCCGTCGCTGACCGGTTCTCCGTCGTCGTTGTAGGCGACGGCATCCACCCCGAGGAAGCGGCATTGGATTTCGCCCCGGCGTACCGGCAGCAGTGGCGTGGCGCCGACGAAGCAACCGCAGATGTCGGTGCCGCCGGCGATGGAACCCAGCAATGCGTTGGGTGCGCCGTGGCTGTAGATCCAGTCGTAGTCTTCCGGCAGCAACGGCGAGCCGGTGGAGAAGACCACGCGCAAGGCACTTTGATCGTGTTTTTTTGCCGGTTCCAGCCCGGTTTTCCGGCAACCGGCGATGAAGCGGGCACTGGTGCCGTAGTGGGTAACACGTTCGTTGGCCACGGTTTCCCAAAGGTAGTCGAGGCTGGGGTAGCCGGGTGAGCCGTCTACGGTGATCACGGCGGCACCGGTCATCAGAGCCGAAGCTTGCCAGTTCCACATCATCCAGCCACAGGTGGTGAAGTACAGGAAGCGGTCTTCCGGGCCGACATCGCCGTGTAGCATCAATTCTTTGGCATGGTTGATCAGCAGGCCAGCGGTGCCGTGTACGATGCACTTGGGTTTGCCTGTGGTGCCTGAGGAATACAGGATGTACACGGGGTGATCCGGGTCTACCGGGGTGTACGAAGGTGCCTGCCCGGCACCGGCTTCAAGGGCCTGCTCCCAGGTAGTTACCCGGTCGCCGGCTACCGGCGCTTCGTCTGGTAATTGCTGAACGCTGACCACCGCTTTCAGTGAAGGCAGGCCACCAATAAGCTCGGCAAAATCCTGCTGGCGAGCAAAGGTTTTGCCGCCATAACCATATCCGTTCACCACGATCAGCGCAGCGGGTTCAATTTGGCCGAAGCGGTCGTTAATGGCGCCAATGCCGAAATCCGGTGACGCGGAGCTCCAGATCGCCCCCATGCTGGTGGCGGCCAGCATACCCACCAAGGCTTCGTAGCCATTGGTGACAACTCCTGCAACCCGATCTCCTTTTTCAATGCCTTTACTGCGCAGAAACGCTTCCAGCGCACCGGCATCGGCTTTCAGTTCGCGGTAGCTTTTTCGCAGCACCGGCCGGGTTTCGCAGTAGGCAACCACCGCTTCTTTGTCTGCATGGTCATTGTCTGCCCAACGCAGCAAATTGGCGGCGAAGTTCAGTTTCATACCCGGGAACCATTCGGCACCCGGCATATCGCGGCTACCCAGCACCCGCGTGGCCCGGGTATCACAGACCAACCCACAGTAGTCCCAGACTTTCTGCCAGAAGGTTTCAAGTTCGTCGATCGACCACTGGTGCAGCGCGTGGTAATCCGCGAAGGGGCCGTAACCTTCAAGCTCAAGCCAGCTTTTAAACTGACCCATCCGGGATTGGGCCAAGGTGTTTTCTGTCGGAGCCCATACCACCGTTGATTGTTCTGTTGTGCTCATCGGTCTCTCCAGGTAATTACTGCATATGCCAACCGTGGCTGACCACCATAGATTGCCCGGTCAGGGCGTTGGAGGGGAAGGCCGCCAGATGGACTGCCAGTTCCGAGACATCCTCCACGGTTGTAAATTCGCCATCCACGGTGTTCTTCAGCATAACCTTACTGATGACGTCTTGTTCCGAGATTCCCAATTCTTTGGCTTGTTCGGGAATCTGTTTGTCCACCAACGGCGTGCGCACAAAGCCGGGGCAGATGATGTTGCTGCGCACGCCAAATTCCGCGCCTTCTTTCGCCACCGCGCGGCACAATCCGAGCATGCCGTGCTTGGCGGCCACATAGGGCGCTTTCAGGGGCGATGCTTCAAGCGAATGCACCGAACCCATGTATAGCATAGTGCCACGGTTTTGCTCATACATCTGCTTCAGAGCGGCTCGGGTCACCAGAAACGCGCCATCCAGATGCACATGCATCACCTTACTCCAGTCGGCATATGCCAGTTTATGTACCGGATCAATGTGTTGGATACCGGCATTGGCGAGGGCAATGTCCAGCCGCCCCCACTTTTCCACAATCGCCGCAACCCCCTGGCTGACGGCCTGTTCATCGGTCACGTCCATGGCCAGAGCCATCGCCGTGCCGCCCGCCTGCTCAATGGCGGCAACGGTGTCTGCCACGCTGTCCAGCGTAAGATCAGCGACGGCTACGCAGGCACCCTCGCGGGCAAAATGTTCCGCAATGGCGCGACCAATACCGCGTCCCGCTCCGGTTACTAATGCAGCTTGCTGTTGAAGACGCTTCATCACAGTCCCCTTATTGTTGTTTCGTTATAGTCGGTTGTTAACACTGCAAACGGGCTCAAGAGCCGCCGTAGACTTCATTTGGCAGCCAGGTCGCCAACGGCTCAAACCAAAACACCAACGCCAACGCCAGTATTTGCAATGCGATAAAGGGCAAGACGCCCAGATAGATGTCCCGGGTGGTGATTTCCGGCGGGCACACGCCCTTGATGTAAAACAGCGAGAAGCCGACCGGCGGAGTCAGGAACGAGGTCTGCAGGCAGATGGCAAACATGATCGCAAACCAAACCGGCTCCACGCCCATCTTGAACAGCACCGGCGCCACCAGCGGCAGCACGATCAGGGTGATCTCGACCCAATCCAGGAAGAAGCCCAGCAGGAAGGTGATCAGCAGCACCGTCAACAACACACCCGTGGTGCCAAACGGCAGGCCGGTAATGGCCCCTTCGATGACCTCATCGCCACCCAGGCCCCGCAGCACCGACGCGAACACCGTGGCACCAATGAAGATGCCGAAGATGAACGCCGACGTGCGGCTGGTCTGGTACAACGACTCTTTCAAGGTTTCCATGTTCAGGCGCTTGCTGACAAAAGCCATCAACAACGCGCCCCCGGCACCCACGGCGGAGGCTTCGGTGGTGGTCGCGATGCCAAAGAAAATGGACCCGAGCACCGCGATGATCAGCACCATCGGTGGCAAGACCGCCTGAACCACACCAAGAATGGCCCTGGCATCCAGCGGCTCACGATTCTCCGGCGCAGGCGCCAGATCCTTTTTGATGAAGGAGGCAATCAGAATGTACAAAATGTACATGGCACCAAGCATCACGCCGGGAATCAGTGCGCCCATGAACAGCTTGCCGACAGACGCATCCGACGTGCCGAGCCGATCGGCCATCAGCACCAGCATGATGCTGGGCGGTACCAGAATCCCAAGCGTGCCCACCGAGCAGGCGGTGCCCACGGCCAGCGATTTGTTGTACTTGGCCTGCATCATCGGCCCCAGCGACAACATGCCCAGCAGCACCACCGATGCACCGACGATGCCGGTGGAGGCCGCCAGCAACACGCCAACGATAACCACCGTGACGGCATAGCCACCGCGCAAGGGCCCTAACACCCGCACCAGGCTGTGCATCAGTTTCTCGGCGATGCCGGAGCGGTCCAGCATAATGCCCATGAAGATAAACATCGGCAGCGCCACCATCAGCTCATTGGCGACAATGCCGTAGATTCTGGCGTCCAGCACACCGATGGTGCCTTGCCAGGTAAACCAGATCGGGGAGTCAAAATACTCCACCAGCACGTGCCCGACGATGCCGAACACCAAACCAATACCGGCCAGCGACCAGGCCACCGGGAAGCCCAGCAACAGCAAAAACATGAAGCTGGCAAACATGGCGATTACTAGAATTGCTTCTACACCCATAGCGTTTGTCTCGTTCTCAAGGATTGGGATGGCCGGTGGAACGGCGATCATCGTGGGTAGGCGCTATGGCTCTCGGAAAACCAAACAGCAAGGTGGTGCACCGGGTCGCCCGGGAAAACAACGCCACCATGACCAAAGCCAGACCCAGAGGCAGCATGCTCTTGAAAATAAATCGGTACGGCAGGCCGCTGGGTGCCTGCGATCGCTCCTGATAGATCCAGGCTTTCCAGGCGTAGGGCACCAGAGCATCGATCATCAGATAAATGATTGGCAGCGCCAGTACGATGATGCCCAGCAATTCGATCCAGGCTTGGGCTTTGAGCGGAAATTTTTCTTTCAACACGTCTACACGTACATGGTCATCCCGAACCACGGCGTAGCCCAGCGTGAGCATGGTGGCGATCCCGAACAGGTGCCAGGAAAGCTCTTCCAGTGCAATCGACCCTTGCTCCAGCACATAGCGCGAGAACACGTTGGTCAGCACCACCAGCAACACGCCAATCCACAGCCAGGAGCTGAGCCGGCCGACGGCAACGACCAGGCAATCCAGCCGCGATGAGAGTGCGTTGGAGGGCAAACCTTCTTTAGAATGGGGCAGGGTTGGATCACCCACCGGTGTCTTGGAGTCCGTCACGATAACCTCGATTCTTTTGGATGCAGGAGAGAGCGACAGGCAGCGCACATTTGCTGCCTGTCATGATCATCATCCAGTGATCAGTCGTACTGGTAGAAATCCCGGGGCAGGTAGCCCTTGGAGTGCCAGATGGAGTGGTGTTCCATAAAGTTGCGCTGGCTGGTCAGAACCCGCTTGAACATCGGGTCTTTGGCCGCAATCTCGTCCAGCACTTCGGTGGTGACCTTTTGCAGTTCACGCAGCACTGGCTCTGGCAGGGTTTGCGCGGTTACGCCCTCCTTTTCATAGTCACGCAGGGCGGTGGGTTGTGCCCACTCACTTTGGGCAAAGCCTTTCAACGTGGCGGCTTCACAGCCCATCTCGATCAACGCGCGCGACTCAGGTTCCAGATCTTCCCAGGTGTCTTTGTTCACCAGCAGATGCGATGTGGTCAGTGTCTGGTGCCAGCCGGGCATGATGTAGTTCTTGATGATCTGATCAAGCCCCAGCATCTTGTCGATCGCGGGCTGCGAGAACTCGGTTGCGTCAATGGTCTTGCGCTCCAGCGCCTGATAGATTTCGCCGCCGGGAACCATGGTCACTGAAGCGCCGAGCTTCTCCAGAACCTTACCGCCGATGCCGGCAAAGCGAATTTTCAGGCCGTCGTAATCTTCCACGCCTTTGATGGGTTCCGCGAACCAGCCCGCACCCTCGGGGCCAATAATGGAACATAACATGGGGTGAATGTTGCGCTCGGCGTAGATTTCTTCCAGCAGTTCACGGCCGTCACCCTCGTAATACCAAGCCAGATAGGCAGGCGGTTCCATATTGAAGGGCGCACCGGAATAAAGCGGCAAGGAGGGAATGGTGCCTTGATCGTATCCGACCCAGGTATAACCGGCCGGGTATTTTCCGCTGCCCACGGCATCCATGATTTCAAACGGTGGAACCAGTTCCCCGGGCTCGTAGTAACGCAGCTGAATGTCACCACCGGAAATCGCCTTGAGGTTTTCACTCAGATGCTTAACCGGCGTGGTCAGGCCAATCAGATGCGAGGGGAAGGCCAGAGGTACTTGCCAGCGTACTTTCTCGGCTGCAAGCACATCACTGCTGGCGAGGCCGCCACTGATCACTGCCGCGGCGGTGATGCCATAGGTAAGACGAGAGAGCTTCTGCTTGATCGACATGTATTGGATCCTTCTTGTTGTTGTCGTCCGCCATCCGGTCATTCCGCCGGTAGGCTTTTTATAGGATCAGACAACGCTGGAAATCCAACTGGCGCGGTTATGTGGTCCAACAGTGTTGCGTCAGTTGTTATTCAAGCGTTGTTCTGACGTACTACGCCCTGAAAAACAGCAACGCTGATGCCAAACAATGTAATCAACTGAATTTTAAGTATTTTTATGAAAAATAACGTTGAACACCTGGAGCAATCGTCCGATAATCCGGACAACAATCACTAAAAGTCTTAGTTGAGTGTCTGAAAATCCGGACAACCGTCCTAGTTTCCGGACAATTTCGCCAATTTTTCATACAGAACCGATCGCGAAATTCCCAGCAACTTGGCCGCTCGCGTGCGGTTACCGCGACATGCTGCCAACGCTTCTTCAATCGCCTGAGCTTCTGCCATCGCAACTACCCGGGCCAGCGGTCGCACCGGGCGGAACGGCGTTTTCGGGATCGCCTCCGCATCGCCACCGGGCAACACTTTCAGAATAGCATCTGCATCCAAAAGCTCACCTTCTTCGCTCATGGTCAGGGCCCGCTCAAGCACGTTTCGTAATTCCCGGATGTTTCCTGGCCAGTGGTAGGCGCCCAAAGCCGCAATCCCGGCATCGGTGATTTCACCGCGCAGGCCCTGACTTTCACAGATTTCACCCAACAGCACCTCAGATAAAATACCGAGATCCACCAATCGCTCGCGCAGCGGGGGTATCCAGATTTCCAGTACGTTCAAGCGGTAATACAAATCGGAACGGAAACTGCCTTCAGCCATCATCTCGCCAAGATTTCGGCTGGTGGCGGCAATGACCCGAACATCCACCGGAATGAGCTTGTTCGACCCCAACGGCTCGATTTCGCCCTCCTGCAATACCCGCAACAACTTCGCTTGCAACGGCAGGGGCATATCACCCACTTCGTCCAGAAACAGCGTGCCGCCGTTGGCCAGCTGGAACTTGCCGTCGCGTGTGCGCTTGTCCGCGCCGGTATAAGCTCCGGGGGCAACGCCAAAGAATTCCGCCTCCAACAGGTTTTCCGGCACCGCTGCCAGATTAACCCCGACAAACGGTTTTTCCGCCCGTTCCGAGGCCGAGTGAATGGCCTGCGCCAACACCTCTTTACCGGTGCCGGTTTCACCCAGCAGCAGCACCGGCACATCCCGACCGGAGGCTAATCGGGCTCTACGCTTTACTTCCAACGCCTGGGGGCTGGCACCGACAAAATCGGTCAGACTATAGCGCGTGCCCCGGGTCTTTTTCGCCAGCGCTTTTCGGGCGGCAGCCAAATCCTGGTGCAAACGCCGAAACTTGGAAACCAGCGGGGTCAGCGGCTGGACATCGTCGTAAAGCACGAACGCCACCGCGCCAACCACGTCGCCGTTATCGTCATAAAAGGGCAATCGGGAAACCACCAACTGCTGTTCATTGTGCTCCATGATATCCAGCAGCATGGGCTTTCCGGTCGCCACCACTTCCGGCATTCGGGTATGCGGAATCACCCGCCAAATTTCTTTGCCGATGACCGACGAGGGCGATGGTAATTGCAGCAAATCTGCATAACATTGATTGATCCAGGTGATGCGACTCTGCACATCAATAGCGATGGCACCGGCGCTGGCTTGCTCAAACAGGGGCGCCATTGCGTCGATCAGCTCACGGGTTAACCCGGTTTTGTTTTTATCGGGAAAAATCTGCTTCATGAAAGGCTCGTCATCGTCACTACAGACGAATGTAAGGTAGCAAGGTCAAACTCAGAATCGCGGCAATCGCAATGATTGCCGCAAGGAAGGTGACCGGCCGGGAACGGAACTGGTGCCAAAGGCCCGTTTCACCGCGCTGACAACGGGCATCGTATTCCTCGCGCTGCCGGGCCACACGTTGCGCTTGGTAGTCGTCCAACAAAGCTCTTGCCCGGGCCGCTTCGTCATCATCGTGCACCCAGAAACCGCCCATACTGATGCCCCACCGGCTCGGTGGTGTTTCGTAGTAACGGACCTCGTGCTCTTCGAACAGCGCGCGGATGTCATCGGCCTCATCGTCCGGTACGTTGCGAAGATTCATCAAGTGGTGGGGCATAGGGTTTCCGGCTGGCTTCGTTAGCGTCGTTAGCTATATCCTAGCAGGAAAGCAAACCCGATCGAATTTATCAGGACGCTGCATGAGCCAGAACACCCTCCGTCTGTTGCTGGACGTAGACAGCCGCTTCCAGCGGGACAGGGATCAGTCCCCGGCGTTTCTTCACCGCCGGGACCGCCGCTTTGCACTCGATTGTGAGCAACAGGGAGTCAGCCCGACGCCAGAGCGTTGGCTCGATCATATGCGGCGACTCAGCGGCCCCGGCAGCGAACAGCAAACCGGCCGCAAAGTGCAGCAACAGTGGCAGCGTATCAACCGCGGTTTTGCCGCCGCTGGTGCCGTATTCGGTGTGCTCACGATGGCCGGCCTGCTTTTCTACGACGGCGGCCAACGCATCAACATCACCGTGTTTCTGGCCTTCGTTGTGTTACAGCTACTTCTGGCGCTGGCAACCACTGCCCAAGCTCTGATGGGTTGGCAGCCATGGCGCTGGCTTGCCAAACGCCTCGGTCTGCACGCGCCGGAAAGCGCTCTGGCACCTCTGCAACCCACACTGATGGCGCGCGCCGGGCACACAGGCGGTGTGGCCTTTGCCCTGAGCGGCTTGCTCACTTTGTTTGTATTACTGGTCATTCAGGATTTGGCATTTGGCTGGAGTACCACGCTCGATGCCGCCGCCGCCAGCTACCACCGTTTAGTTCACGCCATCGCCACACCCTGGTCGTTGTTGTGGCCGGCGGCCGTGCCGTCGCTTGAGCTTGTGGAAGCAACCCGGTTCTTCCGGGCGGCCCCCACCAGTCAGGGCGTAGCGCCGGAGCAATGGGGCAACTGGTGGCCATTTGTGGTCATGCTTTGGGTCACCTGGGTGATGCTCCCCAGACTGCTGTTATTGGCGTTCAGCCACTGGTTTACCGCTCGTAAAGCACGGCTGCAGCTGCACGGCCACCCGGGCATGCAAGCACTGTTGTACCGAATGGAAACCCCGACACTCGACACCGGCAACCAACATAACGATGCCGACGATCTGCCGGATGTTCGCACTCAAGCCACCACCGGCGATCTGTGCGACACCCCTCACATGATTTGCTGGGCAGGTGCCGGCGAACCGGAGCTGCCCCGGCAATTAACCAGACGCGACAGCCAGATTCGGAAAGCCGGTGGCCGAGCTTCGTTAGCCGAAGACGATCACGTTCTGGCCACCTTGGCCAAGGATCTTGCCCGGGAACACTCCCCCGCCGTTATTCTGGTCACCCGCAGCTGGGAGCCGCCAACCGGCGAGTTACACGATTTTCTGGAACAGGCCCGGGAGCACTGGCCTGCAGAGACTCGAGTCATGATTGTGCCGCTGGCCAACGATGCCAACCAGCGTCCGAAGAATCTTCTCATTCAGCCGTGGCTGCGCTTTACCGAAAGGCTTCCCGACGGTTTTGCCAGCGTTGCCCTGTTGCCACCTCCGCCGGATAGCACCTACCAGGTTACGGGAGCCCCCACGCTATGACCCAACCACCGGTATTCGCGGTTGTCGGCCATCCGAATAAAGGCAAATCCAGCGTCGTCGCGACTTTGTCCCAGAACGATGCCATCGCCATCGCACTCGAACCCGGCACCACACGGGCCAGCCAGCGTTACCCGCTGACGGTGGATGGCCGGCAGCTCTACACGCTGACCGACACCCCCGGCTTTCAGCGCCCGAGACGCGTATTGCAATGGCTGGAAGCCCACAGCTTATCGGCATCGGACCACCCCGATACCGTCCGCGCCTTCGTGCTTCAGCACAAAGGCGACGAGCGCTACATAGACGAATGCGAGTTACTAAACCCCATCATTGAAGGTGCCGGGATTATTTACGTGGTCGATGGTTCGGTGCCGTACAGCGCCGAGCACGAAGCGGAAATGACCATCCTGCGCTGGACCGGCCGCCCGAGCCTGGCTTTGATCAACAGCATTGGGGATGATGACTACAGCGATGTGTGGCAGGCGGCGCTTGGTCAGTTCTTTCAGGTTGTACGCAAATTCGACGCCGTTCGCGCCCCGTTTAAACAACATCTCAGCCTTTTGCGGACCTTCGGCCAACTGGAATCCGACTGGGAACAGCCCCTGGAGGAAGCCACGCAGCTACTGGCCGAGCAACGCCGCCAACGCCAGCGTCTGGCCGCCAGCATCATCGCCCGGGCGCTGGAAGATTTAATGGGCTATCAGGAGAAACGCACGCTCACGCTTGATCAGGTGGCCAGCACCAGCGAAGCGACACTGGCCGACACGCTGCGCGACCGCTGGTATAAGCGTCAACGCCGACGGGAGCAATCCCTGCGCATCGACATCGAGCACCTGTATCAGCACCAACGCATTACCCGTCAGGAAGCCGAGCTGGAATGGGCCAACCAGCACGATTTGTTTTCTGAAGATACCCGCCAACATTGGGCGGTCAGCAAGAAGTATCTGGCAACCGCCGGGTTCGGGGCCGGGGCCATGGGCGGCGCCGGTGTCGATGCACTCACCTTTGGCTCGTCACTGGGCACCGGGGCTCTCGTGGGTGGACTGATCGGCGCCGCGGGGAGTTATTTTTACGGCGATCGTTTGGTGCTGCCCGCGCTCAATATCGGCCCTTTACAGAACGGGCTGCAGTCCGCCACCTTCGGCCCGGTGCAGGACAGCCAGTTTGGCTATGTCATTCTCGGGCGAGCCGTTGATCACTGGTGGCACATCAGCCACCGCAACCACGCCGGGCGCGACTTGCTGGCGCTGGAGCCAGCCGATCAACATTGGCTGGAGCTGCTCGATAAAACCAGCCGACGGGAGATTCAACGCGCACTCGACCGATGCCGAAAACAACGTCCGCTCAGCCAGTCTCAGCGGCAAAATCTGGCGCAAGCGATTGGTCAGGCCATGGCCGCCTATGACAACTGGCGGTTGAATCGCGGCTGACGGGCATGTTTATACTGTAAGGCTATTCCATCACGCAATGAGGAATCTGAATGAAAATCGTACGAGTGCAAGACATCATCGGTACCGAGCGCGAAGTCAGCGCCCAGCAATGGACCAGCCGCCGCCTGCTGCTGAAAAAGGATGGTATGGGTTTCTCTTTCCACGAAACCATCATCCCGGCCGGCACCGAGCACACCTTCTGGTACAAGCACCACCTGGAAGCGGTTTACTGCGTAGCCGGTAACGGCCGCATCAAGGATCTTGCCACCGGTGAAGTGCACGAAATTACCGACGGCACCCTGTACGCCCTCGACAAGCACGACCGTCACACCCTGTTCGGTGGCACCGAAGACATGCGCCTGATCTGCGCCTTCAACCCGCCTGTGACCGGCCAGGAAGTCCACGACGAAGACGGCGCCTACCTGCCCGACACCAGCGAAGACTGATTCGCACGCCGTGGCAAACAATATCGCCGCAAACACATCGCCATCGCCAGCCAAGCTGCTGCCGGTGGCGGTGTTGCTTTGGTTAGCCGGTGTTTACTTACGAATTCCTGTGCTGGTGGCACCGCCGCTGGCACCGTTCATCAGTGACGAACTGGGCCTGACGCAAGCGCTCACCGGTGCACTGACGACTTTACCTATTCTGATGCTCGCCATTGGCGCTATGCCCGGGTCGCTTGCCATTTCCCGTATCGGCCCGCGCAACACTCTGGCGTTAGCCATGTTGATCATGGTGATTGGTTCGGCTGGCCGAGGTTTAGTGCCCGATACCCTGACGCTGATGATCGCCAGCGCCGTCATGGGGCTGGGTGTGGCCATGATGCAGCCGGCCTTACCGGCCCTGTTGCCGCGCTGGCTTGAGCCTCATCATCTGGCCATCGGCTCCGCTATTTATATGAATGGCATGCTGATGGGCGAGTTTATCGGGGCCGGCATTACTCTGCCGGTACTGATGCCTTTGCTGGAGAACAGCTGGCGCGCCACCCTGCTGGCTTGGTCGTTACCGGCGCTGTTAATCGCGGCTGCGTTGTTTCTTCCCAAGCGGGATTTGGCTCGCCCTGTCCGGAAAACAGCCTGGCTTCCCGACTGGAAGAATCCGTTAACGCTTCGATTGGGCCTGTTGCTGGGGCTGTCGGGCTCGTCCTTTTTCGGACTGAACGCATACATGGGCAACCTGCTGGAACAGCAAGGCAACTTGGATCTGCTCCCGGATGCCTTGTTCTGGTACAACTTCGCGCAGGTGTTCGCTTCTCTGCTCATGCTGAAAATGGCCCGGCGCTGGGTAGGGGTTCGCAGCTTGATTATCATCATGGGCGTTCTGAGCATCAGCGGTACCCTCGGCGCACTTCTGCTTTCCGGCTGGGCATCGATCATCAGCGCCACCTTCATGAGCTTTTTTGCGGGTATCTTGCTGATTCTTATGGTGGCTTTGCCACCGCTTCTGGTGTCGTCCGAAGAAACCGGGCGGCTCTCGGCGGGCACGTTTCTGGTCGGTTACACACTGGCGTTCTCTGTGCCAATGCTGGGCGGGGTTCTGGCGGACTGGACGGGGGATATTCGTCACGCGATTGGGGTGATTATCGCCTACGGCGTTCTGGTGCTGCCCATTGCCTTCCGGTTAAAACTGAACCGCCACTGATTCCTGATGATACCGCCTGAGCCGAGGTCGCCGTGACAGCGAACCTCGGCCAGACAGCCACATTGTTTAGATGTAGTAATCCTTCAACGGAGGAAATCCGTTGAACTCTACCGCACTGTATGTGGTGGTGTAGGCACCTGTGGACAACCAATACATCCGGTCCCCAATGGCCAGATTTAACGGCAACGGGTACTTGTGGTGCTCGTACATGATGTCGGCACTGTCACAGGTTGGACCGGCAATTACGCAGTCTTCACCAACGCCTTCCTTTTCCGTCCAGATCGGAAACTTGATCGCTTCATCCAATGTTTCGATCAAACCCGAAAATTTACCCACATCGGTAAACACCCATCGGTGGAGCGCTGTGCGTGATTTGCGGGAAATCAGCACCACTTCGCTGACCAACACACCGGCATTGGAAATCAGTGAACGGCCCGGCTCAATGATGATTTCCGGTAGATCGACACCGAAGTCTTCCTCTAGGAAACGGGCAATTTCCTGAGCATAAACACTCAGCTCGTTGGTACGGCTGATGTAATTGGCCGGAAAACCACCGCCCATATTGATCATTTTCAGCTCAATGCCATCTTCTTCTTTCAGGCGCTCAAAGATCACCTTCACTTTGCTCAACGCGGCATCCCAGGCGCCGATTTCACGCTGCTGAGAACCCACGTGGAACGACACACCGTAAGGCACCAAGCCCAGATCACGGGCCAGAATCAACAAGTCCATGGCCATGTCGGTCTGACAGCCAAACTTGCGGGATAACGGCCAGTCTGCGGTGAGTGTACCTTCCGTCAGAATGCGCACGTACACCTTGGAGCCAGGAGCCGCTTTAGCAATATTGCGCAGATCCGCCTCGGAATCCGTGGCAAACATGCGCACACCTTTTTCATAGAAGGTACGAACGTCTTTCACCTTCTTGATGGTGTTGCCGTAGCTGATGCGGTCGCCGGTGACGCCCAGCGACATGACTTTTTCCAGCTCGTACACCGATGCGATATCAAAATTGGCGCCTTTGTCCCTCAGCATAGTCAGGATCTGGGGGGCCGGGTTAGCCTTTACCGCGTAATAAACCTTCGCATAAGGGAATCCTTCCACCAACTCATCGTATTGACGATTAATAGTAGCGGTATCAATCACTACAAACGGCGTTTCCTTCGTTTCGGAGAATTCCTTGATACGCTTGAAGGTTTCGGCGTCGTAGTAATCAGCAATCTGTGCGTTGGCTGCGTCGATCATCAGTGGTGCGTCCCTCCATAGGGAAAGCAGACCTAAAAAAAGGCACCGCAGCTTGGCTGCAGCACCCCCTTGATTGCGCGATCATCGGGCTTTTTCTGAGGCACTACAAATGCGCAGATATACCCATAATAAACCCCCTTTTTTCAGGCACCTCAAACAGCCTGTCGCAGCATGCTGTGCTGGAATATTCCGGGCAGACAGAAAACTTAACTTATCTCAAAGACAGACCAAACGATATCGTTAATCATTCTCATTACACCCATTTGGTAAAAGGAATCTATCATGGCACTACCACTGAAGCTGGCCACCGCCGCTGCCACCCTGCTGTTTGTGTTTCCGGCGTTTGCCGATGAAGACTACGACCATTTCAAAGGCGAGCCCGCGGAAACTCTGACCCAGGCCGTTGTGAATTTGTCCGACTACAACAACAAGCTGGAACAGGTGCTTTCCGGTGAGTTAACCCCCGAATCGATGCACGAAGTCCATCAGCTGACTTACACTTTGGAAAACGCCTTGGGCAAACTGGATGACGAGCTGGAAGACATCGCCGAACGGCTCGAGAAAGTCCACAAGGCCTCAGAGCACGCGGACCCGGACACCGTACAAAAACAAGGTCAGATTTACCTGAGCAAAACCCGCACGATTATTAAATAGCGAGCCGCTTTACTTGGCCGGGCGTTTTTTGGTGCCTTGCTGAGCTTGCGCGGTCAACGGATCTTCCGGCCAGGGATGCTTGGGGTATCGACCGCGAGTGTCTTTGCGCACCTCGGGGTAGGCGTTGCGCCAGAAACTGGCCAAATCTGCGGTGACCGCCAATGGCCTCTGGGC
>Ga0208435_100030_pt1 | contig 83197 bp, 80 predicted proteins | sample 24_taG_FD_184097 | JGI IMG/M metagenome (GOLD analysis project Ga0208435, IMG submission 184097) | Marine viral communities from Cariaco Basin, Caribbean Sea - 24_WHOI_OMZ (SPAdes) (version 2) | ecosystem: Environmental > Aquatic > Marine > Oceanic | place: Caribbean Sea: Cariaco Basin...
GGGATTTGATTCTGATAAGCTTAACTCTACTTCATATGTTGTTGTTGCACTTCCACTTAATGTTCCTGTGAAATTTAATGTACTACCTTCTTCTTGGCTTACATCTGCGATACTGATACTTGGGATATCATTATCTACACTACTTCCACTATCATCTCCATCACTTCCTGTTCCATTATCTGTGATTGTTCCTACTGCTGTATCTGCACTTATCATACTTCCTGTTTTTCCAGAAATTACAAACGTCTCATTACCTTCATATACATTATCACTTGTTGTTGATACTGCTATATTTAACCCTGTCGCATCTGCTGGTACTGTTACTTTCCCATTTGCATATGTCAAGCTATTCCCTGCACTTGTTCCACCTACGACTGTTACTACCATTGAGTTTGTATAGTCTGTACCTGATATTGCTGATTGGGGATTTGATTCTGATAAGCTTAACTCTACTTCATATGTTGTTGTTGCACTTCCACTTAATGTTCCTGTGAAATTTAATGTACTACCTTCTTCTTGGCTTACATCTGCGATACTGATACTTGGGATAATAATATTCTCTTCTGTTTCTTCAATTACTGGCTCACCAATTTCTACAAACTCTAAATCCTCTGTAGTTGTATCATTAAAATCTCTTAAATCTGCTTGAACATCAGCTACATCTGCATTTCTATCTAGTTCTCTAGCTTTTGAATCATCTGATAAGACCTCTTCCTCTTCATTTTCATTATCATCATTTTCAGAACTTGCTACTAAATTTGATTCATCTTCTAAATCATTTTCTAAAGAGTCTAATGTATCAGCATCAAGTACAGTATCTTGGAAGTTAGATACCTCATCACTAGTAACTGTTTCATCTAATAATAAATTGTTTTGATTATTTACAACTATCTCTTCACCATTATTTAATTGGATAGTTGAACTTGGAGCATTTGAATTTTCATCTATATTGTTAGTATTTGGCTGAGTACTTGAATCTTGGGAAGTCTCAGTAGTATTTTGTTGAGTGTTATTAGTTGATGTGTCATCTAATGTTTCAAGTGATTGTCCTTCAACTAACTGAATTACATTTCCACTATCATCAACAATTTGTACTTCACCATTTACAACTTGAACTGTACCTTGTATTTGGTTACCTACTTGAAGTTCTAAACCTTCTTGTAATTGAATGACATTTCCATTATTATCAATAATTTGAAATTCACCATTTACTTGTTGTACTTTTCCTATAGTTTCAGCCATCATATACTCCTAGGGAAGAATTTATACTTATATGATAGCTGAATAAATAATTTTTTATATTGTACGATAGTACAATAGGAGTTTATAATTTATAATATTTTTATTACTTTATTTACATTACTTGCAATAGTTTCTACTCTTTCTTGCCATAGTTTTGCAAACTCTTTTTTCTCTTGTTCATTTGCAATACCTTGCATAGATTTTTGCATTAACTCTTTCATATTTGATTGAGGAGGAAATAATGATGGGTCATATATCACATCTACACTCTCATTTGTATCTACTCTTGTAAATCTAGCACTTGCATTTCCAATATCACTTTCAAATTTAAGTAAGTAGTTTCTATCAAATTTTCCAGCAATACCTTTGAAACCAGTATCTTTACAAGCACCTGTAATATTTGTGATTACATTTGCAATTACTCCAGCAACACCTTCAGTAGATCGTTCTTTAAACTCTATTTTTATTTCACCACGCTTAGGTATTTCATCTTTATAGAGAGCTTTTAAAGCCTCTTTTGTCATAAGATATGCACCTAAAACCGTAGGACATGAATGACCTGCTGTTTTTACCACATCTAAATATGTAAATTCTAAAATACCATTTTCAAAGGCACCTAAAAAATCTGATAAGTCATCTTGTAATTTAATTGTTTCTATTTCGTCAAAAAATTTTGGGTAAGTCATTTTTATACCTTGTTTACACAAAGTATAAAAACTTTGCGTAATTAGTCTTTTTTACAAATAAAGATAAGTTTATCTGCTTCGTCATCACTATGCAGATTAAACTCTCTTACTTCTTGGATTGAGAATCCATTTTTTTCTAAAAGGTTTGATAAGAACTCTTTTGAATGATACTCTTGAATAATTGAGTCACTCTCTTTAGAGTATAAATTGCTTTTTTCTTTTTTAAATAGTGTAAGATCAGTTTGAAGTTTTTCATCTTCAAAAACTGCATCTATGGCAATAAATTTATCCTTTAAATCAATTGTGATACAACCTTGTGCAATCTCATCAAAACCGAAATATGAGTTTACATCAAATACAAAATGTCCGCCTTGATTTAAAACAAGATTTACATCTTTTATAAAAGATTCTAAGTAGTTTTTATCCATATAATTAAGTACATCAAAAATTGCAGTTGCACAATCATATTTTTCTTCTACTTCATTTAAAGGAATTGCTTTTGCATCTAAACCTTTTGCTTTACAAACTTTAATTTGTTCAACACTTAAGTCAGTTCCAAAAGCTTTTTTTCCATTGATTTTAAGATTATCTAAAAAGTATCCTTGACCACATCCAATATCGATAATGTTATCAAGATCATTTACCATCACAAACTCCATAAACTGTTTGTGAAGAGTATATACCTCATCTTCAAAATCTAAATATGGTTCAATCTTTGAATATAAATCTAATCCCATTAAAGTACCGCTTCAATCTTTTCTTTTAAATCTAAAATTAAATCTTTTTTAGCATAGAAAGCATTTTTGTTTGCAATTAAGTGTGCCGAACTTTCCATAATTGTAGGACCTACTTCAAGTCCATTTTGTTTCATTGTTTCACCCGTTTCAACAATATCAACAATACAATCAGATAATCCAACTAATGGCGCAAGTTCAATAGAACCATATAACTTAATAATCTCTACTGCCATTGCTTTTTCTTCAAAATATTTCTTAGCAATCTTTTCATGTTTAGTAGCTACTTTAATTTCTGTTTTAGTGAAGTCTAACTCCTCACCCTTTCTTAAACCAAAGGCAACTTTACATCTACCTAAATGTAAATCAAGTAGTTTAATTAAGTCATACTCTTTTTCTTCAAGTACATCAAGTCCAACCACACCTAAGTCAGCAGCCCCATGCATAACATAAGTTGGTACATCTTGGTTTCTTACGTTTAAAAATCTAAACCCAGATTTTTCTAAAATTAGTTTTCTATCTTCAAATACAAACTCTTCACCAAAAGCTTTCTCAAACTTTGCAAGAGTCTCTTTTGCAATTCTTCCCTTAGGCAATGCAATTGTTAGCATCAATAATCCTTTTCATGTTCTCAAATATCAAATCTTTTTTATATACACTATTTTTAAAATACTCACTAAGAAGCTTCCCATCGCCACCTGTGAATATGATTTTTTTGTTTTCGCTTACTTCTTTGATTGGTAAAATGATAGATTTTAGCATAGCGTATTGTATGGCATCTTTTGTTTGAAGCGGTATTTTATCTAAATTTATATTTTTTTCAAAATCAAACTTTAGCTTTTTTGAAATTTTTGGATAAGTTTTCATAAAAGCCCTAAAACCTGGCAAAATAAATCCACCTTTATGCTTACCTTTTTTCATAATATCTACAGTAATAGCACTTCCAGCATCTACAATAACAGCATCATCTTGAAATACACATGCAACTGCCCTATCTATTCCATGACCTACATATTTTGTTTCAAATGTTAAATACTTTTGTATATTTTTAGCATTTGGATTTGATTTTAATAGTTTTTTTGTAGCCTTTTTATTTACAGATACATAAACTATTTCATCTTTAAAAGTTGGTATTTCATCTTTTACCGAAAACTTTTTATGTTTACCTTTTACTAAAAAATCAAATGTAGTATTACCAATATCACATAAAATCAAATATCTTATCCTAATATTTTTTTGGGATTATAACTAATAATATCTTTAGCTTATTAATTATAGTGGTTCAACTTTGTAACCCAAACTCTCTAACTTATACAAAATTCCATCTTTTCCAGATAGATGTAAAGCACCAACTAAAACATATTCAACTTTTTTTGTTCTAAATAGTTGTTGAAGTTTTGGAATCCAATCATTATTTCTATTAACTAATACATTTTGATAAATATTTGGGAAATCATTTTTTAAAGTATCCATATCTTTTTTATTTAAAAGATTTATATCTCCCCTTCTCCATGCACTTCTCATTTCATTTATATCTCCAGCGATATTTTTTAATTCCATCATAGAGTATCTAATATAATTCTCTTCATTTCCAAGGCCAATATTTGTAATAAAACCTATTTGAGCCTCAATTGACTCTAAATATAACTGTTTTTTATTATCTTGTTTTGCTAGTTTTGAAAAGTATGTATCAACACCCTCTTCTGTAATACCTAATTTACTTAAAGCATTTACAGAAATAGCTGTAGTTACAATTCCTGGTTTTAATCTTAACATTACATCAACAGGAAAACCTTCTTTTTGTAAATGTGTTGTTAAAAGATTTAAAGTATCTAAACTTAAATAGTTTACTAAACTATCTCCATTTCTATAAGCACTTGCATACTGTAAAGCCCTTTGTGCTTGTGGAGTTGACATTTCATCTAAATTTGCTTCAAATACTAAAATTTCTGAGTTTTTATATGCTTTTGTAAACTCATCTGGTAAAGGATAATCATCCTTAGATAAAATATGGATAGTTCCACCAATATAAATATGATTATCACCCTTACTAACCTTCCATACAGAAGATTGAGCAAATAGGCTTAAACATAAAAGATTTAAAAACAGAAATATTTTCTTCATACTTTTTCCTTTTAGTTAAAATCTACTCTAACACTCCAAGAGTTCTCTTTTAAGTACTCTTTTGCTTTTGAACATAAAGGTGAGTTTATAATCACCTCTTTTTTCTTAAAATTATGCTCCACATATGAAGCTAAATTATCAGCCATAAGTATTAAATCATCTGCATTTTTTCTTAAAAATCTACTTTTTGCATCTAGTTTAAAAATACAGTAGTACTCACTATTTACAGAAGTAGCTGAATAAATTTCAATCTTTTTTCTTGAACCTAACTCTTTTGGTTCAACTTTTTGAATCTCTTTAAAAATGATATTTTTATTTGTATAATATGTTGTTAATTCTTTCAATATAATCCTTTATAAAAAGCGATTATATCTAATTAAATCTTTTTAGTCGACTTTACCTTTATTTGGTTAATTTTTATTCATACTATGTAACTAAAGTATAATATTTTTTTGCTATCATTCCAAAAAATTTAATAGATATAAGAACTTATGAAACAAATCACTTACGAAGAACAAACAAAAATCACAAGAGCCATCATAAAATCAGCCGTTTTAATGATGGAGTATGGTGCAGAGAGTATTCTAATAGAACAAACTGCTCAAAGATTAGGAAAAGCCCTTGGGGTTAGCTCGGTTGAGATTTCATTAATCCCCTCAGCAATAGTTTTAACAACACTTGTTAACAACCAATCTGTAACAACTACTAGAAGAGCTCACCATAAACCAATTAATATGTCAATTGTTTACGATGTGCAAAGAATGCTTTTACATGTAGAAAATAAAAGAGCAAATATTGACATGGTTTTTAAAACATTAAAAGAGATTCAACCAAACTATTATAATAGATGGTTAGTTGTATTTATGGTTGGTTTTGCTTGTGCTTCTTTTGCTTATTTGCAAGATGCTGACTGGCCTGCTTTTGGTATTACATTTTTAGCTGCAAGTATTGCTATGTTTGTAAGACAAGAGTTGGCAAAAAAGAAGTTTGTATTAATTATTACCTTTGGGATTACAGCATTTGTAGCAACAATGATTGCAAGTATTTCGCAAATAGAAGGTATTAGTTCAACTCCAAATATTGCTTTAGCTTCTAGTGTTTTATTACTAGTTCCTGGGTTTCCTTTTGTGAACTCTTTTTTAGATACTCTAAAAGGATATCTAAGTATGGGTTGGGGACGATGGCTTCATGCTATGCTTTTAACTTTAGCTACTTCTGTTGGTATTATTCTTGCCGTATCACTTGTAAATTACCAAGGTTAAAAAATGATAGATTTAATATATACAATTATACTTGATTCACTTTTTGCAGGAATTGCTGCTGTTGGTTTTGCTATGGTATTTAATGTGCCTCAAAAAACTTTGGTTTATTGTGCTGTGGGTGGAGCTTTAGCTTATACTTTTAGAACAATCTTTTTAGAACTTGGTATTACAATAGAAATATCAACATTTTTTGCATCAACCCTAATTGGAGTTATTGCTTTTTACTGGTCAAGAAAATATCTAATTCCAAGACCTATTTATACTGTTGCTTCAATTATTCCAATGGTTCCAGGAACTTATGCTTTTACAGCAGTAATTAGCCTAATAAATATGAATACATATGGAGTAACTCCTGAGCTAATGGTACAGTTTGTTGAAAATGCTTTAAAAGCTGGATCAATTCTTGGAGCAATTAGTTTTGGTTTAGCACTTCCATCTTTATATTTTATTAGATATAACAGGCCAATTATCTAAATAAAAAATAAACACTATTTGCCTAGAATTCCATTATTATAGACTAAGGAATGAGATAATGTTTAGAATATTACTTCTGATTTTTTCACTGTTTGTTTTTTCAAATGCACAACAAACTGTGTTAAATTCGGGAGAAAACAAAGTTACACTAATTGAGCTTTATAGCTCTCAGGGTTGTTCATCTTGCCCACCAGCTGATGAGTGGTTGAGTGAATTAAAAGATGACAAAAGATTGTTTAAGCAATTTATTCCCCTTGCTTTTCATGTTACTTATTGGGATTTTTTAGGATGGAAAGATATTTTTGCAAATCCTTTAAATGACGCAAGACAAAGAAACTATTCACAAAAAGTTTGGAAAAGAAACTCCGTATACACTCCTCAATTTGTAGTTGATTCAAAAGAATATAGACAATGGTTTCAAGGACAGCTATTTCCAAGACTTGATGAAAATAAATATGCAGGAAATCTAAAAGCTTCATTTGATGAAAACAAGAATTTAAAACTAACATATCACAATAAAAGTGTTTATAATCAAAATGTGATGATAAATATAGCTTTACTTGGATTTGATTTAGAAGTAGATATCAAAAGTGGGGAAAATGAATCAAAAGTTTTAAACCACAATTTTGTAGTTTTGGAACATATTCAAAAATATGGATTAATTAGAAATAATGAATTAGAGTTTGAATCAAAACTATATAAGTTTAAAACAGACAAAAATAAAAGATATGCTTTAGTTGCTTGGATTAGTGATTATAAATATAATCAACTTCAAGCCGTAGGTGGATATTTAAAATAAGGGAGGATTACTCTCTTATTTAGGTAGTTTTATAGTAAAACAAGCACCTTTATACTTTTCACCTTCATATTCATACTCACAGTTTTTCACATCTAAACTACCATTCATATGTTTTTGTACCATTTCCATTGACATATAAAGACCTATTCCTGTTCCATTTAACTCTCTTTTAGTTGTAAAGTATGGTTCAAAAATCTTATCAATAATAGTTAAAGGAACCCCCTTAGCATTGTCTTTTATTTCAATTACTACTTTTTCATTCTCTTCATAAATATCAACAAAAATATATTTGTTTTCTATTTCATTTTGAATCAAAGCATCTTTTGCATTATTTATAATATTCATTAAAACTTGTTTTAGTTCATTTTCTAAACCAAGTATTTCTACTTCTTGAGTATTTTCCACTACATTAATTTGTAAGGATTTAAACTTCGAGTTTACAATCTTTAAAGTATTTTCATAACAAGAAGAGATTTCAAACTTCTCTTTATCTTTATCTGGTTTAAAAAAGCCTCTAAAGTCATCAATAGTATCAGATAAGAAATGAACTGTTTCATTGATTTTATTTATCTCTTTCATATCACTATCTTCAAGCTCTAAAATACCTATCTCTCTTCGCAATCTCATTCCAGAGGCAATTGTTGAAATAATAGATAAAGGCTGTCTCCACTGGTGGGCAATATTCTCAAGCATCTCACCCATAGCAGCCATTTTTGATTGATGTACCAAAATTCTTTCTTGCTCTTTTAAACTCTCTTGCATCTTCTTTTGCAATGTAATATCAATAAATGAAGCCACATAATAAATCACTTCATTGTCATCATTTAATACTGCTTGAATAGTAAGTAGTTCATTTACAATTGAACCATTTTTATGAAGGTTTGTAATCTCTCCATGCCAAATATTATCTTTCTCTAAAACAAACAACATTTCATCATAAAACTCTTTATCATGAAAACCAGATTTTAAAATACTTGGTGTTTTTGAAACAACTTCAAAATCCTTATATCCCGTAATTTGAGAAAAGGCTTTATTTACTTTTAGAATTCTTTTGTTTTTATCTGTAATAATCATTCCACTTTGGGCTTCAAAAGATACAGATGCAATTTTTAATGCTTCATGGGAAGAGTGAATTCTCTCAAGCATTCTATTCACTTCCATATAAAGCTTACCATACTCATTTTTTTCATTGGAGTCTATTCTATTATTTAAAGATTCAGAGTGTTCAATTTTCTCCAAGAAACCTACTAATTTTAAAATTGGTTCTGTAAATTTTTTAGCAAAGACAATAGCTAAAAAATAAGAAATCACAACCATAAGTAAAAATACTAATAAAAGCATTTTTATATCTTTTTTTACAACTTCATAGATATTTAATATCTCAAAGTTCAACTGAACATATCCAACTTTTGTATTTTGATATTTCGCATCTAAATAGAGTTTCAAATCTTTATTATTTGTAGAATAGCCCTGACTTAAATACTCTTTTGAAAACTTTTCTACTTCAAAACTTTTGTTTTCAATACTATATTGAAAGATTGGTGTATTATCTAATTTATATAAAACCATAGAGTTTAAAGAATCAAAAGGTTTTAATTTCGAAGTAATATCAGCAGCAGCTGATACCTCATTTAGAAGTATTAGTTTTGCAAAATCTTGACTTAAAACTAAAGCTAGTTTTGAAGCTTGATTTTGGATTTGTTTATGCTGATTTGCCATAAACCAATATACAAATCCACCATAAGAAACTAATCCTGTAAATAGTGTAATAAAAAGAATGATAAGTATCAATCTTTTTTTAATAGAACCAGAATAGTCTAATTTGCTAATCATAAATTACTATTTTTTTGATGGATTATCAATTGGTAAGGCATTATCATTACCCCACTCTAACCATGAACCATCATAAACAGAGGCTTTATATCCTAACTCTTGTAATACTATATAATTTAGTGCAGCCTCAGCTCCCCCATCACAATATAAAATGATCTCTTTATCTTTTGGAATATCTTTATAAATCTTTTTTAATTTATCTAAGTCTTTTATCTCGTTTCCATTAGATGTAACTTGATAGTTTTGAGTACATGCATAATTTTTTGCTGTTGGAATATGTCCAAATCTTGAAGCTAAAGACTCTTTACCTTCATAATGGCTTCTTTTTCTACCATCAATAATTGTCTTTTTTCCAATAGCCATATATGTACTTAGTTTTGTTTGTACCTTTTCATTATCAACTCTTGGTACAAACTCACTTCTTTTAGGAGTATAAGTTTTGTTTGACAAAGGTGCAACTTTTTTTAATGATTCATTGAAACCAACTTTTAAAACTCCAACATTTGTATGTCCAAGTGTCTCTAAAATCCAGTAAAATCTCGATGCCCAAATAAACTCACCATTATCATATGCAAGAACTAAACTTTTACTATTAATACCAGCTTTTGAAAAAACCTCTTTTAAAAAATCCAACTTAGGCATAAGAAATTTCTTATCAAATAAATTCTCTAAACCTGGAATATTTACTGCATTTTTGATATGCATTTTATTATATTCAGCACTAGGTCTTAAATCAACAATTACAAGATTCTTATCATTGTAGTTTTTCTCTAACCATGAAGGAGAAACAATTGCAGGAATTTCTGAAACTTTTGCTTGTAAATTTAGTGAAAGTAAAATTGTAATTACAAAAAAGAAGGGTAAGAATATTTTTTTATGTGTCATCTCTATATCCTATTAGTGTTATATAGGATGTTAGATTAACATATTATAGATAAAATAAAAATTATAATAATTATATTATGGATATAATCTAATAAGTAAAAGAGAAAACTCTCTTACTTATTAATTCCTCTAGCACCGATATTTCCATATCTGTGGTATGAGTGAGAAACTGATTGTTCAATGAAGTAGTTTAATAACTCTAATCTACCTTCCATCATAGGCTTTTGTCTAATAATAAATGTAACTGACTTATTAGCTTCTTTAAATACTGCTTCACTTACTTTAGCAATATCAGAGAAGATCACTCTATCATAAGAAGATATATATTTAAGCATTTGCTCTTCACTTTGCTCAACAATACTATCTCTTGATGTTAATAGCTCAGATTTATTTGTTTCAATGAAATCTTTTACTAAAGCATTGTTTTCAACAGATACTTTAAATTTAACACCTGCAACTCTAGCAGCTAAGATTCTTGAAACTGCTTCAAATAAAGTATCATCAGAAGATACTCTAATTAATACATTTTCTAATGGTAAGTATCTAAAGTGGTTATCTTCACCTCTTACCTCACAATAATCTTTCTCTACACTAAACTCTTTTTCGTAGTTTTCATAGTACGATTGTAAAGCAATAGATAACTTCTCAAAATCTTCTTTATTATTTGAAGAGTTAACACACTTATCAATAAATGCAGTTAAATCAGTGTTATGTTTTTTAAGAGTTACAGGGTTAGCTTTTTCCTCAAAATCAACAAACTGAGTAATATAGTTGTAAATACCAACTTTTCTACCTGCTCCAATTGCAGATTTACCCATACCACCAAATGGTTGTCTAAGAACTATCGCTCCTGTTGTTCCTCTATTTACATAAAGGTTTCCAGCTTTTAAGTTAGCTTTCCAGTATGAAACTTCTCTTTCATCCAGTGACTCAATTCCTGAAGTAAGTCCATATCCAGTATCATTTACAATCTTTACGGCATGTTGTAAATCTCTTGCTCTAATTACAGCTAATACTGGTCCAAATAACTCTGTTTTATGAATAAAGTTTCCTTCATCTACTCCCCACTTAATTGCAGGTTTTAACATAAACTCATTATCTTCAGCATATTCAGGTGCTAGTGCCCATTCTTCATTTTTCTCTAATTCAGAAATAGCTTTTTTAAGTGCTCCATCAACTGGGTTTGCTAATGTTCCAATTCTATTTTTGAAATCCCAAACAGATCCAACATTCATAGATGCAGCTGTATCAACCAATGCTTTTCTAAATGCTTTATCATTATAAACTTCCTCTTCTAATACTAAAAGTGAAGTAGCAGAACATTTTTGACCTGAGTTACCAAATGCTGATTGACATACATTTTTAACAGCTTGGTCTCTATCTGCCATATTAGTTACGATTGTTGCATCTTTTCCACCAGTCTCTGCTGTTAAGAACAGATCAGGTCTTGTTTCTAACATACTATAAGCAGTATCTTCACCACCAGTTAAAATTACAAAGTCAACATCTTTGTTCGCGATTAGATGCTCACCAGCAAGTCTACCTGGACAAGGTACAAACTGAAGTACATTTTTTGAAATACCAGCATCCCAGAAACATTTACACATCTCATATGCTGTTAATGCTGCAACTGATGCAGGTTTAATAATTACTGTATTACCAGCAGCTAATGCCGCAGCAATTCCACCTAAAGGAATAGCAACAGGGAAGTTCCATGGTGGAACAACAACACCAACACCTTTTCCTTTAAACTCTAGGTTTTCATATTTATCAAAGTAATCAGCAGAGTGTGGGTAGAACTCTAAGAAGTCAACTGCTTCAGATACTTCCACATCAGTTTCAGTAAATACTTTACCAACTTCAGCAGCAGCTACACCAATTAAGTCATCTCTTCTCTCTCTTACTTTAATTGCAACTTGTTTAATTAAAGCATGTCTTTGTTCATGAGATAGAGCTCTCCATCCATCAACATCTGCTTTAGCAGTATCAACAGCTTTTTTAAGATCTTCAGCAGTAGCATTAGCAAACTTACCAGCTAATACACCCTCTTTGATTTGTGATTTATCAATAGCATCTACTACTTTTCTATCACCAGTTAAATCTTCACCAGCAACTACAATAGGAGCTACTTTATGGTCTGTATCTTTTGAGAACTTCCATTTTTTAACAATATTTCTTGCCCACTCATGGTTAGCTGGTAATACGAAATCTGTATCAGCTTCAGCGTGGTAAGATTTTGAATCATAAGAAGAACCATTAAATTCATCCCATTTTTCTTCTAATCTGTTTTGAGTTCTTTTTGCACCTACAAATGAAGTCTTTTCAGCTTCAAATGATTTTACAAATAGATCTTTTTGGTTATTCCAATCTTTAGTTCCAACTTCTAAACCAAATGAATATCTAATAAAGTTATTTTCACCAGTATTTTCATCTAATCTTCTAACTAGGTATGCAATAGCATTAGTAAATTGTTCTTTTGCAGCTGTTGGTGCATATAAAATTACAGATTTAGAGATTTCTTTAATTGCTAATCTTGCTGCTTCACTCATACCTTCTAACATTTCTAAAGTATGGTATTCAGACGTTTTATTTGCATCACCTAAAGTTACTGCAAATGCTTGTTCAAACAAGTTGTGAGAACCAGTACCTACATGCATATATGGAGCGTTTTCTGGTTGAAGTGCATATCTAATCATTCTTTTATAGTTAGAATCTGTATCAGTTTTATCAGTATACGTTACCATTTCCCAGTGTTTTTGAGATGCTTCTGTTTCTTCCATCTCCATATTAGCACCTTTTACAAGTCTAAACTTAATTGGTGCTCCACCATTATTTACTCTATTTCTTGCCCAATCACATAAATCTTTTTGAACATTAAATGAGTCTGGTAAATATGCTTGAAGTACGATACCTGCATAGAAGTCTTTAAATTCTGGTTTTTCTAGAGTTTTTTTGAATACTTCAACTGTAATATCTAAATCTCTATACTCTTCCATATCAAGGTTGATGAATTTATTTGATTTTGTACCATCTGGCGCAATATATGGGTGTTTTTGTGCTTGTGCATAGATTCTAGTTAATTTTTCTACAAGAACTTCAACTGTATGGTCAAAATCAAGTGCAGTAATCTGTGAGAAGATTGTTGAAATTTTAATAGAAATATAGTCAATATTAGGGTTAGCTAATGCTTTCATATATTTTTCTATTCTTTCTTCTGCTTCTTCTTCTCCAAGTACAACTTCCCCAATAAGGTTAATATTTACTCTAGTCCCTTCTTCTTTTCTCATTACTAGGTGTTTATTAAATGGTTCATCTTCACCTTTAATTACAACTGTTTTTGTATCTTCTCTAATTTGGTTTACAAACATTGGTACTGATAAATCAGGTAAGAACTTCCCAAAGTTTTGGAATAACCATAATAGAGTCTTATCTTTTGTTGTAAAGAAGTGAGCCATACCATGTTTTTCAAGTAAGAAAATGATTTGATTTGCAATTCTAGCGTTTGATTCTGCTCTAAAACATTGATCCATTAGTTCAATTAATAAAGCTTTATCTTCAGGGTGCTCTAGCATTTTATTCATTTTTACATAGAATTCTCTATCAAAGTCACTTACTAGTTCTGTTGCTCTGTTTTGCCATTTCTCTGCTAATTTTATTGATGAGTTTATTAGTTCTTGTTCTTTTTTCATCTGTTGTCCTTAAAATTTATTGTTTTTAATCGTTCTTTAAATGAATTTTAAGTAGCTTAGAGCGCACGCTTTTAAATGTGCTCAAGAGGGAAGTAACCGCCAAGTATGACCCTCTTGCTACTTTAAATATTTTTCTTCTTATTAACTAATTAATGTTTTTTCCCTAAATATGCTTCTTGAATTGTTTCTGAATTTAATAACTCTTCTGCCGTACCAGCATGAGTAATTTTTCCTACTTCAAGTACATAAGCTCTATCAGCTAACTTCAATGCAGCTTTTGCATTTTGTTCTACTAATAAAACAGTAACTCCACTTTCAGCAATCTCTTTAACCGCTTTAAAAATTGCTTTAATCAAAATAGGAGCTAATCCTAAACTTGGTTCATCCAAGATTAGTAACTTTGGCTTAGACATAATTGCTCTACCAATTGCTAACATTTGCTGTTCACCACCAGAAAGTGTTCCAGCAAGTTGTTTTTTTCTCTCTTTAAGTCTTGGTAAAATGTCATAAATCCACTCTAATGTCTCTTTATCATGGTCTTTTAATGTATAAGCACCCATAAGAAGATTCTCTTCAACTGTTAAAGTTCCAAAAACTCTTCTTCCTTCAGGAGAGTGAGACATACCTAAACATACAATATCATGAGCAGGTGTAGATGTAATATCATTTTTATCAAATATGATATGACCAGATTTTGCTTTTAATAATCCAGAAATTGTTCTAAGTGTTGTCGTTTTCCCAGCACCATTAGCACCAAGAATTGTAACAACTTCACCTCTTCTTACTTGAAGAGAGATTCCTTTAATTGCTGCAATTGCTCCATATGAAACATGAAGGTCTTTTATATCTAGTAGTATTTCATTATTAACCATTGTTATTCATCCTCCTCATCATCATCTGAACCAATATAAGCTTCAATAACTCTTGGATCACTTTGTACAAATGAAGGTTCACCTTGAGAAATCTCTTTACCAAAGTTAATAACTGTAATATAGTCAGTTAAATTCATAACCATATCCATATCATGTTCAATCATCATTATACCAAGTCCCATCTCTTTAATCTTTTGAATAATTCCAGTTAATTCAATAGTTTCATTTTCATTTAAACCAGCTGCTGGTTCATCTAAGATTAATAGTTCTGGATTTGCAGCAAGTGCTCTTGCCATCTCAACTTTTCTTTGTGCTCCATATGATAAATCACCTGTTGGAGTCATAGCAAATTTAGTTAAGTTGAAAAACTCCATTAATTCTTCTACTTTTTTCCAGTGTTTTTGCTCATCTTCTCTATAAGCTGCTGTATGGAAAATAGAGTGATACCATTTTTGAGAAGACTTAGTATGACAACCAGCCATAATATTCTCAGCAACACTCATCTCTTTGAACAATCTAATATTTTGGAATGTTCTTAAAACACCTCTTTGGGCAATTTTATGTGGAGCCATTCCTGTGATATCTTCACCTTTGTATTTAATTGTTCCTTTTTCAGGAGTATAAATACCAGTTACACAGTTAAATAAAGTAGTTTTACCAGCACCATTTGGACCAATAATCCCATAAATCTGACCTGGTTTAACTTTAATAGTTAAATCATCAATAGCAACTAAACCATGGAAGAATTTAGAAACATTTTCAATCTCTAATACATATTTCATTATTTTTCTCCCTCTTTAGCTGATACTTTGTCTTTAATAAATTTTGGAACAATTCCAAATTTAGCTGGCCATACACCATTTGGTCTTAAAATCATTGTTAATACCATTGCCGCACCAAAGATTAAATATCTTGATTCTTCAAACTCTGTAAATAATTCAGGTAATACGAACATTACAAATGTACCAATAATTACACCAGGTAATGAAGCAGAACCACCAACAAGTACAATAGCAAAGAACATTACTGATTGCATAAAGTTAAATGACTCAGGAGATACAGCTGAATATTGAATAGCAAAAACAGCACCTGCAGCACCTGCAATAGCAGCACCTAATGCAAAAGCAAATAGTTTGTAATATGAAATATTAATACCCATAGACTTAGCAGCAATCTCATCTTTATTGATGTAGTATAATGCTCTACCATAAGATGAAGTATCTAAGTTTCTAATTACTAATAAAGTTAACAGTAATAATCCAAATGCAATATAATAAATTGCTGTATCAGAGAATAACTCATATCCAAAAATTCTAACTACATCAATTCCAAAAATACCATTTGGACCACCAGTTAAACCAAATACATCATTTGATAATACTTGTTCAAAAATGATATTAAATCCAATAGTTGCAACTAAAAGGTAATCCCCTCTTAAGTGAATAATTGGACCAGCTAATAAAACTGCAATAATTGCAGGGAAAATAATCGCAAATGGAATAGTTGCAATAATCTCAAATCCAAAATGAACATTTAAAATTGCTGTTGTATATGCTCCAATACCAAAGAAGATGGCATGACCCATATTAAAGATACCAGCACGCCCTAGAATAATATCTTGAGAAAATGCTACAACTGCAAATACTAAAAATGTAATACCAATTGATAACCAAGCTGAATCAACTAAAAACGGGAAAATGGCCATTACAATTACAAAGCCAAGTAAAATATTTTTATTATTCATTATACTTTCTCCGCTGTTTTTTCACCAAGAATACCAGTTGGTCTTACGATTAAAATGATAATTAACAGAATAAATGTAAACGTCTCAGCCCATTCAGTTGAGATATATCCTGCAATCATTGCATTAAATAATCCAAGTAGTAAACCACCAAGCATTGCACCAGGAATTGAACCAATTCCACCAATAATTGCTGCAATAAATGCATTTAACCCATAAAGCCATCCCATATCAAATGTTAAACCTCTATAGTAAATACCAATAAATAAACCACCAATTGCACCAAGCATAGAACCAATGATAAAAATTGTCATAATAATTCTATTTACATTAATACCCATTAATTTAGCTGCATCTTGATCAATTGCTGTTGCTCTAATAGCAGTACCAACTTTAGTTTTATTAATAAAGATATATAAACCTATCATTAAAACTGCAGATAATACTAAGATCACTAATTGAGTAAATGAAATAACAACTGTACCAAATGTCCATGAAGTATCAGGGAAAACATTAGACGGGAAAATTTCCATGTTTGGTCCCCAAATTAACATGATTCCATTTTGAATCACAAGTGATGCACCAAGTGCCGAAACAACTGCACTTAACCTTGGTGCCGTTCTTAAAGGTCTATATGCTAGACGCTCAAGAAGAACACCCACGAAAGCTACAACTATAGCTGTTAAACAAAACATAATTACAATGTTTACTAAATTTAATGCATTTGAACCATAAAAATAAGAAATTATTGAAAGTCCTACATAAGCAGAAAAGGCAACAAGGTCACCGTGTGCGAAGTTAATTAACCTCATCACACCGTAAACCATTGTATAACCTAAAGCTACCAATGCATATAAACTTCCTATAGTTAAACCATTAATTAACTGTTGAAGAAAAATATCCATTTTGTACCTTAAAAATTATTGTCCTACTACTTTGTAAGACCCATCTTTTTGAATTGAGTAAACCATAAATTTAGCACCAATTCTTTCACCATCATTTCTGAATGTTACAGGTCCAGTAATACCTGGGAAATCTTTTAATGTGTGTAAGTAATCAGAGATTTTTTTAGTATCAAAACCTTTAGTTTGCTCAACACCATGCATAATAGCTCTTAAACCATCAGCATTAACAACAGCCCAAATTGAAGGTGGCTTCATTTTATATGTTGTTTCATAATCAGCTAAATATTTTTTAGCTTCTTTGTATGGTAAAATATCTGGAGTTGGGAAGTTAATTAAAGTAGTTCCCTCAGCTGCATTACCTGCTAATTTGATGAAATCTGGGTTATCATTTGAATCACCACCAATGAAATCAGCTTTAATTCCTAATTGAGCTTGTTGAGCTCTTAATAATCCACCATCAGTGTAGTAACCTGAGTAGTAAATTGCATCTGGATTCATTGCTTTAATTTTTGTTAACATTGCTGTAAAGTTTTGAGTACCAGATTTAATCTTTCCTCTAAATACAACGTTTCCACCTAACTTCTTAACAGAAGCTTCAGTAGCATCACCAAGTCCAGTAGAGTATGAAGAATAATCAGATAAAACTACGATTTTTTTGTATTTTTTTGTATTCACCATATACTCAGCTGTAAAATCACTTTGCGCTGAATTTGGGAATGAGTTTCTAAAGAAAGTCCAGTATTTTTTCTTAATTAAATCATCAGATGTTCCATCTGAAGTTTGTAATACTTTGTTTCTGTAATAAGTAGTTTGAGCTGCTTGAGTAGCACCTGAAGTATAAGATCCAATTACTGCAAATACACCAGCATTTACTAATTTCTTAGCACAAACTGCTGCTTTTTGAGCTTTAGCTTCATCATCACAAGTAATAACTTCAATTTGTTTACCTAATAATCCACCTTGAGCATTTTTCTCATTTACAATTAACTTAACAAATTGATCAATTCCTTGACCTTCATTTGCATACTTTCCAGTAATTGGAGCTTGTACCCCAATCTTCACAGTATCAGCAGCTACTAATGAGCTTGCAACTACAGCACTTAGTGCTAACGCACCAGATAATTTTTTAAAATTCATATATCTCTCCTTTAGTTGAATTTAATTTTGTTAATTTTTTTCTTTCTATAGTGTAGGCTCAATTATATAACAACCTACACACCACTCACCGATGTTTTCGATTTTATTAATATCGCCTCCTTTAAAACTTGATTTTAGATTTTTATATGAAGATACTATTTCATCAAATGCTTCAATAATCTCTTCAATTCTTTTTTCACTTTTCTTTCTTGCAGTACTAGAAATATCTAGATAAAATGCAAAAAGACCATAATCTAATGTAGATTCGTTGCTATCTTGTCTTTGAAGCATTTTACACATTAGTTCTACATCATATTTATACTCTTCTTGCGCATTTCTAACACCATTTCTAATGCTCATAATAACCCTTGAAATTGAGTCATTATCACTTTTATGTTCAAACCTTTCATCTAATGTTAGACAGATTACATCTTGAGCAATATTATTCTCACTCATAAACCATCTAAAAGCATCTCTTTTAGGTAATGAGCATCTTAAGATATCTGCAATAGTTGCATCAATAAAAATCTCAGGTGCATTTTCAAGTTTTGCAATCTCTTGTGAAACATGAATAGTCAAGAATTTAGGAGGCGCATATGATAAATATAAATCATCTGCTGTCCAGAATGAGTAGTTTGTTTTAGCAGTAGTAATTCCTTTTAAAACAGAATCTACTATTTGCTCTTGTGTAGGGAATTTATTCATTTTCTTCACCTACATAGTTTTCATCTACTTCTTCTATAATTCCACTTTCAAAAAGAATATCTTCAATTAATTTATTTTTAGAAATATTTAATGACCCACTTAAAGTTAAAAGTGCAGTATCTAATCTTTTATCAATTTTAATCGTTAGCTGAGAAACTTCTCTTTTGCTACTTTTTAAATGATTGTTTATTACTCTTTGTATTACTGTTCTTTTATTTTTCTGCTTCGCCATAATTATTCAACTTTGTTTATAATTTTTTATTAGTAGTACAAAAGGTACTACTTTTTTTTCTTAAGTCATTATTGCACGCTGAAACTTAAGTAGAACTTACAAATTTCACTCTAATTGTATAGTTTTTATGTAAATATTACAAAAAAGTCACAAATGCTATTTTAATGCTATTTTACTAAATGTTGAGTAAAAAAATTGGGTTTTTATTTGGATAGTTTTGCTTGTTGAATAATTAGACCAATAATAATAGTTGTTAAACCAACAACAGTTGAAATATATATTTTTTCTCCAACAATAAAGTAGATAAAAATTAAAGATATAAATGGAGAAATAAAAATCAAATTTGCAATCTTTGAAGTTGAAGTTGCACTTTGCATTGCTTTTAACCAGAACATAAAAGTTAATCCCATTTCAAAAAAACCAACATACATGGCTGCTGCTAATCCTGTAAAACTTGGAAGCTGTATTGGCTGAGTAAATACATAATATATTAAGATTATTGGAAGAGATACTAAAAAGTTTGAAAACAATCCTACAATTGGATCTGCCTTTGATTTTGTGTTTAATATCCAATACATAGACCATAGAACTGTTGAAAGTAAAGCTAGGAAAACTCCATCTAGATTACTAAAGTTTAGGGAAAAAGGTTCACCTTTTGTAGAAATTATAAGTACACCAAAGTAACATATAATTCCAGCAACAATATCTGAAAGAGTTAGTTTTTGTTTTAAAAAAATTACCGATAAAAATGCAAGCATTAAAGCCCAAGTATAATTAATAGCTTGTGCTTCTTGAGCAGGTAAGATATCATAAGCTTTAAATAAAACCAAGTAATATAAAAAAGGATTTATAGCTCCAAGTAAAAAAACCATTTTAAAGTTTTGTTTTATATGAGCTTTTACATCATCAAATTTCTTTTGATAAAAAATCACTGTAAAAAGTATAAAAGTAGATGCTATAGATGAGTACAATACTAATTCAAATGGTGATAAATATTGCAATGCTACTTTAAAAGCAGTTGCAACTGTAGACCAAAAAAAGATTGCAGTTAATGCATATTTATAAGCTAAACTTTGTGATTTGATAATGCTTCCTTGATTTTAATAAGGAGCAATTGTAGCATATAAGTAATATTAAAATTACTTAAATTAGTTATTTTTCTTAATTTTTCTATAGTAAAAGTATCCTAACAGGGCAAGAGCAAATAATATAGAAATTATTATATATCTTAAATACTCTTTTACTAAACCTTCATTATCACCAATAAAATATCCAAGCATTGCAAGAATTACAACCCAAATAGCTGCACCTAATGATGTATAAATAGAAAATACTAAAAGATTCATTCTAGCAAGTCCAGCAGGGAATGAAATATATTGTCTTACAGCAGGTATTAATCTTCCAGAGAAAGTTGAAATATGACCATGGTCTTTAAAGAAATCTTCCATTTTAACTATAGTTTCCTCTTTAATAAAAAAGAATCTTCCATATTTAACTAAAAATGCACGACCAAGTCTTACTGCTAAAAAGTAGTTTAATAATGCTCCACCAAGTGATCCTAAGATACCAAAGAATATGGCAAGTCCTAAGTTCATTTCACCTTTGTAAGCTAAGTATCCAGCAGGGATCATCACAACCTCAGACGGAAAAGGAAAGAATGAACTCTCCAAAAACATCATAATAAATATACCAATGTAACCTAAGCTACCAACAGTATCAACTACAAAATTAACAACGTCAGTTAACATCAATAAAACCTTATACTAGATTTTTCCATTTTAAAATGGAATCATTTATTAATTTGAATATTTCTTCATCTTTTGGTTCTTGTTCATCAAAATAATCAGACACTACTTTTAAAATATAGAAATCTTTAATATTTTCTTTACAAGTTTGCATAAAAAATGATGCTTGTTTATCAACAAGTAGAGTTTGTAAATCTTCGTCAGTTTCCAAAGGTTGTTCAACCGTAGTAATATTTGCGAAGTTTACACCGTTTACAAATCTATTCGTACAGAAAAGTGTTCCTAATGCAATTGAACCATCACTACATGATGCAATACTTAAATCAAAAGCTTTAGAAATTTCATAGTTTTCAAAGATATAAGTAAGTGATTCTTCAATTTTTTCTTTACTCACACCAGATACTATAAGTAAGATATCATCACTTGAATAAATTGTATTTTTTTGTGGGTCAGTTAACTCTTGTAAGTTAAAAGAGTCTATTATGGGTTTTGCTTCTACTAAAGTAGTAGTATGTATTAGAATTTTTGCCATAGAATTAAACTAAGGGGTTAACCTTAGTTAATTACTTTTTAAGCTCTTTAATTCTAGCAGCTTTACCTCTTAATCCTCTTAAGTAGTGAAGCTTAGCTCTTCTTACTCTACCTCTTCTGATTACTTCAAAAGATTTTAAAGACTCAGAGTATAATGGGAAAATTCTCTCAACACCAACAGAGTTAGCACCGATTTTTCTTACTGTAAATGTAGCATCGATTCCACCACCGTGTCTAGCAATTACAATACCTTCGAAAGTCTGAACTCTAGTTTTAGAACCTTCTTTAATTTCTACACCTAATTTTACTGTATCACCAGCTCTGAATTGAGGAACTTCTTTGTTTTCAATTTGCGCTGCTTCAAAAGCTGCAATGTATCTGTTTTTCATTTTTTCCCTTTGGTGAAAGTGCCCGCTTTAGCAAGATACGGGTTATCACGCTTTTAATTTTGTTTTTTGTTTGTTACTAAACCTGGTCTAAAGTATTTTGTCTTGCACTCTGCCAAGTTATATTTTAAGCTCGCAATTTTACTATGGTTTCCCTTTAAGAATTCTTTAATGACACTTAAATTTTGGTAATTTTCAGGTTTTGAAAAAGATGGAGCTTCTAAAAGATTGTTCTCATAGCTCTCCATAGTTAAAGAGTCAGAGTTTCCTAATACACCTTCAACATTCCTAGAAATAGCATCTGCCATAGTTAAAGAAGGAAGTTCTCCACCTGTTAAAATAAATTCACCAATTGAAAAAACTTCATTTGCATATTTTTCAATAACTCTTTCATCTATGCCTTCATATCTTCCAGAAACAAAAACAATGTTCTTTTTCTTTGCTAATCTTTTAGCATCATTTTGTTTGAAAGGTTTAGCTGCTGCTAAAGGAAAGATTATATATGCATCTTCGTTATGTTTTCTAATTTCATCTAAACAATCAAAAAGTGGCTGTGGTGTCATAAGCATTCCTGCTCCTCCTCCAACCATTTGCTTGTCTACTTTCTTATGTTTATTAGTTGTATAATCTCTAGGATTGTAAAACTCATAATTAATAAAGTTAGAATCTACTGCTCTTTTTAGAATTGAATCTTGAAAATATGGTTCAATTAAATTAGGGAACAGTGTAACAAAAGTAAATTTCAAATTCGACCTTATGATTTTTTTGAAATATTAACATATTTATCTAATATTAAGCTTTTATAATCTATATTCAACCAACAAAATTAGATAATTAACCTGTGAACTTATTCATTTTTGTAACACTGCTCACAAACTTTATATAATTGATATGAAGAAAATAAAATCAACAAAAAGTAATTAACATGGTAACACTAAACGATATACAAGAAGCAAGAGAGAGATTAAAAGATATCTCACAACAAACTCCAATAACAAAAGCTCCTATTTTAAGTGAAATTTTCCATAGTGAAATCTACTTAAAGAAAGAGAATCTTCAATTAACAGGTAGTTTTAAATTAAGGGGTGCATACAATAGAGTTGCTGCTCTTTCAAAAGAAAAAAGAGATAGAGGTGTAGTTGCAGCAAGTGCTGGAAATCACGCTCAAGGATTAGCATATTCAGCAATGAAATTTAACTGTGAAGCTACAATTTTTATGCCAGAAGCAACACCACTTACTAAAGTATCTGGTGTTAAGTCTTATGGTGCAAATGTTGTGCTAATTGGTGAAAATTTTGATGAAGCATATGAAGCTGCTATGAAGTTTTCTGAAGAGAATAACAAAGAGTTTATTCACCCTTTTGCTGATGATGATGTAATTGCAGGGCAAGGAACAATTGCTCTAGAAATTTTAGAAAAGATTCCAGACTTAAAACAAATTGTAGTACCAATTGGTGGTGGTGGATTAATTGCAGGTATTGCAATTGCTGCTAAAGCTTTAAATCCCGATATTAAAGTAATTGGTGTTGTTGCAAGTGGTGCTAGAGGTATGAAAGAATCATATAAATCTCAAACTCCAATTGATTCTGCTTCAGTTAGAACAATTGCAGATGGAATTGCAGTAAGAGATGTAAATCCTAAACTACTAGATATTATTGTTGATCATGTTGATCATATTGTAGAAGTAAGTGATAATGAAATAGCAAATGCAATTCTATTTTTATTAGAAAAACATAAACTTGTAGTTGAAGGAGCAGGAGCTGTTGCAACTGCTGCTATTATGCATGAAAAAATTGATTTAGATGATACAAAAATCTGTGCTGTTGTAAGTGGCGGGAATATTGATGTTACGATGATTTCACAAATTATTGAAAAAGGTTTAGTAAAATCAAATAGAAAAATGAACTTAATTGTTAAACTTATGGATAAACCAGGTTCACTAACAAAATTAACAGAGATTTTCAAAAGTGGTGGAGCTAATATTGTTCAAATTGATTATGATAGAGACTCTGTTCAATTAGAATTTGGTGAAGCACAAATTACAATTTCATTAGAAACAAAAGGTGATGAACACCAAAAACTAATAAGAGAAAAATTGAAACAAAATGGCTATAAATTCAAGCAAATTTAAATTAATTTTTTTGCTTTAGATAAGTTTTAGTTAAGAAAGAATATAATTGGGCGTCATAATTTAGTATTGTTGAGAAACACACAAAAGGAAAAAAATGGAAGGAAGACTGTTTACATTCTTAGGTTCGATTGGTGGTCATGGGCAAGAATGGATCATTTTATCGCACTTTGTTCTTGTGATTGGAATTATTTTCTATTTCGCAAGTAAAGCAACAAAAAAACTACAATTGGTTCCAACAGGATCTCAAAACGTTTTAGAAGCGTACGTTAGTGGAATTGTTTCTATTGGTGCAGATACTATGGGAGAACAAAATGCTAGAAGATATTTACCATTAATTGGTTCATTAGCTTTAGTAATTTTTGGAAGTAATATGATTGGTGTAATCCCAGGATTTGAATCACCAACAGCTAACATTAACTTTACTTTATCATTAGCACTTATCGTATTTGTATACTACAACTACGTTGGTATTAAGTTAAATGGTTTTGTTAATTACTTTAAACACTTTATGGGGCCAATGCCAGTATTAGCACCATTAATGTTCCCAATTGAGATCATTTCTCATATCTCAAGAATTATTTCTTTATCGTTCAGACTTTTCGGTTCGATTAGAGGAGATGATATGTTCTTGATGGTACTATTAATGTTAGTACCTTGGTTAGTACCACTTTCTGGATTCTTTATGTTAGCAGCGTTTGGTTTATTACAAGCGTTCATTTTCGCAATCTTAACTTACGTTTATATTGCGGGATCTGTAATGATGGCAGAAGAGGATCACCACTAAACCTAACCTTTAGTTTTCTTAATGATAGAAATAAGGCAAGTCTTCGGACTTGTCTTTTTTTTTGCCTATTTCTATAATATATAATTTTAAAATCAAATAAATAACTTTTATTCTCACTAAAATGTAAATAAAAATTTACATTTATATTCCCATAAAATAGGACTTCATAAATTTAAAGTAAACAAATTTTTACTAATTTTAAATCTTAAATTTTTTATAATAATTCTTATGGTAAATTTCTTTTTACTATTTATAGGAGAGACTTATGTTAAAGAAGTTGAACAGTGTTAACTTATCAACAAAAACAACTATTGTTTTAGCGGTTGTGCTATCAGTTATATTAATAAGTATTAATATTTTTAGTGCTGCATATACAAAAAATATCGTATCGCAAAAGGTAAGTAAGCAACTTGAAGAAAAGCTTCACTTAATTAATGATTCATTAGCCTCATATGATGGATTACTAAAAACTACAGCAGATAGTTTATATGATGCCTTTTCATCTCAATTTGAAAGCATTGATTTAGATGAAAATTCACTAATTGAAGTAAATGGTGTTAAAACACCTAAAATTACCGACAATGGAATTATATTAAACAATAATTTTGATTACGTAGATGACTATACAAGAATCAAAGGTTCAACAGCAACAGTATTTGCAAGAATGGGAGATGATTTTGTAAGAGTTACTACTTCACTTAAAAGACCTGATGGCTCAAGAACTTTAGGAACATTCTTGGGTACTAAATCGCCAGCTTATGATGCTATTATGAGTGGGAAAAAGTATTTCGGAACTGCTCACTTATTTGGAAGTGATTATATGGCTGTATATGACCCAATTATGAAAGATGGAAAAGTAATTGGTATTTTATATGTTGGATATAACTATACAAAAAGTTTTGTTACCTTCAAAGAAAAACTAAGAAATATTAAAATTGGTGATAGTGGTTATTTATACATTTTAAGTACTAAAAACAAATCAAAAGGTAAACTTATTTTACACCCTACAAAAGAAGGGAAGAATGTATTTAAAACAAATAGTGATACAGCACACATAAACAAAATGTTTGAATCTTCTCAAGGCAGTGTAGACTATACTTGGATTAATCCAGATGATAACAGCAGTCATACAAAAACAGTAATTTTTGAGGATTATAAAGATAGAGGTTGGAAACTTGTTCTTGGAACAACTAAAGAAGAGTTTTTACAAGAGAGTAAAGAGTTTACTATTATTCTTGCATTAATTAGTATTGTATCTATTATTATAGTTGCATTTGTTATTCTATTTATTATTAAAAAAGTTGTTATTACTCCTTTACATGATTTACAAGAAGGATTAAACGAATTCTTCTCATTCTTAAACAATGAAAAAGATGATACTAAAAATATCAAAATCTCTTCTGATGATGAAATTGGAATGATGTCTAAACTTATTAATAAAAATGTTGAACAAATCAAAGAGAATATAAATATTGATAATGACTTAATTACAAATACTGTAGATGTTGCAAACTTTGTAAATAGAGGTATTTTAGATAAAAGAATAGAGATAAACTCTAGAAATAAAATGCTTAATGAACTAAAAAATGTTGTTAATGAGATGTTAGAAAATATAAGTACACACATTAACAATATTCAAGATTCATTATCTTCATATACACAATATGATTATACGAAGAAGATTGATATTAAAAATATTGAAGCTGATATCAAAAAGTTATATGAAAACTCTAATCAATTAGGTAACTCTACAACTCAAATGTTAATACAAAATCTTGATAATGGTGAAAAACTTCAATTAAGTGCTCAAGAATTAAATACAATCATTACAAGCTTAAGTAATAGCTCAAATGAACAAGCAGCTTCTCTTGAAGAAACAGCAGCATCAATTGAGGAATTAAGCTCAAATATGCAAAGTAGTGAAGTTGCTATGAGAAATATGCAAAACAACGCAGCTATATTAATGAATGAAGTAACATCAGGTCAAGAGTTAGCTGGAAATACTGCAAAGTCAATGGATGAGATTAATAATCAAACAAATGCAATTGCTGAAGCAATTATTATCATTGATCAAATTGCATTCCAAACAAATATTTTATCTCTTAACGCAGCCGTAGAAGCAGCAACAGCAGGTGAAGCAGGAAAAGGTTTTGCAGTTGTTGCAGCAGAGGTTAGAAACCTTGCATCTAGATCAGCTGAAGCAGCAAAAGAGATTAAAGATTTAGTTGAAAATGCAACTGTTAAAACAAATGATGGTAAAGATATTGCAACTAAAATGATTACAGGATATGAAGAGCTTAAAAATAATATTCAAAATACTACAGATATTATTCAAGAAGTATCAAATAACTCTAAAGAGCAACTTCATGGAATTGAACAAATTAATAATGCAGTAAATGCTTTAGATAAAATTACCCAATCAAATGCAAATGTTGCCAATAAAGCAAATGAGATTGCAACAAACACTAACAATATTGCTAATGTAATTGTTGAAGAAACAAGAAAGGCAAAATTTAATAAAGAATAAACAAGACTAAGTCTTGTTTATTCTAATTTCTATTAAATATTAAATATTGTAAAATCAATTTAATTGATATGAAAAAAGAGAAATGAATTGATACAATATCTAATAACAGATCCTAAATACTACTCTGATAACCAAGAGTTATTTAGAAAAAATTTAAAAAAGATTCTTAAAAAAAATAGAATTGATATGGCATGTTTTAGAGATAAAACATGTACTAACTACGAAGAACTAGCTACGCTTTTCATAGATATATGTAAAGAAAACAATATCCCAAAAATTTTATTAAATAGTAATTATGAATTAGCTAAAAAATTAGGAGCTAATGGTGTTCATTTAACTAGTGAACAATTTGATGATATAAAAGCTGCAAAAGATTTAGATCTTTATGTGGTTGTTTCTTGTCATAATTTTTCTGAGATAGAAAAAGCACAAGAATCGTATGTGAACGCTGTAACATTATCACCTATTTTTGATACTCCAAACAAAGGTGAACCAAAAGGTGTAAATGCACTAAAGCAAGCAGTAAACTTATATGAAGATATGGATATTATTGCTCTTGGTGGAATCACAAGTGATGAAGAAGTAAAAAAGATTGAAAAAGCAAAAGCCTATGGCTTTGCTTCTATTAGATATTTTATTTAAACCTCATCAAGACTAACTTTATCTTCTTGAAGATAAATCAAATAAGAATAAACTTCAGGTGTATTAAAAATTTCACTTATGGCTTTTTTATAATACATAACCTGCTGTTTATGACTAGATAACTTCTCTTTTGTAGTTTTATAATCAAAGATATAATACTTGTCATCTTTTTTTAGAAGTAAATCAATAATTTTAATTTCTCCTTGATAAATTAAAGACTGCTCTGTAATAAAATCACTTCCACTAATAAACTCTTTGAATTTATCATCCCTTAACATCATAGTAATTCTATTTGCAATATCATCAAAATCATTTTGTGTTAAATAGTTTGAGTATCTAGTTTTTGCAAGATTTATACAATGAGCTAAAGAATCTAAAGTAAACTCTTCCATCATCTCCAAACAAAAGTGTGCAGCAATACCAAAATATTTTGCATGCAAGATATTATCACCTAAATCTTTCTCTTTTGCAATCTGCTGATCTTGAACTCCTAAATCTAAAGGAGTATAAGAAATAGGCTCTATTTTTTCATAGTTTTTAGAGATATTTGAACTCTCAATAATTTGCCCCATTGTTGTTGGAGCCATACTTAAAATATCAAATACAGATGATTTAGCTTTTTTAAAAATAAGCATATTATTTTTGGCACGAGTCAAGGCAACATATAAAATATTTAATTCATCTTCTAACCCTAAAGCCTTCTCTTTTGCTATTGCATTTGCATACTCTTTATTGTAGTTTTCATAACCTTTGATTTTATAGAAGATATTTTTTAATTCTACAGAATCATATTCAAATAATAAAGATGATTTATCAGGAGTTTTTCTTTTGATTCTATCTAATAAAATTACAGTATGGAACTCTAAACCTTTTGATTTGAAAATTGTTAAAATCTGTAATCCAGATGATTCAGAGTTTTCCATAATTGCATCAACTTTGTCAACCTCATATACAAAATCAACAATATTGGGAAACTGCGAGCAAACCTCAATAAACTTAACAATATTCTCATCAATAATCTTAAGTCTTGAAGCTACTTCTTTTATAATTGCTTGTACTGATTTTTTCTCTAAACTAATAGATAAATCAATTTTTGTTAATATCTCATTTCCAATAATTGCATTTAGATTCTCTTTATAGATCTCTTCTTTAAAGAAAATATATTTAATAGCATTTATTACTGCTTTTACATTCTCTTGATTTATAAGTTTTGATGTCATTTCAGTTGAGATTTTAAGGCTTGGAAACTTTTGTTTTAAATAGTAATACAGATTTAGAACATCATCATTTGTATAAGTTAATATTGCAATGTCATTTGAGTTTACTCCACTTTGAATAAGTGAGGCAATTTTTGATGCAATAGTTGCAAACTTTTCATCCTCTTCTAACTGAGCATCCTCTATTACTTCAACATAACCACCCTTAGCAATTGAAAGTTGTTCATAATACTCATAAGTTGGAAGATTTACAAAAAGAGAGTTTACATAATTTATGATATTTTCACATGATCTATAGTTTGTATTTAATACTTCAACTTCCAAAAGTTCATTTGTATTTGCCACATAATCAAATAGTTCTCTTTTACCACCTCTAAACCTATAAATAGATTGTTTTGTATCACCTACATAGAAGAATGTTTTAAATTTTGTTTGATCCCCTGATAGTATCTCTTTGATTAGAGGTTCTAAGATTCTGTATTGAAGAAGTGAAGTATCTTGGAACTCATCCATAAGAATATGAGAAAATGATGAATCTAATCTGAAATATAAAAACTCTTTATCAATTTTTGTTGATAAAAGATCATGAACCATATTTGAAATATCATTAAACTCCAAATAGTTCTTTGCTTTGTTATATGAAGATTTAAAATCTTTAAAGCTTTTATATAACTCAAATAATTTACTTAAACTGTACCCTGCTCTAATTTTATAATAAACTGCAATCTCTTTTTTTAAATCAACAAAGAATGCTTCCAATACATCGTTTGCACATTTTTTAAAATATGAATATTCACATAAGGCATTTTTTGAAAGCCATGTTTTATCAAAAAGTTCATCAAAGTTTTCAAAATCAACTGCTTTTTTTGCTGAGTTTGAAGCAACATCACAATTTAAAATTGCCTCTTTAATTTTATAGGCTTCTTTTAAAACTTGCTCTTTTTGCATATTAATTAATGAAGCATCAATATTAACTGTATCAATAGTCTCATTTTTCTCTAAAAGGTTTTTAAATAAGTCAAAAATAGAGTTGAACTTCTTTTTTTCATAAAGAGAGAAATCAATCAATGTATCAAAAGTATTTGACTCTAAAGATTGTAAATACCTCATACTTAAGGCTTCTACATCATCCTCTTTGATTTCAAAATCATCAGATACTCCAACATATCCACAAAACTCTCTAAGAATTTTATTTACAAATTTATCAATAGTAAAAATAGATAAAGTTGCATTTGAAAAAGATTTAATTAGAATATTTTTCTTTCCTAAGATTTGTTCTTTACTTAATCCTGATGATTGAATAATTGCATTTAAATATGCTTCATCATCACCTAAAGTAAGAAGAGTTTTATAGATTCTTTCACTCATTTCATTTGCAGCTTTATTTGTAAATGTAAGTGTTAAAATTTCATTAGGTTTTGCATCTAATAACAAAAGTGTAATATAACGAACTGTAAGTGCAAAAGTTTTACCTGAACCTGCACTGGCTTTTAGGGCTAAGTATTTTTTCATAAGCAAATAATACTAAAGTAATAATTATAAATAACTATAGTCTATTTGGGAATTTAATCATTTTTGTTATAAACTATTATTCATTTATTATTTTTTCTAAAGGCCTTAAAATAAAAACCGATAAAAAGATTATTTTCCTTGTTACTTTTATAATATTTTTAATGTTTATTTTTATGATTGTCAATTTTACATATAATTTTAGGGATTATGGAATAAAAAGTATTGACAATAAAGCACAAGTTTTAGCCAAAACAGTAGAACACTCATTAACTACTCAAATGAAAACTGGTGTAATTGATCAAAGGGAACTATTTTTAAAACAATTAGAAGATCTTCCAAATATTAATAAAATCTGGTTAAGTCGTGGACATAAAGTTATTGAAATGTACGGTAAAGGTTTCAATAATGAAGTTCCAAGAGATGAAATTGATAAAGAAGTATTAAGAACTGGTAAGGCAGTTACAGTTATTGATGAAAAACTTTTCTCCAACAGTACTTATAGAATCACAATTCCATATAAAGCCACATCAAAAGGTGTAATCAACTGTATGCAGTGTCATACAAATGCATCAGAAGGTGATACTTTAGGAGCTATTACTATTGATATTGCTGTTGATGATTCTAAACAAATGGGTATTAATACAGTACTAGATACAACAGCTATTGCTTTAGTTTTAATTCTTGCTATTGGCTTTTTAATTAACTATCTAATTTCACCTTTCTTAAAACTATTTGATTCTATAAAAAGAGTTATGAGTAAAGCACAACAAGGTGATTATTCACATAGGGTTTTAGATGTTAATAACAAAGATGCAAAGGATGTAACCCTATGGGTTAATACTCTACTTGAAAAGCTAGAAACTACTTTAGGAAAAATAGATTCTAAAATCTCTATTTTCTTATCAAATAAACAAATTGAAGAGAATGATCCTTTAATCAATGTAGAGAATACTGTTTCAAGATTATCTGATGTTTATAAATTCAGAAAAACAATTGAGCATGATGATACTCTAGAAGAGATATATGAAAGACTAGCTTCAATGATTAGAAAAAACCTTGGAATAGAAAACTTTAATATCCTAGAAGCTGATACAAGAACAGGAGAAGTTCAAAACGTATATATAAGCAACAAAATCTATTGTGATATAAAAGCTGGATGTAGAGCAGATAAAACAAATGATATTGTTGATTCAACACAGTTTGAAAATATTTGTGCTGCTTGTCAAACAGATGATTTAAACTACTTCTGTATTCCTTATTCTATTTCAAACGATTTAGATTTAATTATCTCTATTTACACAAGTTCAGATGAACAAACTGCAAAAGTTAGAGAGAATATTGCATTTGTAGATGATTATGTTGATTCTGCTAAAACTGTAATTATTTCTAATAAACTGATGAATATTTTAGAAAAAAATGCAAGAACAGACCCATTAACAAACCTATACAATAGAAAACATCTAGAAGAGCAGATTCCTAAAATCACATCACAAGCTGATAGAACAGGTACATGTTTTGGTGTATTAATGCTTGATATTGACCACTTTAAAATGGTAAATGATACATTTGGTCATGATGTAGGGGATGTTGCTATAAAAGTTGTAGCTCAAACTCTTATTGAAAATACAAGAGAATCTGATATTGTTATTAGGTTTGGTGGAGAAGAGTTTATAGTATTACTTCATAATTGTGATGAAGTAAATGTTATAAATGTAGCTGAAAAAATAAGACTTGCTTTCTTAGAAAAAGAGATACCAGCAGGTAATACAACTATTAAAAAAACTATGAGTATTGGAGCTTCAATGTTCCCTAAAGATAGTAAAGATTTAGAGTCATGTATTAAGTATGCTGACTTAGCTTTATACGAAGCTAAAAATACAGGAAGAAACAAAGTAGTTTCTTTCACTACTGATTTAATTGAAAAAGAGTCAAACTCGTAATTTTGGCTCTTTTTTCTCATTAAGATTGTTTTAGATATAATATTTGCCTTTAAAAAACATCCTAGGAAGTATTATGCAAAAGAAACATCAAAAGGTACAAACTCTACTTGATGCAATTCCTCATATTAAAAAGTTTTACGGGAAAACTATTGTAATTAAATATGGTGGTTCTGCACAAACAAGTCCTGAGTTAAAAGAGAAATTTGCAGAAGATATTGTTTTATTATCACTTGTTGGTCTTAAACCTGTAATTGTTCACGGTGGTGGAGCTAGAATTTCTGAACTACTTGATAAGTTAGATATTCATTCAGAATTTGTAGATGGTCACAGGGTTACAAGTGAAGAAACAATGAGAGTTGTTGAAATGGTATTATCTGGTGAAATCAATAAAAATATCACTTCATTACTTAATCACCATGGTGCAAAAGCTATTGGTATTTCAGGTAAAGACTCATCAATTATCAATGCTGTTCCTAAAGAGGATGGAAAATTTGGTTATACAGGTGTTGTAACAGATGTTAATGGAACAATGATTAACAAACTAATCGAAGAAGGTTTTATTCCTGTTATTGCTCCAATTGCTGATTCTGCAAAACCTAATCACCCAGGTTACAATATTAATGCAGATGTAGCAGCTTCAAAAGTTGCACAAGCTATTGGTGCGCAAAAGGTTCTATTCTTAACAGATACAGTTGGAGTATTAGACAAAGAGAAAAACCTTTTAACTTCACTTGATAAGTCTGATGTAGATGCATACAAAGAAGATGGAACAATTGCTGGAGGAATGATTCCAAAAGTTGATTCATGTATTGATGCAATTTACAATGGGGTTAATAAAGCTCACATTATTGATGGAAGAGTTGAACACTCAATTTTATTAGAGTTATTCACAAGTGATGGAATTGGTACACAATTTTTAAGAAAAGACAATCCTAATAATGGGATTGATATGGAACAACTATTAAACGACGAAGAATAAGGGACAATTTTATGAATTTTATAGAAACTAGAGGAAATGACGGGCTTAAACCTAGTGAAGTTACTTTCTCACATGCAATTTTAAATCCTAGTGCATCTTTTGGTGGATTATTTGTACCAAAAGAGTTACCAAAACTAGATGATAGCTTTCTTTTAAACCATATCAATGATGGATATAAAGAGTTAGCATACGCTATTTTAAAAGCATTTGAAATAGATATTGATGAAGAAGAAATCAAAAAAGCAATTGATTTATATGATAACTTTGATGATGCTGGAGATCCATGTCCAGTTATTAAAGTAAAAGATGATTTATTTGTACACGAGCAATATCATGGTCCAACAAGAGCTTTTAAAGATATGGCTTTACAACCATTTGGTTCTATTCTTTCTTCAATTGCTAAAAAAAGAGATGAAAAATACCTTATTTTAGCAGCAACTTCTGGAGATACTGGACCTGCTGCATTAAATACTTTTAAAAATAAAGAGAATATTCAAGTTGCTTGTTTATATCCAGATGGTGGAACTTCTGATGTTCAGAGACTTCAAATGGTATGTGAAGATGGTGATAACCTAAAAGTTCTAGGAATTAAAGGTAACTTTGATGATGCACAATCTGCACTTAAAAATCTATTAGCATCTGAATCATTCAAAGAAGAATTAGAAAATGATGGTATTAAGCTATCTGCTGCTAACTCAGTAAACTTTGGAAGAATCATATTCCAAATCATTTACCACTTCCACTCATACTTAGAGTTATTAAAACAAGGTGAAGTAGAGTTTGGTGAAGAAATCTATTTAGTAGTACCATCAGGAAACTTCGGAAATGTACTTGGAGGATTCTATGCTAAACAAATGGGTGTTCCAATTAAAAAACTACTTGTTGCATCAAATGAAAACAATATTTTAACAGAGTGGATTAACACTGGTGTTTATGATATTAGAGACAAAGAGTTAAAACTTACTAAATCTCCAGCAATGGATATCTTAAAATCATCAAATATTGAAAGAGTAATTTATTCACTTTACGGTGCACAAAGAACAAAAGAATTCTTTGATGAATTAAATGAAAATAAAATCTTTACTATGACAGAAAAAGAAACAGCTAAATTACAAGAATTCTTCTCAGCAGTAAATTCTGATGATGCTTATGGTGCAAAAGTAATCAAATCATTCTTAGATGATGGTTACCTAATGGACCCTCATACGGCTACTTGTATTAAAGCATATGAAGAGTTAAAAGAAGCGAATATTCCAACAGTAATTTACTCAACAGCAGAGTGGACAAAGTTCTCTCCAACTGTACTAAATGCTTTAAATGAAGATAACAATAAATATGCTGATAAAGAAGCTTTAGAGCAAATTTCTGAAAAATATAAAGCTAATTTACCACAAAGTATCAAAGACCTATTTACTGCAAAAGTAAACCATGATATGGTAATTGATAAAAGCGATATTGAAAAAGAAATCGTTAAATTTATTAGAGAATCATAAGATTCTCTAATCATTACCTTAAGTTACACTTTTCTTGACACTATTGTGTCACTAACATCTCCCTTGAGTAATAATTTCTCAAAAAATAGCATTAACATATCATTTTATGACCAAAGTCAAATCCTTTTAAGTATAAAAACAATATAATATTTGGATTCTAATTTAAAAAAAAGGAAGCCAAATATGTCTAATGAAACTAATAGACGAGATTTTCTTGGTTATTCATTTGCAGCTGTTGCAGCTGTAGGTGGTGCTGCGTCGCTTGTTGGTATGAAGCAAGTATGGGATCCACTTCCTAGCGTATTAGCAGGTGGTTTTACAAAAGTAGAACTAGGTGAATTAAAAGCCGGAAATCCTGTTACTATCACTTGGAGAGGGAAGCCAATTTTTCTTCTTAAAAAAAGCGCTGATATGGGTGAGAGCCCTAGAGATTTAATTATCGGTTCTGATAGATTTACTGTTGCAATCGGATTATGTACTCACTTAGGTTGTATCCCTGCATGGAAGGGTAAAGGTAAAGATGCAAAATGGAAATGTGCATGTCACGGGGGAGAGTTTGATGCTTCAGGTAAACAAACATTCGGACCTCCACCAAGACCACTTGACTTACCTCCATTTAGTGTTGCAGGAACTTCAATCACTTTAGGTGAAGAAGGTCCAGAATACAAAAAAATCGCTGCTGCGATGATGGCATAAGGAGTAGTTAATGGCAAAATTTGAAAAAGCTAACTCTGTTGGAGAGTGGTTAGATCAAAGACTTAATACTACAGGATTAAACAAAGTTTTAATGACTGAGTATTGGATTCCAAAAGATATTAACTTCTTATGGGCAATGGGTGTATTACTAGCTACTACATTCGGTATTTTAATAATCTCTGGATTATTCTTAATGATGTACTACAAGCCAGATGTAAACTTAGCATTTGATTCTGTAAACTACACAATTATGCAAGAAGTTGCATTTGGATGGTTATTTAGACATATGCACGGTGTTGCCGCATCTGTTGTATTCTTAATTATCTATATTCACATGTTCACTGGTATCTACTACGGTTCTTATAAGCAAGGTAGAGAGATGATCTGGATTTCTGGTATGTTATTATTCATGACATTCTCAGCTGCAGGATTCTCTGGATATATGTTACCTTGGGGACAAATGTCTTACTGGGCTGCAATGGTAATTACTAACCTATTTGGTGGTGTACCTGTTATTGGTGATGCTTTAGTTGTATGGATTAGAGGTGACTTTAACGTTGCTGATGCTACATTAACTAGATTCTTCATGTTACACGTATTCTTATTACCTATCGTAATTATGGGTGTTATTGGATTACACTTCTATACATTAAGAATTCCTCACGTTAATAACCAAACTTCTGATGAGTTTGATTTTGATGAGGAAGCTGAAAAATACAAAGCAGGAAATAAAAAAGAGTCTAAGGTTATTCCTTTCTGGCCAGTATTTATTTCTAAAGATTTAGCTGTATTAGGTATTTTCTTAATCTTCTACTTCTACTTAGTATTCTTCCACTATAACTTTGCTATGGACCCAGTAAACTTCGATCCAGCTGATGCAATGGTAACTCCAGCGCACATTTACCCAGAGTGGTATTTCTTATGGTCATATGAAGTATTAAGAGGATTCTTCTTCGATGTTGGACCTATTAAAGCATTTGATATTGGATTAATCGCATTTGCATTTGCAAACGTTATTTTCTTAGTATTACCATGGTTAGATAGAGATCCAAAAATCTTACCAGCACACAAAAGACCTAAATTCTTTATTTGGTTCTGGATTTTAATGGCTGACTTAATTGTATTAACAGTTTGGGGTAAATTACCTCCAACAGGTATTAATGCATACATCGGATTCGTTGTAGCAATGTTATTTATTATCTTATTCTTAGCATTACCATTCATTACGAAATCAGATGCTAAAAAGAGAGGAGATGCATAATGAGAGAATTAAAAATTTTAGCAGTAGTGGTAGCTTTAACAATTATCACTTACATCGGTGTTGAGCCTTTCGCTCACTCTCAAATGCACCCTCACGTTGACCCAGCAGACTTCAAGTTTGAAGATGTTGATGGGTTAAACGGAGCAAAAGGAAATGCAGCAAATGGTGAAGCGTTAGTAGCAGCTAACTGTACAGCGTGTCACTCAATTGAAGCAAAAGGTTTCCCACAAGTAATGGATAACGCATCATCTGCAGCTGCATATGGTGTTACTCCTCCAGATTTATCTACAGCTGGTAAATTATATAATGCTGATTATTTAGCAGCATTTATTAAAGACCCAATTAAAGCTTCAAAAGTTGAACACAAATTTGAAGATGGTAGAGCGCACCCAATGCCAGGTTACGGTTGGATGCAACCACAAGAGATTGCAGATATGGTAGCATACTTACAATCTATTGCACCAAAAGAAATGACAAACAAAGAAGTATTTACTGATGCTTGTCAAAGATGTCACGGTATTAAATATGCTGATATGTTAAAAGGAACAATGGCTTCGTTCACTCCTGATGCAGACATCAAAAAGTACATGGGTAAATTACCTCCAGATTTATCTCAGTACATTAGATCAAGAGGTGAAGGTTTCTTAACTACTTTCATTAATGATCCACAAAAACACCTTGAAGGTACAGCAATGCCTAGAGTTGGATTAACTGAAGAATCTCAAAAGCAAGTTATTGCTTATATGGAAGAAGTTGGTGATTCAAGTAAAGATAAAAGATCAGATTTAGGACCAAAATTCTTAATCTACATGGTTATCTTTGCAATCTTCGCATTCTTATGGAAGAAAAAAATGTGGAGAGAAGTTCACTAATTGTTTAAATTAGAACTTTAATCTACGAAAGAAAAAAAGCTTAGGAGAAATCCTAAGCTTTTTTTTTGCCCTATAATTACCTAACCTTTTAGTTATTAGCAATTATTTTATTATCAAAGCCCCAAATTAAGTGCATTTTAAAAATTACAGTAGTAAGATTAATATAACAAAGAAGAAAAGGAAACATAATGAAATTAGGAAAATTAGTTTTAGCATGTACATTAGCATTTGGGGTTGCTAATGCACAAGATGTAATGCAAAAATCTATGTCAATGATGGAAAGCGGTATGACAAAAATTCAACAAGGTTTTTTAAATAATAATGTTGAATTAATCAAAGAAGGTTCTGTATTAGTAAAAGAAGGAAACGCTTTATTCTCAGATAAAAAAGTAATCACAAAATACTTACCAGACAATAAAAAACACTTAGTAAACGTTGCTGCTACTGCTAGTGAAAGAATTGCATTAGACACTAATGTATTAGAGTTAAACTTAGATGACAAAGCATACTTAAACGCTGCGGATGCTTACTCTGATATGCTTAATGCATGTTCTAGATGCCATGCTATTGTAAGAAGCTGGTAACCACTCAAAAGAAGAGAAATAATCATTTCTCTTCTTATTTTCTCTATTTTAAACTAATTAATAACTAAATACTCTAAACACTCTCTTTACATTAATCATATATTATTCGCCCTTATAAAAATTGGAGAATTATTATGTTTAAAGATATGAGTATTTCAAAAAAACTATATTCTGGTTTTACTTTTATGATTATAATCATTGTAACAATTACTATTGTAGGTATTATAAAAGTAAATTTTATTAACGATACACTAAATACTATTGTTGAAGTAAACTCTGTAAAACAAAGATATGCAATTAACTTTAGAGGAAGTGTTCATGATAGAGCAATTGCTATTAGGGATGTTGTTTTATCAACAAATAAAAATGATCTATTATTTAAAAAATCAATAGAAGATATAAAAAACTTAGAAGTTTTCTATGATAAGTCTGCTAAAAAAATGGATGAGATTTTTAATACTGGTACAAATGTTGATGCAAAAGAAAAAGAGATATTATTAAAAATTAAAGATATAGAGAAAAGAACTTTACCTTTAGTTAAAGAAATCATTGAACTTAAATCTAATAATCGTCATGCCCAAGCGCAAAAAGTATTAATACAAAGTGCAAGCGATAACTTCACGCACTGGTTAAAAGTAATTAATGAATTCATTGATTATGAAGAAGAAAAAAATCAAGTAGCAACACCAGAAGCAAGAGAAGTTGCAAGTAGTTTCTCAACTACTATGATTACTATTTTAATAATATCACTAGTAATAGGTATTTTTATTGCATATATAATATCAAACCAAATGGTAAAATCTGTTTCAAAAGTGCAAGTTGGACTTCAAGATTTCTTCTCATTTTTAAATAGAGAAACAAATAAGGCTTCTAATATAGATTTAGATTCAAAGGATGAGTTTGGACAAATGGCACAAGCCATTAACAATAACATTTTAAAGGTACAAAAATCTATTATAAATGATGAAGAGTTTGTTAAAAATATTGCAGTATTTGCTCAAGAGATTGGAAAAGGAAACCTTTTAGCAGAAATTACAAAAAATACAAAAACAGAATCATTACTTGAACTAAAAGAGATTTTGTTAAAAATGCAAAATGAACTAAATAGAAATATAGCATCTAATATCCCTGATTTATTAGATGTATTAAACTGCTTTAAAAACCATGATTTTAGAAGAAAATCAAACGATACATCTTCAAATGTTGCAATAGCCATTAATGAACTTGGTGATGTTATTTCTGAACTATTAAATCAATCATTAAGTGTTGGTCAGACTTTAGAAAACTCATCAGATACTTTAATTACAAATGTAAACAAATTAAATACTAGTACAAATGATGCTGCAGCATCTTTAGAAGAAACATCAGCTGTTCTAGAAGAGATTACAAGTGCAGTTACTAATAACTCTAATAATGTAATTGAAATGGCTTCTTATGCTAAAGAAGTTGATGATTCTGTAAAAGAAGGTCAAAAACTTGCAAAAAATACAAGTGATGCAATGACTGAAATTACTGATCAAGTAAATACTATTAGTGAAGCAATCTCTGTTATTGACCAAATTGCTTTCCAAACAAATATTCTATCATTAAATGCAGCAGTAGAAGCAGCAACAGCAGGTGAATCAGGGAAAGGTTTTGCAGTAGTTGCCCAAGAAGTAAGAAATCTTGCAGCAAGATCAGCAGAAGCTGCACAAGAAATTAAAGGTATAGTAGAACAAGCAACATCAAAAGCAAGTTATGGAAAAGATATTAGTAATCAAATGAGCGAAGGATACAATGAATTATTTAACAATGTTGAGAAAACAACTCAATTAATTAAAAGTATTTCAGATGCTTCTAAAAATCAAGAACAAGGTATTAGTCAAATTAATAGTGCTATTACACTTCTTAACTCACAAACTCAAGAAAACTCTGTCATTGCAAATGAGACAAAAGATATTGCCATAGAAACAGATTCAATTGCAAAAGAGATTGTAGCAAACTTAGGAAACAAAAAGTTCTAAGTAATAAATAAAGATATAAATTCTTATATCTTTATTTAATCAGACATATCTTTTACCTCAGCATATTTAAATATATTATTGTATTATACATCATAAATTTTCTAATTAAAAAAGGTTTTTTATGAAGTTAAAACTTTTTCTTTTAATATCAATATTTTCTATAAATATATTTGCTCAAACAGGTTTTATAAAAGAAATAAATTACAATAATGACAGAAAACTTGAAACTGCTATTTGGTACCCAAGTGAAGAAAAAGCAGAAGAAACATTTGCTCAAAATACTCTGTTTTATGGCTTTAAATCAAAAATGAATGCCAGAGTAAAAAAAGGAAAATATCCTTTAATTATATTTGCCCATGGTTCAACTGGTAATGTAAAAAACTTATCTTGGTTAGCAAATGATTTAGCTAAAAACAATATAGTTCTTTCAGCGAATCATCCAGGTTATACATCAAGAAACTCAACGCCAAAGAGTTTATTAAAACTTTGGGGTCAAGCTAAAGATATAAAATACTTAATTACATATGCTCTTAATTCAAAATTAAAAGAGTATATAGATAAAGATAGAATATATGTGTTAGGGTTTTCCCTTGGTGGGTATACATCACTAGCATTAAGTGGAGCTATACTTGATATGAGTACATATAAGGATTTTTGTAAAAAATATGAAGATAAGGCTTGTAAGTTTTTTAAGAATGCTATGACTATAATAGATGAAGATTATCTAAAAGAAGCTGCTCAAAACTATATAGATGAAAGAATAAAAGCAAGTATTGCTCTAGCTCCAGGTTTTGTTCAAAACATGACAAATGAATCTTTAAAAGATATAAACATCCCTACTCTAATTATAGGAGCTCAACTAGATCATAATGCACCAGTTGAAACAGTAATAAAATCAAAAATGAAAAACTTTTCTAAAACTATGCAATATGTAGAGATAGAGGATGCTTCACATTTCTCATTTATGCAAATATGTACTTCTAAAGCAGCAATGATTTTAAAAGAAGAAAATGCTGAATTTATATGTTTAGATGGGGAAAATAAAAAAAGAGAAACTATTCATTTAGAAACTAAAAAAATAGTAAAAAGTTTTCTGAAAAAACTTGAAGAGTAAAATACTCTTCAAATAAAACTAAATTAAAATCTTAGAAGCAGCACTTATAATTGCTGTTTCACTTCTTAAAATTAAAGGACTTGAGAATCCTACAACCTTGTCTTTATTAAAAATAAATCTTTCATCTTGTGAAAAACCACCTTCGCAACCAAGAACTAAAGTTTTAATATCAGATTTTTTCTCTTCTAAAGATGTAGTTGAGAAGTCTAAAAAGTATGTATCTTCATTTTGTTTTACAAACTCTTCTAAACTATCACAAGTATCAAACTCTATAATATTTGATCTACCACACTGACTTGAAGAATTAACTAAAATTCTTTTTAGTTTTTCTACATTCATCTTAAAGTTTTTTTGTGAATATTCACAATAAATAAATGTAATTTTACTCACACCAATTTCATTTAAAGAAGCAATATACTTTTCAACTGTTTTAGGATCGACTAAACACCAGCCAATATGAAGATTTTTTTCATTTTTTACTATCTTTTCTTCACTTGAAACCAGTTGTAAATTTGCGTCTTTTCTACCGATTGAAACAATTTTATATAAATAAACTAAATCATCTTCTAGATTTCTAAAGTGAATTTCATCATCCACTTTATGACGTCTAGCTTTGATTAAATATTTGTATGTTTCATTATCAATAGTTAAAACATCACTTCCACATAATTCATGGTATGAAAACTGCATTAAAATACCTTAGAAATAATATAAATTGAAACTAGAACCATAATCTCAATAGTATAAATCTTTCTAGCATATTTATAAAACTCTTCTTGAAGTTCTATATCTTTACTTTGAATAATTCTCATTTTCTTATATCTTTTAATCTCTATAACTAAAAGGAAAATAGATGTAGGAATCATTAAAAATATTGTAACACTCATTGCATGTGCATAGAATGCAACTATTGCTCCTGTATATATAACAATTGCATTTGTTAAATGATATAAAGGAGTCATAAACTTTAATCTTCTTGCTAATTTAATAAAGTCTTTTTGCGTTATAACAGAGTATAAATTAAATAGCATAATCCCTAAGAAAAAATATATTGTATATACGTGTGTATCAATTGCGCTTTGCATCAATTCCATTATTGTTTATCTCTCTTTTAAAAAATTTGGGTATTATATCTAACTTGTCATAAGTTTTTAATTTTAATTAAAAGGAATCATAAATGGCTGTTAGTGTAGATACTGCAATAGAGTTAATATCAAATATAAATACAAAACAAGATTTTGAAATCATCCCAATTGAAGATTCATTAAATAGAATCTGTGCACAAGATGTATATGCTACATCTTCATTGCCTAGATATAACAATTCTGCGATGGATGGATATGCAATTATTCTTGAAGACAAAGATGAAGAATTAGAAGTAATTGATACTATATTTGCTGGTGATGATAATACTACATTAATTGAAAAAAACACTTGTATCAAAATCATGACAGGTGCTAGAATTCCTCAAAATGCAACGGCTGTTGTACCAAAAGAAGATACACAAAAACTTGATGATGATAAAATTAAAATTACTAAAAACGTAAGAGAATTTCAACATATTAGATTTATTGGTGAAGATATAAAAGAACAAGACCTGTTAGTAAATAAAGGTGAAGAGATTAACTTTGCAAAAATCACTCTATTTGCTTCTCAGGGAATTTCACATATTAAAGTTTATAAAAAACCAAAAATTGTTGTATTTGCTAGTGGTGAAGAGTTAAAATTACATTATGAAAAAATTGAACCACACCAAATTTATAATTCAAATACTCCAACTTTTATAGCAAGAGCACAAGAGTTAGGTTGTGATGTTACATTTATAGGTCAAGCAAAAGACTCTATTGAAGCAATACAAGAACTAATCAAAAATTCATTGGATGCTGATTTAATTATTACATCTGGAGGTGTTTCAGTAGGAGAGGCAGATTTTACTAAAGCTGCATTTAACGAACTACATTTTGAAACAATATTTGATGGTATTATAATTAAACCAGGAAAGCCTACAGTATTTGGAAAAATTGGAAGCTGTTTTATTTTAAACCTTCCAGGAAATCCATTAGCTAGTGCTATGATTTTTGAGATGTTTGGAAAATTAATACTTCAAAAACTATTAAACTCAAATGAAACTAATCATAACTATATTGAAACAAAAATTGATGAAGATTTATCAAACAAAGCTGGAAGAGTAACACTACTTCCAGGTTTCTTTGATGGTAGTAAATTTACAGTGTCACAAAAAAGAAGTCCAGGAATGGTTTCTGTATTAACATCATGTAATGCCCTACTTGCACTTGATGAAAATGTTTCACAAATAAAAAAAGATTCTAATATCAAAATATTACCAATAAACTGGAAATTCTTTACAAATGAAAAAAAGGATTTTTTAACGTATGAGTAGTACTAAGAAGGCAATATGTATTTTAAGTGGAGGTATGGACTCTACTTTAGCTTCTTATATAGCAAAAAATGATGGTTATGAAATCATCGCTGTTCATTTTAATTATGGACAAAGAACAGAACAAAGAGAATTAAAAGCATTTAGAAATATTTGTGAAGATTTAAAAATTAAAGAAAAATATGAAATTGATATTCCATTCTTCACACAAATTGGAGCTAGTGCTTTAACTGACAAAACAATCGATATTCCAGTTGATGGAGTTGAAGAAGGTGTTCCTGTAACTTATGTGCCATTTAGAAATGGTATATTTTTATCAATCACTGCAGCAATTGCTGAAAAAGAGAATGCAAGTGCAATGTATATTGGTGTAGTTCAAGAGGATTCTTCAGGATATCCAGACTGTACAGATGAATTTATAAAAGATATTACAAAAGCTATTAACCAAGGGACAAAAGAATCAACAAATATTGAAATCAAAACTCCTTTAGTTCATTTAACAAAAGCACAAATTGTTTCAAAATCTTTAGAACTTAATGTTCCACTAGAGCATACTTGGTCTTGTTACAAAGAAGAAGATGAAGCTTGTGGAGTTTGTGACTCTTGTAGATTAAGACTTAATGGTTTTGAGTTAGCTAATAGTAAAGATCCAATTCCTTATAAGGCATAAATTAATGAAATGGAAAATTTCAAAAGAGTTTGATTTTTGTTATGGACATAGAGTTTGGTCACAAACTTTAGATACAGAGTTTTCACTAGATGGTTGTTTAAAATGTAGACACCTACATGGTCACCAAGGAAAAATCTTAGTTTATTTAGAAGCAGAAGAATTAAAAGATGGAATGGTTACAGATTTCAAACACCTAAATTGGTTTAAAGCCTTTTTAGATGATGTACTTGATCATAAATTTATTTTAGATACAAAAGATCCCCTATTTTCTAAACTTCTTCCAGATGTACAAAAAGAAGAGTTAATTAAATTTGATGAGGGATATTATCTAGTTGATTTAACAAAATTTAAAGATGATGAAGCTTGTATAACTGAACTTTATGAAGGTTATGTATTAGTTGATTTTGTACCGACAAGTGAAAACTTATCAGCATGGTTTTTAAAAATTGTTCAAAAGAAGATGGATAAATTAGGTGTTAAAGTTTCCCATGTTGAGTTTTTAGAAACTCCAAAAAGCAAGAGCACATTTTATGCTTGAGATAAATGAGATATTTGGTCCAACTATTCAAGGTGAAGGAAAATTAGTAGGATCTCCATCTGTATTTATTAGATTTGGAAAATGCAACTTTAAATGTGAAGGCTTTAATGTAGAGTATGAAACTCCAAGTGGTGTAAAAAAATGTGCTTGTGATACATACTATGCTGTTGACCCTGCTTTTAAAGATACATGGACAAAATATAAATCATATGATGAAATAGTCAATGAAGTTGATAAGTTAACAAATCTATATAATTATGATTATAAAATGGATATTGTTATAACTGGTGGGGAACCCCTACTTTATTGGAATAAAGAGGAGTTTCAAAATCTTCTAAAGCACTATATAGAAGATGGACATCAAGTTACAATTGAAACAAATGCTTCATTAAATCTAAACTTTGAACATGAATATCAAAAGAAAATTCTTTTTTCTATGAGTGTAAAACTTAGTAATTCCCTAGAACCTCTAAAAAAAAGAGTTAATTATGAAACATTAACAAAAGTATTAGAAAATACAAATGGCTCATATTTAAAATTCGTAATAAACAAAGATTTTTTGAATCAAGCAAAAGATGAAATAAAAACAATTTTATCAAATATCCCAAAATGTGAAGTTTATTTAATGCCAATGGGTGATGATGCAAAAGCATTAAATGAAAATGATGAAGCAGTAATAAATATGGCTATTGAAAATGGCTATAAATATTGTGATAGGTTACATATTAGAGTTTGGAATAATAAAAGAGGTGTATAAAAACTTAAATAATTACTTTATTTGTTTAAGTGCGATATAATACGCCAAATTTTTAGAAATAAACAATTAATAAAAAGGAAAAAGATGAATTTTACAGGTTCAAATGTATTAGTTACAGGTGCTAGTAGAGGTATTGGTGCTGAAATTGCTAAAACTTTAGCTACTTACGGATTAAAAGTTTGGATTAACTATAGATCTGGTGCTGAAGCTGCAGAAAAAATCAAAGAAGAGATTGAAGCTGCTGGTGGACAAGCTGCTATCGTTAAAGCTGATGTAACTTCTGAAGAAGAGTTTACAGCTGCAATTAAAACTGTAGTTGATGCAGATGGTCAATTATCTTACTTAGTTAATAATGCTGGTATTACTAGAGATAAATTAGCATTAAGAATGTCTGTAGAAGATTTCAATGATGTAATTGCTGCAAACTTAACATCTGCATTTATTGGATGTAAAGGTGCATTAAAAGTTATGGGTAAAAAGAAGTTTGGATCTATTGTAAACATCTCTTCAATTGTTGGTGAAATGGGAAATCCTGGTCAAACTAACTACTCTGCATCAAAAGGTGGATTAAATGCAATGACTAAATCATTTGCAAAAGAAGCTGCTGCAAGAGGTATTAGATATAACGCTGTAACTCCAGGGTTTATTCAAACTGATATGACTCATGAATTAAAAGAAGAAGTTAAAGCAGAATATGAGAAAAATATTCCATTATCAAGATTTGGTCAACCAAGAGAAATCGCTGATGCAGTAGCGTTTTTATTAAGTGATCATTCATCATACATTACTGGTGAAATCTTAAAAGTTAACGGTGGTCTTTACGTTTAATCAACTTAAACCTAAAGAAAATTTTTATAATTTAAAAGACTTTTTAAAATCTTTTTAGTTATAATTCAGTGATAATTTTAAAAAAGGAAATAAATATGGCATTATTAGATGATGTAAAAGAAGTAGTAGTAGAGCAATTAGATTGTGACGCAGCTGAAGTTAAAGAGGATTCAAAATTCATCGAAGATTTAGGTGCTGATTCTTTAGACGTTGTAGAATTAGTTATGGCATTAGAAGAAAAATTTGATATCGAAATCCCAGATGAAGATGCTGAAGGTATCTTAACTGTAGCTGACGCTATTAAGTACATCGAAGATAACGCGTAATTTATACGCTTTAAAATAGAAGACTAGATTTCTAGTCTTTTATTTTCTAAAAACACAAATAAAATCAAACATTTTAACTTTTGAATTTTTTAATTATTATAAAAATTGAATAGTTTAAATAATAAATACGGAGCATTTTTAATGAAAAGAGTTGTTGTAACTGGTTTAGGTACTATTAATTCTATTGGACATAACGTAGAAGATTCATTCAAAGCAGCAGTTGCTGGTGAGTGTGGTATTGATACGATTACATTATTCGATGTAAGTGAGTACCCTGTAAAAATTGCTGGAGAGGTTAAAGATTTTGATCCTACTACAGTAATGGATAAAAAAGAAGTAAAAAAAGCTGACAGATTCATTCAGTTAGGAATTAAAGCAGCAAATGAAGCTATGAAAGATTCTGGTTTCACAAATGATGAGAATAATAAAGTTGCTGAAGAAGATTCTGCAAGATTTGGTATTATCTCAGCATCTGGTATTGGTGGATTAGGAACAATTCAAAAGAACTCTGTTGTATGTGAAAACAGAGGACCAAAAAGAATTTCTCCTTTCTTTATTCCATCTTCATTAGTAAACATGTTAAGTGGATTTATCTCAATTGAGCATGGTTTAAAAGGACCATCATTATCTCACGTAACTGCTTGTGCTGCTTCTACGCATGCTTTAAATGATGCAGTTAAAACTATTGCTGCTAATGGTGCTGACAGAATATTAGTTGTTGGTGCAGAATCTGCAATTTGTGGAGCTGGTATGGGTGGATTTGCTGCAATGAAAGCATTATCTACAAGAAACGATGATCCTAAAAAAGCTTCAAGACCATTCGATACAGATAGAGATGGTTTTGTAATGGGTGAAGGTGCTGGTGCATTAGTTGTTGAAACTTTAGAATCTGCACAAGCTAGAGGTGCAAAAATCTATTGTGAGATTATTGGATTTGGTGAGTCTGGTGATGCTAACCACATTACTGCACCTGTTATGGATGGACCATTAAGATCAATGAATGCTGCATTAGCAATGGCTAAAGCAAATATCGGTGAAGATGTTAAGATTGATTACATTAACTCTCATGGTACATCAACTCCAGTTGGTGATGTAAATGAGTCTAAAGCAATTGCTGAGTTATTTGGTGGAGCTGAAAACTGTCCTCCTGTAACTTCAACAAAAGGTCAAGTTGGTCACTGTTTAGGTGCAGCTGGAGCTATTGAAGCTATTTTTGCTATTAAAGCATTAAATGAAGGTATTATTCCTCCAACAATCAACATCGAAAACCAAGATGAAGAGTGTAAATTAGATTACGTTCCAAATACTGCTAGAGAAGCAGAATTAACAACTGTAATGAGTAATAACTTCGGATTTGGTGGAACAAACGGAACTGTTATTTTCAAAAAATTTGAAGCATAATATATAAAAGAAAGATAATATAATCTAACCAAAAAAAGAGCTGGTTTCGACTAGCTCTTTTTTTTTAAAGGGAGCAATAACTTGGCAACTTATTTAGAATTTGAAGATAAAATCAAAAAGATTGAAGAAGATATTATTGTTGCAAAAACAAAAGCTGATGAGCACGCAGTAGAAATCTTAGAGAAGAAACTTGAAAAAGAAGTTGAAAAGACTTTTAAAAATTTAAGTGACTATCAAAAACTTCAATTAGCTAGACACCCAGATAGACCATATGCTATGGACTACATCAATGGACTATTAACAGATGCATATGAAATTCATGGTGACAGACACTATGTAGATGATAGTGCAATTGTATGTTACTTAGGATACATTGGTGAGCAAAAAGTAATGGTAATTGGTGAGCAAAAAGGTAGAGGTACTAAAGATAAGTTACACAGAAACTTTGGTATGCCATCACCTGAAGGGTATAGAAAAGCTTTAAGAGCTGCTAAAATGGCTGATAAATTCCAAATTCCAATCTTAATGCTTGTGGACACTCCGGGTGCATATCCAGGTATTGGTGCAGAAGAGAGAAATCAATCTGAAGCAATTGCTAAAAACTTATTTGAGTTTGCAGACTTAACAACTCCAACAGTATCTGTTGTAATTGGTGAAGGTGGTTCAGGTGGAGCTTTAGCTATTTCAGTTGCTGATAAACTTGCAATGATGAGATACTCTGTATATGCAGTTATTTCTCCAGAAGGTTGTTCTGCTATTTTATGGAATGATCCAGCAAAAGTTGAAACAGCAGCAAATGCACTTAGAATTACAGCTGAAAACTTAAAAGAATTAGAATTAGTTGATGATGTAATTAATGAACCATTAATTGGTGCACATAGACAAAAAGAAATTGCAATTAAAGAATTAGGTGACTATTTCTTAAATTCAGTAGAAGAGCTTAAACAAATGACAGCTCAACAAAGACATCAAGTTAAATACGATAAGTTAATGAAACTTGGTTCTTTCACAGATGGTAAATAAAACAAGAAAAACTCTTGTTTTATTTTAACTGTTCTCCAGTTAATCTTCCAGCATATTCCCCAGCTAAAATATGAAAATGTAAGTGTGGCACTTCTTGACCACCATGTTGACCTATATTTGTAATTAATCTATATCCATCTTCTTTAATCCCTAGTTTTGAAGCTACCTTTTGAATAAAAGCAGTCATATTTCCCATAATTTTTGGTGGGATAACGTCAAATGAATCATAGTGTTCTTTTGGAATCACTAAAACGTGAATTTTTCTTGCAGGATTTATATCATTAAATGCTAAAAAGTTTTCATCCTCTAAAACAGTTTGATTAGGAATCTCTCCTTTTACAATCTTACAAAAAATACAATCATTTGTAGCCATATCATTTCCTTGTAATTAAATAGTAAAATATTATAACCAAACTCTAATAAATCTTTAAGTATAATCGCAAGTTTATATAAATAAGAGATAAAAATTATCGAAGAAAAACTTACGGGAGAATTAAGTGAAAGAGTGGATTGAAAAAATAGAAAACGCAGCCTCACTTGAAGAGTTAGAAAACCTTAGAGTAGAGACTCTTGGAAAAAAAGGTGTACTAACTGCAGAGTTTGCAAAAATGAAGGATATTCCAGGTCCTGAGAAAAAAGCATTTGCACAAAACTTAAATGAGCAAAAAGCATTAATCACAAATGCAATTGAAGCAAAAAAAGAGATTTTAGAAAAAGAGGCTTTAAACAAAAAATTAGAAGCTGAAAAAATTGATGTTACAAGATTTAATAATGAACTATCATGTGGTGCGACGCATCCAGTTGTTGAAACAATGAATAGAATCATTACATACTTCCAAAACCTTAACTTCGCAGTTGAAGAAGGTCCATTAGTAGAAGATGACTTCCATAACTTTGAAGCATTAAACTTACCAAAGTATCACCCAGCAAGAGATATGCAAGATACTTTTTATAACAAAGATTACACTCTATTAAGAACTCACACTTCTCCAGTTCAAATTAGAACAATGTTAAGTCAATCAACTCCAATTAGAATGATTGCACCAGGAACAGTATTTAGAAGAGATTTTGATTTAACTCATACTCCAATGTTCCACCAAATTGAAGCATTAGTAGTAGATGAAGCTGATAAGATTTCATTTGCAAACTTAAAACACGTATTAGTTGAATTCTTACATCACATGTTTGGTGACGTTGATGTTAGATTTAGACCATCGTTCTTCCCATTCACAGAACCATCTGCAGAAGTAGATATTTCATGTGTATTCTGTAAAGGTGACGGATGTAGAGTATGTTCTCACACTGGATGGTTAGAAGTACTAGGATGTGGTGTAGTAGATGAAAACGTATTTAAAGCAGTTGGATACGAAAACAAATCTGGTTATGCATTTGGTTTAGGTGTTGAAAGATTTGCAATGCTTATTCACAATATTGGTGATTTAAGATCATTATTTGAAAGCGATATGAGATTATTAGGACAATTTAAATGATTATTACAAGAAGCTGGTTACAAGAATTTATAGATATTTCAAAAATATCAACAGATGATATTTGTAAAACACTTAACTCAATTGGTTTAGAAGTTGATAGTGTTGAAAAGGTTTTAATTGCACCTAAAGTTGTAGTTGGAAAGGTTTTAGAAAAAGAAAAACATCCTGATGCAGATAAACTAAATGTTTGTCAAGTTGATGTAGGTTCTGAGACTGTACAAATCGTATGTGGTGCAAAAAATGTAGATGCAGGTCAATATGTACCAGTTGCAGTTGTTGGTTGTAACTTAGGTGGCGGATTCAAAATCAAAAAAGCTAAACTTAGAGGTGTTGAATCAAATGGTATGATTTGTTCATCTACTGAAATTGGTTTACCAAAAACTAATGATGGTATTTTAGAATTAGATGATTCTATTGGAGAATTAGTTCTAGGTAAAGAATTAAATGAATACAGATTAGTTAATGATGATATTATTGAGATTGAACTAACAGCTAATAAAGGTGACTGTTTAAGTATTAATGGTATTGCAAGAGAATTATCTGCATTTTATAACTTACCATTAATTGAATTTGAAAAAAATGTAAATTACAATGAGTTAGGAATTGGTCAAGTATTAGAAGTTGAATGTGATAGTTCAATTGATTCTTCACTAATTTACAAAGCTGTTGATTTTACAAACTTTAAATTACCAGTTATTCACCAATTAAGAGTTGGGGCAATTGGAAAATTTGTTGAAGGTAATGATGTAGCAAATGCATTATCTTATACAACTCACTGTAATGGTGTAATCTTAAATGCTTATGCAAAAGGTGATACTGATTGTTCAAATAACTTAAATGTTTTACATGTAAGAAAAGATGAGCAAGGTTTTGATAATGTTTATGGAAAAGAGCAATTAAGTAAAATTGGAATTGACCACAAAACTATTGAAACTGAAGAAGTGAACTTAATTGTTGAAGCTTCTTATGTAAACCCTGAATTATTAGCAAAGCAGGTATTTGAAACTAAAATTGATACTGGTGATGTTTATTATAAATCTTCAAGAGGATCTGAGCCAAATATCCAAAGAGGAATTGACTACTTTACAACATTTGCTTCAGCAAATGGTGCATTAATCTATAAAGGGGCTGAAACATTTATCGACGATAAATTAGAAGAAGTTTTAGATGTAAATGTAAAAAAAGTAAATGCAATTATTGGTCAAGATGTAGAGAAACTTGAAATTGAAAGAATTTTATCTTCTTTAGGATTTGAAGTTAAAGATGGTGGAAATGACATTTTATCTGTGAAAATTCCATTATTTAGACATGATATTAAAAACATTGCTGATATTACTGAAGAAATCGTAAGAATTATTGGAATTGACAATATTCAAGCAAAACCTTTAGCAATTGATGAAGTAAATAGAATTAACAAAACATCTAATGATTTAGTTAAGAAAAATAAATTAAGATTTAAAGCAATTGAAAATGGTTTCTTTGAAACTTTAACTTATGTATTTGCTTCAAGAGAAGGCTTAGAAAAATATAACTTCCCTACAGTAAAAGAAGATCTAGATATTTTAAACCCAATTGTAAAAGAGTTAAATACATTTAGAACTACTATATTATTAAATTTAGTAGAAGCTTGTTCAAATAACTTCAAAACAGGTACTAGATCATCAGCATTTTTTGAAATTGGTACAATTTTCAATGAAAATAGAGAAGAGTTCAAAAGAATTTCATTTATTCAAACTGGTGCAGTTGCACAAGAAGAAGTTGTAAACTCAGGGAAACCTGCAAATATTGATTTCTTTACATTTGCAAAGAAAATTTTAAATACAGTTGGTCAATTTGATTTAGAACCAATGAAAAACATCACAAATGCATTTGTTCATCCTTACCAAAATGCTGATGTTATTATTGATGGTAAGGTAGTTGGTTATGTAGCTAAACTACATCCAAGTGTTGCAGAAGATTATGATTTAGCTGACACATTTGTAGCAGAAATTGATTTTGATGCAATTGCTGATGATTTAACAAAAGTTGAATCTTATTCTAAATTCCAAGCATCAAAAAAAGATTTAAGTATTATTGCTCCAAAATCTATGGAATATAGAGATATCAAAAATGCAATTAATTCAATTAATGATAAAAACATTAAACAATTCAACTTAATTGATATTTATTCAGATGAAAAACTAGGTGATAAAGAGAGTTTAACAATCAGATTTGTATTACAAAATGATGAAAAAACTTTAGAAGAAGAGGATATTACAAAATCAATGGATAATATCCTAAAAACATTAGATGAAAAACTATCTATTGGTTTAAGATAGTAAATTAACACAAAAGGGAAAAAGTGAAAAATTTTAGTATAAATAAGTTAGATAAGCCATTTGACATTGAAATCGATTCAATAGCCAGTGATAAATCAATCTCTCATAGATGTGCTATGTTTTCACTTTTTTCTAATGAAACATCATATATTAAAAACTATTTAACAGCAGAAGATACACTAAATACATTAAGTATTGTTGAACAATTAGGTGCAAAGATCAAAAGAGATGGTTCATCTATTGAAATCACTCCAACTGATACTTTAGTAGAACCAGCAAATGTTTTAGATTGTGGTAACTCTGGAACTGCAATGAGACTATTTTGTGGACTATTAGCATCTCTTGATGGAGCATTTACACTAACAGGTGATAAATATCTTCATGCAAGACCTATGAAAAGAGTTGCTGATCCATTAAGATCAATTGGTGCAAATATCGATGGAAGAGAAAATGGAAATAAAGCTCCTTTATTTATTAGAGGTGTTAAAGAGTTAAAACCATTTACATACCATTCACCAGTAGATTCTGCACAAGTTAAATCTGCAATGATATTAGCAGCACTTAGAGCAAATGGTGTATCAAAATATAAAGAAAATGAATTAACAAGAGACCATACTGAAAGAATGTTAAAAGGTATGGGTGCTACTTTGACAAACGATGATGAAGGGTTTATAAATATTCATCCTTTAGAAGGTCATTTAAAGCCATTAAATATTACTGTTCCAACTGATCCATCTTCTGGATTCTTTTTTGCAGTTGCAGCAGCTATTACTCCAAAATCTAGAGTACTAATTAAAAATGTAACTTTAAATCCTACAAGAATTGAAGCTTACCAAGTTCTAAAAAGAATGGGAGCTGAAGTAAACTTCATTGAAAAAGAGAATATTTATGAACCTATTGGAGATATTGAGATTAAGCACAAAGAGTTGAACGGTGTTGTAGTTGAAGATAATATCTCTTGGTTAATTGATGAACTTCCAGCATTATCTATTGCAATGTCAATTGCAAATGGAAAATCATTAGTTAAAAATGCAAAAGAGTTAAGAGTAAAAGAGTCGGATAGAATCAAATCTGTAGTTTCTAACTTAGAGAAATGTGGTGTTAACTTCACAGAATTCGAAGATGGTTATGAAATTATTGGAGGAAGTATAAATAAAGCCTCTATTGATTCTCATGGAGATCATAGAATTGCAATGAGTTTTTCTATTGCAGGTTTAGTATGTGACATGGATATTGAAGATACAGAGTGTATTGAAACATCATTCCCTAACTTTAAAGAGATTCTTGACTCGTTATATTAAGGATAAAAATAATGAGAGTTAAACTAGCGTCAAGTTATGGTTTTTGTTTTGGTGTAAAAAGAGCTATTAAAATAGCTGAGGCATATGAAAACTCAGCAACAATGGGACCATTAATTCACAATCAAGATGAAATCAATAGATTAAAAAATGATTTTAATGTTGGACTTTATCAAAATTTAGATGATGTAAAACAAAAAGATACTGTTATTATTAGAACACATGGTATTCCAAAAAATGATTTAAAAGATTTAAAATCTCAAGATGCAAAAGTAATTAACGCAACATGTCCATTTGTTACAACACCACAACAAATAGTTAAAAAAATGTCAGCAGAAAACTACTCAATTTTAATTTTTGGAGACTCTACACACCCAGAAGTAAAAGGTGTAAAATCATATGGTGAAGATCAAAACGATGTTCATGTGATTTTGGATATTGACGAGTTAGATGATATAAAATTTAAACACAATAAAATTGCAACTGTCGCACAAACTACAAAGAAAAAAGAAAAGTATTTAGAGATTGTTAATGCTTTAATCCTTAAAAATAAAGAAGTTAGAGTATTTAATACAATTTGTGATGCAACATTTGAAAATCAAGATGCTGCAAGAGAGCTTTCAAAAGAAGTAGACGTAATGGTAGTAATTGGAGGGAAAAATTCTTCAAATACTAAGCAGTTGCACTCAATTTGTAAAGAGAATTGTGAAGATTCATATCTAATTGAGAATGAATCAGAAATTGATGATTTATGGTTTAAAAGTAAAGAACTATGCGGTATTACCGCAGGTGCAAGTACACCAGACTGGATAATTCAACAGGTAGTTGATAAGATCGAAAAGGTAAACTAGAGAATTTAAGTCTTTTTTTTGTATAATCGTCCCATTTAAAAAACGGTAAAAATGAAGGAATAAAATGGGTATCGAAGATATTGATTTAGGTGAAGACTTTGATTTTGAGCAAATGCTTAATGAGTCTTTCGAGAATGCTGAAAACAACTCTGTAGTTGATGGTGTAATTGTTGAGATCTCTGGAGACAGAGTTCTAGTTGATGTTGGTCAAAAAATTGAAGGTCAGATTAATATTTCTGAAATCACAATTAATGATGAAGTGAAATATGCTGTAGGTGAAACTATTTCTGTTATGTTAATGGGTAACAGAGGTGAAAGACCAAACATTTCTCACAAGAAAGTATTACAAAAAGAAAAGTTTGACGCTTTTGTTGAAAAACATGGTGAAAACGTTGAAGAAGTTACAATCGAAGGTAAAATCGTTTCTGTTAAAAACAGAGGTGGATTTATTATCGAAGACGATGAAGGTTGTGAATACTTCATGCCAATGGCACAATCTTACTTAAAAGCTCACGGTGCAGTAGGTAAAAAAGTTAAAGCAAAAGTATTAAAAGTTAATGCTGCGCAAAACTCTATTATTGTATCTAGAAAAAAACTTATTGAAGAATCAAAAGCTCAAAAAGATAACAAAGTAGCTGAAATCTTAGAAAAAAATGAGCCAGTAAATGGAATCATTAAAAAAATCACTTCTTACGGAATGTTTGTAGATTTAGGTGGAATTGATGGTTTAGTAAACTACAATGAAATCTCTTACAAAGGTCCAGTTAATCCAGCTAACTACTACAACGAAGGTGATGAAGTAACTGTTGTTGTATTATCTTACGATAAAGCAAAACAACACTTATCATTATCTATTAAAGCTGCTTTAGCTAATCCATGGGAAGAAATTAAAGATGAATTAGAAGTTGGTGATACAATTACTGTAACTGTTTCTAACTTCGAATCTTACGGTGCATTCGTTGACTTAGGAAACGATATCGAAGGTTTATTACACATCTCTGAAATTTCATGGAACAAAAACGTTAAAAACCCAAAAGAGTTATTAACTTTAGGTGAAGAAATTAACGTTGAAGTTATTGAATTAGATGTAGATAAAAAAAGATTAAGAGTATCTCTTAAAAACTTACAAGAAAAACCATTCTCAAAATTCACAAAAGAGAACAATGTTGGTGATGTAGTTAAAGGTCAAATTGCAACTTTAACTGACTTCGGTGCATTTGTTACTGTTGGTGAAGTTGATGGTTTATTACATAATGAAGAGGCTTCTTGGGAATCAAACGCTAAGTGTAAAAACTTATTCAAAAAAGGTGACGAAGTAGAAGTTAAAATCATCAAAATTGATAGAGAAAAAGAAAACATTTCATTATCAATCAAAGAAATTGCAGATTCTCCAGCTAAGAGATTCCAAGATTCACACAAAATTGGTGATATTGTAAAAGGTGCAGTTAAAGATAGAAAAGACTTCGGAATTTTCATTAAGTTAGAAGATAACTTAGATGGATTAATCAGAAACGAAGACTTTGGACCATTAAACGTTGAAGAAGTTAACAACGGTGATGAAATTGAAGCTGTAGTAGTAAATATTGATACTAAGAGAAATAGAGTAAGATTATCTGTTAAAAGATTAGAACAACAACAAGAAAGAGAAGTTCTAAAAGCAGTTAATGATGATTCTTCTATGACTTTAGGTGATTTATTAAAAGATCAAATCAAAAACTAGGGATTAATTTAAAATGAGTAAACATACAATTGTAGTTTGTGACCACATCCATGAAGATGGTTTAAATATCTTAGCAAATACTGAAGATATTAACTACGTTTTCGCGGCAGATATTGATAAAACTGCTTTATTAGATGTGATTAAAGATGCGGATGTTGCAATTACTAGATCTTCAACTGATGTTGATGAGAAGTTTTTAAATGCAGCAACTAACTTAAAAGCTATTATTAGAGCTGGTGTAGGATACGATAACGTTGATATGGAAGGTTGTAGCAAAAGAGGAATCATTGCTATGAACGTTCCTACAGCTAATACTATCGCAGCAGTTGAATTAACAATGGCTCACATGTTATCTTGTATGAGAAAATTCCCATACGCACACAATCAACTTAAACAAGATAGAATCTGGAAAAGAGAAGATTGGTATGGAAATGAACTTTATGGAAAAAAACTGGGTGTTATCGGATTTGGTAACATTGGACATAGAGTTGCACTAAGAGCTAAATCATTTGAAATGGACGTAATTACTTACGACCCATACATTCCTTCAACAAAAGCAACTGATTTAGGAATTACATATACAACAAATTTTCAAGATATTTTAGATTGTGATATTATCACAATTCATACACCAAAAAATCAAGAGACTCTTGATATGATTGGTGAAGAAGAAATTGCTAAAATGAAAGATGGCGTGATTTTAATCAATTGTGCTAGAGGTGGTTTATATAATGAGCAAGCTCTTGTAAACAACCTTAAAACTGGAAAGATTGCAATGGCTGGTATTGATGTATTTATCAAAGAGCCTGCAACTGACCATCCTTTATTAGATTTACCAAATGTGACTGTAACTGCACACTTAGGTGCAAATACAAGAGAATCACAAAGAAAAATTGCTACACAAGCAGCAGAAAATGCAATTGAATCTGCAAGAGGAATTGCATACCCTAACGCACTTAACTTACCAATTGATGAGAGTAAAATCCCATCATTTGTTAAGCCATACATTGAGTTAACTCAAAAAATGGCATTCTTAGTTGCTCAAAGTGACAAGAGTGAAATCAGATCTATTAATATTTCAGCAGAAGGTGAAATTGCTGAATATTTAGATTCATTACAAACATTTGCAACAGTAGGTGCATTATCAGTAGCTTCTGGTGATGAAATCAACTATGTAAATGCAAACTTCTTAGCAGAAGAAAAAGGTATTGAATTAACTACTTCTGAATTCTCAGCAAGTAGCGGATACCAAAATAAAGTTTCTGTTAAATTAACAACAGCAAATGGTGTTCAAACTATTTGTGGTACAGTATTCAATGATGATGTACAAAGAATTGTTGATATTAACAACTTTACATTAGATATTGAACCAAAAGGTAAAATGATTATCATGAGAAACAATGATGTTCCTGGTGTAATCGGACAAGTTGGTTCTATCTTAGCAAACAACAACATTAATATTGCAGACTTTAGATTATCAAGAGGTAAAGATGGTGCATTAGCAGTTATCTTAGTTGATGAAAAAGTTTGTACTGATGTTGTTAAATCTTTAGAAGAGTTAGAAGCAGCAATTTCTGTTTCTTACGCTGAAATTTAATAGGAGAACCTTATGGGTGGAATGAGTGAATTAAAAAAAGGGATGAAAATCGAGTTAGATGGAATCCCTTATAAAATTACTGAATATCAACACGTAAAACCTGGTAAAGGTGCTGCATTTGTTAGATGTAAAATTAAATCATTTTTAAATGGTAAAGTAATTGAAAAAACTTTCCATGCTGGGGATAAGTTTGGAACTCCAGATTTACAACAAAAAACAATGCAATACTTATATGATGATGGTGAAATGTTACAATTCATGGATACTGGAACATATGAGCAAATTGGTTTAACTTATGAACAAGTTGGTGATGCTGAAAAATGGATTATTGACGGAATGAATGTTGATATGATGTTCTTCAACGGTAAAGCTATTACTGTTGAGCCACCAATGACAGTTGAATTAAAAATTGTTGAGACTCCACCTAACTTCAAAGGTGATTCTCAAGGTGGTAAAAAACCTGCTACTTTAGAGTCTGGTGCAGTAGTTCAAATTCCTTTCCACTTAGTGGAAGGTGATATCATCAAGTGTGATACAAGAACTGGTGAATACTTAGAAAAAGTTAAGTAATTCACTTTTAAACTCTAACTAAAGCCTCATCTTTGATGGGGCTTTTTTTATGTCTAATAAACTAAAGGCACAAAAGAAAAGCCTCTATACTCATCATGAACCAATGAGTCTTCTTTTTTTTCAATTACATAAATAGATTTTTTAATTGGAATAACTAATTTACCTCCAACTTTTAATTGATCAATTAATTCATAAGGTAGATCGTGGGCACTTGCAGATACTAATATACGATCAAACTTTTTCTTTTCTAATCCTAAAGTCTCTTTTGCTTTTAAAATCAATGCATTTTTTACATTATATTTTGAAATATTCTCTTTTGCAAAATCAACAAGTTGTGGGATTTTTTCTAAACCATAAACAAAACCATTATTGCCTACTATTTTTGATATTAGTGCTGTTGTATATCCTGAACCAGCTCCAATATCTAGTACTTCATGTTCTTCATGTAAATCCAGTATCTCTAACATTAATGAAACTACTTGAGGTTGAGATATGGTTTGTGCATAACCAATGCTAAGTGGCATATCATAATACGCATCATCAATACACTCTTGTCTTACAAAATCGGCCCTATTAACTTCATAAAAAGCATCAATAACATTTGTTGAAAATAGATGCCTTGTGAATATTAAATACTTTATCAATGATTCATTTGAATTGTTATCTATCATATAATTACCTTTTATTCTTTACTTGTTAACATATTTTTTAATTCAGTTGGAAATGGAAATACTAAGGTATTTGTTTTGTCACTTGAGATATCATTTAATGTTTGAAGATATCTTAATTGTATTGCCTGAGGATTTAGGCTAATGATTTTTGCTGCTTCTAATAAATTTTTACTAGCTTCTAATTCACCTTTAGAATTAATCACTTTAGCTCTTCTTTCCCTTTCTGCTTCAGCTTGTTTTGCAATTGCTCTAATCATACTTTCATCTAAATCAATATGTTTGATTTCAACATTTGATATTTTTATTCCCCATTTATCAGTTTGCTTATCTAAAATATCTTGAATATCTGAATTAAGTTTTTCACGTTCACTTAACATTTCATCTAATTCATGTCCACCTAGAACTGATCTTAGAGTAGTTTGGGATAATTGACTTGTTGCCATATGAAAGTTTTCTACTTGGATGATTGCTTTTTGAGGATCGATAACTCTAAAATAAACAACTGCATTAACATGTACTGAAACGTTATCGTGGGATATTACATCTTGAGTTGGTACATCTAAAACTACTGTTCTTAAATCAACTTTTACTAGTTGTTGAACAAAGGGAATAATTATAATAAGTCCTGGTCCTTTTACACCTGTAAATCTACCTAAAGTAAATACTACACCTCTTTCGTATTCTCTTAAAATACGAATTGACATTGCTAATAAAAGCAATATTAATAAAGCTATATATAAAAAAGTATACGTAATCATTTAATACTCCTTATTTGTACAGTTAAACCATCAATTTTTTCTATTAATACTTCATCATTTTCATCTAGTTGTTCTTCACTAATAGCACTCCATAATTCACCCTCATACATTATCTTATACTCACTATTAGAATATGAAACAACAACTGCTTTTTTTCCTAATAAATTTTCTATACCAATTGTTGATTTTTCATTTCTAACTTTAATCAAAAAACTTAGTAAATAACCAAAAAAACCTAAAGATACTAAAGTAAAGGCAATAATTATTGGATATGATATTCCTATACCTAACGTTTTTTCATCGAACAATAAAAATGAACCTAAGGCAAAGGAGGTCACTCCTGCAATACCAAGTATACCAAATCCACTAACTGTTATTTCTGCTAACATTAATGCTATACCTAAGAATATCAATAATAAACCTACATAATTAAATGGTAATATATTTAAAGCATATAATGCAATTAAAGCTGATACTGCTCCAATTACACCTGGAAAAATAGAACCAGGATTCATCATTTCAAATAGAATTCCATATATTGCAAGTATTAGAAATATATATGCAATATTTGGGTTAGAGATACTCATTAAAACTTTTGTTTTCCATGAGGCTTCAAAAAAAATAATATTTGCATTTTTTGTATCTAAAATAATCTCATTATCATTTACTTTTATTTTTTTATTATCTATTTTTAATAACAATTCTTTTATATCACTTGCCATATAATCAATAACATTCTTTGCTAAGGCTTCTTTAGCAGAAATACTCTTTCCTTCTTTTACTGCTTCAATAGCCCATTGAACATTCCTATTTTTATGTTCTGCTATACTTTTTATATATGCAATTGTGTCATTTAAAACTTTTTTTTGCATTGCATCTTGTACATCTTTTGTCTTTTCAGCCTCTTTTTCTTTTTTTTGAGGGCTTATAGGATTTGTTCCACCTAAACTAACTGGTGTTGCTGCTCCAATATTTGTGCTAGGTGCCATTGCTGCAATATGTGATGAATACATAAGAAAGGTTCCAGCACTTGCTGCTCTTGCCCCTTTGGGAGAGACATACATAACAATAGGAATTTTACTATTTAATATTTCTTGTACCATTTCTCTAGTGGTAGTAACTAAACCACCAGGAGTATCAAGTTCTACAAGTATTAATTTTGAATCAATTTTGTTAGCTTCAATAAAAGCATCATTGAAATACTTATGTGTCGCGGGAGAAATTGCATCATCAATTTTTATGTGCAATATATTATTAGCATTTAAACTAACTATAGTAGTTAGATATATGAGTAAATAAAGTATTAGTTTCATTATTACTCCTTAAAAAAAGGCATATAATAATGATACTAAACTAAGAAGAATAAATCAAGTTAATATATTTTTTAATTATCAATTCTTTTTAAAAAAATGATTTTTTCTTTTCCTATATAGTTTTCATGAACTATTTCGAAATCTAAATCTAATTCATTTAATGCATTAAGCCCTTTTCTTATTTTTGGACTTACAAGTAAAACAACATAATCTACTTTTTCTTTTAATATATCCATTAAGTTATAGGTACCTTCAATCATTACAAATTTATAATCTAGAAGTTTAAATAAATCATCACTTATTATTACATCTCTATTTGGTACTTTAAATAGTGGTATATTATTATCAAAAACCTTATTCTTAGAATAAATCATAATATCTGGAGCATTACCAGCTATATATCTTGCATCTAATGTTGGTTTATCAACCCTAACAGTGTTTCCACCTATTAACATTAAATCAGTTTTATCTCTAAGTGAGTGAACATAAGCTTTTGCTGCATTGGATGAAATACTACCATCAATACAACCATTTAATGTTTGTGCCATTTTATAAAAAATAAATGTTCCACTATTCCATTTAATAAATGGATATAAAAGCTCATAAGCCTCTTTATTCATACAGCCTATGTCTACATCAATATTAGCATCTTTTAACGTTTCACAGCCACCAGAAGCTATTTTATTTGGATCTTCATGTGCTACTACAACTTTTTTAGGTTTAAGTTGCTTTATTAAGTTAGCACAAGCAGGTGTTTTCCCAACATGATTACATGGTTCTAAAGTTACAAATATTGTACAATCATTAAAAAAACCATTATGATTTTTAATTAAATATTCATGTATTTCAAAAGATGTTTTTTTAGTTTTAATTATATCATTTGGATTGTCTTTTAAAAATGCAGCTTTTAGTGCATTTACTTCCGCATGAGGTGCACCTGCTTCTTTATGTGCCTCAATTGATAATATTTCACTATCACCTCTTACGACAACACAACCTACTGCAGGATTTGGATAAGTTAGAAATTGATACTTCCATGCTTCATCAATTGCTAACTTCATAAAAAATTCATTGTTAATTTTCATATATATTCACTTTTTTTAGAGTAAAAAAAAAGGAAGCTGATAAATCAACTTCCTTTTTTATTTTAATTATAAAATTTTACCATTCAAAATATGTAGATGCAGAAAGAATTGAAGCATATTCAATATCTTCTTCACCAAATTCTGTTTTAACAGTAATCTTATTTTCATCTGCAGCTATTAACTCACCTTTGTAAGTTTCAGTTGCGATATCTTTTACTTTTATTTTTTCACCTATAGATGCAACAAAATGATCTGTAGTTTTAAGTTTTCTTTCTATACCAGGTGAACTTACTTCTAAGTTGTATTCTCCACCCATAGGCTCTTCAACATCTAGAATTGGAGAAATCATTCTTGAAATTTCTGCACATTTATCTAGATTGATACCACCTTTTGCTGTTACATATACTCTAAAGATATTTTTATCATTTTCTCTAGTAGTAACAATATCATAAAGTTGAGCATCTAAGCTTTCAACAGCTAATTTAATTGATTCTTCTAAACTCATTCTTCGTCTTCTTTTCTATCTTTTTTAATTTGAGCAAATAGTGCTTCAATATTTTTTGATTCTTCTAATGAAGTATCATTAACAAATTTAAAATTAGGACATTTGTACCATCCAGTACTAGATAATACATATGACTTAATTCTTCCATTTGCTTTCTTTAAAGCAGAAATAACTTGATTTACTTCATTTTTATCAAAATCAGAACCATCAAAATAAACTGTAGCATCGTATTTACCATTTTTACAGTTTACTCCTGTAATAGGTAAAGACCTGATTCTTTCATCTGCTAAAGTAGATAAAGCTTCAGGAACTAACTCCATTAATAATGATTCTGTTCTTTGTAAGTTAATACTTTTCATTAGTCGTCAATTGATACTTTTTCTTCGATTTGAATAAATGTTTCGATGAAGTCACCAACTTTAATATCGTTAAACTTATCAAACATAACACCACACTCGTAACCATTTGCAACTTCTTTAACATCATCTTTAAATCTCTTTAATGATGAAATTTTACCAGTATAAGTAACAACACCATCTCTAATAATTCTAGCGTGTCCACCTCTGATTACTTTACCATCAGTTACTAAACATCCAGCAACTGTTCCAACTTTAGGAACAACGAATGTATCTCTAACTTCTGCTTGACCAGTATTTTCTTCTCTAATTACAGCTGACATCATACCAGATAATGCATCTTTAACATCATCAATTAAGTCATAGATAATAGAGTAAGTATTAATAGTAACACCATCAGCTTTTGCTTTATTTTTAACAGCACCAGTTGGTCTTACGTTAAATCCTAAGATAATACAACCCTCAGAAGCAGATGCTAATACTAAATCAGATTCAGTAATTCCACCAACACCAGCGTGAATTACTTTTACTTTTACTTCTTCATTTTGGATTTTTTCTAATGAACCTTTAATTGCTTCTAATGATCCACCAACATCAGTTTTAATAATAACTGGTAATTGTTTGATTTTTCCTTCTGCAATTAATCCACTCATCTCTTCTAAAGAAACTTTTGTAGATTTAGATAACTCTTTTGCTCTAGCATGTTCTGCTCTAGTAGTTGCGATTTCTCTTGCTTCTTTATCAGAATCTTGAGCAACCATAATAGCACCTGCTGCTGGAACTTCACTAAGACCTAAAACAGAACCTGTTTCAGAAAGTCCTAATTGTTTAACTGCTTTACCCATATCATTTGTAATTGCTTTAACTCTACCATATGTAGTATCACAAACAATATTATCACCAACTTTTAAGATACCATTTTGAACAATAACAGTTGCAACTGGTCCTCTACCTTTTTCTAAAGATGATTCAACAACTGTAGCTTTTGCTTTTGCAGTTGGGTCAGCTTGAAGTTCTAAAATTTCTGCTTGAAGTAAGATGTTTTCTAATAAATCATCAATACCCATACCAGTATGTGCAGATACACCAATAAACTCAGTATCTCCACCCCAATCAACAGGAGTTAATTCTCTCTCTGCCATTTGAGCTTTTACCATATCCATGTTAGCAGACTCTTTATCCATTTTGTTAACAGCAACAATAATTGGACAACCAGAAGCTTTTGCATGAGAAATTACTTCTTCAGTTTGTTGTTTAACACCATCATCACCAGCAACAACAATAATAATAACATCAGTAACTTCAGCACCTCTAGCTCTCATAGCTGAGAACGCGGCGTGACCTGGAGTATCTACAAATGTAATTTTTTGTCCATCTTTTTCAATTGTATAAGATGAAATGTGTTGAGTAATTCCACCTGCTTCACCTGCAGTAATTTTAGATGATCTAATTTTATCTAATAAAGAAGTTTTACCATGATCTACGTGACCCATAATAGTAACCACTGGTGGTCTTTCTTCGAAGTTAGAATCATCAATCTCTTCTTCATTATAATCATCAACATAGTTTGCATCTTCAAGAGCGTCTTTTACAGTTACTTCGATACCAAACTCTTCACCAAGAATCTCTAATTCATCTTGTTTTAAGAAGTCATTTTTAGTAACCATCATTCCTAAACCAAATAATACAGTGATTACCTCTGCTGGTGACTTTCCACAAGCCTCTGCAAATTCATAAACTCTGATATCTTCAGGAATTGTTACTTCGTTGATTTCTATATCTTCAACTTCTCTTTTAATTCTTTTCTTTCTTTTCTTTCTCTTTAAACCTTGTGGTCTGTTACCAAATGCAGCTGGTCTAGAAGATCTAGATTGTTTTTTATTATCTTGTTGTTTTGTTTCTTCTAAGAATTTTGATGGTTCAGATAAATCCATGTCAAGTAATACAACTTCTTCACCTAATAGTGAATCATCAGAACTATTATTAAAGTCATCAGAAGAACTTCTATTTACATCTAGTTTCTTACCATGATCATGAGTCTTAGTTCCAGATTGTTTTTTCTTCTCTTTTTTAGACTTAGTTTTTCTAGAATCAATTATTGATGGCTTTTCAGTTTTTTTAGAATCAACATCATTATTACCAAGAATTTCACTTAATGATTTCATTTGCTTTTTAGGCTGAATTTCAGAAGTTTTTTGTTCAACTACTGGTTGTTCAACTTCTCTTGGCTTTTTCTTTTTAATAATTTTTAAGCCTCTTCTCTTTGGAATGATTTTCTTAGGCTTATTTTCTACTACAGTTTCTTCTTTTTTAGTTTCTGTAGTTTCTTTTTTTACTTCGTCAGATGCAGGTTTTACTACTTGTTTAACTGGTTTTGAAATTGCTACTTTTTTAACTTCAGGTTTTTTAACCTCATTAGAAGTAGCTTGTTTTGGCTCTTCTTTTTTTGCAACATCTTCAGTTGCTTTAGGTTCAACTTTTTTTACAGCAACTTTTTTTGGCTTTGGTGCTGCTTTTTTTACTAATTTTGAACTCTTACCAGTCATTATATAATTTGCAATCTCTTCTGCATCTTCAAATGAAACAGCACTTTGAGGTGATTTAAGTTCAATATTTAAATCTTTTGCTTTTGCAATAACTTCTGAGCTACTTGCTCCTGCCTCTTCTGCAATTTCATAAACTCTTACTTTATCTGACATCTGCTAACATCTCCTTAAGTTGTAAAACATACGTATCTTTATTTTTGCACTCTCTACATAGTGCTTTTTCAAATTTTTTATAGTCTTTTTGATTAATATCTGATTGCACCTTGTTTGCACAATCCACACAGATATAAAAACTTCTACCATAATGATCATATAATACAAGTTTTTTATCTTCACATTTAAACCTTAAGAGTTCTTTTTGTTCAAATTTTCCCCTACAGAAAATACAAGTTCTTAAAGTCTTTTTCAAATTAGCCAATGATTATACCTAAAATATACTTAATATCAAAAAATATTAAAGATCTATCTTCACACCAACGTTATCAAAGTCAGTTGAGAACACTTTGAAGTGTGAGAATCTATTTTTTAAAGCCTTTTCAATTTTCTTTGCATCATCTGCAAAACAAATTGAAAATAAAGTAGAACCAGAACCAGAAAGTGTACTCATAAGTGCACCATGTCTTAATGCTGTTTTTTGAACATCAAACAATTCTGGCATTTGTTTCATTCTATATTTCTGATGAACTTTATCTAAAGATGCAGTTCTAAGCATTTTCCAGTTTTCACTCATAAATGCTGCTGTTAAAAGAGATGAATGAGAAATATTAAATATTACATCATCTTTTGAGTATTTGAAAGGTAGTGCTTTTCTAGAAAGTTGCGTTGAAATAGGCCTATTAGGAATTACAACAACAGCTTTTAGTGATTTTGGAATAGATTTATTTATATATCTTACTTCATTTTCTTGAACAGTAGCAACATTAAATCCTCCCATTACTGCAGGAGTAATGTTATCTGGATGATTTTCATATGCTAATGCAAGATTTAATAATTTATCTTTATCTAGTTTAATCCCTTCAATTGCATAAGCACTAGCAATTGCAGAAACAATAACTGCTGAAGAGCTACCTAAACCTCTCGATAATGGGATTTCATTAAAAAACTCAAATCTAAAGTTTCTTTTTTTATGAGATAAATTATGATAAAAGTCATTAAAAATAGAGATAAACATATTGTTATCTTTAAGTACTGGGTTATTTGATCCCTCACCTTTTAATGATACACTATGAAATTTTGAAGGTCTGATAATAACCTGATTTTTCATAGCAATTGCAAGGCCAAGTGAATCAAAACCTGGTCCTAAATTAGCACTAGTAGCTGGAACGCTTACTTTCATCTATTTCCTTCTTAAACAGCTGGTAAATTATAAATTGGTAATGTCTGTTTATTAAAATTAATTTTATTTATACTCTTAGGTAATTTAAAGTCGTGGATTATACTATCTTTTTCTAAAAAATCTACTTTAATATCATTTTTATCTTTAATAAAGTATTTTTTACCTAAAGCTTTTATTGGTGAGCCTTCATTGAATTCAAAACCTTCGCATGCTCTAAACTCAATATTTTTAGAGATACTTATAGTTTTTAAAAAGACATATGCAACTTTAATTGCCATATATGAACCTGGTGTATTTACATAATTTAATCTTTTAATTTCGTACTTATTTAATAAGTCATTAAATAAAATAGGAAGTAAGTCTGATGTCTTACCTTCTAGTTTATATTCATCTACTAATTGATCATTTTCATAAATTCCAATAAGTAATGGATTTGATATACTAATAACTAATACTTCTATCAAAAATAGACCTTATGCTTCAACTTTAGAGTATGCTAATTCAAACACTTGAGCTTCTTCATTAGCCTCTTCTAAATCAATGATTTCATAATTTTCTGGATCTTTATATAACTCTTTAGTTAATAAGTGATTTAAATGGTGACTTCCAGCAATCGCATCATATTCTCCAACAAGTGTATAACCTAATAAAGCCATATCACCAATTGCATCTAATATTTTATGTCTTACAAATTCATCATCATATCTCAATCCCTCTGGATTTAAAACTTTTGATTGATCAAGTACAATAGCATTTTCCATAGATCCACCTTGCGCTAAACCTATACTTCTTAAATATTGTACTTCATGTAAAAACCCAAATGTTCTTGCTCTTGAAATATTCTCTTTATATTCTGCAATTGAGTAATCAAAATGAAAGTTTTGTTTTCCAATAGTTGGGTGTTCAAAGTCTATTTCAAAATCATATACAATATGATTAGAAGGTTTTAAACAAACTCTTTTTCCTTCAGGAGTTGTTACTTCAACTTCTTTTTTAACTTTAATTGCTTTTTTTGATTTATCAAGCTCTTTAATTCCAGCTTCTTCAATAAGCATACAGTACCCTGATGAACTTCCATCTAAAACTGGTACTTCATCATTATCTATAATAACTCTTAAGTTATCAATACCATAGGCATATACTGCTGATAATAAATGCTCAATTGTTGAAACAACCACACCATCTTTACCAATAACAGTAGCCATTTTAGTATCCACTACATTATCTATTTCTAAAGGAATTGTTACACCAGCATCAACTCTGTAAAAAACTATTCCCATATCTGAATCTAATGGTTCAAGCTTCATTTTTACAGGAACACCTTTATGTAATCCAATTCCTACAATTTCTACTTCTTTTGCTATAGTTCTTTGTTTCATTTAGTATCTATCACTTTCTTTGCTTGATTCAAAATTTTAGTTACATTATCTCTCATCCATTTTTTGTCCATCCATTCTAGTGGATTAACTTCAATACCTTGGATTAAAACTCCAAAGTGTAAATGGTCACCAAATACAGCACCAGTTGAACCTGTATTTGCTATAAGTTGATTTGTATAAATTTCATCATTTAATTCTATATTTAATTTACTTGCATGGGCATATAGTGTTGAGATACCATATCCATGATCAATAATTGCTGTATTTCCATAAATACCTAAATAATCTTTAAAAATAACTCTACCCTCATTTGTAGAATAAATTTTTGCTTTTTTAATACTTGCCCAATCCATTCCTAAATGCCAAGCTTCATCAATTTTATCACCATCATAGAAGTAATGTCTTCTTTCACCGTACCCTGCAAAAGTTTTTGAACCTCTCAATTGTTTGAAGGCTTTTAAATTAAACTTTGAAACTCTATCCATGTTCATGTTTTTTCTAGTTTCTTCTTTGATTACATTCACATTAACATCTCTTAAATCTCTATTTGCTAAAACAAATGTATCTGCTTGTGAGTCTGGAATATCATAACCACTTTTAGATAGAACATCTTTTGTAACTTTATTAATAAATCTATCAGAAATTTTAATTTTGTCAATTTTAACTTTTTTAGATTTTATATAATAAGGTACTTTTGTTACTGTTTTATTATTAGCTTTATCAATTGCAACTAAGCTTACTCTCTGAAATTCTTCAATTGTAATTGGCCAAGCAATTACAGCCATATAAAAGTTTTCTTTATGAAAAGGAATTAACTCAAATCTCTCTTCATTATTAAATGAGATATAGAAATCTTCTAAATTATCATCTTTAACTTCAACTACAACTGTTGCACTTCCACCTTGTCTAATTAAATAAGAGTTATGAATTACATTTGCAACTGGTTTTTTTCTATCAACTTTTACAGTAATCTCTTTTTTTAATTCATTACCTCTAAAAAAATTCCACTTACTATTATCATACACTTCAATTTTTAATTTAACAATATTTGGAACTGCTAATCTATCTACTTTTGGAGCAAGAACATCTAATGATATTGTTCCATTTGATTGACTTAAAACTTTTGTGTTTAATTCACTTTCAGTTTTTCCATCATTATACTTTATACTATATGATTTAATTTCATTATCATCACTAATATCAACTTTAAGTGGTGATTTTAAATTCCAATAAATTTCATTCTTTAAAGATACTTTTGGTGCATTTTTTTCAAATGTTGGTGATAAAAATACAAATGCCGTAACTGAAATAACTATAATTAGTGTTAAATATACTAATAGTTTTTTAACTTTATTGTTCTTTTGTCTATTTATAAAACTCAAAAATTTCCTTTAATACTAATTGTTTTGCTTCTTCCACATCTATTGTATCAATAGTACAACCAGCCGAATTAAAATGACCTCCACCATTAAAATTAGCTGCTATTTTTGATACATCAAATTTTCCTTTTGATCTTAAGGAAATTCTTGATACTCCATTTACAACCCTAACAAAAAAGGCAACTTTTACAATTGCCATACTCATAATCATATCTAAGGCATCTTCACAATCTCTATTATGTGCACCTGTTTGTTTAAACCATTGTGTTAATGCATGAATAGTTGCTATTTCACCCTCTTTAAATAGTTCTAAACTATCTAATACCTTAGGTATGATTCTATATTTTGCTAAAGAGTCTCTTCTTAGTAATTTATTAGCAATTGCTGATGGATTTGCTCCACATTGAACTAAAAAGTTAACTTTATCAAATGTTAACTCATCACATCTCCCAAGGGAAAATGCAAGTGAATCATCATAAATTCCTACATAAAGTGCTGTTGCAGTATTTTTTGTAATATATAATCCATTGTGTTTAAAGAAATCATATACTATTTCTGCAGTTGAACTTTTCATTGGATCAACAATATTTATCTCACCAAAGTTGTTGTTTGATTTATGATGGTCAAAATTAATTAATGGAATTGAAGGATCAAGTTCAAAACCTAATCTTTTATATGTTCCACAATCAACAGAAATTGCTAAATCAAAGAAATTAGGTAATTGGTCAGTAATCTTGTCAAATCTCTCAATAAAATCAAGGTTTTGTGGTAAGTCCGAACTTATATTAAAAACCTTGTGCTTGATTTTATTTTCTTGAAATAGATTAGATAAGGCTAAAGCAGAGGAAATTGTATCTGGGTCAGGATTAACATGAGTAATAATTAAGATATATCTACTTTCCTCAATTAACTCTAAAGCCCTTGAGTAATCAGCCATATCTATTTTATTGTTTAATATAAAATCCTTCTTCAACACCTCTCCTTTTAACAAAACTATTTATTTTATAAGACAACTACTAACCAAAAGTTAACAATCCTAATCAAACTTCATAGAGAAGTCTAACCATCTTGCTTGGTGAATAATACTACCACTACTAATTGCATCTACACCAGTTTGTGCATACGATCTAATAGTTTCTAAGTTAATATTACCACTAGCTTCTAATAAGATATGTGGATAGTTTTCATCTCTGAATTTAACAACATCTACAATTTGCTCAGGTGTCATATTATCACACATAATAATATCAGCACCAGCTTCCATTGCTTCTTCAACTTGAGCAAATGTTTCACATTCAATCTCAATTTTAGTAACCCAAGAAATTCTTTTTCTAGCTTTTTTAATAAATGCTTTTAGATCTTTGATAGTTCTTAAATGAGTATCTTTTAACATTAAACAATCATCAAGCCCAAGTCTGTGATTAATTGCTCCACCAATTCTTGATGCATATTTTTCAAAATCTCTTAATTGAGGTCTAGTTTTTCTTGTATCAAGTAAAACTACATCTGTGCCTTCCATAAGTTTTGCATATTTATTTGCCTCTGTAGCAATACCCGATGCATGTTGTAAAAGATTTAAAAAAGTTCTTTCAGATGAAAGTAAAATTGAAGCCTTACCTTCTAACTCTGCAATAACTTCACCAGCTTTAATCTCATCTCCATCACTTTTAAGAAATTTACAATCAAATTTTTCAGTTCTAGCTAGTACTTTTGCATATTTGATTCCAGCTACAATTCCGTCAGATTTAGAAATCGCTCTTGCAGTAAATCTTCCTTTTGGTGCAACATCAAAGAATAAATCTCCTCTACCGTTATCCTCTATAATTGCATTTTTAACGAATTTCTTAATATTTATCATACTTCAAACATCCTTTCTAGTGCTTTCCTTGCGTATTTAACTGTATCTTCATCAACTTTAATTTCACACTCTTCAGAAATAGTGTCATCTTTGATTGATTTTAAAGTATTATAAACATCCTCTAAAGTTGTTTCATTCATCGTTGGACACTCTGGTTTTGTTGAACTTAAAATATATGTATTTTTTTCTCTTAATCTATTTACCATGTTAAACTCTGTTCCAACAGCAACTTTTTGCTCTTCTGGAAGTTCCATAATAAACTCAATTAGTTGTGATGTTGAGCCTACAAAATCAGCTTCATCACAAATTGCTGGATCACATTCTGGGTGAACTGCAATTAAAATATCTTCATATTTTTCTCTATAAAACTCAATATCCTCAATAGTAAATTGTTGATGAACTGAACAAAATCCGTTATAACAAATAATATCTGCTTCTTTTAAATCACTACCATCACCAACAACTGCTGATTTTAGATTTAATGACTTAGCAAAGTTTTGCCCCAAACATCTATCAGGTACAAAGAATATTTTCTTTCCTGATTTTAGACCTTTTTCAATAATTTTGTAAGCATTAGAAGAAGTACAAACCATACCTCCCATTTCACCTACTCTTGCTTTTACTCTTGCGCTAGAATTAATATATGTAATTGGTAAAATCTCTTCATTTGGTATTCCAGCTTCATTGATTTTTTTAAGATTCTCTTCGTAATAACCCTCATCAATCATTCTTGCCATTGCACAACATGCAACTTTTGGCATAAGAACTCTTTTTTGGGGATCTAGAACTTTTACACTCTCTCCCATAAATCCAACACCACAGAAAACAATAAATTTTGAATCTGTTGCTTTGGCTTTTTTTGCAAGTTCTAAAGAGTCTCCAGTAATATCTGCTAATTCAAAAACTTCGTCCCTTTGATAGAAGTGTGCTACTAATGTAACATCCAATTCCTCTTTTAGTTTTAAAATCTCTTCTTTTAAATTCAAAATAAACCTTCAATAAAACATTTTTAATTGATAATATATCTAAATTTTGGTTATAATCCACTTTAAATTAAAAAGGTGATTTTTCACCACATAAAAATACACAAAGGTAATAAATGGATTTTTTAACAAACCCAAACATTTTATTTTATTTAGCTGCATACTTAATTGGTTCAATTCCTTTTGGATTAATTCTTGCAAAAACATTTGCAGGTGTTGATATTAAAAGTGCAGGAAGTAAATCAATTGGTGCTACTAATGTATTAAGGGTTGTTAAAGAAACAAATCCAACACTAGCCAAAAAGCTTGGAATTGCAACAGTTATATTAGATGCTTTAAAAGGTACTGTTGTGATTTTAATTGCGATGGCAATGGGAATGGCTGAATCAACACTTTGGGCAATTGCAGTTTTAGCTGTATTAGGTCACTGTTATTCAATTTACCTAGGACTAGAAGGTGGTAAAGGTGTTGCTACTGGACTTGGTGTATATATAGCACTTGTACCAATAGCTACAATTATAGGAGCAATAGTATGGGTAGTATCTGCAAAAGTTCTAAAAATATCATCAGTATCATCGCTGTTAGGATTAACGGCTGTAGTTGTTACTGCTGTTTTAATGAATGATGGTTTAGATATTGGATCAAATGTTCCTTTATATTTAATTGCATTTATTATTTACTATAAGCATATTCCTAATATTATTAGAGTTATTAAAGGTGAAGAAAAGAGAGTTATTTAAGCTACTTTCAAACTTCACAATATAGAAAGTCAATCTTTGACTTTCTTCCTCTTCTTATATATACTTCACTTACACATTTTATTATTACATATTAAAGGCTCTAAACTTTGAAAAAGAAACTTACAATTGAGATTAAAGACCTAACATTTAAATGTATTGTTGGGATTTTAGATTTTGAAAGAATAAAAAAACAAAAAGTTGTTATAAATATATCTTTTAACTACATATATAAAAAGGATTACTTTATAGATTATTCAGAAGTATCAAACTTAGTAAAACAGATAATGAAAAAAGAGAAATTTGAGCTATTAGAAGATGCTATTATGTTTATTGAATCCCAACTATACAAACTGTATAAAATAAATAAATTACAAATAAAAATAAGTAAACCTGACATTCTCAAAGACTGTATAGTATCATTATCTAATTAACCAGCAGTTAATAGCTCGTTAATTAAAGATTACCTTAAATTAACGGTTAATTAACAATAAATCACATGATTTTAAGAAAACTTTAAAATTTACTGCTGTAGAATGACTCCAACGGTAAGCCGGAAAAGGTTCAAAATCAAGATTTGAATTGTTCGCGCGCTCCGGTATACTGATTAAAGATTTCGAAATTTTAGGAGAACAAATGAAAAAAATCGCAAAATTAAGTTTAGTAACAGCTGTAGCAGTTGCAGGTTTAACAACAACTTCATCTGCAGTTTCTTTAGAAGAAGCAATTAAAGGTGTAGATGTATCTGGTCAATTCAGATATAGAGCACAAGAATTAAAAACTGATAACGGTGCTGCTGATGCAACAACTGATGTTGAAGTTGAAGTAGGTGTAAAAGTTCCTGTTAACGATAACGTAACTGCAGTATTCAAAATCGATACTACAAGAAATACTAATGATTCAGCTCCACAAAGTTCTGATGCTTTAGATATCGAAGATTACTACTTCTCATATGCAAATGGACCATTAACTGTTAACTTTGGTCAACAAAACATTCCTGGTAGAATGACAGATGGTAAGCAAGGTGACGGTATTGTTGCATTATATAACTTAGGTGCTGCTACTGTTGGTGCTGCTGCATTCATGAACCACAATGTTGCTTCTGTAACTGGTCAAAATGCATACTCTGTAATTGCAATGGGTAACGTTGGACCTGTATCATTATTAGGACAATACATTGATGTTGAAGAAACTTTAGATGCATACAATGTTAAAGCTGATGCTACTGTTGGACCTGCAAAAGTAGGTGTTGAGTATACTGAAGCTGAGTTAGACAATGGTGCTAACAACGACGAAAGAAGTACATTCAAAGCATACGTTTCTGGTAAATTAGGAATTGTATCTGGTAAAGTTGCTTACGCTAAAACAGGTGACAACGGTTCTGGTTCTGTAGATAACCAAACTGAAACTCAAACTGAAACTCCAGCAGAGTTATTATTATGGAACATCGGTTCTGCTAACAGAGATGATGCTGATTTAGTATTAGTTGACGCATCTGTTGCATTAACTGACAAAGTTTCATTAAGAGCGGCATTCATCGATGGTGAAGAAGGAAATACTGACTTACAAGAAACTTTAGGTCAAATTTCTTACAAAATGTCTAAAAACTTAAATACTTACTTCAGATATGCACAATTTGAAGAAGGTACTGTTGATAAAAACAGAGGAAGAATTGAAGTTAAATACTCATTCTAATTCTTAATTTTAGAAAGACAATTACTAAACTTACAAAAGCTAGAAGTTCATCTTCTAGCTTTTTTTTTATTATAATAACTTTTAAAAAAACCAAAAGTGACTTTATGATAGACTTAGCCTTTAAAATAAAGGATAAGAATGAAATTTTTAGCACCAATAACACTTACTTTACTAACAACAACACTATACTCTCAGACAACTATGTGTTTTAAAGAGAACCATCCCTCTATGTCAACTATTGAATCAACAAAACTAGATGGTGGAGAATGTAAAAGTACCTATACTTTATCTGAAATGAAAGAAATGGGTTGGAATGTTCAAGATATTAAGATTTCTAATAATTCTTCAGGTGGCTATAATTATATCTATATACTAAAAGACTCAAAAGAACAAACTTTAAACAGTGCTTTATCAGAGAAACAATTAGAAAATAAAATTATAAAAAGATTAGAAGAAAAGAAAATAAAAGAGAAAAAAGAAAATGAAGCAAAGAAACTTGCTGAATCAATCTCATTAGGAAAAGATATTTATACTAATAAATGTCAATCATGTCATGGGGGAAAAGGTGAAAAAGTCGCTTATAATGTAGGTGAAACATTAAGAGATTTAAGTATTCAAGATATTGAACATAAAATTGGTAGATACACAAATGATCCAAACTATGGATATGGATATAATCTTATTATGAGACCAATAGCAGCAGGTATTACATCTGAAAATATAGAAAACATAAAAGCATACCTAGACTCAATCAACAAATAATTGGAGCACAAATTTAGTGGACGCGTACGAATACTCAGAGTTATTAAAACTTCTTAATACAAAACTTGAAAACATCAAAGGTATATTAAAACCTGATGATTTAAATTATAGATTAAAAGAGATTGAGGAGTTAGAAGCTTCTCAAGACTTTTGGAATGATGTAGAAAGAGCTACTAAAATTGGTATTGAGAAAAATAGAATTTTAGGGAAATTAAGTAAATTTAATAAAGCTAATGATGCACTATCTGGTACTAATGACTTATATGAATTAGCTAACGAAGAAAAAGATGATGATACAATTGAAATGCTTTATGAAGAAGCTAATGATTTAGATGAGCTAATTAAGTCAACAGAAATATCTGTAATGTTATCTAATCCTGATGATGCTTCAAATGCTATTGTTTCTATTCATCCAGGTGCAGGTGGAACAGAGTCACAAGATTGGGCTTCAATGCTTTATAGAATGTATTTAAGATGGGCAGAAAGACAAGATTTCAAAATTGAACTACTTGACTATCAGCCAGGTGAAGAAGCAGGTATTAAAGATGTTTCTTTTATTATCAAAGGTGAAAATGCATATGGATATTTAAAAGCTGAAAATGGTATTCATAGACTTGTTAGAATCTCTCCTTTTGATTCTAATGCCAAAAGACATACTTCTTTTGCATCTGTAATGGTATCTCCAGAAATTGATGATAATATTGATATTGAAATTGAAGATAAAGATATTAGAATTGATACATATAGAGCAAGTGGTGCTGGTGGACAACATGTTAATAAAACAGAATCTGCTATTAGAATTACACACTTGGAGACAAATATTGTAGTACAGTGTCAAAATGATAGATCACAACATAAAAATAAAGCTAGTGCAATGAAAATGCTTAAATCAAGACTATATGAATTAGAACTTGAAAAACAAAAAGCTGCAAGTGATGGTATTGAAAAAAGTGAAATTGGATGGGGGCATCAAATTAGATCTTATGTATTACAACCATATCAACAAGTAAAAGACACTAGATCAAATATTGGATACTCAAATGTTGATGGTATTTTAGATGGTGATATTACAAAAGTAATTGAGGATGTATTAATCGCAACTTCAAGTAAATAGAGAGATTACTCTCTATTACAAATAACGATATAAGGACAGAAAAGACAAGTTGTTTTTTCTTCACATTTTGAAAAGCTTATTTCATTTTTAGATAATTCTTTTATTTCATTAAACTTCTCTACTAAAAGCTCCAACTTCTTATCTAAAGCTATCTCTTCTTTTAATTTATTGTTTGCTAAATCATAATAATAAGTATTTATTTTATCTGTATTATATAACTCACTCATTGCTAAATAATAAAATTCTAATTGAAAGTCAGAGCTTTTCTCATAGTTTTTTAAAGTATCAATTTTAAGGGCACTTGATGTTTTGTAATCAATTACTTCATAAGTGTCATTATATAAATCTATTCTATCTATAACACCTTTTAACTTTAAACCATCAAACTCAATTTCAAATGATTTTTCTAAATCAATAATTCTTCTATATTTTAAACGCTCTGTATCGGCCAAATAAAACTCATACAGCTTTCTTTTCCATAATTCAAGGTCTAATATCAAAAAGGCATTATTCGTTTGATATTCGTTAAATAAAGCTTCAATTTTCTCATATGACAATTCATTGTTTTCAGAACTAAGCTTATAGTATTTTTCTAAAATAGTATGAACTATATCACCTAACTCAAATCCTTTGGGTTTCAAAGAGATATCATGATCTTTTATTTTTAAAATATACTGTAAATAAAACTTTCTTTTACACTGTAAAAATATTTTTAAAGATGTTGCAGACCAAGTAATTTTTGATAAATCAATCTTATCAATAATATCATTTTCAAAATGAGTAATATTATGATTATTATATAAAATATGTCTATATGAATTATCATATATTGAATTATCAATTTTATTTTTAAACAGTTCATTTGCAAATCTTGAAATTTGATTTGTATCTGAATTAACATAAGATATAAACATATTTTTTGAAGAGTCAACTAACCTCTTATAGTAATACTTTTGAAGAAGTTCCCTATCTAAAGAAGTTGGTAAATTTACCATTTGTTTAATTTTTGTAGATAAGAACTTATCTTTTAATGATTTTTTAGGAATAAAATTCTCATTAAAATCACAAATAATTACAGTATCAAAATTTACTGCTCTTGTTTCTAATAGTCCTAAAACTGTAATTTTTCCTGCATTAATATCATCTAATGTAATATCAGATATTTTTTGTAAATACACTTTAAATAAGTCTTTTAATAAAATGTTGTTCTCATTTGAGAATATAAGTAAATTTAACTTATACATTATTTCATCATACTTTTCTAATATTTCATTATTAGATTCATATGATTTTATAAAATCGCTTATGTCTTTAAGGATATCTTTTGTACAGATTTTATTCCAATATGGTTTTATCTTATCAGATATAAATTTACTATCTATTTTTAGCGATTCAATGTTTTTTTCATTTTTCACTTCATTTTCACTAAGATAATTATAAATAGCATATGCTGATAAATATAACTTCTGATTCTTTATATCTTTACCCATTGCATAGTTAAAATATCTTTCATTATCAAATAATTGTAAAGATGAAGCAAAAGACTCATCAGGCAAAACTAAAGCTATTTGAGATGGGTCTACTCCATTCTGTACAGATTTAACTATAGAAGACTTAATAAAAGCTATTTGATTAATTCTTGAGTTGAAACCTTTTATCTCTAAACTATTTAATTCAGTATTCTCTTTATTTTCATCAATAAGTTTTTTTGAAGATAAAGATACTTTGTATTTTTTATTTAGTACAAACTCTGTATTTATAAACGTAGATATATTTTTTAAAGATTTTTGATTATATTCATTAGAATAAAACTCTACATTTAACTCTATATATTTAGATACTTCACATATAATATCAAATTCAACTTTTGTGAAATATCCTTCAAATACTAAATCAATTGATTTAAATTTTTTTAGAAAACTTTCATTTATTTTATAATACTCATGCATATTTAATCTATCAATAGAACTATTCTTTTCTAATAAATCTAAATAGTTCTTTTTTATTTGTGATAGTATTTCTAAATGCTCATAATAGTAGTCATAAGTATCAGCTGTTTTTATCTCATTTATATCAACTTTTTCACTGGCAAGTTCTAAAAAAAATCTATATATATACTCATTTTGTTTTAGAAACTTAGTAAAGTTATCAGAGATACCTAACTTACTAATATCAACATTTTTGATTGATTCTTTTAAATATAAGAATCTTTGTTCTTCATCTATATATTTTTTGTCAGTAAATTCAATTGATTTTTTGAAAAATTCATCTATAGTTAAAGTAAAAGGCAAAAGAGTTATATTACTCTTTTGCTTATCTAGAAATGATCTAATAGACCTAGAAGTAGGAAATACTAAAAGTTTTTGTTTAAGAAGCATTAGTTTTTATATAAATGTATCCAGTATTACCATCAACTTCAAAACTACCTGTAATATTCCAGTTGTTTTCTTCATCAATCTTAAATACTGTTTGATACTCATTATTTGTATTTTTAAAATCTAAATTTGTTAAAATTAAATCACTTTTATCTGAATTACTCTTAGTAACTTTAAGTGATATTTTTATTGTTTGTTTTTCTTGTGTTTGTTTATTTGTTACAATAACTTTAAAGCTATTATTACCAATTTTTAATAGGTTTTTATGTTTTGATATTTTTTCTAGTACTCTTTGTGAATACATTATATCTTGTGTTGTTAAATCAAATTTATTTGAATTAACGTAAAATTGTAAATCATATTTTTTTGAAAATTTCTCATTTGAGAACATTATGTCATTAAAATGCTCATCAACTTCTTGATACTTCTTTAAAAAACTTCTATCTTCAACTATTTGGATTTTTGTTGAACTCACAATTGTCCATATAATCATAGAAAATGTAAGTGAGAATATTCCAATAAAAAATAGTGGCCAATAATTTCTTTTCATTTTAAATCTTTATTTCTTCTTTCTTAATACTGCGTAAGTATATGCTAATAAACCTGTAATTATTAAAAAGTACATTAAAACTCTCCAAATTGTACTAGAAACTTTTCCTTGATTTCCAATACTTGTTTCAAGTTTTATATTCTTCTTTTCAGCAATTGTATCTGCTATAGCAGCATAACCATTTAACATAGAAGCACTAACTTTTGCAAAAAGTGTGTTTTTATCTTTTGATGCTAATAGAGGTACAACATAACCATCTAAAATATCATCTTTATCTAAAACACCATCTAAATCTTTAGTATGAATAAGATTTACATACATATCTTCAACAGACATAGTTAATAAAACATAAGGTTTTTTTAATGCTGGAAGAATCTCTTTTTCATAATTTTTAATGTAGTCAAACTTAGCTTTTCTTTCCATATCTTCTGCTAAAGCTAATGTACTTTTTGCATAAATATAGATATTTACACCTAATTTAGTTTTTACTTCATTACCAATTTGATTGATTTTTTCTTGCGCTCTTGGATCAATTAAACCATCATGATTTAAAATAAAACCTTTGGCAAATAAATTTTGTGATAAAAAAAATAGAAGTGATAAAATCACTCCTACTTTTAAGAATTTCTTAGCTTTCATTTATCCTACATACACTCTTGCTTGATCAATATATGCAAAATAGAATGTCATTGCTGCAGAAACGATTAGTAATACGCTAATAACTTTTTCCATTTGTTACCCCTTACTTACCAGAACCAACTAATTGGTAATGAGATCTTTGTTCATCTGAACTATTTTGTTTAAACTCAGAGAAAGTACTACCTGAAGTTAAACCATTTAAATCCTGGTTAACTTTATAGTAGTTACTAGCTTCTCTTTGTTGAACTAATAGTGCATTTGTAACTAATGTTGCAAGAATAGTTAATAATAACACTACTGCAATTAACATACCTGTAATACCATTTAATTTAAAAAGACCTCTTTCATTCTCATTCATTTGTGTATTTCCAGCCATTCTTACTCTCCTAAACTTCTAATGTAAGTAGCTAATGCTTTCTCTTGAGTTTCATTTAATCTACCCTCAAAGTTAGGCATTACACCGATATTACCTCTTTTACCATCTTTAAGTACAGCCATAACTAAAGCATCGTCATACTCTCTGATGTTTGGAGCAACGTAAGGCATACCTTTACCATCTGCACCGTGACATCCAGCACAAACTCCGTATGAAGCTGGTTGCTCACCTTTAAATCCGTTAGCAATGTACTCAGATACTTCATTAATATCTTTTTCATCTGTTAACATCATTGGAGGCATACCTGCTGGATATGCAGTTTTTAAGCTAGCTGCTCCGTTTTTAATAACATAAACAACTTGCTCTTTAGAGAATCTTTTAGTTAAGTCATGAGCTTTTCCATTAATACCTTCAGCATCAACACCGTGACAAGGTGCACACTGAACTAGGTATAAAGAAGAACCCATTGCTTCTAAAGTCTCTTGTGATGGATTTTGCCATTTAGATTCAAACTTCTTGTTGTATTCTAATGTCTCTTCATTCCACTGACCAATTTGTGAGAATCCAGTAATAGGATAACCCATTGTAAAGTACCAGAACATCCAAATGATTGAACCAATGAATGCTAGTGCCCAACCTGAAGGAATTGGGTTTTTATACTCACCAATACCATCCCAGTTTTCTTCTGCTAATTCACCACTAGCAGTATCGTTTTTCATTTGATTATAGTATTTTAATGTTACAAATACAGTAATAGTAATAATTGCTACTGCACCTAACATTGTTAAACTATTAATATTCGAAATATCGCTGTTAAAAGCATCACCTGCTGCAAAGTAAGTTCCTGCTAATAAAGCGATGATAAGAACAATTCCACCTACTACCATAGACTTCATCTTATTTCTCCTTATTATCTATATCTTTATCTTTTTTTCTTTCTTCAAGAGGAGAAGAGTCAATTGTATCATCATGAACAAGATTTGAATACTTTTCAAAGTCCCTTTCACCCTTTTTTTGTCTTCTATAAATAGAATATGCGTAAGAGTAAAAAACCACAAATACTATAAGTATTAAAAAGAATTTTACATAACCTTGTAAATCAACTAACTCTTGATATTCCATCTTAACCTCTTATTTTAAAGAATTTAAATATGCAATTAATGCAACAACTTCAGGAATTTGACCTTTTGCAACAGCATCTTTAACAGCTTGATTTTTCATATCAGCAGCAATTGCTTTTGCATCTTCTTTTGCTTTT
>Ga0208435_100031_pt1 | contig 82986 bp, 70 predicted proteins | sample 24_taG_FD_184097 | JGI IMG/M metagenome (GOLD analysis project Ga0208435, IMG submission 184097) | Marine viral communities from Cariaco Basin, Caribbean Sea - 24_WHOI_OMZ (SPAdes) (version 2) | ecosystem: Environmental > Aquatic > Marine > Oceanic | place: Caribbean Sea: Cariaco Basin...
GTCCATCTCCAATGAAGAGGCGAAGGATATCTTCCCGCAGGGCTGGAACGAACTGCGTCCTTACCTGCGCATGACCAAGATCTGATTTGACGCTGCACTGAACTGATCAGGTTCACAGCCTGCCCCCCGGCCTGGTTGCTCACGACACCGAGCAGCCTGGTTTGGGGGCTTTTTTGTGTCAGTCTCTGTCGAAGGTCAGGCTGTCGGAGTTGCCGGCAAGGCTGCCTTTTTCGAGCCGGATTTTCACTTCCAGGTTGTGGCGGGAATCGGCGTTGGCCAGCGCGGTTTCTTCGGTGATCTTGCCCTGGTGGTAAAGGTCCATGATGGCCTGGTCGAAGGTCTTCATACCCTGCTGCTGGCTCTTCTCCATGACTTCGGTAATGCCCTCAACTTCGCCTTTGTTGATGATGTCCTTGATGTAGGGGCTTGCGAGCATCACTTCGACCGCTGCGCAGCGCTTGCCATCCTTACCTTTCAATAACCGTTGGGCCACCACGGCTTTCAGGTGCAGGCTCAGGTCCATAAACAGCTCTTTGTGGGCATGCTCCGGGAAGAAGTTCACGATCCGCCGCATGGTCTGGTCTACGTTGCTGGCATGCAGGGTGGATATGCACAGGTGTCCGGTTTCCGCATAGGTGAGGGCTTGCTTCATGGTTTCACGGTCGCGGATTTCACCGATCATGATCACATCCGGTGCCTCGCGCATGGCCCGGCGCAGGGCTTCGGTGTAGGAGTGAGTGTCTACGCCCACCTCCCGCTGGTTCACCACGCTTTTCTGGTGCGTGTGAGTGTATTCTATAGGGTCCTCAATGGTGAGGATGTGGCCGGTGGTGTGGCTGTTACGGTAATCCAGCATCGAGGCCAGGGTGGTGGACTTACCGGAGCCAGTGGAACCCACCACCAGGATCAGCCCCCGGGGTTCCATAATCAGCTGCTCGAGAATCTTTGGCAGGCCAAGGGTATCGATGGACGGAATTTCGGTTTTCAGGTGACGAATCACCATGCTGACTTCGCCCCGCTGCCACAGCACGTTCACCCGAAATCGCCCGATATTGGCCAGCCCCACGGCCATGTCCAGCTCCAGCGACTTCTCGAACTCCGCCCGCTGTTTGTCTTTCATGATCGAATACGCCAACTCCTTCACCGCCCCGGCTGGCAGGTGTTTTTGGGTGATGGGAGCGGTGTGGCCTTCGACTTTCATCATCACCGGGGCTCCGGTGGAGAGGTAGAGATCGGAGGCACCTTTGTCGGCCATGAGTTTGAGGTAGGCGGTGAGGTCCATCGGGGACTCCTTAGTGAACTCTTTTGCTCAGGATAGTTGAATCTCTGGCGTGGACGCAGTCGGGCGGTAGATTGCGCCTGTTTCGTACCATACTGGATGAACTTATATTGATTAACAGATCGAAGCAAAATGAAAGTTACCTGCGCAAATACGTTAACCCTTGCGCATACGGGATAACCCCTATCTAAAGACTCTCAGCAGAATAAAGGTGACCACTCATTGGTGGCACAACAAAAAAACTGACTGAGGGCATAGTATGTACAAAAACAATGCACTGCTTCGTCGGTTGGGTATGGCCCTGGGCCTGGCTGCAGCGACTACACTGGCAAATGCTGCGGAAGCTGAGAAACCCAACTTTCTCCTGATTGTGGCCGATGATCTCGGCTATTCCGACATCGGGGCTTTTGGTGGTGAGATTGAAACACCGAGCCTCGATGCCCTTGCGGATGAGGGCATCCGCATGACCAATTTTCATACCGCGCCGACTTGCTCTCCCACCCGCTCGATGTTGTTTTCCGGAACGGACAATCACCGCGCTGGTATCGGTAATATGGCAGAGCTTCTCACGCCGGAGCAAAAGGGAAAGCCAGGCTACGAAGGTTACCTGAATGACCTGGTTGCGACTCTGCCTGAAGTGCTGCGGGATAACGGCTATAGCACCTCTATTATGGGTAAGTGGCACCTGGGCCGAACAGAGAAATTAAGTCCTGCTGCCCGAGGTTTTGACCACTCCTGGGTCCTGGTTCAAGGCGGGGCAAGCCACTTTGATGACGGGCGAGCCATCATTGGCGTAGACCCAAAAGCCATATACCTGGAAGACGGCAAGCAGGTTGACGTTCCCGAGGGATTTTTCTCCTCGGATTTCTATGCCGACAAGGCGATCGAGTATATCGATGCAGCGGGCGACAAGCCGTTCTTTACTTTCCTTTCCTTTACGGCGCCTCATTGGCCACTGCAGGCTCCAGACTCATATATCAAAAAGTATGAAGGTCGTTATGACGAAGGCTACGAAGCTATTCGTCAACAAAGATTGGAAAAAATGAAGGAAATGGGTCTCATTGGCCACAAGCTGGCAGCGAATGTTCCCTTTGACGAACTGCCGACCTGGAATGAGCTGACCGACGAGCAGCGCAAGATCGAGGCACGCAAAATGGAAGTCTACGCTGCGATGGTGGACAACATGGATGAGAACATCGGCCGCGTTATCGCGCATCTGGAAGAAGCCGGCAAACTCGACAACACCGTAGTTATGTTCATGTCTGATAACGGCGCGGATGGAAACAGTCCGGAAGTTCTGCCTCGTAATAAGGAGTGGATTGCCTCCGAGTACGACAACAGCTTTGACAACATCGGTCGACCGGACTCCTATATCTGGTACGGAGCCCAGTGGGGCCAGGTCAGTGCCACTCCCTGGCCAATGTGGAAAGGGTATCCGTCACAGGGTGGCCTGTTGGTACCCGCAATCCTGAATCTGCCGGGTGAAGAGAGCGCAGGTGAAATTAACCACGAATTCTTCCACGTGATGGACATTATGCCCACGTTCCTGGAGCTTGCGGGGATTGATCTGCCCACCAGCCCCTATAAAGGTCGTGACATCTTTGAGGTGCAAGGCGTGTCCATGCTGCCTGGGCTGAATGGTACGGCCCCTGAAAATCGAGTGGTGGGGTGGGAGCTTTACGGCCGTTCAGCCGTACGCAAGGGTGACTGGAAAATCCGCTTGTTGGAAGCACCTTACGGTCCGGGCGAGTGGCAACTGTTCAATCTTGCGGAAGATCCTGCTGAAACCACTGACCTCGCAAGTAAAGAGCCTGAGAAACTGAAAGAACTGTTAGCAGAGTGGGATAGGTATGTAGCTCGTAATGGTGTTTTTCCTGCCGACCCCGCGGATATGCGGAAGGTTGGTTACAGCTTCACTACCTGCCTGTATGGCAAGTGTGTTGAGTGACTTCACTTAGAGCATGTGAGCAGGAGAAATACTATGAGTTTTAAGAGATTACTTTTAACCGCTGCGGTTTCCGCAGCGGTTGCCTCCCCGGCCCTGGCAGTTGAACTGGAAAAGCCGAGTTTCTATGGATACCTAAGTGCTGGCGCCTTGAAGGTAGAGGGTCAGGATGCGGAGGCTGAAGCCTTTGAGATTGAACTTGGGATGCAGGGTAAAGCTGTTCTGGATGAACGATTGAACTTGCACTACGCCGTAGAAGTTGATTTGGCGAATGCAGCCAACAGCGCAGACGATCCTACTACGGGAAGAGATGGCGAGGCTGATGTGCACGTAAAGGAGGCCAAGTTCTGGTTGCCGACTCAATACGGGATGTTCGTGGTGGCTCCGCGAGGCACTAGTGGCCAGTGGGCCGATATATACGGACACATCAACCACTATGAATACAACGAACCTCATGAAGCGTTGAATGCGGACGGTATTTTTGCCCAACCTGATCGTACCTCGGGCACCTTCGCCTACCACACACCCTGGTTCCTTAAAACCAAGTTGGTGGCAGCTGCGATAACCTTGAACGACAGCAATGACCAAAATGTCGATGGTCGTGCAGTGCGCCTCGTCCACAAGAACGGCAATCTGCAAGCTGCAGTTGGGACTACCATTTTGATGCAGGAACAGCTGCCTCCGTTCGCTACCGACGACTATCAGATCTCTGCAGCGGGTGCCAGCTATAAGATTGGCGCGCTGACACTTGGAGCGGTTTGGGAAAATAACCGCAATGCACCATTCCCGCTAGCGCCAGAGGGTAAGGCCGATTTCGATGCTTACGGTGCATCAGCCTATTATGTGGATGACAGTGGAGCGGGGATCGCACTTGGTTTCAAGGAAAAGAACCATGATTACGATGCGGCGGATGAGACTGTATACACTCTTAAACTGGAACAAAGGCTTACGCCAGGTGTGAAGGTGTGGGCTGAAACGGGCCAGTACGACGAGGCCGCCAGTAACTATGCAATGGGCTTCAATGTAACCTTCTGACTGTGAAAGCGTGTTGCCCGGCTCAGTTTGTCTGTTGCCGGGCCTTTTTTTACAGGTAACGGGTTCCCCGCTGTTGCCGGACTGTTTCAGAAGGTAATTCGCCAAAGGCTTCCTGATACTGACGGGTAAAATGGCTTTGATGCTGGAACCCGAACGCAAAGGCGGCATCACCAATACTGATCTCTTTGTCCGAGCGGAGTAAATCCCTAACGCCTTTAAGTTTATGGCAAAGGATGTACTTTGCGGGAGTCGTGTTTAGAAAGCTACGAAAACAGGATTCCAGGGATCTGCGGCTTGTCTGGGTTACTTTCAGCAGGTCGCACACGGAGATTGGATTATGAATGTTGGCGTGGATCCACTCAGTGGCAAGTCGTATTTTCGCAGGTAGAACCGTTGGGTTTATCCGGGTTGCCTTTGTGATCTGATCTGAAAAATGCGTTAACAACAGGCTTTGCCATTGTTTTTGGAGGAATGGATCCAGATTTCCGTCGCAGATTTCATGTTGCTTTGCGATGCACTCAATGCCCTGTCGTATCAACTGGGCGTCCTTATCCGTCGGTGAAAGCGCGGTTGAAGTTTTTCCCAGCATTTCGAGACACGGTACGCCCAGATGATCCACCAGAGCCTGGCGTGAAAGATTGATAACCACGGAGTGAGTGGACTTCTCCCAGACAAGGTCGGCTTGTTGGCCCGGAGCAATCAACAGAAGCCCGCCAGCGGTGATATCTCGTTTTGTCGTTTTACAATGAATGCACCCGGACAGAACCAGAATGGCGTGAAATGTAGTTTGGGGTTCTGACTGGATGTGAACTTTCTCCGACCAACGTGCGCCGAAGAGGGTTGAACCATCCAGCGGCTGCCAGGTAAGAATGTTTTCAGTATCACTGCCAGCGGACATCGGCAGGACTTCTCTGTCATCAATACGGGAATTGATAAATTGCCGTGCCTCGTCAAAATCGGCTGACTGTACACCAACGTTTTTAAGAAACGGAACGTATTGTTGATTCATGGCAGCATCGTTATTTTTGTTAGTTGTGTTCAGCTAAGTAGTTATGTCATCCCGGAGTAATCAAGCAATTGTCAGGCCACCGGATGTTGAAATGGATCAGGTCTTGCAAGACAGTCACTTACAAAGACAGTTTCCCGGAAACGGTAGAGCCAGCTTTACGATCTGGTCAAATATCAAGAATCAGGCAACGGAACTGAATGAAATGATCAACTACTTTTTGCGCAAGGTGAATATTTTTTTCATTATGGTTGCCTGCTCACCTGTCGTATTTGCAGAGGGTGCCGATTGTTCCGGTTGTCATGAAGTCGAAACCGAGCAATGGTCCCGGTCACAGCACGCTGTTGCGATGGCTCCGGCGAATCCGTCAACGGTGATGGGTAACTTTAATAACGGTGTTTTCAGGGATGGTCAGGTTGAAGCGAGTTTTGAGCGCACAAAGGATGGCTATGTCATACGCACCAAGGAAGCCGGAGAAGCGCGAACCTGGCCAGTAAAATACACCTTTGGCGTTTATCCCCTTCAACAGTACCTGCTGGATGCCGGCAATGGCCGCCTGCAGGCTTTCAATATCGCCTGGGATACCCGGCCAGCGTCTGCCGGCGGGCAGCGCTGGTTTCGGCTGGATGAGCCAGGTGCAAACCACCCTGGCGACGCCATGCACTGGACTGGCGTTTACCAGAACTGGAACAACCAGTGTGCGGACTGCCATTCCTCTGGACTGGTTCGCAACTATGACTCGAAAACCGATAGCTATGATACCCGATGGACTGAGGTATCGGTTGGGTGCTCTGCCTGCCATGAAAACGCTCAAGAGCATGCAAAAGCGGCTAACAGGGGCCAGCGACTGGCGCCAGGGATCGAGCTTGCCGCCATGGGAGCCTGGCTGGTCAGTGAGGGTAAACGGCCTCCCAGACACACTGGGCCGGAATCCAGTGCCTACCAGGTTGAAAGCTGCGGGCGATGTCATTCACTCCGGACCAGTCTGACCGACCAGCGCGGAGGGGCGGTCCATGATCAGTTCAGCCTGAACCGGCTGGAGCAGCCCCTGTATTACTCGGACGGCAGGGTGCGGGAAGAGGTGTTTGTGCTTGGCTCATTCCAGCAAAGCAAAATGCACCAGGCCGGCGTGGTGTGCACCGACTGCCATAATCCTCATACCGGTAAACTGAAAGTGCAGGGTAATGCCGTCTGTACCCAGTGCCACAATGCCGGTGATTTCGATTCTTCGAAGCACCATCATCATCCGCGCAACACTGCCGGCGCACAGTGCGTAAGCTGCCACATGCCAGAAGCTACGTTTATGAGGATCGATGAGCGGCGAGAGCACAGTTTCATGGTGCCGCGGCCTGATGTGTCGAAAGAATCCGGTAGCCGGGATGTTTGCCTGGCGTGCCACACGGAGCAGGATCACGCCTGGTCTATCAAAACCGTCGAACGCTGGTATCCGGACCTGTACCAGCCCGATACCTGGTACCACGCGCAGCAAGGAAACCTGACAGAGGTACAGGCCTACCTGTTGGACGAGCTTGAGCCTGCCCTTCGCCGGGCTACGCTGCTGGAGCAGCACGGGGAAGCACTTGTGGCAAGGCACATGCCTGTCTTGGCGCGCCTGGCTGAGAGTAATGATGCCGTGATCCGCGAAAGTGCCTATCGTGTACTCAGGCACGGTGCTGCGGAGCGAATCCGGAATCTTGCTGAGGAAGGACTGGCTGATGACTCGTTGGCAGTACGGCTCGCCGCTTTTGAGTCAATGGTGTGGTCTGGCGTGATGCCAGACCCTGAGCGCTGGGCCAGTGTTCAGAAGGAATATGTGCACTACATTGATATGCAGTCAGACCTGCCCGCGGGCAGTGTTCTGAAAGCCCGTTACCTGATGGCAGGGGACTATATCTACAAGGCAGAGCAGCTGCTCGATCGTGCCCTGGCCAAAGACCCTGGCTACGTTCCCGCCACCATACTGTTGAGTGAAATCCTTCGTTCCGGCGATCGCAACCTTGAAGCAGTCCAGGCCATTGATCGAACCCTGGAGCACAGCCCTGATGAACCTCAACTGATTCACCTGCGTGGGCTGATCCGTATCGGCCTGCAAGACTACGCGGCGGCGTTGGCGGATCTGGAAAGGGCTCATGAACTGGCTCCCGGCCAGTGGCTGTTCGGTTATCGGTACGCCGTGGCGCTTTTCCAACTGGATCAGAAAGGCAAGGCGCGGGAGGTGACTCAAACCATGTTACGGCGGTTCCCCGACAACGCCCGGTTACGGGCGCTGATGAATCACCTGTAAAGATAGCTGTGGCTTGCTTCTTGGAGGTTTATTCCTCTGGGCTAGCGCACATCGTGGTTCTTTTTCGGGAACAGCCAGAAGGCAAACCAACGGGTCATTCGCGGCATCAGCACATAGCTCATCAGTAACATGACTACGATAGTTACCGCCATGGTTCTAAGCAGCAACGGGATTTGCGCAAGGATATCTCCGAACAGAACGAATACCAGAGTCACCGCAGGGTAAAGGGCCAGCCAGCTGACGAAAGTCATTTTCCATTTAGGGGGCGGCGTTACCGGATTCTGGCCGGGCAGGGTAAACCAGGTCACGATGCCTGAGGTCACTTCCCGTTCGCTGGGCTGCACCAGCAAGCTCTCAATCTGTTCAAGCAGCTCAGCCCGTTCTTCTGATTCTTCCCATTCGGTGAGGGTTTCGCGGTCCTTGAATTTGAAGACGATCCGGTACTCAGGATCTTCCGAAGATGATGGTCTGAACATGGTGGCGCCAAGGTAACCGGGGCGTTGGGATGCACGCTCCGTCATTTGGCTGCTGAGCTTTTCAAATGCGGCTTCTTGACCTTTTTTGACTCGCCTTGATACCACTACCGTGAGAGGGGAAAACGGCTCGTCAGGACGTTCAGAGATCATGTGGTTACTCCTTAGTGCGGGTTTTCCATGTAACGATCAAGGAAAGCATGGAATAGAACCGGCATCATCGCCAGCATAAAAAGGGGCCCGCAAGAGCGGGCCCAGAGAGAGCGACAACAACGAAGAGATCAGCTTCCCGTTGCGCGCATATGCTGGACGTTGAACATCTGCGGCTTGGAGAGCTCCGGATCAACCTGACCTTTAAACTGTCCGGTTGTGCAATGGCTGGCCTGTACATCAATCATGCTGAACGCATCATCGATAGAGACACCGGTACCTTTGTTCTTGGGCAGGTGATAGTCAGGGTGGGCCTGGCCGATGGTGAAGGTCTTCCACAGGCTGCCCTTGCGGTCGTAAGACACGGTCCGGGGAATAGTGAAGGTCTGTGCGTCCATATAATGAACGCGCTTCTGCAGCGGATGGCTGTCATCCACCGGAACGGCTTCCACCTCGTACACCTTGCGCAGTTGCCAGGTGATTTCCGGGAAACAACCACCCTGGCCATCAAAGGCAACAACCTGGTAGCCATCGTCGTCCTGGTGAGTCTCTGTATCGAGCTTCATGTCATTGTGGTTATAGAAGGGCATCAGCATGTGACGGGTCCCTTTGTAGGTCCAGTTCATGTCTGAAATGCGACCGTTATAACCTTCAAAGTCCTCGATCATCAGATCGGAACCCAGGAACGCATCGGTAACCTGACCGGTAGCCAGACGGCGTACACGACGCTGGAAGCCCAGATACAGCCATGAATTGTCCCGCTTGAGGTCGTCGGAAGCGCGGTGGATCAACAGCTGGGTGTTGCGAACATCAGCGGGATCCAGAACCTGCACGTAGATAGCGCGGAATAGGTCAGACGGGTTTGGCGTAATCTCAGGTACTGGTTCCTGGTTCACCCGGCCCTTGAAGTTCAGGAAATGGAAATTGAACTTGATGGTACGTTCCACCTTGCCGGAATCCATATCCCGGTACTTCCAGTAGAACGGATAAATGGCAGCACTATCACCCCAGTTGTAGCCATATTTGTAGTTCCATGCGAGCTTTTCACCGGCCCGGGGGTCGCTGGCATCCGGTTCCTCAGGGAATGGTCTGCCAGCCTGCCATCCGTTGATCTCACCCACCTGGTCGCCCAGGGAAACCTGGCCAAGGGCGGCGCGGGTGGCCTCGACGTAGCCTTCGTTCAGGCCAAAGGAGGTGGTGTCACCTACGGTGATGGAGGTCCAGCCATTTTCGATAAAGGTGTAGAAGGCCGGGTCAATCACGTCTTTGAATTCAGCCACGTTAGACTGGTCGATCACCAGGCCGGTTTTCAGGCCCTCTTTCGTAGGCACCGAATCGTTATATGGGAAAAAAGAGTTCTCGATAACGTCGTCACTGGCATGGGCCAGTGAGGCCAGCATGCCGGTGGCCAGGCCAGCGGCCAGGCACCGGGAAAGCAGCGTTGGTTTGTTCATGGTTTTCATGGTTCTGTCCTCTTGTTATCAGAAGCTGTAACGGGCGGTCAGCTGAATTTCGTCTTCTTTCTGGGCCATGCCGATGGGGCCCGACTGGAAGCGACCGAGGGGTTCATAGCTGGAGACACCTGCGGATTCACCTGGCTGCTGTCCGACAGCGCCCGGGGTTTGTGTGAACGGATCCCAGGGGTTACAGGAGCGGCAGTCGTCAAACTTGCGGGCGCCAGTGCCGACCTTGAAGTTGGCGCCGGCGGTCAGCTTGAAGCGATCGGTCACCAGCCATTCAACAGACGGTGCAAGGGCGGTGGCCTGGGCACGGAAATCGTGAGCGGTGATGAGCTGGGGGCTGAGCCGGCCATTCATGTAGAAGCCCTTGATCAGAAGTGTCGCGGTCCAGTTATGTTCCCAGTCGGGAATACCAGCCTCGCCGTAGGTGCGCTGCTCACGTTCGTGGTCAAGAATGTGCTGGCCGAAGATCTGGCCGGAGAACAGGAACGCCTGGCTCTCGTTCAGGGCGGGGATGAAGATGTTCTTGTCTGCACCGATCACGTAACGCAGAACATCGGATTCGGAGTAGAGCCGTTCACGGAGAGTGTTGGCGAACTCCTCACCGGAGGTATAGGCGGTTTCGACCCGGAATACGGTATCGATGCCTTGTGAGTAGTAATCGAGGGAACCGCCCACCAGGTTGACCCGTGGGAAGTGAATGTCGAACGCAATCAGGCTCGGCCAAACGCCGGTTTCACCTGTGAACCCGTTCTGGGCGGGTATGCCTCCACGGAGCGAGGGCAACTGTGAACGGTAGGTCAGCGCATTCAGCGAGAAGCCAAGATCGCCGTAAACCCCTTCCATCTTCAGGCCAAGCTGGGTGTTGGACAGGCTCCAGCTGGGCATGTGCGCCTTGCGGATACCGATCTGGCCAGGGCCGAAGTCTGTTGCCAGCCCCCCGTCAGGAGTGGCGCCCGCGAAGTTGGCCACGGTGCCACCATTCTCCCAGAGGTTATTCATGCCCCGGAAAAAACAGCCGGCATCCAGAATCACATTTGGCTGGCCACACTGGCCAATGTCATGGGGCCGGAACTTGTCGAAGTTCCAGACCACCTGGAAGTTCAGATCATCAAACGCCAGGCCGTCGAAGACTTCGGTGGGCCCCATGCGGTAGTCGGTACGAACCATCCACATCGGAATCCGGATATCTTCCAGTTCGTCGTAGATGTTGTTGCGGGAGTAGTCGACCGGGTTGATCACATCGAGCACCCGGAACAGGTCGGTTCGGCCCCAGATCACCTGCTGTTTGCCCAGGCGCGTACTGAGGATGTTGCCGTTGGAGAAGTTGATGTCGAAATCTGCGTAGAGTTCACGGATGAAGTCGGCCCGGTCGTTGAATTCCTGGAACCTCATCTCGTTTGAATCTTTATCCAGGTAGCCCTGGATACAGCCACGGTCGTCCTTGTCACAGGGCCGGACGGGAACACCAAAGGCTACGCCGTTGTCCTGCCCGTGCAGGTGTTCTCCCAGAACCACCATGCCGTCGTTCGGGTTTTGGGTGGTGTCAAAGCCGAAGGTGTTTCCTGGGGGCAAGGGGATCGCGCTGGCAGGACTGCCAACACCGCTGCCATGGGGCACGGAGCCCTGGGCAAGATCCTGTAATTGAATCGGCCCGCCGGCATTACGGCCATACTCGTCATCATTCAGATCATAAACACCATCGTAACTACCCCGCAGGATGGCGTTGAAACGCACGTTACTGAAGATGCCCACGTCGCCGCCTTTTTTCTCCAGCTCTAGTTGCAAGGTATTGCGGAATTTCGAAAGCCCCACGCCTTCTCGGCCGTAGGTGGCGTTTTCAACGTAACCGTTAACGCGGGTATCTTCTGCCGCTACGGTTGTGGTCAGTGGAGTCAGCGCCAGGCAGGCACCACCCGCAAGGGTGTAGCACCAGAGCCTCAGGCCTTTTGTTTTTATTTGCATGGCTTGTCCTCGTTACAGGTTTTTTTGGAGTTTCGTACCGGTTTACGCCCGGTACGGTTCTCCTGGCACAAATCCGTCCTCCTGCTTCCTGGCGGGAGCAGCAGCCGGAGTTGATTTCGGTTTTCTATGATCCGAATGCAGAATGCCGTCTTCGTCGGCATAGACGTCGGTGATAAAGCGTGGCTTGAAGACCAGCACCCATGAGGGCACCAGAAGCATTGCGGCAAGACCGTTGATGATGATCATTACGCACAGTAATAACGCGGCATCGGACTGGAAACGCAGGTCAGAGAAGATCACCCACATGATGATTCCTGCCATCAGCGTCAGTGCGGTGAAGCTGATTGCCATGCCGGTTGTAGAAATAGAACGCTGTACAGCTTCCCGGAGGTTCTGAAACTTGGCCATTTCTTCCCGGATGCGATCCATCATGTAGATGGAGTAATCAATACCGACACCTATGCCCACGGCGATTACCGGCACCGTGTTGATGTCGATACTCAGGCTGTTCAGGCCCATATAAGCGTAGGTCATGGTGGTGGCAAACAGCATAGCCATCAACATCATGAGGCCGGCGTGCCATGAGGTGTAGAACAGCATGACGAAAGCGAAGATCAGCAGGAATACAAGCGGCAGAACGATTACATTGGTCTCGAATGCTGATTCGTTCATTGCGGCCGCTACACCCAGGGTGCCCCCGGCTAGCCGAATGGTCAGTCCTTCTACGCTATCGCCATTCTCTGCAATCCATTCCTTTGCCATGTGAATGGCGCGGCGAATGGTTTCGCCCTGGCGGTCCTTGTAATAGAACACCAGGTTGGCAACACGGTCGTCGGTATCGTTGAACTCGTCCAGGGCACCGGGAACCGGGCTGGAAGCCATGTAGGTGAACATCAGGCCGCCCACGTAGCCGGCATCGTGGGGAATCTGGTACCAGCGGGGATCGTCGTTGTGCATCAGGCGGTTAACCTGCTTGATCAGGTCTGGCAGTCCCTTGGCGCCACCTACCTCCGGGTCAGTCAGCATATGGGTCTGAAAGTCGGCCAACGCTGTCAGTACCTCCGGACGTTTCAGCCCTCCTTTTTCATCGGTTTCAGCAACGATATAAAGTTCTTCTGATCCAGGGAAACGCTCGTTCACGATCCGGGACGAGACGTTGTAGTCATGATCGGGATAGAGAATTGGAGAACCGGGCTCGGAGTCGCCAATCTGGACATTGGATGCAGCCAGGAGTCCGCCGAGCATCGCAATGGCGCCTACGGCCAGGATGACTCGGGCAGAACCCGGTTTGGTGACCATGCGTGAACTGGTGCTGCCGATATGGCGCAATACAGTTTCCCGGATTTTCGGGTTATTGGGTGTTGGCAGGATGGAGAGCAGCAGCGGTACACCAATCAGAACGGTAAATACCACGGTGATAGCCCACAGGGAGGCATAGATGCCAAGGTGGGTGTTGAGAGGGATGGAGCCAATGGCGATAAGGGATAGACCGATGGCGTCAGACACCACTCCTAGTGATCCTGGACGGAATAGGCTGTCAAACGTTGCCTTAGCAGCTTTCGGGCCGTTACCCAGTTCCTGGGTTTCGGCATAATAGCGCTCAACCAACTGAACCCCGTGGCTCATGGCTCGCGCAGCAATCAAAAAGGGGATTACCAGGCCGAGAGGGTCAAGGTTGTAACCCAGGAAACTGATAATCCCAAGCCCCCATATTGTGGAGACAAGAACGCCGCCTAGGGGGATGAGCACACCGTACGCTTTACGGAAGTGGAAGATGAGCAGCGCCAGCATGGCGAGCACAGTGAACACAAAAATTTGCAGGATCTGGTCCATATAGGTGTAGGCCCAACCCACTAATACCGGCTGGCCTGTGGCATAGATGGTAACGCCTTCCGACGCCTCTTCAGCTCGCAGTTCCTGAAGTTGGGCAAACGTTGTTTCATAATCGAGTTTGCCTTCGATCAGTTGCGCTTTGACCAGCGCCATCTTCAAGTCGGGTGACACGAGAGGCCCATAGACCCGCGGGTTTGCGGCAACATCAGCGCGCATGGATTCCAGTTCTTCGGAGGAATACAGGCCGCGAGTGGAGTCGTAGTAGGGCTCGGAGTTAATACTACCTACTTCGGTGAGCCATACTTTTCGGGAGTTTCGATGGGTGACACTGGATACCAGGTTGTGGTTTACACCCGGCAGGCTATCGACGGCCTGAGTAATTCGATCGATGCGAGCGAGATTTTCATTCGTGAAAATGTCGCCTTCTTCAAACTCAACCCCTACCACCAAAACATTAGCACCACCGAAACTGTCTTTGATGGAGTTGTGCAGTTCAATGTAGGGGTGTTGTTGGGGCAGCAGGTCAGCAAAGTCGGTAAATATTTTCAAACCGGGAATTCGCAGGGCGAAAACCAGGGTCAGAATAGCAATCAGTGAAAGCACCTTGCGTGGGTTGTTGAATATCCACACTTCCAGCAGGTGCATCAGGTGCGTGAAGCGATGCAGTTTGGACATGGTCAGTTACCTCAGTCTGTGCTGGCGGCAAGGGCCGTTTGGGGTTTAATGTCGAATAGCAGGCCTCGGCCTCCGGCTACGAGAAGACGCTGGTCAGGCAGAGCCAGCCCGGCCCTGAGGTAGAGCGGCTGTTCGGATTCGGAGATCTTGTTCCAGGTATCTTGCTGCAGTTGCAGTACAGTGGCGTTGTCTGCCAACGCATAAAGGCTGGTGTCTCCAGCTATGAAACCGAAGATCGGAGCATTGGTTGCTGTCGACATCTGTTCCCAGTTCTGACCGCCGTCGTTGGTCTGGTAGATGAAGCCGTTAAGGCCGCCTATCCAACCGTTATCGGCGTCCTTGAAGTAACTGGTGTGAATGTAGAATTCGTCAGGGGCATACCCGGCAATATCCCAATTCTCACCACCATCTTCGCTCTTCAGAACAAGCCCGTATTCACCAGTTGCAATCGCCTGATCTTGGTTGATGAACTGGAGGTTATTGATGATGGCATCTTCGTAAAGGGAAGCCTCGTTCCATGATTCGCCCTGATCTGCACTGTGCTGAACCGTTGTGAAGCTCCCTGCAGTCACCCACTTGCCATCAGGCGAGCAGGCAGCAGTCATCATCTGCTCCTGGCTGGGGAGGGCATGTTTTACCCAGTTTTGGGCGGACGCATCGCCATGCCAGAGGTTATTGTCAAAGCTAAGCGCAATGAAGCTTTGATCAGGACACGATGTAATCGACAGGAAGCTGTTCCCGGTGATTTCAGGATGCCGTTTCCATCTCTTCCCTTGATCACTGCTGGAGAGAAGAACGCCATCGTTGCCAGCAACAACAATAGTGTTCCGGTTGCTGGCCATGGCCTGATAGAAATCGGTTCTTTTGGTGGGCTGATTCTCAATGCTTCTGACCGCTTCAAGGTTGAGCGGGGCTTCGCATCCTGTCAGCAATAGTGTAGTGGCGCTAGCAAACACCAGTGCAACGCCGGAGGCGCGCACAGAGCGCATAGGGGCTTCTTGCATTGTTCTGTCACCGTCTTTGTTTTTGTGAAGTAAAGCGACTGACGGTGATTCAGCAATGCCTGTGCCAGATTATTATTGATTTTTTAACATACTGAATAACAGAGGGTTTTCTGGGACAGGTAGTATCTTAAGAATTGTGTGGATGATCACTTTCAGCGTTGACTTTTATCAAATGATGAATTTCAGATTCCAGTTGCTGATTTGATCAGTTTACGAAAGCAGCAACATCCGTGTCGCGCTCAAACAGGCTTAGTTCTCAGAGAGAGTGCCCGACTTCTTTAGGCGATAGGCTAGTGCCGGGCGAGTAAGCCCGAGCAGTCTCGCAGCTTTTGATACGTTCTGGTTGGCTTGTTCCATCGCTTGCTTCATTAACGTTTCTTCGACCTGGTCAAGGCTGATACCCTGTTCGATCACTTGGTCCGACCAGCTTCCGCCGCACCCACCGGGCTTGCCAGAACGCATGTTTCCGTCATCATCAATGTGTTCAACAGAATCCGGGCTGATTTGAGGGGGGCTCACGAATAGAGCGTCCTGACTGATCGTCTCGTTGTTGTCCGTAAGTATCACGCCTCGCTCGATCACGTTTTCCAGTTCACGAATGTTGCCTGGCCACCGGTATTGCATGCATAGCTCCAGAGCCTTGTCTGAGAGTCCCAGTGTTCGTTTGTTGTATTGGGCGTGGAACTTTTCCAGGAAGTGACTGGCCAGGAGCGGCAAATCTTCCTGGCGATCTCGCAATGGTGGAATGTGTACGGGAAACACGTTCAGTCGATAAAACAGGTCTGCCCGAAATTTGCCGTCTTCAACCGCCTGTTCGAGACTCTCGTTGGTGGCTGCGATGACTCGGACGTTTACCTTCCGGGTACGATTGTCGCCGACTCTTTCGAGTTCGCTTTCCTGGAGTACCCGAAGAAGCGTGGCTTGTGCCCGGGGGGTTAGCTCAATGACCTCGTCCAGAAAGATCGTGCCGCCATCCGCTCTTTCAAAGCGGCCCTCCCGGGACTGATTGGCTCCGGTGTATGCACCTTTCTCTACACCGAAAAGTTCAGCTTCGATCAGGTCTGGCGGAATGGCTGCACAGTTCACCGCGATGAAGGGGCCATCAGAGCGCTCGCTGCGCAGGTGGACGCTTTTTGCGATGACCTCCTTGCCAACCCCTGTCTCGCCAAGCAGTAACACTGAAACCTTCCCCTGTGCTGCCTTGTCGATCATTTTGCAGACTTTGTTGTACGAAGCAGACTGCCCGATACCGTAGTACTGGCCTTGTTGTCTCTGCAGCGTGCTGCGTAGGGAGTTCAGCTGTTCCTGAAGGTCGTAGAGTTCTTCGATCATTGGGTCTGCTTTGAAGTAACGGGAGAACTCTTCCGCGTCGGGCCATTCTTCCGCGGGCTTTCCCTCTATTATGCAGGTTTCGTCACCGCAGCCGCGGCAGCTGACTTCCCGGAAGATGATCTCCCTCCCCATAAACGAGGAAGTGTACGCGCAGGCATAGCCCAGCAAGACCCAGCAGGCGGGCTCCTTCATTTGGCCGAGTTCGGTTTTGCAGATTTCAACTTCCCAGGAGTCGATCCACTCGAGCCGGCCATAGAAATCGCCCGCTTCCTGGTCAAGGTCAATCTCCAGGGGAACAACTTTCACCATTCCTTTGAGGGAGTGGAGCTGGGGGCCTGCAAGAAAAATGTCCAGCTCGCTACAGTGAGGGCGCAGCTTGCGGGCAAGCTCTGCATCTTTGAGGCCGGACAGGTACCCCAGTCGCAAGAAAAAGCCCTTGGCTCTTTCTATGCCCATGCTATTGACAATTTCGCGACGGAAGGCCGCTAGTGATGTCAGGTTCATCAGCAACATGCGTTGCTCGCCAAACCAGATTTTGCCTTCCGAGCTGTGGAAATGAATCTGCTCCGTCAGATCCTTGAAGTCCGTGTAGTTCAGTTGTGGCTTATAACTGACAGCCATGGTCGGAGACCCCCGTTAATTATTGTGGGTGGGGAGCGGCTCTGGTGGAGCTCATTAATTGATCATCTAGCACATGATCGAAGTCAAAAATCAACCAAATAGTAAAAATTGGCAGCTGAAATGGTAATTGGCGGTTAGTCGACCATTTGCGGAGGTGTCTCCTTTTATTGATCATTTGATGAAAAATCGACGGTGGTTTGGGTGGCCTGATGTCCCTAGGTCTCAGCGTAGAAATTTTCTGTGAATAGAAAAGGTGTTTTGAATCAGTCTCCTGTGTTTTTGTTTCCGCACAAAAACTAAAAGTGGCACAGGCGTTGCTCAGTACTTGTCAGCCAACAAAAAACACAATCGGGGCTAACCATGACTAACGCAACCAACGAAAAAACCTTTGACGAAATGACCCGCTATATCCGGGTCCGCAGCGAGCCTGGCGACAAATTCGTGGAATTTGACTTCGCCATCGGTTACCCGGAGCTGTTCGTTGAACTGGTGCTCCCCCGCGAAGCGTTCGAAATCTTTTGCAAGCACAACCATGTGGTCCACATGGACTCCGACATGATCCGCGAGATTGACGAAGACATGGTCAAGTGGCGGTTCGGGGAGCGCGGCCAGCGTTATTGAGCCAAGCAAGCAACACCCACAATCTGATCCACAAAAACAAAACGGAAAGGTTGATATGAGTATCGAAATCAAAACCACCTCGATGGAACCCATTCGTCACACCTACAGCCACATTGCGCGCCGATTTGGTGACAAGCCGGCGACTCGCTATCAGGAAGCGAGCTACGACCTGGAGGCGAAAACCAACTTCCACTATCGCCCCCAATGGGATTCCCGATACGAGCTCAATGATGATCGCCGAACCGCCATCCGCATGGACGACTGGTACGCGGTGTCTGATCCCCGCCAGTACTACTACGGCGCCTACGTAGGCAACCGGGCCAAAATGCAGGAGTCCGCCGAGACCAGCTTTGGTTTTTGCGACAAGCGCAACTTGTTGACGCGCCTGCCGGAAGAGACTCAGAAGCAGCTGCTGCGCCTGCTGGTGCCTCTTCGTCATGTTGAACTGGGAGCCAACATGAACAACAGCAAGATCGCGGGTGACGCTGTAGCCACCACCGTTTCCCAGATGCACATCTACGCCGCGATGGATCGTCTGGGCATTGGTCAGTACCTGTCTCGCATTGCTCTGATGATTGACGGTAGCACCGGTAAGGCACTGGACGAGTCCAAAGGCTACTGGATGGATGACGAGCTGTGGCAGCCCATGCGCAAACTCGTGGAGGACACCCTGGTCGTTGATGACTGGTTCGAACTGACCCTGGTTCAGAACATTCTGTTGGATGGACTGATGTACACCCTGGTGTACCACAAAATGGATGACTGGCTTGCGACTCAGGGTGCGGAAGACGTTTCCATGCTCACCGAGTTCATGCGCGACTGGTACAAAGAATCCCTTCGCTGGACCAACGCGATGATCAAAGCCGTCGCCGGTGAGAGCGAAGCCAATTGCGAACTGCTCCAGACGTGGATCGATCAGTGGGAGCCGCAGATCTATAGCGCTCTTCAACCACTGGCAGAAGCCTCGGTGGGTATTGACGCTCTGGATGAAGCCCGGGCGGAGCTTTCTATCCGCCTGAAGAAATTCGGACTGCAGAGTAGGGGAGTCTCAGCATGAGCCAGTTGGTATTCATTGTATTTCAGGACAACGATGACTCTCGCTATCTCGCCGAAGCGGTTATGGAGGATAACCCTCATGCGGAAATACAGCACCAGCCTGCGTTGATCCGGATCCAGGCTGAGAAGCGCCTGGTGATAAATCGGGAAACGATGGAAGAAAAGCTGGGGCGCGATTGGGATGTTCAGGAAATGCTCGTAAATGTCATCAGCATCGGCGGCAATGTCGATGAGGACGATGACCATTTTATTCTTGAGTGGAAATAATTGGGAGAATCATCATGGCTGTTCAAAACAAGAAATTGAATCTCAAAGACAAATACCAGTATCTGACCCGCGACATGGGTTGGGAGCCTACCTACCAGAAAAAAGAAGACATTTTCCCGCACGAGGACTTTGAAGGTATCAAGATTACCGATTGGTCTCAGTGGGAAGACCCATTCCGTCTGACCATGGATTCGTACTGGAAGTATCAGGCGGAAAAAGAGAAGAAGCTGTACGCCATTTTTGATGCGTTTGCCCAGAATAATGGCCACCAGAACATTTCAGACGCTCGCTACGTCAACGCCCTGAAGCTGTTCCTCGGTGGCGTATCTCCGTTGGAACATGGGGCCTACCAGGGATATGCCAAGGCGGGTCGTCAGTTCAGTGGTACTGGTGCGCGGGTGGCCTGTCAGATGCAGTCGATTGACGAGTTGCGTCATTCGCAGACCCAGCAACACGCCATGAGCCATTACAACAAGCACTTTAACGGCCTGCATGATGCTGCGCACATGCACGACCGGGTGTGGTTCCTGTCGGTGCCCAAGTCGTTCTTTGACGATGCCCGCACCGCTGGTCCGTTCGAATTCCTGACCTCCATTTCGTTCTCGTTCGAGTATGTGCTGACTAACCTCTTGTTCGTTCCGTTTATGTCGGGCGCCGCATACAACGGCGACATGGCCACCGTGACCTTCGGCTTCTCTGCCCAGTCAGACGAAGCACGCCACATGACCTTGGGCCTTGAGGTGATCAAGTTCATCCTGGAGCAGCACGAAGACAACGTGCCCATTGTTCAGCGCTGGATCGATAAGTGGTTCTGGCGCGGATTCCGCCTGCTCAGCCTGGTCAGCATGATGATGGACTACATGCTGCCGAACAAGGTGATGAGCTGGGCCGAGGCCTGGGAAGTGTATTACGAGCAGAACGGTGGAGCCCTGTTCAAGGATCTGGAGCGTTACGGCATCCGTCCGCCCAAGTACCAGGAAGTGGCCAACGATGCCAAGCATCACCTGAGCCACCAGCTGTGGACCACTTTCTACCAGTATAGCCATGCCACCAACTTCCATACCTGGGTTCCAGAGAAGGAAGAAATGGACTGGATGTCTGAAAAGTACCCGGACACTTTCGACAAGTACTACCGTCCGCGCTACGAGTACCTGGCGAAAGAGGCCGCCGCTGGCCGTCGCTTCTACAACAACACTCTGCCGCAACTGTGCCAGGTGTGCCAGGTACCGAACCTGTTCACCGAAATGGGCGCGCCCACCAAGTTGAGCCATCGTCAATTGGTTCATGAAGGCGAGCGTTACCATTTCTGCTCCGAAGCCTGCTGCGACATCTTCAAGCACGAGCCGGAAAAATACGTGCAGGCCTGGCTGCCGGTGCATCAGATCTATCAGGGTAACTGCGAAGGCGCAGATGTCGAGACCGTGGTGCAGAAGTACTACCACATCAACATCGGCGAGGACAATTTCGAGTACCTCGGTTCGCCGGACCACAAACGCTGGATGTCCATCAAGGGCGAAAAGCCTGCTGATGAGAACCAGGACGCCGCCTGATACTGACCCGGGAGTCGCCCGGTAGCCACTGGCGCCGGGCGAACCATCCACAAAAACAACAAGGTGACCATCATGAGTGTAAGCGCACTTTACGACTACAAGTTTGAACCGAAAGACAAGGTCGAAAACTTTCACGGCATGCAGCTGCTGTATATCTACTGGCCCGACCACCTGTTGTTCTGCGCGCCGTTTGCGTTACTGGTGCAGCCGGACATGACCTTCCGTGCCCTGATTGAAGAAATTCTCAAGCCGGCAACTGCGGCGCACCCGGATTCTAGCAAGGCGGATTTCCTGAATGCCGAATGGCTGTTGAACGATGAGCCGTTCACACCCAAGGCTGACGCCGCCCTGAAAGACCAGGGCATTGATCACAAGAGCATGCTGACGGTTACCACGCCGGGCCTGAAAGGCATGGCGAACGCCGGATACTGAGGGTAGTGCTATGAGCCATACCGTAACTATCGAACCCATTGGCGAGCAGATTGAAGTGGAGGAAGGCCAGACCATCCTCGCGGCGGCGCTCCGCCAGGGCGTCTGGTTGCCGTTTGCATGCGGTCACGGCACCTGTGCTACCTGCAAGGTGCAGGTGCTTGAGGGCGACGTCGAGATTGGCGACGCCTCACCGTTTGCCCTGATGGACGTGGAGCGAGGCGAAGGGAAGGTGCTGGCCTGCTGCGCCACAGTGGAAAGCGACGTGACCATCGAAGCCGATATCGATGTCGACCCGGACTTCGAGGGCTACCCGGTGGAGGATTACGTAGCGACGGTAACGGATATTGTTGACCTGTCGCCCACCATCAAGGGTCTGCACCTGAAACTGGACCGCCCGATGACGTTCCAGGCCGGCCAGTACATCAACATCGAAGTGCCCGGAGTTGAGGGTGCCCGCGCGTTCTCACTCGCTAACCCGCCAGGCAAGCCCGATGAAGTGGAGCTTCATATTCGCCTGGTTGAAGGAGGCGCTGCAACCACCTACATCCACGAGCAGCTGAAAGCAGGCGATGAACTGAACCTGTCCGGCCCCTATGGGCAGTTCTTTGTGCGCAGTTCCCAGCCTGGTGATCTGATCTTCATCGCGGGTGGTTCAGGGCTTTCCAGTCCGCAATCGATGATTCTCGACCTGCTGGAGCAGAACGACGAACGCAAGATCGTGTTGTTCCAGGGCGCCCGCAACCTCGCAGAGCTCTACAACCGCGAACTGTTTGAAGCACTGGATCGTGACCACGACAACTTTACCTACGTGCCGGCCCTGAGCCAGGCCGAGGACGATGCCGACTGGCAGGGCTTCCGGGGTTATGTGCACGACGCCGCCAAGGAGCACTTTGGCGGCCGGTTTTCCGGTAACAAGGCTTACCTGTGTGGCCCACCTCCGATGATCGATGCAGCGATCACCGCGCTGATGCAAGGCCGGTTGTTCGAGCGGGACATCTTCATGGAGAAATTCCTGACAGCGGCCGACGGTGCGGAAGACACCCAGCGTTCAGCCCTGTTCAAGAAGATCTGACCGGGAGGCGGTATGGCCGGGTTCCAGGTGTTCAACCGCACAACGGGTGACCACTTCATCTGCCAGGAAGGCCAGAGCGTGCTCAAGGCTATGGAACAGCTGGGTATGAAGTGCGTGCCCGTGGGCTGCCGGGGCGGTGGCTGCGGCTTTTGCAAGATCCGGGTTCTGGAGGGCGATTTCGAGTGCGGCAAGATGAGCAAGGTGCATGCCCCTCCAGAAGCCGTTGAAAAAGGGGAGGTCCTGGCTTGCCGGATCTACCCGCTGACCGACTTGACCATCGAGTGTGTGCTTCTGCCGGAGGCGGCACTTGCGAAGCAAACAACAACAAAACCGTTGAGGTGATTGTCATGAAAAAAGGTGTAATGCGTCCCGGCCACGTTCAGATCCGGGTTCTCGATATGGGCGAAGCTGTCAAACACTACACAGACCTGCTGGGTTTGATCGAAACCGATCGTGACGACCAGGGGCGTGTTTATCTGAAGGCCTGGAGCGAAGTGGACAAGTTCTCTGTGGTTCTGCGCGAAGCCGATGAGCCGGGCTGTGACTTTATGGGCTTCAAGGTGGTGGACGAGGCTGCCCTGAACCAGCTTGAAAAAGACCTTGTCGATTACGGTGTTGAGGTTGAGCAAGTACCGGCGGAAGAGTTGAAAGATTGCGGTCGCCGTGTGCGGTTCACCGTGCCCTCCGGCCATGCCTTCGAGCTCTATGCCGACAAGAAGTACACCGGCAAGTGGGGCGTTTCCAGCGTCAACCCTGAAGCCTGGCCTCGCGGCCTGCAAGGGATGAAGGCCGTGCGTTTCGACCATTGCCTGTTTTACGGCCCGGAATTGGCCGCCGTGTATGACATCTTCGTCAACGTGTTGGGCTTTTACTTGGCGGAACAGGTTCTGGACCCCGAAGGCACTCGCGTAGCGCAGTTCCTGACCGTCTCCATGAAGGAACACGATGTGGCCTTCATCCACCACGAAGAGAAAGGCAAGTTTCATCACGCCTCCTTCTTCCTGGATACCTGGGAAGCGGTGCTGCGGTCTGCCGATCTGATCTCCATGACCGATACCTCTATCGACATCGGCCCGACCCGTCACGGCCTGACCCACGGCCAGACCATCTATTTCTTTGACCCGTCTGGCAACCGTAACGAAGTGTTCTGTGGCGGTGACTATCACTATCCGGACCATAAACCCATTACCTGGAAGGCGGAAGACCTCGGTAAGGCAATTTTCTACCACGATCGCGTACTGAACGAACGCTTCCTGACCGTGTTGACCTGATTAGGAACAGGCCGAACGTGATTCAATTTAACAGGACTATGCAGTCATGAAAGAATTCAAGCACTTTATCAACGGCGAATACGTGGCTTCGGCCAGCGGCAAAACATTCGAAAATCGCTCGCCCGTGGACAATAGCCTGATCGGCCAGGTTCACGAGGCCGGTGAGGCGGAAGTCGATGCTGCCGTTCGTGCCGCTAAAGCCGCGCTTAAGGGCCCCTGGAGCAAGCTGACCCAAAACCAGCGTGCCGCCATGTTGAACAAGATCGCAGACCGCATTAATGAGCGTTTCGACGAATTCCTGGCCGCAGAGTGTCTGGACACGGGCAAACCGCGTTCAATGGCCAGCCATATCGACATCCCCCGTGGCGCAGCCAACTTTAAAGAATTTGCTGACAGTATGAATCATCCGACTGAAGGCTTCCGAATGGATACCCCGGATGGCAAGGGCGCTGTAAACGTAGGCCATCGGACGCCAAAAGGCGTTATTGCCGTGGTGTCTCCATGGAACCTTCCCCTGTTGTTGATGACCTTCAAGGTGGGCCCTGCGCTGGCCTGTGGTAACACGGTTGTTGTTAAACCGTCGGAAGAAACACCTGCTACGGCCACTTTGCTGGGTGAGGTCATGAACGAGTGTGGTGTGCCACCAGGTGTGTTTAATGTGGTGCACGGTTTTGGCCCTGACTCTGCGGGTGCTTTCCTGACGTCTCATCCATTAGTGGATGCGATCACCTTCACCGGTGAAACCCGTACCGGTGAGATCATTATGAAAGCCGCCGCAGTGGGCCTTCGTAATGTTTCCATGGAGTGCGGCGGAAAAAACCCTGGCCTTGTGTTCGCCGACTGCGATCTCGAAAAAGCCGTGGAGGGCACGATGCGCTCCGCGTTTGTCAACTGTGGTCAGGTTTGTTTGGGCACCGAGCGGGTTTATGTGGAGCGTTCGATATTTGACCAGTTCCTCGCCCGTATGAAAGAAGAGGTGGCCAAGCTGAAACTGGGCCGACCAGAAGATCCCGATGCGAATTTCGGGCCGCTGGTCAGCTTGGAGCATCGTGACAAAGTTAAAAGCTATTACGACTTGGCTCGCGAAGAGGGTGCAACCGTCGAGATTGGTGGAGGCATTCCCGATATGGGCGCAGAGCTGAACGATGGCGCCTGGATTGAACCGACCATCTGGACCGGCCTGCCTGAAGACGCCCGTGTTATCCGCGAGGAAATTTTTGGTCCGTGCTGTCACATCCGTCCGTTCGATACCGAAGAAGAAGCCATCGAGTTGGCCAATGACACCAGCTACGGTCTTGCCTGCGCCATCTGGACAGAAAATTCTGCCCGGGCTCTCCGCGTGGCGGAACAGATGGAAGTTGGTCTGGCGTGGGTGAACTCCTGGTTCCTGCGTGATCTGCGCACATCCTTCGGCGGCGCCAAACAATCAGGGATTGGTCGTGAGGGCGGCGTGCATGGTCTGGAGTTCTACACTGAAACCAAAAACATCTGTATCAAACTGTGAGGTAGCCATGAACGTACCTGTAGACAGCCCTGAAATCGGGCGTGAGATCACCGCGGCCGGCTACCGGACCAATGTGCACGATCACGGCGAAGGTGGCTTCCCATTGATGATGATTCACGGTTCCGGCCCCGGGGTAACCGCCTGGGCCAACTGGCGCCTGGTGATTCCCGAGCTGGCCAAACACCGCCGTGTGGTTGCGCCGGACATGCTCGGCTTTGGTTACAGCGAGCGCCCGGAAGACAAGATCTATAACCGTGAGCGTTGGGTAAAACACGCCATCGGTGTTATGGACGAGCTGGGGCTTGATCAGGTCGATCTGGTGGGCAACTCCTTCGGGGGTGGTCTCTCATTGTCGTTGGCCATCGAGCATCCAGAGCGCGTTCGCCGTCTGGTGCTGATGGGCTCTGCCGGGGTCAGCTTTCCGATCACCAAAGGCCTGGATGAAGTCTGGGGTTACCAGCCCTCGCTGGAAGCCATGCGCCGGTTGATGGATGTATTTGCCTTCAACAAGGGGCTGTTGACCGACGAACTGGCAGAAATGCGTTACCAGGCAAGCGTTCGCCCCGGCTTTCAGGAATCCTTTGCCGCCATGTTTCCGGCCCCGCGCCAGCGCTGGGTCGACAGCCTGGCAAGCAACGAGGATGACATCCGCGCCCTTCAGCACGAAACCCTGATTATCCACGGTCGCGAAGACGAAGTGATTCCCCTGGAGGCCTCATATAAGTTGGCTGAGCTGATTGATCGTGCCCAGTTGCATGTGTTCGGCCGCTGCGGTCACTGGACACAGATTGAACACGCCTCCCGGTTTGCCCGTCTGGTTGAGGATTTCCTGAACGAAGCGGATCAAGCCGCTGCCGGAGACAAATAATGGATAAGCAAAAAATCCAGCAGTTCGGCGACGAACTCTACGAAGCCATGGTCAAGCGGGAAGCAGTCTCCCCGCTGACCAGCCGTGGCGAAGACATCAGCATTGAGGATGCCTACCACATCTCCCTGCGCATGCTTGAGCGCCGGCAGCAAGCCGGTGCCCGGGTAATTGGCAAAAAGATCGGCGTCACCAGCAAGGCGGTGATGAACATGCTGAATGTACACCAGCCCGATTTCGGTTACCTGACCGACGACATGGTGTTTAACAGTGGAGAAGCCGTGCCCATCAGCGACCGGCTGATTGCGCCAAGGGCTGAGGGAGAGATTGCCTTCATTCTGAAGAAAGACCTGGCCGGCCCCGGCGTGACCAATGCCGACGTGCTGGCGGCCACCGAATGCGTAATGCCGTGTTTCGAAATCGTCGATTCACGCATTCAGGACTGGAAGATCGCCATTCAGGACACCATCGCTGATAACGCTTCCTGCGGTTTGTTTGTGCTGGGTGACAACGCGGTTTCCCCTCGGGATGTTGACCTGGTGACTTGCGGCATGGTGGTGGAAAAGAACGGTTCCATCATCAGCACCGGTGCCGGCGCAGCTGCACTGAGCTCTCCGGTGAACTGCGTGGCCTGGCTGGCCAACACCCTGGGTGAGTTTGGCATTTCCCTGAAGGCAGGTGAAGTCATCCTGTCAGGCTCCCTGGTACCGCTGGAGCCGGTGAAAGCCGGTGACACCATGCGTGTGGACATTGGCGGGATTGGCAGCGCATCTGTGCGCTTTGTCTGATCCGGACCAAATGAGGACAAGATTATGAACAAGAAAATCAAAGCCGCCATCATAGGTTCGGGCAACATCGGCACCGACCTGATGATCAAGATCCTGCGTAACGGCAAGCACATCGAAATGGGCGCCATGGTCGGTATCGATCCGGAATCCGACGGCCTGGCCCGTGCCAACCGCATGGGCGTATCCACCACCCACGAAGGTGTGGACGGTCTGGTGAAAATGCCGGAGTTTGCCGACATCGACATCGTGTTTGACGCCACCTCCGCCGGTGCCCACATGCACAACGAAGTGTTCCTGCGGGGCCACAAAGAAAACATCAAGATTGTGGACCTGACGCCGGCGGCCATCGGCCCCTACTGCGTGCCGGTAGTGAACCTGGAGCAAAACCTGAATGAAGGTAACGTGAACATGGTCACCTGTGGTGGCCAGGCTACGATTCCGATGGTGGCAGCCGTGTCTCGCGTGGCGAAGGTGCACTACGCCGAAATCGTAGCCTCCATCTCTTCGAAGTCTGCTGGCCCCGGCACCCGCGCCAACATCGACGAGTTCACCGAAACCACCTCCAAGGCCATCGAAGTGGTCGGTGGCGCCCAGAAGGGCAAGGCCATCATCATCCTGAACCCGGCCGAGCCGCCCTTGCTGATGCGCGACACCGTCTACGTACTGTCGGATGCCGCTGACCAGGCGGAAGTGGAAGCCTCCGTCGAAGAAATGGTGCAAGCCGTGTCGTCCTACGTGCCGGGCTACCGCCTCAAGCAGAAAGTCCAGTTCGACGTCATTCCTGAAGATCAGCCCATGAACGTCCCGGGTCTCGGCCGCTTCAGTGGCCTGAAAACCTCCATCTTCCTGGAAGTGGAAGGCGCAGCCCATTACCTGCCCGCGTACGCCGGCAACCTGGACATCATGACCTCCGCCGCCCTCGGTACCGCCGAGCGCATCGCCGAATCGCTGGTCAACTGAGGAGGACCGAACCATGACCTTTAATCCCGGTAAAAAACTCTACATCTCCGACGTGACCCTGCGAGACGGCAGCCACGCCATTCGTCACCAGTACTCCATCAAGAACGTGCAGGACATCGCACGGGCCCTGGACAAGGCGAAAGTTGACAGCATTGAAGTCGCCCACGGCGACGGCCTGCAAGGCTCCAGCTTTAACTACGGCTTTGGCGCCCACACCGACCTGGAGTGGATCGAAGCCGTGGCCGAAGTGGTGGAGCACGCCCAGATTGCCACCTTGCTGCTGCCCGGTATCGGTACCGTCCACGACCTGGACAACGCCTACAAAGCCGGTGCCCGCATCGTACGTGTGGCCACCCACTGCACCGAAGCCGATGTCTCCAAACAGCACATCGAGCACGCAAGAAAGCTGGGCATGGACACCGTGGGCTTCCTGATGATGAGCCACATGCAGACCCCACAGGGCCTCGCAGAACAAGCCAAACTGATGGAAGACTACGGTGCTACCTGCCTGTACGTGGTGGACTCCGGCGGTGCCATGAACATGAACGACATCCGGGACCGCTTCCGGGCCCTGAAGGATGTTCTGAAACCGGAAACCAAAACGGGCATCCACGCCCACCACAACCTGGCGCTGGGGGTGGCCAACTCCATCGTCGCAGTGGAAGAAGGCTGTGATCGCATCGACGCCAGCCTCTCCGGCATGGGCGCCGGCGCCGGTAACGCCCCGCTGGAAGTGTGCATTGCCGCTTTCGACAAGATGGGCTGGGACCACGGCACCGACGTGTACGCCCTGATGGACGCGGCTGACGACATCGTGCGCCCGCTGCAGGACCGCCCGGTGCGTGTAGACCGCGAAACCCTGGCGCTGGGCTATGCCGGTGTGTACTCCAGCTTCCTGCGCCATTCCGAAGTGGCGGCGCAGAAGTATGGCCTGAAGACTGTGGATATTCTCGTTGAATTGGGCAAACGCCGGATGGTGGGTGGCCAGGAAGACATGATCGTGGACGTGGCGCTGGATCTGCTGAAGGCGCAAGAGGAGCAAAAAGCATGAGTAAGACACTAAACAATGACCAGATGTTGGCCCTGGCCGAGCACGTAGAAAACGCCGAATTGAACGCCCGCGATATCACCAAGGTCACCAATGATTATCCGGACATGACCTTTGAAGACGCCTACGACGTGCAGTGGGAAATCCGTCGTCGCAAGGAAGCGCGTGGAAACAAGGTTGTGGGCATGAAAATGGGCCTGACCTCCTGGGCCAAGATGGCCCAGATGGGCGTGGAAACCCCGATCTACGGCTTCCTGGCAGATTACTTCAGCGTGCCGGACGGCGGTGTGGTCAATACCAAGGAACTGATTCATCCGAAAATCGAAGCCGAAATCGCCTTCGTGACCAAGGCGCCCCTGCATGGCCCCGGTTGCCATATCGGTGACGTCCTGGCCGCCACCGACTTCGTGATCCCGGCGGTGGAAGTGATCGACTCCCGCTACGAGAACTTCAAGTTCGACCTGGTGAGTGTGGTGGCTGACAACGCCTCCTCCAGCCGGTTTATCACCGGCGGAACCATGTCGAATATTGCCGACCTGGACCTGAAAACCCTGGGCGTTGTGGTTGAGAAGAACGGAGAAATCGTAGATGTAGGTGCCGGTGCTGCGGTCTTGGGCCACCCGGCTTCCAGCGTGGCCATGCTGGCTAACCTGTTGGCCGAGCGCGGCGAGCACATCCCGGCGGGCACCTTCATCATGACTGGCGGTATTACTGCTGCGATCGCAGTGGAGGCCGGCGACAACATCAGCGTTCGTTACCAGGGGCTGGGCACCGTAACCGCCCGCTTTGAATAAGGAGGTTTTATGCCGATTGCACAGATCAACATTCTGGAAGGTCGAACCGACGAGCAAAAGGAAGCGCTGATCCACGAGGTGACAGACGCGATTGTTCGTTCACTGGATGCGCCGGTTGAAAGCGTGCGGGTGATTATCAACGAAATGCCCAAGCAGCACTTTGGTATTGCTGGGCAATCGGCGAAACAACGGGGGCGTTGAGCCCCCGAACCCCCGAGATGATTGATGGAGAAGAGAAGTGACAAAACTTCCGGTGTTATTTGTGTCCTGTAATGCTGAAAATATCCAGACCCAATCCGGGGGTTGCTCAGGCCCTGCGAGAATGATCTGGGGCAAGCGGTTTAAAAGTGTTGTAGTGATGAGCACTCGATCTGCCCAGGCTGGCCCGGAACTACACATCTTGAAGGGCAAAGGAACAACCGCTGGCAAGATACAGGCTCTGCTTTCAGGGCAGGGGTTCACACCGGAGATTGGTTCAACGAGCTCATCTGATCGGGCTAGGCTACTTGAAGCGTTATTGGCTGAAGAACCGCATGAGGTGACAGAGCTCATCCTCAATACGGGCATGAGTGAGCATGAGTACCGGCAGGTAGGTCTTTGCCTTGAGGTGCTGCGGGAGCAGGATGTACTCGTGATTTGTCTGGACGACAAGGCGAACCATAAAGACAAGGTTGGTGTATCGCTGCATGATCGCCGCCTGCGAGAAATGCTTAGCGGTTGGGAGCAGGATCAAAAGTGGGGGGCTGTTATGTCCTTCAAAGGAGCCTCGGAACGTTCTCAGCAAATTGCGCGGTTGGATGACCCGACAGTTTGTCTTCTCAACGCTGCATTTACGCTTGGTGGTTCTCAGTTTCCGCAAAGGATGTTCAGCAGTGGGATGAATAATGCCGAACAAACACTCTCTGGATTTGGCTGGATGAAATAGCAACCATGCTCCTAGCAACACCGCTTAGGCAACTGGCACGAGAGCTAGAGGCCGGAACCCTGACCGGAGAAGCATTGGTTGCAGCCTCCGTAGAGGCTTACGAATCGGGCGGAAACAGCGCTTATCTTAGTTGGCAGCCGCAGCGTGCGCTCGAGTTTGCCCGTGCTGGAGATAAGGTAAGAGCTGCAGGGGGCAATACCGGGCCATTGATGGGCATCCCCGTATCGGTTAAAGACATGTTTGGTGTGCCGGGCTTTCCCACCTTTGCCGGTTGTGCCCAACCTCTTCCGGAGCACTGGCAGGTAGCGGGGCCCGTGATACAGGCCCTGCAGTCCCAGTTGGCTCCAGTGGTAGGTAAAACCCACTGTGTGGAGCTTGCCTTCGGTGGGCTGGGCACTAATCCCCACTGGGGAACACCAAGAAATCCCCGGGATGCCCACGTTCACCGGGTTCCTGGTGGCTCCAGTTCCGGTGCCGGGATTTCTCTTGTTGATGGAACCGCGGCGTTAGCGCTCGGCACGGATACAGCCGGTTCGGTGCGTGTTCCGGCGGCGATGACCGGTGTCGCCGGCCTGAAACTGACAGCCGGTAGATGGCCGACCTCGCAGATTGTCCCCCTCTCGAGCACTCTGGATACGCCCGGACTGCTGGCCCATCGTGTTGACGATCTCGCCTTTGCCTTCAGTGCGCTGGATCCGGTTATTGGCAAACACAGCAAACGGCTGGCGGCGATTCCGGACCTGGAATATCTTACCTTTGGTGTACCCTCCGGTTTCTTTTGGGAGAATTGCAGCCCAGGCATTGCCGAAGCGGTAGAAAGGGCTTTGAGATCGCTCGAAAAAGCAGGCGCGAGGCTGGTGCGTTTTGACTTGTCTGGCCTGGACGAGATCTTTGAGGTGTTCCTGAAGGGAGGCGTGGCAGCCCCAGAATTGGCTGCCTTTATCCGGAAGGAATTGCCGGACATTGTTCCGGACCTGGATCCGAACGTGGTGGCACGGTTGCGCACCGCAGAGGAGCTGCCGGCTTGGGAATATATCCACAGGCTGGAGCTTATCAAGCGTCTTTCCAGCATTGCCGGCATGGAACTGGAGGGTGTCGATGCCCTGCTTACGCCCACCGTTACACTGACCCCGCCAGACGTAGATAGTCTTAATGAGCCGGGCGCCTATGCCGCTGCAAATATGCAGGCCTTACGTAACACGGCGATGGGTAACTATCTGGGACTATGTGGTTTAACTCTGCCGGTAGGGAAAGACAACGCAGGGATGCCAGTTGGTTTGCAATTGTTAAAGGGCCCCTGGCAAGAGGAACGGTTGCTGCTGATTGGTCAGTCCGTTGAGCGTTGTCTGGGCTTCGGGCCTGATATACTTGGTTCTTGTTCCTGAATAACAGCCCGACGAACTTTCTGAGAGACCGAGGTTGCCTTGTCTGCTTTAAGTGTTTTGATGCTCGGTGCCGGCGGCATCGGCGGCTATTACGCCGCAAGGTTGGCTGAAGCCGGCCACCAGGTTGTACTGACCGCCCGTGGAGATCACCTCGCGGCCCTACAAGCGAACGGCCTGACCGTTGATTATGAAGGGCAGGTTTTCCACCATTCACTCCCGGCTTGCCACCACCAAGACCTTGTTCGCGACTATCAGGCGGATGATTTTGACCTGATCGTTATAGCCCTTAAATCGACAGCCACCAGTACAGTGATGACGGAGCTTTCTGAATGGCTGAGGGCTGGTTCGGTTCCGGTACTGTCTCTTCAAAACGGCGTAGATAACGAACCCCTCATTTCAGAAGTGGTCGGAGAGGGCCGTGTCTTGGGTGGCCTTGCGGTGCGTATTGGCGGCCATATTACCGAGCCGGGCAAAGTGTTCGCCGAAGGTGTTGCCCAGATAGTGGTGGGGGCCTGGCCGGAGCAACAGCCTGATGACCCACGGGTGGCTTTGCTGAAGAGGCTGGAGGCTGCCTTTAATGAGGCGGGTATTCCTGCCACCGTAACCGAAAACATCCGTTATGAGCTTTGGCGCAAACTGGTGATTAATAACGGTGTTAATCCGCTGTCTGCGCTCACTCTTATGGACACCCGAAGCCTGACCCATCATCCGGAATTCGGCAAGATGGTCTACGGGATGATGGCTGAGACTGTAGAGGCCTCCAGAGCCGATGGTGTGAACCTGACGCAGCGGGATCTCGATGACATGTTTGAGCTGATCAGCAGCTTTAACGCCATCAAAACCTCCATGCTGGTGGATCAGGAGAAAGGCCGGCCGCTGGAGCTGGATAGCATTGCCGGGGCGGTATTGCGGCGATGTGAGAAACTAGGCGTGGAAGCACCTTACACTTTCACCGTGAATGCAGTTTTGAAACACCAGAACTAGTCCTGGTGGTGCATATAGTGCACACCCAATCAATTTCCCGGACACCGGCCCGCTGCTGGCAGGCGCTGCGTGGCGGGGAGTCTGCTGAGCAGTGTCGGGAATTTTGTCCGAATGCAGATACCTTTGATCGGCTTTAAAGCATAGCCCGGTACTTGTTTGACCAACAAAAAGGCCTGAGAAACCTCAGGCCTTTTTGCTATCTCAGAAGAGTAATTCCGGCAACCAGGTTGCGATCTCCGGGAAGATCATGATCAGGATGATCCCAACGATTTCTACCAGTACAAACGGAATGATCGACTTGTAGATATCGTTCATTGTGACCGACGGAGGCACTACACCTTTCAGGTAGAACAGGTTGAAACCAAAGGGTGGTGTCTTGTAACCGATCTCCATGTTGATCACGAACAGAATGCCGAACCAGATTGGGTCAAACCCTAATGCCGTGATAATCGGAATAAATACCGGCAGAGTGATCATCATAATGCCGACAGGGTCCAGAACCATCCCCAGGAAGAAGATGATGACCATCATCGCAATAATGGTGCCCCAGGCTCCACCCGGGATCATGGCCATAATGCTTTCAATCAGGGCCTGGGCTCCCATGCTTTGATAGGCAGAGCTGAATGCGTGGGCCGAAAACAGGATCCACATGGTCAAGCCAGTCAGCTTGAGGGTGCGGATCGCGGCTTCATTCAGTACTGACCATTTGAACTCGCCGTAGACCGCTGCTGAAATCAGCGCACCGAGGACACCCATGGCTGCGGCTTCTGTGGGTGTAGTGAGTCCGCCCATGATGGAGCCCAGTACCATTCCCACCACACTGATCGGCAGGAGAACAGAGCGTAGGGCGCGGAACTTTTCAGGCCAGGATGCCCGGTCTTCTTTAGGAAGCGCTGGTGCCAGGTCTGGCTGCAGGGCGCAGCGGACAACAATATAGAGGGTGGTGAGTACCATCAGCATAATGCCGGGCATAACACCTGCAGCAAACATCTTGCCTACGGATACACCCGTAATCAGGGCATACAGAATCATCAGGATACTTGGCGGAATCAGAACGCCCCAGCCGCCACCGGTATTGATAACCCCGAGTGCCATCTGCTTGTCGTAACCCCGGGAGAGCATGGAGGGGAGTGCGATCGCACCCATAGCGACCACTGCCGCACCGCTGATGCCCACCATGGCTGCAAATACCGCACAAATACCCAGAGTACCGATGGCCAGGCCGCCCCGGAGGCCGCCGAACCAGAGATACATCATGCGGTACAAGTCTCGCGCAACACCTGTGCGTTCGAGAATCATCGCCATGAATACAAACAGTGGTATGGCCACCAATGTAAAGCTTTCCATGGTGCCCCAGATCTGGGAAACCACCATGTAGAAGGAGTCAAAGCCCCAGGTGAAATAAAGAAAAACAACAGACACACCACCCAGCACGAATGCCAGTGGCAGGCCAAGTAACAGGAAAAACAGCAGCGAACCAAAGAAAAGAAGCGTCATGACTTCAATGCTCATTATGCTTCTCCTTCTTCAGAATGGCTTTTCCGCTCGGCGGGGTCGTAATAGCTCAGGTTAAATGCGATGGCGATATCCTCCAGCAACCTCACAATGCCTTGCAGCAGCATCAAAACAGAGGCAACAAAGATGGCTCCCTTGGCTGGCCAGATAGGCGGGTTCCAGGCAGAAAAGGAGGTTTCCCGGCTTTCGAATGACTCAGATGCCATGTCAAAGCTGAACCAGACCAGCGCCAGCATGAAAATGAAAAACAGAATGGAGGTGAAAATGTCGACAAAGCCCTGGGCTCTCAGCTTCAGCGTCGAGTGCAGCAGATCGACATTCACGTGCCCGCGGTGGGCCATGATGTATCCGCCAGACATTACTGCGTATACACCGAACAGCAGCTGTGTCAGTTCATTTGTCCACACCGAAGGTGAATTGAAAAAATAGCGCAGAGCTACTTCAATTATCAGAAAGACAAACATGGGAAAGACGATCAGGGCTATACATCGGCCAACGTACTCGTTGAGCCTGGTGACGCCTTTCATGAATGCGCTGACTACGCTCATGGCACTCTCCGGGGGACTTGGGTGTGAACTGAGAAAACAGGCCCCGGGGGTTAATCGGGGCCTGTGGTGTTGCGTTTAAGATCAGAGGTAGCCAAGTTCGCCAAGGAACTGCTTGAGCAGGCTCAGAGCCTTCTTGGCCTCATCGCTGCGCTTGGCTTCTTCATCCCACATGCCTTGGGCGGTCTGGGCAAGCTTCTGCTGAACATCTTCAGGCATCACGTTTACTTCAACACCTTGATCAGCAACGGCTTTGGCCAGGGCGATACGCTCTTTGTACAGATACTGGTTGGTGCGGATCCAGAATTGCTCATCCAGGGCCTGTTTCACCACCTGCTGCAGGTCTTCCGGAAGTTTGTCCAAGGCCTTCTGGCTGACGATGATGACATCAGTGCCGGCGATGTTCAGCGCAGGCTGAACGTGGTATTTGGCAACATCATACAGGCCCATGCTCGCAGCACCCTGGGCAGCACCCCAGTGGGCGCCGTCTACAATGCCGGAATCCAGTGCGGTGTACAGTTCACTGCCCGGGATATAGGAAGCGGAAGCACCGGCTTCGGTCAGGAACTTCTGAAGCGCACCGGAGGAACGGATTTTCAGCCCCGTGAAGTCTTCCCAGCTGTTGATGGGTTTGCTGGTAACCATTTCGGTCGGGTAAACCTTGTCGGTTGCCCAGTAAACGCCAGACTTGGCGGCTTCATCCCGCAGCATTTGTTCGAAGCCCATGTTCTGGTGGAAGTAGGCGGCTTCCCAAACGTTTCGGAATGCGAAGGGCAGGCCAGAAGCAATGCCGGCCAGAGTCATCTTGTCCTGGGCATAACCGGGAGAAATCGTACCCATTTCCAGAATGCCACGACTCACGGCATTGAAGGTTTCTGTGGCCTTGAACATAGCGCCTGCTTCAAACAGCTGGAGCTTGATGCGGCCTTCAGAGCGTTCTTCGATCACATCCTTCAGTCGACCAAGGCTGTCCTGGTAGGAGCTGCTGGAGCCTGGCCAGTGGGACTGAACCTTCCAGGTGTAGGTTTTTTCAGCGTATACAGGTGCGCTGGCGATAACAGCGGATACACCCAGTGTTAACGCGGATGCATAGGTAGTAAGGTTTTTTCTGAATGTGGCAAGGAAGCTCATAGGTTTGCTCCAGTACTTGTTATAGTTGCATTGCTCTTGTTTCGCAGTGCAGAATATAAGACTGCACCGTGAACTGTTGTTGTTCGACTTTATCACAAGATTTGCCATTTGCAATAGGACGTTTTTCTCCTGTTTCAGAGGGGGAGGGCGACTCCCAGGAGATGTACATGATCAAGAAATATAGCCAAGAAAAAACGATCCATCTTGTCATAGATCGTCCGAATAAAAAGAACGCCCTGAACCGAAGCATGTATGAGCAGCTGGCAGGTTATGTGCGGGAGGCAAGTTCTGACCAGAACGTGCATGCCGTCGTCATCTCGGGTGCTGAAGGTGTGTTTACCGCCGGTAACGATCTTGATGATTTTCGGGCGCGGGCTACGGACGAAAACCCGAAACCCTCTGCCGGCCTTGCTTTCATTGAAGAATTGATGGCTTGTGATACTCCGGTGATAGCGGCGGTGGAAGGGTTGGCGATTGGTATTGGCACCACTATGTTGCTCCATTGCGACAGCGTATTTGCGGGGCGCTCGGCCAGGTTCAAAACTGCCTTTGTCGATTTGGGATTGGTGCCGGAGGCTGCTTCAACTGTGACCATGCCATTGCACCTTGGCTCTCGTATGGCTGCTGAATTGCTGTTGCTTGGTGAAACCCTGGATGGCACCCAGGCCGGTGAGTGTGGCCTGGTAAGCCGGGTGGTAGATGATGGGCAGGCTGTGGATTCGGCCCTGGCCCTGGCGGGCAGGCTGGGAGAAAAGCCCCGAGAGGCATTGCGGGCCAGCAAGCGTTTAATGAAGGCTCCATGGCGCGACCAGGTGCAGCAGGCATTGGAGCGGGAGCGCGGTGTGTTCAGTGAGCGCTTGCGTTCCGATGACTGCCGTGATGCCCTGAATCGTATGCAGCGCCGTTAACCGGCGCTGTTTTCCCAGTAAGGCGTTCTTAGCTCCCGCTTCAAGACCTTGCCAATGGTAGAGCGAGGCAGTTCCTGTCGGAACTCTACGGCACTCAGGCGCTGGGTCTTGCCCAGATGCTGGTTGGCCCAGTCCCGGATTTCCTCTTCTGTTTCCTGGCATCCGGATTTCTTTACCACCAGAGCGAGGGGAGTTTCGCCCCATTGGCTGCTGGGTATGCCGATAACCGCAGCATCGGTTACCGCAGGATGGCTGAGGACGACTTTTTCCAGGTCTACAGCGTAGATGTTGAAACCGCCGGAAATAATCATGTCTTTCCTGCGGTCGAGGATATGGACAAAGCCGTCTTCGTCAATGCGGCCCATATCGCCGCTGCGATAAAAGGCAAGTCCGTCGGGGCTTTGCCACAGCATCTCCCTGGTCTGCTCCGGGCGGTTTACGTAACCTCGCATCATGGAAATCGCGCGCCCGACAATCTCGCCGATCTCACCCTGGGGCAGCTCCTTTCCATCCTCGCTGATCACCCTTACTTCAGCCCCTTCGGTGGGCAATCCGACGGTATCCCATTTGTCCGGGTAGGCAGCGCAGTCGAGGCTGGTGGAAATCCCGCCTTCTGTGAGGCCATAAACCTCCCGGATATTGCCTGGCCAGCGTTTCATGGTTTCGGCGATCACATGGGCCCGTAGCGGTGCACTGGTACAGAGCTTGAGCTTGAAGCTTGAAAGGTCAAACTGGTCGAAGTCCGGATCCGCCAATATGCGCTCAAACTGCACGGGCACCAGCATGGCGTGGGTGACTTTGTGCTGTTCTGCCAGTTCAAGGAAGCGACGGCCATCAAACTTGGCCATCAGCACGAGGGTGCCGCCATAGAAAATGGTCGGTAGCACCGATACCAGGGTGGTGTTGGAGTACATTGGTGTCGATACAAGGTTAATGGCTTCACCGTTGAGCCCGAACCGGCTCATCCTGACCATTTGTCGCTGGCGGAAGCGGTAGTCGTGGAGTATGCCCTTGGGAGTTCCGGTCGTGCCTGAACTGTAAATGATGTTGAACGGATCGTTCAGCGTTACCGGCGCCGGGTCTGGCTCGGCGGGAATCGAGCCCAGCCAGTCCTTTAAATGCTGTCCGGCATCATCGTTGTCCAGCCCGATCACCTCATCGTCATTCAGGCCGGCCCGGGGGCTGGCTTCGGCCCAGATATCGAGGTTTTTACGGGAAACGAACAGGAACCTGGAGCCGCAGTCACGAATCATCAGAGCCAGGGATTCGCCGCTGGCCATACCGGAAAGCGGTACCATGCAACCACCCGCCACCAGGGTTCCCAGATATAGGGCCACCATTTCCCTGCTGTTTTCCGACAAGGCCGCAACGCAGTCGCCTTTTTTAAGGCCGGCCTGTCGCAGCCTGTTGGCAATGCGGTTGACCTCATGCAGCAGGCCGGCCCAGCTGAGTGCTCCCTTTTCGTCGATGATTGCGGTCTTGTCGCCTTGTCCGCTGGCAAAGGCCTGAATACGAAAACCGATGGCCTCCATGGCTTCGCCGGAGTCAGTAGGAGCGTATACGGGCATTTCGTCAAATCGCGTTTTCATTTTGTCATCCTTTGATGTTGTAGTTTTGCTAGATGAAATTAACTTCCAATTATATTGACTCATAACCGTTGCGCGTGACAAATTATCTGGAAAGCAAAATAGAACACACAAAAATAAATCATGTTAGCGGGGAGAATTTCATGGGGCGATTTGATCAGCGAGTGGTAATCGTCACCGGGGCCGGAAGTGGTATCGGGCGGGCAACCGCACTCAGGCTGGGTCGCGAAGGGGCATCCGTTGTGCTTGTTGATGTCGCCGAGGGCGGCTTGCTCGAAACCGAGAATCAGATGGCTGATGGTGTATCTGTGCTGCGTCGGGTGGCAGATGTTGCTGATGAGGCTGCGGTAACTGCCCTGGTAGCCGAAACCATGAAGACCTTTGGCCAGATTGATGTGCTGTGCAATATCGCCGGTATCGCCAGTATTTCCGGAGCCCATCCGCCGGTCACCGAGAACAGTCGTGACGAGTGGGAGAAAGTGCTCGCTGTAAACCTGCTGGGAACCATGCTGACGATAAAGCACGTTGCACCTCACATGCAGGCCCGCAAGAAGGGCAGCATTGTCAATACTGCATCGGTTGCCGGTATTCGTTCGGGGGCTGGAGGCAATGCCTACAGCGCATCAAAGGCCGGCGTGATCAACCTGACCATGACCGCAGCCTGTGACCTGGGGATGGACAACGTGCGGGTAAACGCAGTTTGTCCCGGGCTGGTTGAAACCGGTATGACCCAGAAAGTCTTTGACTATGCCCGGGCACACGAAAAAGCCCACAAACTTGGCTCCCGTTGTGAACTCCGCCGTTATGGCGACCCTGCAGAAATTGCTGCCGCCATCCTTTTTCTCGCCAGTGACGACGCAAGTTACATTACCGGCCAGGCCCTGGCCGTTGATGGCGGCAACACCGCGTCCCTCAACCTGCCTGGAATGAAAGTCTGATGAGCAACAGTAGTCTGCACATTACCGGAGGCAAAGACTTGCCGGGTTTTCACAACATGCTGGGCTACCGGCAGGTGTCGTGGGAAGAGGACGAGGCCGTGATCGAGCTGGAAATCCAGGCGGATCACCTGAATCTGGGTGGTGTTATCCATGGTGGAGTACTGACCTCCCTGCTGGATATTGTCATGGCCGAAGCCGGCACCTACTGCCCCTACCCCGGGCGCATGCGCAAAGCCATTACGCTTTCGCTGACCACCACGTTTACCGGGCAGTGCACCGGGGGCGTAATCCGGGTGACCGGTCGTAAGCGCGCGGGTGGAAGCAGGATTTTTAACAGTACCGGTGAAGTTCACGACGAGCAGGGCAATCTGCTTGCAATCGGTGAGGGCACTTTCCGGATACGTTCTGGTAGTGAGAAACCTGAAGGCGTTCCCGTCTGAATGCCTGCTAACGCGATTGCCGGCGTTAGTAGCAGTCGCAAATAACTGAACAGAGAGGAAGCGGATATGTTCGAGCTGTCTGACAAGGCCAAGAAACTGCAGGCCGAATTAACCGAGTTCATGAATGCCTATATCTACCCGAATGAAGAAAAGCATCACCATCAGGTGGCAACCGCGGAGAACCGTTGGGCACCGGTTCCGATCATTGAAGAGCTGAAAGAAAAAGCGAAGGCTGCCGGGCTGTGGAACCTGTTCCTGCCAGAAAGTGACCTGGGGGCCGGCCTGACAAACTTCGAGTACGCACATTTGTGCGAGATTATGGGCCGTTCCGAGATGGCTCCCGAGGTATTCAACTGCTCCGCGCCGGACACAGGCAACATGGAAACCATTGCCCGTTACGGTAACGAGGAGCAGCAGGAGCAGTGGCTGAAGCCACTTCTGGATGGAAAAATCCGATCCTGCTTTTCCATGACCGAGCCGGACGTCGCTTCCTCTGACGCAACCAACATTGCTTGCGAGATCCGTCGGGACGGTGACGAGTACGTTATCAACGGTCGTAAGTGGTGGTCTTCAGGTGCCATGACCACCACCAGCAAGATTGCCATCGTTATGGGCAAAACCGATCCCACCGCTCCCAAGCACCAGCAGCAGTCGATGATTCTGGTGCCACTGGATGCACCCGGGGTGAAAATGATTCGCCCGCTGACGGTATTCGGTTATGACCATGCGCCGCACGGCCACGCCGAGATTCACTACGACAACGTGCGTGTACCGGTCAGTAATATCCTGCTGGGTGAAGGTCGCGGCTTTGAAATCGCCCAAGGGCGCCTCGGGCCGGGCCGTATCCACCATTGCATGCGCACCATCGGTGTCGCCGAGCGTGCGCTGGAGCTGATGTGCAAGCGCGCGAATGCCCGTGAGGCCTTTGGCCGCCCGCTGTCCGAATTTGATTCTATCCGGAAAGACATTGCCCGTAGTCGCATCGACATCGAGCAAGCTCGCCTGATGACCCTTAAGGCTGCCCATATGATGGATACCGTAGGCAACAAAGTGGCCCGTCAGGAAATTGCCATGATCAAGGTGATTGCCCCGAGCATGGCCCTGAAGGTCATCGACCGCGCAATACAGGTGCACGGTGGTGCTGGCGTGAGCCAGGACACCTTCCTGGCGTCGGCCTGGGCGAAAGTCCGTACCCTGCGCCTGGCAGACGGCCCGGATGAGGTTCACCTGGATTCCGTCGCCAAACTTGAATTGCGTCAGTACCGCTGAAACAGCTGTTACCCAGAGTAATAAGGATTCGGAAATGACTAATCCATTATTTGATATGACCGGGAAAGTGGCTGTTATCACAGGCTCCACCAAGGGCATTGGCCGGGCCATTGCCGAAGAAATGGCCCGCTGTGGCGCCCGGGTTGTGATCTCCAGCCGTAAGGCTGAAGCTTGTGAGCAGGTTGCCAGTGAAATGCGGGCCCAGGGCTTTGATGCCATGGCCATCGCTTGCCACGTCGGCAAGAAGGAAGACCTGCAAAACCTGGTCGACAAAACCAACGAAGCCTGGGGCACCATCGACGTTCTGGTTTGCAACGCCGCGACCAACCCGGTGTATGGTCCGACCGCGGAAATGACCGACGATGCCTGGGACAAGATCATGGACACCAACGTCAAGGGAACCTTCTGGCTCACCAATATGGTGCTGCCACAGATGGCCGAAAAAGGCTCAGGTTCTGTGGTGCTGCTGTCCAGTATTGCCGGTATTCGCGGCAACACCACTATCGGCACTTACGGTGTGTCCAAGGCGGCAGAAGCTGCCCTGGCACGCAACCTGGCCGTTGAGTGGGGGCCGAAGGGTATCCGTGTGAACAGCATTGCGCCGGGCCTGATCAAGACCGATTTTGCCAAGGCGCTTTGGGAAGACCCGGTTCGCGTAAAGCGGGCAGAAGACAAAACCCCGCTTCGGCGCATCGGTGATCCGATCGATATTGCCGGCCTGGCCGTTTTCCTGGCGACCCCGGCCAGTGCCTACATTACCGGGCAGGTGATTGTTGCCGACGGTGGTGAAACCATCTGCTGATACCGGGAAGCCGGAACACCCCTGCCGCCGGGCACCTGTCTGGCGCCAGGGGTAGTCAGAACATAACGACAAGAGATAATCATGAGCATGACTCCAGAGCTGGTAGCGGTTCTGCCAGCCCACAAATTCGATGAAGCCCGCCTGCTCAACTGGCTTCAGCAGGCATTGCCGGAATTCGGTAACCAGATGGACGTGAAGCAGTTTCAGGGCGGGCAATCCAATCCCACCTTTCTGCTGGATACCGGCAACAGGCGTTATGTACTGCGGAAGAAGCCCCCGGGAAAGACGCTGCCTTCGGCTCACATGGTGGAGCGGGAATACCTCGTTATGCGCGCGCTCGCTGAACACACGTCCGTTCCGGTACCCAATGCTCGCGTACTGTGTGAAGACAGTGAGGTCATTGGCACTCCCTTCTACGTGATGGATTTTCTGGAAGGCAGGATTCACTCCCATTCAGCACTCAAAGAGCTGGAGCGTGAAGAGCGAATGAGGGCTCATCACTCAGCCATCGACACGCTGGCAGCTTTGCACTCTGTGGATGTCAACGCTATTGGCCTGGCAGATTACGGCCGCCCGGAGGGTTATGTGTCCCGTCAGGTGGCTCGCTGGAGCAAGCAATATCTCGCATCCCGGACGGATGACCTGCCGGCCATGGACAAACTGATGTCCTGGTTGCCGGAGAACCTCCCGGCCAGGGACGAGACTTCGATTGCCCACGGTGACTACCGGTTTGGCAACCTGATGCTGGCACCGGATCGCCCGGAAGTAATCGCGATCCTGGATTGGGAACTGTCGACTCTCGGGCATCCGCTGGCAGACCTTGCCTATTACTGCCTGCCATACCACCTGCCTGCTGATATGCCCGGTATGCGTGGCCTGAATGGCGAAGATCTGCAGGAGCTTGGTATACCAAGCGAGCAGGAAACCGTTGCCCGGTACTGCGCGCAAACCGGCAGAGACGGCATTGATGACTGGCACGTATTCCTGTCGTTTTCGTTATTCCGGCTGGCAGCCATTCTTCAGGGTGTGTACAAGCGGGCCCTGGATGGCAATGCTGCCAACGCCAATGCGCTGGAAGTTGGCAAGCGTGCCAGCCTGCTGGCGGATATTGGCTGGCAAATCGCTTGTGAAGGCCGGAAGCCATGAGCGGAGAAGTGATTATGCAGGGCAAGATTGCCAATCGAATTCTGATTACCAACGATGACGGCATCAATGCGCCGGGTATCGCGATCCTTGAAACCATTGCCCGGCGGTTGGCCGATGAGGTTTGGGTTGTGGCTCCGGAACATGATCGCAGCGGAGCTGGCCAGAGCATATCCATTCACAGTCCGTTACGGGTTTATCAGGTTGGGGCTAATCGTTATTCGGTGTCTGGCACACCGGCCGATTGCGTGTTGTATTCCCTGGCCGAGTGGTTCGGGGAAACACCGCCAGATCTGGTGCTTTCCGGCGTAAACTGCGGTGCGAACATCAGTGATTCGGTCCAGTACTCCGGTACCGTTGGCGCGGTACTGAGTGCACACCACATGAACATTCCGGCCATTGCGCTGAGCCAGGCTTACCTTAACCGGGACGACGTCCGCTGGTCGCCGGTGGAAACCTTTGCTGAAGCTGTCATTCGCAGACTTTACCGCCCCGGCCAGGTTCTGGCGTGGAATGTGAACTTTCCAGCCTGTGAAGCGGCCGATATTACCGCAGCCCGATGGTGTCGGCAGTCCAACGGCTCTATCCAGAAGCCAACACTGGTCGCTGGTCGTGATGCGCGCAGCCTGCCTTACTGGTGGCTTGGTTTTGACCGGAGCTCACGCCACATTGTGGCGCCGGATGCGGATGTGACCGTACTTCGTGAAAAAGCCGTTGCCATTTCACCGTTACGCCATGACGAGCCCTTGCCCGGGGCTGTTGATTATTTTGATTTGTCCGCTCAAGCGGTTGACTGAATTAACCCAGGGGGAGAACAAGAATATGTTTACACGCCACTACAAGGTTTGGCCAAAAGATCTGCCCAAAACCATGACCCTGCCGAAAACCAGTCTGTACACTAACCTGGAAGTCTCGGCACTGCGCTACCCGGACCACAATGCCATCGTTTTCTACGATGCGCCCATGACCTATGCCCGGCTTAAGCAAGAAGTCGATACTATGGCGGGTTACCTGCAGGCCCAGGGGGTCAAGAAGGGTGATCGGGTTCTGCTTTATATGCAGAACTCCCCGCAGTATGTGATCTCCTACTATGCCATCCTGCGGGCCGACGCCGTGGTTATTCCTGTGAATCCCATGAACCGCGCGGCGGAGCTTGAGCACTATATTTCGGATACTGGCTCCACGGTGTGCATGGCGGGCCAGGAACTGGCGGGCTTCATCGCGCCGTTGATTGGTGAGACCAACCTGGAACAAGTGATTGTTGCGTCTTACAACACCTACATTAACCCGGAAACCGACCTGACGTTGCCGGCTGAAGTTGCTGCGCCCGCGTGGTCCAGAGATATACCGGGAGTGGTTACCTGGGAGGCGGCCCTGGAAGCCGGACACAAGCCCGGTGAACATACTGCCGGCCCGGATGACCTTGCCGTTATTCCGTACAGCTCCGGTACCACCGGGGCACCCAAGGGCTGCATGCACACTCACCGGTCGGTGATGGCGACAGCCGTGCACCGGGTATTCTGGAATCTGTCCACTCCGGATAGTGTTCAGCTATCCACGCTGCCGTTCTTCCACGTAACCGGCATGACTGGCTCCATGAACGGTCCCATATTCTGCGGTGCCACTTCTGTCATCATGACCCGTTGGGACAGAACCACAGCGGCACGTTTGATTGAGCGTTACAAGGTTACCGGCTGGACCAACATCGTCACCATGGCGGTGGACTTCCTGTCGAATCCGGATCTGGGCAAGTACGACATCAGCAGCCTGAACATGATTGGTGGTGGTGGTGCCGCCATGCCGGTTGCGGTCGCCGAGAAGCTCAAAAAGCTGACGGGCCTTGATTACATCGAAGGCTACGGTCTGTCTGAAACCATGGCAGCGACCCATATCAATCCAACCAAAAGCCCCAAGCCCCAGTGTCTGGGGATCCCGGTGTTTGATGTCGACAGCCGGATTATCGACGTGGATACGCTTGAAGAGAAAGCTGTCGGAGAAACCGGAGAGATCGTGTCCTGCGGGCCTCAGGTCACGCTGGGCTACTGGAATCGCCCGGTGGATACCGAGGCTTCATTCGTCGAAATCGATGGCAAGCGTTTCTTCCGTACCGGCGACCTGGGTTACTACGACGAAGACGGCTATTTCTTCATGGTGGATCGGGTCAAGCGCATGATCAACGCCTCTGGCTTCAAGGTCTGGCCATCGGAAGTGGAAGGGTTGATGTACCGTCACCCATCCATCCACGAAGTCTGCATTATTTCTGCCCCGGACCCCAAGCGTGGTGAAACGGTCAAGGCTTGTATTGTACTAACGCCTGAGGCTGAAAACACAACAACCAAGGATGACATCATCAGTTGGTGTAAGGAGCAAATGGCGGCCTACAAGGTACCAACCATCATTGAATTTGTTGATGAGTTACCAAAATCACCGACCGGAAAGCTGATGTGGCGGGCACTCCAGGAACAGGAGTGGCAGAAGTAGCCTGCACAACACTGGAAGTTAGGAAGGCGGCTCCCCCCCCACTCTCAGGGCTTGCCGCCTTTTTGCACTGACCGGAAGGCTCAGACCACGTACATGGCCAGATTTTCCAGTACGCAGGCTGGCTTGTCTTCGTTCCTTATTTCCACCACGGTCTGGTAGGTGGCCAGCAGGCGGTGATCATCCACCTGCTTCAGGGATGCCAGCTCAACCCGGGACCGGATATCCGAGCCAGCCTTCACCGCCGCCGGAAAACGCAGCTTGTTCAGGCCATAGTTGATGGTGGCTGAAGTACCGGTCACCTTGATGACCTCGCTGTTGAGCTTGGGGATCAGTGATGCCGTCAGGTAGCCATGGGCTACCGGGCTCTTCCAGGGTGACTCCCGGCTGGCCCGGTCGACATCCACATGGATCCACTGATGGTCGCCGGTGGTTTCGGCAAAGGCGTTTATCATGGCCTGGCTCACGGTTACCCAGGGGCTGTGGCCAATCAGCATGCCCTGATAGGCTGCCAGTTCATTAATATCAACAGTAATCATAGGACCTTCCTGATAGTGGATTGATGAAGGGCTCAAACGTTGTAGCCAGGAGACCTGGCATCAAGCAGTCTCAGAAGGGCGGGCCAGGTAAGCTTTGCTGCCTTGCCGAGTGAGCCTGATTGATCCGCCGTGGTGTCAATAGCCTGTTGGGTGGGCATATATACCGGGCCACAGCTCTGCGCTTTTACCTGTATCTCGCAGGCCTTCATCAGGAAGTAGAGGTAAGTGAAGGTTTCCGGCACATCGCGGCCCACGGTCAGAATGCCGTGGTTGCGCAAGATCATCATGGATTTGTTACCCAGATCCCGGATCAGGCGCTCCCTCTCATCAAGGTTGAGCGCTACGCCTTCATATTCGTGGTAACTCAGGTGCCCAAGGCACAGCATGGCGGTCTGGCTCAGGGGCTGGAGGCCATCACGGTGGGCTGATACCGCAACACCATCTGCTGCATGCAGGTGCATGACGGCTCCGGCATCTTCGCGCCCCATATGTACGGCGCTGTGGATGGTAAACCCCGCCGGGTTAACCCTGCGCAGCCCGCCGGCTTCCACGACTTCGCCATCCTGGTCGACTTTCACCAGGGATGAGGCGGTCATTTCATGGAACAGCAATCCATAGGGATTGATCAGAAAGTGGTGCTCCGGGCCGGGCACCCGGGCCGACAGGTGGGTAAACACCAGGTCGTCCCAGCCAAAAAGGGCCACCAGCCGATAGGCGGCAGCCAGTTCGGTCCTTACTTTCCACTCGGCCTTTCGAAGATCAGCCTGCATTTCGTCCGGATGGTTTTTTATCATGATTGTTCCTCCGCAGAGAATGGTTGCTCAGGGTTATTCGGGGCATAAAAAAAGGGTGGCATAGGCCACCCCGAAAGAGGGTCCTGACTGATGTGGAGACAGACCCAAGGTTCACTGATTTGGTATCAGTTGGCTTCCAGCAGAGCGGCATAGCGCTCAAGATGGAAGTCATCATCGCCCAGCTGGTGGTTGATCATCACCAGGCGCTTGGCGTAGTGGGCAAAGTTGTATTCCCAGGTCATGCCGATACCGCCGTGTGACTGAACGCCCTTTTCGGAAATAAACTGGGCGCTGCGACTAATTACGTTTTTAGCGGCCGCAATTACCCGACGGCGCTCGTCGCTCTGAGGCTCATCAGCCACACTGGCGGCAAGGATGGCCATTGAACGAGCCTGCTCCAGTTCGGACATCATGTCAGCCATCCGGTGCTGAAGTACCTGGAACTTACCGATGGGCACGCCAAACTGCTTGCGCTGCTTGAGGTAGTCCAGGGTCAGGTCACAGGCGACTTCCATAACGCCGACCGCCTCACCACACAGAGCGGAAATGGCACGGCCAACCTGGTATTCAATAGCATCGGCCGCTTCGCCTTCGCTTCCCAGCAGAGCGTCTGCGCCGACTTTGACGTTGTTCAGGAATAGATCGCAGCCCTTCGCGCCGTCGATGGTCGGGTAGCTGCGACGCTCCAGGCCTTCAGCATTGGCGTCGATAACGAACAGGCTGATGCCAGCGGCATCACGGCTGTTGCCGGCTGTGCGGGCAGAAACCACCAGCAGGTCGGCACTATGGCCACCGATTACGACCGCTTTGCGACCGTTAAGAACATAGTCGCTGCCGGCTTTCTCGGCGGTGGTTTCTACGTCATTTGTGTTGTAGAAGCTCTGGGGCTCCTGCAGGCCAACGGCTACCTGGGCTTCGCCTGTTGCAATGCCGGCCAGCCACTGTTCTTTCTGCTGTTCATTGCCGGCCTGGCTAATTAGCCCGCCACCAAGAACCACAGATTGAAGGTACGGCTCGATGCACAGGCCGCGGCCCAGCTCGGTCATCACGCTTTGAACTTCAACACCGGTGCCGCCAAAGCCGCCAAGTTCCTCGGGGAATGGCACAGCCATCAGGCCCAGTTCGCCCAGTTGCTTCCAGAAACTTTCACTGAAGCCAAGTTCGGTTTCGCTGTATTCCAGCCGCTTTTCAAAGCTGTATTCACCGCGAACCAGACGAGCCACGGTGTCCTGCAGCATTTGCTGCTCTTCGTTGAGTCGGAAATCCATGGTCGCCTCCTTAAAGTCCCAGAATCATTTTCGAAACGATGTTCTTCTGGATCTCGTTTGATCCACCGAAAATAGACAGCTTGCGGTTGTTGAAGTAATGGGCAGCCAGAGGAGCAGCATCCGGGTCAGACAGGAATTCGCCGTCATAGGCCTGGTCCATCTCTTCTTCAACAAACGGAATGGCGTAAGGCCCGATCGCCCGGCGAGCCAGGTCGTTGATGGCCTGGCGAATCTCGGTGCCGCGCACTTTCAGCATGGAACTTTCCGCTCCCGGAACGCCGCCGCCCTCTACCGAGGCAACAATTCTCAGGTTGCTGATCGCTGCTGCCATCAGGTCGATTTCGACCTGCGCGATACGTTGGCTGAAGGTCGGATCCTGAATCAGGGGTTTGCCGTTCTTCACCCGACGGCTGGCCAGCTGCTTGAGGTGTGTCAGCGCTGCCTTGGACAGGCCGATGCCGGCCAGGCCGGTGCGCTCGTAGGTGAGCAGGTACTTGGCATAGGTCCAGCCTTTATTTTCTTCACCTACCAGGTTTTCGGCCGGAACCTTCACGTCTTCAAAGAAGACTTCATTAACTTCGTGCTCGCCGTCCAGAGTGATGATCGGACGAACGGTGATGCCCGGGGTATTCATGTCGATCAACAGGAATGAGATGCCTTCCTGCGCCTTCACTTCTGTGTTGGTGCGAACCAGGCAGAAGATCATGTTGGCGTGCTGGCCCAGCGTGGTCCAGGTCTTCTGGCCACTAACGATGTAATGGTCGCCTTCGCGTACAGCCCGTGTTTTCAGGGAAGCCAGGTCAGAACCCGCGCCTGGCTCGGAATAACCCTGACACCACCAGTCTTCGCCGCTCAGAATCCGGGGGAGGTATTGCTGCTTCTGTTCTTCGGAGCCGAACTTGATGATGACCGGAGCCACCATATTTACGCCGAAGGGAATGGAGCGGGGCACGCCGTAACGGCAGGACTCTTCATCCCAGATGTGCTTCTGGACCGGTGTCCAGCTGACACCCCCGTACTGTTCCGGCCAGTGCGTGGCGTACCAGCCTTGCTCGCTGAGAATTTTTTGCCACCGCTGGTGGTCTTCCTTGCTCAGCTTGCGAAAGCCTTTCACCTTAGCTGCGATGTCCGCAGGCAGCTTGGCATCCAGAAATGCGCGAACTTCGTCGCGGAAAGCCAATTCCTCGGCTGTGTAATTCATGTTCATAGGTAACCCTCACCGTGCTCTTAGCGAAAATGTATACCGCATAGCAGAATTGCTCCATGATCCATCAACCAAACGGTGGATGTCAATGCTAACGGAATCAACTGTCAAAAAAATGCGCCGTTGTAGACGTGCAAAAAGATAAATGGACTTGTTGATCTAAAATTCTTCATCTATATTCGGATGCGTGGAAGATGATGCTGCATAATGAAATGCAAATAACCAATAGTTCCGCTGTGCGGAATTATTGCGGGAAGGTATGTGCCAGTCCCGTAGATTTAACAATAAAGACGCTAACCAACTCCGATGCGAGGTTTTTCAAGATGACAACAACAACCCGTTTTGCCACCCATCCGCTGGTCCGTGCCGTAGCCCTGGCTGGTGCACCTCTGCTGATGCTTGGCTCGGTAACTGCCCAGGCGCAGAGCAACACAGAACTGGAAGAGCTGCGTGAGCGCATCCAGGTTCTGGAAGGAAAGCTGGAAGGTGCTGTGTCGACTGCCCCTGAAACGCGGGACGATAGCCGTTATCTGTTGCGTGATGGCAAAGGCATCAAGATTGGTGACACCACGATTTCATTTGGCGGGTTCATCAAGGCCGATGTGATTTTCGGATCCAACGGTAATGGAATCAGCAACGGTTACTCCATTGGTTTGCCCCGGACGCTTGCCAAGGCGGCCAATGAAGGTGAAAGCGACTGGAAAACAGGCTTCTCTGCTCGTGAATCTCGTATCAGCATTGGTACCAAGACCGAGGATGTTGCCGGCCATGATTTGACCACGTACATCGAAATGGATTTCAACACCGCGGCTGATGCTCCCGGCAATGAAGTTGTCTCAAACAGCTATAATCCGCGCATGCGGCAGGCGTATGGCTCCTGGAATGGTTGGGATTTTGGCCAGACCTTCACAACCTTTACCGATCTGGCTGCATTGCCAGAGATTCTGGACCAAGGTAAACAGGCTGCCTTTATCTATACCCGACAGCCGATGCTCCGCTATAACATGTCCGCTCCGGGTGGTAAGTTAATGGTGGCGCTGGAAAACCCGGAAGATGGTTTTGGCTCTGAATCCTATGGCGATCAGTCCTATCCGGATCTCGTAGCGCGCTATCAGACTCGCGGCAATTACGGTATCTACTCTGTTGCGGCCCTGTTGCGCCATCTGGAAGATGATGCTGCGGAGGACACCAAGGCAGCCGGTGCTGTATCTCTGAGTGCCCGTATTCCTACGTTTGGGCGTGATGACTTGCGTCTGCAATACAGCTATGGAGCGCTTGGCCGTTACATGGGGCTGTTCACCTACCCGGATGTGGATCGGGCTGAGCAGGCGGCCGGAAAGGTTGAGCCGCTGAATACCTACGGGGTCACTGCGGCTTACCGTCACTTCTGGAATTCAACCTGGAGAAGTAACCTGACGGTTTCCCATACCGAGATTGTGGACGATCTGGACTTCTCTCCTGCAGGGACTCTCAGCTATTTCGACTCCTCCACCTCAGTCCACGCTAACCTGCTGTGGTCCGCTCATAAGAACCTGACTCTGGGTCTTGAGTATGCCTACTGGGACTTTGGCGAGATCGCAGGCAGCGGCAGCCAGCAGTATGAGCAGGTAATGGCTTCCGCCAAGCTGTCATTCTGATCAGCGATTTCCGTTGAGTTAAAACGAATATCAGGTATTTCATCGCTTGCCCCGGGTGCGCTGCACACCGGGGCTTTTTTGGGCCTGCCTGAAACTCGTTGCCGGATGTCAGGCATTAAAAAACCCCTCCGCGGAGGGGTTCTTTGCTTACACTGTTCCTGAAAGGATCAGCTGAAGGCCTGGATGCCAGTCTGGCCACGGCCCAGAATCAGGGCGTGGACGTCGTGGGTGCCTTCGTAGGTGTTAACTGCTTCCAGGTTCATAACGTGGCGGATAACGTGGTATTCATCAGCGATACCATTGCCGCCGTGCATATCGCGGGCTACGCGGGCGATGTCCAGGGCCTTGCCACAGTTGTTACGCTTCAGAAGGGAAACGGAATCCGGGGTGGCAATGCCGGCATCCATCATGCGGCCCAGCTGCAGCACAGATTGCAGTCCAAGGGTGATTTCAGTCTGCATGTCTACCAGCTTCTTCTGGATCAGCTGGTTGGCGGCCAGGGGCTTGCCAAACTGCTTACGCTCCAGGGTGTAGTTGCGGGCTGCATGCCAGCAGAATTCCGCAGCACCCAGGGCGCCCCAGCTGATGCCGTAGCGAGCCTTGGTAAGGCAGCTCAGCGGACCTTTCAGGCCTGCAACTTCCAGGCGGTTTTCTTCAGGAACGAAGACTTCGTCCATAAAGATAGAGCCGGTGTCGGATGCGCGCAGAGAGAATTTGCCCTGAATTTTCGGAGTTTCCAGGCCCTTGGCGCCTTCGCGCTCGATCACAAAGCCGTTTACCACGCCGTCCAGCTTGGCCCAGACCACGCAAACGTCGGCAATCGGGGAGTTGGTGATCCAGGTCTTGGAGCCGCTCAGCAGGTAGCCGCCGTCAACTTTCTTGGCGCGGGTTTCCATGCCGCCGGGGTCAGACCCATGGTTGGGTTCGGTCAGGCCGAAACAGCCAACAAACTCGCCAGAGGCCAGTTTCGGCAGAATGCGCTTTTTCAGCTCTTCTTTGCCGTAAGAGAAGATCGGGTACATCACCAGTGAAGACTGTACGCTCAGCGCGGAGCGGTAGGCGGAGTCGACCCGCTCAACTTCCCGTGCGATCAGGCCGTAGCATACGTGGTTCAGGCCGGGACCGCCGTACTCTTCCGGCAGGGTGGCACCCAGCATGCCCAGTTCACCCATTTCGGTGAAGATGCTGCGGTCGAATTTTTCGTGGCGGTTTGCCTCGACGATGCCGGGCATCAGACGGTTATCGCAGAAGCTGCGAATGCTGTCGCGTACCTGACGCTCGGTTTCGTCCAGTTGTGATTCAAAGTTCAGCAGGTCGTCCCAAGGTGCGGAAGCCATTGTTGTTCTCCTGAAAAGTTAGTTGGAAACCCGTTCAATTACAGCAGCAATGCCCTGGCCTACACCAATGCACATGCTGATCAGAGCGTAACGGCCACCGGTACGTTCGAGTTGGCGTACCGCCGTCAGGGCAATCCGGGCGCCGGAAGCGCCAAGAGGGTGCCCCACGGCGATGGCACCGCCGTTCGGGTTGAGTCTGGAATCGGAAGGATCGATTCCCAGTTTGGTGGTGCAACCGAGAACCTGGGCGGCGAACGCCTCGTTGATCTCGATTACATCCATGTCTTTTAGTGTCAGGCCTGCCCGGGCCAGGGCTTTCTGGCTTGCCGGAACCGGGCCGTACCCCATTACATTGGGCGCAACGCCGGCGATGGCAGCCGATACGATACGTGCGCGGGGCTGGATGCCAGCCCGCTTGCCGGCTTCTTCCGAGCCAATGATGAGGGCAGCTGCGCCATCGTTCACGCCGGAGGCGTTGCCGGCAGTAACCACGCCATCTTCAGCCAGCGAGCGAAGATTGGAAAGCGCCTCGAGGTTGGATGTAGGCCTTGGGTGCTCGTCGTCCTGTACGGTCAGTGGCGGTTGTTTGCGGCCCTGAGGTACAGAAATGGGCAGGATCTCGTCTTTGAAAAAACCGTCCTGGCGGGCGGCTTCATAGCGGGCCTGGCTTTGTGCGGCAAAGCGATCCACTTCCAGTCGGCACAGATTCAGCTCGCGTGCGATGTTGTCTGCGGTTTCCGGCATGGTGTCCGAGCCGAACTGGCGTTCGATCAGCGGGTTCGGGAAGCGGGCGCCAATGGTGCTGTCAAAGGCCCGGAATTCACGACTGTAAGGTGATTCGGACTTGGCCAGCACAAACGGCGCGCGGCTCATGCTCTCGGCACCACCGGCTACAAACAGCTCACCTTCGCCACAACGGATAGCGCGGGCAGCATCGATGATGGCGGCAAGGCCTGAGCCGCACAGCCTGTTAACGGTCTGGCCACCGGTTTCAACCGGCAAGCCTGCCAGCAGTCCGGCGTGCCGCGCCAGGTTGCGGGCATCTTCACCGGCCTGGTTGGTGCAGCCGGCAATCACGTCTTCATAATTCTCCGGAGCAAAGGCGTTGCGCTCAATGAGTGCGCGAATGACCTCGGCCAGCAGGTCGTCGGGGCGAACCTTGGCCAGGGCGCCTGCATGCCGCCCAAATGGTGTTCTCAAGCCATCATAGATGTATGCGTTCATAAGAATTGCCGTATCGATTATGGTTAGGTAATTCCGAACTGCGGAATATAGTTTTGTAAATGATATTGGAAAAGACTAATCTGGGTCTATCTCAATTGCAAGAATTGTTCATCATTGGTGGCTGACTGGTTTATGAATGGAACTCTTCGCTGGCTGCTGGCTTGTGCCGTGGTCATGGAGCTTGTCGCGATTTGTCTGCAGAGCAAAGCCCTTAGCGCCTCTGCCGGGCTGGTATTCATCCTGGTGTTTGTTCTGGGCGCGATGCGCCTTCAGGTCTATGCAAGGACGTTGTTCCTGCTTTCCCTCACGTTTAGTGCTGGTTTGTTTGTGACCGGCCGTCTCGGAATGGATGGTGCCTTTGATGCGTTGTCGGATGCAGCGTTCTATTCGGCGTTTTTGGGCAGCCTGGGGATGATGCAGTGCCTGGTGCGCCGCTTTGAAGTCCTCAGGCGTATCCACGATGTGCTGCTCGGGGGCCGGGTATCCCTTTTATACCCAAAGTATGCGGCGGTGAGCTGCGGTATTGCCTCGGTACTCAGCTTCGGGATGATGAGCCTTTTATGCGGCACCCTGGCGGACAGTCTCAAAGAGCGGGGCATTGAGGGCGCGGCGCGGCTGCAGTGGCTCAGGAGTGTGCTGATCAGCGCCTTGCGGGGATTTGCGCTGGTGCCGTTGGTGGCGCCAACCAGTGTGGCGGTCGCCATTCTGACCCGGGAGCTGCCGCAGCTGAGCTGGTCTTCGCTTTTGCCTTTTGGTTTTGTCGCAGCGTTACTGATGATTGTGGTTGGCTGGGTGCTGGAAAGGCAGCGGTTCAGGGAAATCAGCAGTGAGCGGGTTGCCCTGGACGGCTGGCCCGCCGGAACCGGTAAGTTAGTCGTACTGGTCCTGGTGGTGTTTGCCTGTATGGGGTTGCTGGTGGCGCTGGCGGGAGTGAAAGTTTCGGTGGCGGCTATGCTGGCGGTTCCGGCGGTTACCCTGGCCTATATGTTGTGGCAGGAGCGCTCTCCGGGGGCCACGGTGGCAGAGGGGGTGGGCCAGTTGGCAGTAATGTCCAACGAGATGGCGATCTTTGCCGGGTCGGCCATGCTGGGGGTGTCGATTGCCACTGTGGTGCCTGCAGATCTGTTTGACGGGCTTGTGGTGAGCGGGTGGGGCAGTTACCTGATTGCAGCTGCTGGCTTGTTAATCATGCCATTGTTTTCCATGGCGGGCGTGATTCCGATTACCGTGCTCAGCGTTCAGTCCGGCATGCTTGCGCAACTGGTAGCTAGCGGCGCTGACCCGATGCTGGTGGCAATTGGCCTGGTTATTGGTTTCTCACTGGCAATGATGGTGTCGCCGTTCGGGCCGTCGGTGATGTTGCTGTCACGGTTTGGTCAGGTTTCCCGCAACGTAGTGGCCTTTCAGTGGAACGGTGTTTTTGTCTTGCTGGTGGTGCCGCTGTTGCTGTTATTGCTGGCGGTGTTTGCGGTGATTCTGCCGGCCCCGGGCTGACCGGCAGAATCGGCTTGCGGGTTAGTAGCCGCGGGTTATGTCGACTATTCCTGTGATGGCTCGCCCGCTGGCGTGGTCCCGGATTTTCCCGGTGATCTGCTCCAGGGTGGCATCCCGAAGAGTTCGCGCCGAAATGTGCGGCGTGATTGTGATGTCGGTTCGCTCCCAGAACGGGTGGCCAGCCGGCAAAGGTTCCTTGCGGAACACATCCAGGGAGGCCCGCTGCAGTTTCTCCTCATTCAGGGCTCTGAGCAGGTCTTCTTCCACGAGGTGCTCCCCCCGGCCGACGTTGATCAGCACCGCACCCGGCTGGAGCTGGCTGAACAGGTCGTAGTTGAGGATGTTTTCGGTTTCGCTGGTCAGTGGCAGGGTGTTAACCAACACTCGCGTTGCCCCCAGAAACTCTCTGAGTTGCCCGTTGCCTGCGAAGGTGCGCACGCCTTCTACCGTGTGCTCACTCCTGGCCCAGCCGTTTACCGTATAGTCCAGGCTTGCCAGTGTGCTGGCCACACGCTTGCCGATGTGCCCTAGCCCCATAATGCCGATGGGCCACTCTTTCCGGCTGATGGGGCGGTGTATCTTCCACAGGCGCTGGCGTTGCTGCTCCCGGTACAGCTCCATCTGCCGGCTGACTTCCAGTATCTGGTGCAGTACATGCTCGGCCATCTGTACTGACATGCCGGCATCTTCCAGTCTTACCACGGTAAGGTCTGCCGGCAGGTTGGGCACTTTCAGCAATCCGTCGATACCGGCGCCCAGGTTGAAAACGGCCTTCAGGTGGGTCTCACGCTCGAACAGTTGTGCCGGTGGCTGCCATACGATGGCGTAGTCTGCATTTATCGCCGGGCCGTCCGGATCCCAGACATAAATGTCTGCTTCTGGTAGCAGTTGTTTGATAGGTACGGTCCAGCGCTCTGGTTTGGGATCGCCCGCTACAAAAAGTACCTTCATACATGCTCCTGAGTAGTGTTTGTTGTCGTGCATATGACTTTGTTCCGCATTGCAGAATAAAGTATCGCTCTACTATGGTAAAGGTTGCCCGGGTTTCCGTCATGGTTATTTCGTGGCATCGGGTAATGCCAGTGTTTCGAATCTGGCATGAAATTTGATGGCAGATTGTGGTTCTTGAGTTTCTCATAGACTAGAATGTGTCCAATTTTCACGCCCACGGTTCTTCAGGCTATCCGTGACAGGCAACGCAGTTCAGGAAATAGGCAAGTTATGGCAAAAAAACAGCAGGACAACTCACCGGAGTTGCAAGTGGCATCCGGTGATGGTGAGCCGGTTCAGCCGGGTAAGGATCGCAAGTTTGTGGAGGCATTGTCCCGGGGGCTGGATGTTCTGCGCGCGTTCAGTCAGGGGTCTGTCATACTCGGCAACCAGGACATTGCCAGAATTACCGGCCTTCCCAAGCCCACCGTTTCGCGCATGACCTATACGCTGACCAAGCTGGGTTATCTGGGCTACAACCAGCAGCTGGAAAAGTATCAGCTTAGTTCCGGCGTGCTGGCTCTGGGTTACGCCTATGTATCAAACCTGAAGGTGCGTCAGCTGGCCAAGCCCTACATGGACGAGTTCGCCCGGCAAACCAACATGTCGGTTGGTCTGACTTGTCGCGACCGCTTGCACATGATTTATGTAGAAAACCGGCTGCCGCCTGAAGCAACCCTCCTGCGGATGGATATTGGCCTGAAGCTGCCTATGTCGACAACCTCTGCAGGGCGCGCCTATTACTGCGCGATCAGCGACCCGGCCCGCAAGCTGATCGACGATGCCATGGCGAAGAAGTACGGTGAAAAATGGCCGGTAATTAAAGAAGGCCTGGACCAGGCCATGGAAGATTACCGGGAGCACGGTTTCTGCCTGTCGCTGGGAGACTGGGATCGGAACATTAACTCCGCCGGTGTACCTATCCACCTGCAGGATGGCACTACGATGGTTCTGACCTGTGCGGCGCCGTCGTACCTGGTGCCTGGCGACAAGTTGCGCGACTCCTATGCTCACCAGCTGGCTATGTTAGCCCGGGATATTGAATCGCTCGGTGTCTAGGCCAGGCTGCCGGTAGCCGGCCGGATCAGACAGAAAGGCATAAAAAAACCGCAGACGAAAGTCTGCGGTTTTTTTATGCCTGAACCAAAACGGTGGTTGAAATGAGGGGTAAACTTGTATTAAATCGTTAATTGATTTCGCTAGATAAAACCATATTTCATCATAAGGCGAGGGGAGATTATGTCTGAGGTTGTTGCTTATACCCGTGAAGGGAATGTCGGTGTCATTTCCGTAAACTACCCGCCGGTTAATGCGTTGAGCCACGCGGTGCGTGCCGGTCTGGTTTCCGCCCTGGAGCAGGGCCAGAAGGATGCAGAAGCAGATATCCTCCTGCTGGTATGTGAAGGCCGTACGTTCATTGCTGGCGCGGACATCCGCGAATTTGGCAAACCTTTGCAGGAGCCGGGCCTCCCCGATGTGATCAATGCCTATGAATCAAGCGACAAGCCCATTGTTGCCGCTATTCATGGCACCGCACTGGGCGGTGGCCTGGAAACGGCCCTGGGTTGTCATTACAGGGTTGCCCTGGCGTCTGCCAAGGTGGGCTTGCCTGAAGTAAAGCTTGGTCTGTTGCCCGGTGCTGGCGGTACCCAGCGCCTGCCTCGCCTTGTGGGTGCCCAGAAGGCACTGGAAATGATTACGTCTGGCAACTTCGTAGGCGCCAGAGACGCGCTGGCTCTGGGCATTGTTGATGCTGTTGAAGGCGGTGACGATATTCGCCAGGTTGGGCTGGCCTATGCGCGGAAACTGGCAGCTGAAGGTGCTCCGGTGCGCAGGGTGCGTGATATTGCCGACAAGGTTGAAGCTGACATGGGCAGCGATGTCTTTGACCAGTTCCGTGCTGGTCTGGCCAAAAAAGCCCGTGGCCTGTTCTCTCCTTTCAAGTGTGTCGACGCCGTAGAAGCAGCTTTCACCTTGCCGTTTGCCGAGGGCCTGAAGCGTGAACGTGAACTGTTCAAGGAATGCATGGAATCGCCGCAGCGTGCTGGCCTGATTCATTCGTTCTTTGCCGAGCGCGAGGTTTCCAAGGTCAAAGGCCTGGCCAAGGATACTCCGGTACGTGAGGTGAAGAGTGTGGGTATTATCGGTGCCGGCACCATGGGTGGTGGTATTGCCATGAACTTCGCCAATGTGGGCATTCCTGCCACCATCGTTGAGGTCAAACAGGACGCGCTTGATCGAGGCCTTGCCGTAATTCGCCGCAACTACGAAAACTCCGCCAAGAAAGGCAAGCTCACTGCAGAGCAGGTGGAAGAACGCATGGGGCTGATCAAAACCAGCCTGAGCTATGACGATTTCCGTGATGTGGATCTGGTGATTGAAGCCGTCTTTGAGAACATGGCCGTCAAGAAAGAGATCTTCGCCAAGCTGGATGAAGTGTGCAAGCCGGGCGCCATTCTCGCGTCTAACACCTCCACCCTCGACATTGACGAAATTGCCTCGGCTACCAAACGCCCCGAAGACGTTGTGGGCATGCACTTCTTCAGCCCGGCCAACGTTATGAAGCTGCTGGAGAATGTTCGCGGCAGCAAGACGTCCGACGAAGTCAAAGCCACTGTCATGGCAGTAGCGAAGCAGATCAAGAAAGTCGGCGTGATGGTTGGCAACTGTCACGGATTTGTGGGCAACCGGATGCTGCACAAGCGCGGTGCCGAGGCCATGGCGTTGGTTAACGAAGGCGCCTCGCCGCAGCAGGTGGACAAGGTGCTGACAGATCTGGGCTTCCCGATGGGGCAGTTTGCGATGTCTGACCTGGCCGGCATTGATGTCGGTTATCGTATTCGTGAAGAGCGTCGTAACGCCGGTGAAGATGTGCCGGCCAGTTGGATGGACAAGCTGGTTGAGCAGGGTCGTCTGGGACAGAAAACCCAGGCTGGCGTATACAAATATGAGGAAGGTAGCCGCGCGCCGGTTGTCGACCCGGAAGTGGAACAGCTGATTGAAAGCTTCCGCGCGGAACAGGGGATCGTAGCCCGGGAGGTTACCGACCAGGAAATCCTTGAGCGTTGCATGTATGTAATGGTCAACGAAGGTGCGAAGATCCTGGATGAAGGCATTGCCGACCGGTCACTGGACATCGACGTGGTCTGGATCTACGGATATGGTTTCCCCGCGTATCGTGGCGGCCCCATGTTCTGGGCAGATCAGGTTGGGCTGGACAATATTCTGGCGGCAGTGAAGAACTACAACAACACAGTGGGTGGCGAGCAGTGGAAGCCTGCGCCGTTGCTCGAGAAGCTGGTGGCGGAAGGCCGCAAGTTCAGCGATCTATAATTATAAGGAGTTCATCTTATGTCTGATGCTGTCATCGTTTCGACCGCGCGTACCGGCCTTGGCAAGTCCTATCGTGGTGCCCTGAACAACACGCACAGTGTTGATCTGGCCGGGCACGTTATCCAGCACGCCGTTGAGCGTGCCGGAATTGATCCTGCCATTGTTGAAGATGTCATTTTGGGCGCAACCTTCCACGAAGGTTGTCAGGGCAAGAACATGGCACGCCTGGCGGCTATTCGCGCCGGGCTCCCGGTTACTACGGCCGGGCTGTCAATTAACCGGTTCTGCAGCTCCGGCCTGCAATCTATTGCTATTGCTGCGCAGCGAGTGATGTCGGAGAAGGTGCCTGCCATCGTGGCTGGTGGCGTAGAGTCCATCTCCCTGGTTCAGAACGACAAACTTAATGGCTTCCGTGCTACTAACGAATGGCTGATGAAGAACAAGCCGGAACTGTACCTGTCGATGATCGAAACGGCCGATATTGTCGCCCAGCGTTACAACGTAAGCCGTGAAGCCCAGGATGAGTACGCACTGATTTCCCAGCAGCGCACCGCCGCGGCCCAGCAGTCCGGAAAGTTTGACGACGAGATCGTGCCGTTCGACGCCACCATGCTGGTTAAAGACAAAGAAACCGGTGAAGTGAGCGAAAAACAGGTAACCCTGGACCGGGACGAGTGCAACCGCCCGAATACCACACTGGAAGGGCTGGCCTCACTGGACGCGGTACGTGGCCCGGGCCAGTTTGTTACCGCGGGCAACGCCAGCCAGCTTTCTGATGGCGCCTCCGTCTGTACGGTCATGGACAGCACCTATGCCGAAAAGCACAACATTGAGCCTATGGGCATTTTCCGTGGCTTTGCTGTTGCGGGCTGCGAGCCCGACGAGATGGGTATCGGCCCGGTGTTTGCTGTTCCACGCCTGCTTGCCCGCAACGGCCTGACCATGGACGACATTGACCTGTGGGAGCTGAACGAAGCCTTTGCATCCCAGGTGGTCTACTGCCGCGACCGTCTGGGTATTCCGATGGAAAAGCTGAACGTGAATGGCGGCTCTATTTCTGTGGGTCACCCCTATGGTGTGAGTGGTTCCCGCCTTACCGGCCATGCCCTGATTGAGGGCAAGCGCCGGGGTGCCAAATATGTGGTGGTCACCATGTGCATTGGCGGCGGTCAGGGCGCAGCCGGCCTGTTCGAAGTGGTATAAACGGAGAGCGCCGTCATGCAGCAGAAAATCGTCAGTACCCGGGACCTGGCTTTCCAGCTTTATGAACTTCATGAAGTAGAGAAGGTGCTCAGATTTGAGCGCTATCAGGACCATAGTCGTGAAACGCTGCAGGCGGCGCTGGACCTGGCGCTGAAAGTTGCCGCAGAGGAGTTCGCACCCCATGCTCGCTTGGTGGATGAAGAAGAGCCGACCTTCGAGAATGGCCGTGTGCACATGCGCCCGGAAGTTCACAAGGCGCTGGACGTACTGAAAAGTACTGGTCTGATGGCGGCCAGCCAGGACTACGAGCGCGGTGGCATGCAGCTGCCCAGTGCGGTTGCCCAGATGTGTGTGGGGATGCTCAAAGGAGCCAACGTAGGGACTCAGGGCTACGCCGGGCTGACTATTGCGGCAGCTAACCTGATTCTCGCCCATGGCTCCGACGAGCAGAAAAGCCGCTACGCCGAGCCGATGCTGGCGGGGCGTTTTTTCGGCACCATGTGCCTGACCGAGCCCCATGCAGGTTCCTCTCTGGGAGATCTGCGCACTCGCGCGGAGCCACAGGCGGATGGCAGTTATAGGTTATTTGGTAACAAGATCTACATCTCGGGTGGTGATCACGAGCTGAGCGAGAACATCATTCATATGGTACTCGCGCGTTTACCCGGGGCCCCGGCCGGCGTGAAAGGAATTTCCCTGTTTCTGGTGCCGAAGGTCCTGGTTAACGAAGATGGCTCTTTGGGTGGGCGCAACGATGTCGCCCTGGCTGGCCTGATTCACAAAATGGGATACCGTGGCACGACGTCTACCATGTTGAACTTTGGTGAGGCAGCGGGGGCGGTCGGGTATCTGGTTGGCTCGCCCCACCAGGGCCTGGCTGCCATGTTCCATATGATGAACGAAGCCCGGATTGGTGTTGGCCTGGGCTCGGTGATGCTGGGTTACACCGGCTATCTTCATGCGCTTGAGTATGCCCGCGAGCGGCAGCAAGGGCGTCCGGTTGGAGAGAAGGATCCGGAAAGCCCCCAGGTGCCTCTGATCCGCCATGCTGATATCCGGCGCATGCTGCTGGCCCAGAAGGCCTATGTGGAAGGTGGGCTGGCGCTCTGTCTGCAGGGTGCAGTATTGGTGGACGAGAAGAAGTTTGCGGAAACTGGCGAGCAGCGTGAGCTTGCTGCCGGGCTGCTCGACTTGCTCACGCCGGTGATCAAGTCCTGGCCTTCCCGTTATTGTCTCGAAGCTAACAGCCTGGCAATTCAGGTGCATGGTGGCTACGGCTACACCCGGGAATATCCGGTAGAACAGTTCTACCGGGATAACCGGCTTAACCCGATCCACGAGGGCACCCATGGTATTCAGGGCATCGACCTGCTTGGTCGCAAGGTTTCCATGGCCGATGGCCGTTACTACCGCGAACTGGTGCGCAGGATCGAAGTTACTATTGCCGAGGCCTGCAAGCAGGAACGGCTGGCTTCTAATGCCGGGTTGCTTGAACGGTCCCTGGCCGCAATGGTTGAAGCTACCCGGGTGATTAATGAAGTAAAGGCCTCTGGTGATAAGGAAAAAGCACTGGCCAATGCCACTCTGTACCTGGATGCCTTCGGGCAGGTAATTGTCGGCTGGCTCTGGCTGCGACAGGCCCTGAAAGCCCTTGCTGGAGTCAGTGGGGCCGGTGATCAGCCTGAGTCCTTCTATCAGGGCAAGTTACGCGCCTGTGATTATTTTTGCCGGTATGAATTGCCGGGCGTGGTAGCAACGGCTGAGTTGCTGCAATCGGTGGACTCAACGGCACTGGATATGTTTGACGAGGCATTCTGACCGGCCTCGCCAACTCTGAATCAACACAAAAACAACAGGAGTCAGGGTAATGGACAGACAAGCAAAGGCGGTGGTCTGCCGGGAGTGGGGCAAGCCGGTACAGGTCGAACAGATTACGGTGGACGGACCAAAACGGGGCGAGATAACCATCAAGGTTGCCGCCTGCGGCGTATGCCACAGCGACCTTTCAGCCACCACTGGAAAGATTCAGTATCCACCGCCATTGGTACTGGGCCACGAGGCGGCCGGTGTGGTGGTTGAAGTTGGCGAGGGTGTGGAAGGCTTCAGTGAAGGCGACCACGTTGTTAGTTCGTTTATCTCAATGTGCGGCAAGTGCCGCCAGTGTGTGCGTGGCCATCCGGTTCTGTGTGAAAGCGCCCGCAAGGCGATGTTTACACTGCCCGATGGAACCGTTCGAACCCGCGACAGTCAGGGCGAGCCCTTGAATGTGTTCGGCGCCTGTGGCGTGATGGCGGAGTATGCAACCCTGCATGTGGATAACTGCGTGAAGGTTGCAGAGGATGTGCCACTACAGAACGCCGCATTGGTGGGCTGTGCCGTGATGACCGGTGTGGGTGCTGTATTTAATACTGCCGGGCTGGAGCCGGGTTCCAGGGCTGCGGTGTTCGGTATTGGCGGTGTTGGCCTGAACGCCGTTCAGGGCTGCGCAACCGCCGGTGCCGAAATGATTGTGGCGGTGGACAACAACCCGAAAAAGCTCGCCATGGCGCGGGAATTCGGTGCCACCCACACGATTGACCTCAATGAAGTGGACGATGCCGCCAAGGCCATCAGAAAACTGACCGGCGGCGTGGATTACGCCTTTGAGTGTGTTGGTGCCGGTGCCGTGGTTGAGCAAGCCTATAAGTCTCTCGGGCGCGGTGGTACCGCCGTCGTGGTGGGCGTTGCTGACCCGAAAGACAAAACCTCGATTACTACGCTCACCCTGCCGGCCGACGAGCGCACCCTGAAGGGCAGCTGGCTGGGTTCAGCCCGGCCGCAACACGATTTCCCGCGACTTCTAGGTTTGTACCGTGCGGGTAAGCTTAAACTCGATGAGCTGATCACCCAGACTTACTCCATAGATGAAGCTGTTCAGGCCTTTGACGATATGATCTCGGGCAAGAACGCGCGTGGCGTGATTGTCTTCGACTGAGGGAAAAACATGAAGATTCTGAACAAGAACTACATTAATGGTAGCTGGGTCGACTGGAGCGGCGACATGGCGGATGTGCATGAAGCGGCCACCGGCGACGTGATTGCCCGGGTGCCCATGTCCGATCCGGGACAGATGGAACTGGCAATTGCCGCTGCGCATGCAGCATTTGAGGTCTGGTCTGAAAGTTCTGTAGAGCAAAGGGTGAACGTGCTTGGCCAGCTGCATGCTGGACTCAAGCAAAGGGCACCGGAAATTGCGGAAGCGGTCAGCCGGGAAGTGGGCATGCCACTGAAGCTTGCCACGGCAATCCAGGCTGGTCTGCCGGCTACTGTAACCAAGACCTATACCGATATGTTGCCGGAGTTTCCGTTCGTTGAGCAGTCTGGTAACTCGGAAGTGCAATATGCGCCGGTCGGAGTGGTGGGCTGTATTACGCCCTGGAACTACCCGCTGCATCAGATCATTCTGAAGGTAGTACCGGCGATTGCTGCCGGCTGCACCGTCGTGCTGAAGCCCTCTGAGATTGCGCCGCAGGCAGCTTTTATCCTCGCAGACATTCTGGATGAAACCGACCTGCCGGCGGGAGTGTTCAACATGGTATGCGGGGCCGGGCAAACCGTTGGTGAAACCCTGATCCGGCATCCGGATGTACGCATGGTGTCTTTTACCGGATCCACTCGTACCGGCCACACGATTGCCCATGCCGCTGCGGATGACTTCAAGAGGATTGCGCTGGAAATGGGCGGCAAATCGGCATCGGTTGTTTTATCGGATGCGGACCTGGAAGCCGCAGTAAAAGGCACAGTGAGCAACTGCCTGCTCAACTCCGGACAAACCTGCACCGCCCTGACCCGGCTGCTGGTGCCCGCCGATCGCCATGACGAGGCGTGCAAGCTGGCGGCTGCAGCCGCGGCCAGAATGACCCCGGGCAACCCGCTGGACGAAGCCACCCGTTTGGGCCCCTTGGCCTCCGCGCAGCAGCGGGACCGGGTAGTGGATTACATCCGGCTCGGTGTTGCGGAAGGCGCCACCCTGGTAGCCGGCGGCCCGGACGCGCCGGAAGGCCTGGACAAGGGTTACTTTGTACAGGCAACCGTGTTTGGCAATGTAGACCCGAACAGCACAATCGCCCAGGAAGAGATTTTCGGCCCGGTGCTGTGCGTGATTCCCTACAACGATGAGGCAGAAGCCTTGCGTATCGCCAATGGCACTGCCTACGGGCTGTCTGGAGCGGTCTGGTCGGCGGATCAGGAAAAGGCAAAGGCTTTTGCCGCAAAACTCCGGACCGGACAGGTGACGGTGAACGGTGGCGGCTTCAACCCGCTGGCTCCCTTTGGTGGTTTTGGCCATTCCGGTATCGGGCGAGAGTTCGGCAAGTGGGGGCTTGAGGAGTTTCTGGAAGTGCGTTCGCTGCAGCTGTAATCGCAAGACAACGAAGGAGCCGCAGCAGCGGCTCCTTCGCGTTTCAGAGACCGGAAACATTTATCAACAACAAAAGAGTGATGCCGTGAAAACACGAATTACGGAATTATTTGGAATCGAACACCCGATCGTACAGGGTGGCATGCACAACGTAGGCTTTGCCGAACTGGCATCGGCGGTATCCAATGCCGGTGGTCTGGGCATGATTACCGCCCTGACCCAGCCTACGCCTGAACATCTCGCCAGTGAAATCGCCCGCTGCCAGCAGATGACGGATAAACCCTTCGGCGTAAACCTGACCTTCCTGCCTTCCTTCAATGCGCCGCCTTACCCCGAGTACATTGACGTTATCATCCGCAGTGGTGTCAAGGCGGTTGAAACCGCCGGCCGCAGCCCCGAGCAGTACATGGAGCAGTTGAAGGCTGCGGGTATCAAGGTTATCCACAAGTGCACATCTGTTCGCCACGCTTTGAAGGCCGAGCGAATCGGTTGTGATGCCGTCAGTGTGGACGGCTTTGAATGCGGCGGCCATCCCGGTGAGGATGATGTGCCAAACTTCATCCTGCTGCCTCGTGCGGCTGAAGAGCTGAAGATACCTTTCATTGCATCTGGCGGGATGGCCGATGGCCGGAGCCTGGTAGCGGCTATGGCATTGGGTGCCGAAGGCATGAATATGGGCACCCGTTTTCTGGCCACCAAAGAAGCGCCGGTTCATGAGAACGTGAAACAGGCAATTGTGGACGCCAATGAACTACAGACCCGGCTGATCATGCGTAACCTGAAGAACACCGAGCGGGTGATGGATAACGCAGCCGTGCGGGAAATCATCCGGATTGAGAGTGAAAAGGGTGACCAGGAAACCATTGACGATATCCGCCACCTGGTCACAGGCGCAAAGGGTAAGCTGGTACTGCAGGAAGGCAAGATGGATGAAGCCGCCTGGAGTTGTGGCATGGTTGTTGGGTTGATTAATGATATCCCTTCATGCGATGAGCTGGCCAGCAGAATCATGGCCGAGGCCGAAGGGATTGTGCGCCAGAGACTTGCCGGCTTTTTGTAAATGAATAGCCCGGAGGGTGCATCACCCTCCGGGCACATGGTTTCAGGCCAGGGCCTTTTCCCTTCTTTCGTATCTCTGGTGCGTCAGTGCGGCGGCGATGACCGCAGGAATGATCAACGCAGCACTAATAAGAGACAATTCCAGATTGGTCAGCGGAACCGGTCCGCCACCGGGGATGGCAAGGATCATGCCACCGGCAATGAGTCCCAGCCGGATTGGCCATTGCAACAGCTTGCTTGCTGCCAGAGAGCCTACCCCGATCAGCCAGCCTTGCATGGCCGATGCTATCAACGTTACCCCGATCAGTGCTTGTACAATCACCAGGAGAATCTCGCTCCAGGTGCCCTGAAAGATCAGCGCCGGATTAAGCACAAACAGGAACGGGATAAAGTAGATCACGCTGCCCAGCCGCATGGCTTCCACACCGGTTTTCATTGCGTTGGAGCCGGCAACCGTTGCAGCGGCAAAGGCGCCCAGGGCAACCGGTGGGGTGATGAAACTGAGCATGCCCCAGTAAAGGATGAACAGGTGAACGGCCAGGGGATCCATGCCGCCGCCGTTTATCAGGGCCGGTGCCAGCGCAACCGCCAGGAAAATATAGGCAGCTGTAACTGTCATGCCGATGCCGAGCACAAAGCTGGTCAGTGCTCCCATCAACAGCAGTACCAGGGTGTTGCCACCGGCAAGGTAGATAAGGTCATTGGCAATAGTGCCTGACAGCCCGGTAACCGACAGTGCACCTACCAGCAAGCCAACACCGGTGAGGATCGCGATCAGCTCTGCAAACAGCTTCCCTGACTCTGCGAAGAAGTCCTTCACGTCTTGCCACTTCCAGCGCTGATAGGGCAGTACCTGGTTGATCACCAGCAAGAGAACCGTTGCAAAGAATGGTGCCGTGGCCTCTCGTCGCAGGAAGAACAGCATCCAGATCAGCAGGGCAAACACGAAGATGAAGTACCAGCCTTCCTTTAATGTTTGCTTGAGCGATGGTAATTCACTGGCGGGCAGGCCCTGAAGCTTGTTGCGGGCAGCATAGGCATCAATCTGGATAAACAGGCCGAGGAAATACAGTACGGAGGGCACGACTGCCGCCAGTGCAATGGTGCCGTAGGGAATATTCAGGAACGCGGCCATGATGAACGCGGTGGCACCCATAACCGGTGGCATCAGAACACCGCCCGTAGAAGCACAGGCTTCTACGCCGGCTGCGTAGGAACGGCTGAAGCCGACGCGGCGCATTGCTGGAATTGACATCACTCCGGTTGTCATCACATTAGTGATTACGCTGCCGCTCATGGATCCCATGAGGCCGCTGGAGAAAACCGCAACCTTTGCCGGTCCGCCCCGAACATGGCCCAGCAATGCGAAGGCCAGGTTGATAAAGAAACGACCGCCGCCGGTTTTCTGCAGGGCGACGCCAAACAGAAGGAAGCCGATCACGATGTTGGCAAAGGCTTGCAAGGGCACGCCCATGATGCCTTCTCGACTCATGGCCATGTAGATAGCGGTCTGGTCGGGGGCAGATGGAAAGCCCTGGATGGGGCCCGGCAGCTTGTCTGCAAATATCGGGTACAGGCTGGCGACACCGACAATCATGGCAATCGGCAGGCCGCCGGCCCGGCGAATGGCTTCGATGACGGTAACCCAGAACAGGAAACTGAACACTACGGCGTATTGGGGAGCCGCGTATTCCCAGCCGTAATCCAGAATAGTTTCCGCGTTGTAGACAAAGAACCCGCAGATAATGGAGGCGGCAAGGAACAGGATGATGTCGTACCAGGGAACCTTGTTCCGGGAAGCGTGGCGTGACATTGGCCAAAGCAGAAAAACCAGCGGTAGCATAAGTGCCACCACCACATAGAAAAACTGGCTTTCTACTTTGGTAACAATATTGATCAGCTGCAAATTGAACAGGTAGTCAATCGTCAGCAGAGTCAGGACAAGGGTTGCAACCCTGGGGACCCATGGCCATCCGCCGGAAAGCCGCCGGATGCCGCTGACGGTTTCTTTCGATGGTTCAGTGTTGTGTGTTTCAGACATGCAGTAAGACTCCTGAAAGAACTCCGGTGTAACAGACCCCTTGTCTTTACACCGGAATCAGGTTTCAACCAGGACAGCAGGTTTTACCGGAATACCGGATTCATGCCAGCCGCTTGAAGTGCTTCTGCCCGCGCCGTCATCCAGCCCTTTTTGAAGGCTTCCTTGTCGGCAGGCGGGTTGGCCTTGGTGTAGCTCTCCCAGGTGTCCAGGAGGATATTCTGGCGCTGTACCAGCATGTCCTGGTGCTGTTGCATATCTTCCGTCCAGTGGCCGATTTCCTTGTAGTAGTCGACGACCACATCATGCAGCGGGATGACCCAGTTGAGATTCTGGTTCTCCAAGGCATAGCCTGCATTGCCCGGTGCGGAGTCCTTGTACTTGTCGTAATCCTCGGTGAAGACACGAATCAGCCCGTCCACCAGTTTTTTATCGGCATCGGCGTTGGCGATGATGATGGGGTAGGGGTAGCTGGAACCAATCCACGGCTCATCCTTGCTGATGCCGGCGCCGGAAGTAACCCGGTGCGGTTGGAAATAGGGAGCCACGGAGCGCAGTCGCTCCCAGCCCTCGGTGTCTTCAGGATCAAGCTCCAGCCAGGATATACCGCGCGGACTGGCGGAAAGCTGTTGTGGGCCGCCGGCGACAGAAACGGTAAATGCGGTATCGCTTTGATTGGCAACAATGCCTTCAAAGGCCCTGCCGTATCCTGGGAAGTCTACCCGCTCCACGTCATCCCAGGTGAGGTCGCCAAAGGCCAGCATGGCTTCGGTGCCGAGGTTCAGGGCATCGTCACCACGAATGTAGGAAATGCGTTTGCCCTTGAGGTCATAGGGGGTTTCTACGCCGATATCGCCGGCTACAGCAATGCTCAGGCCAAAACTGGCAATGGAGGTGGTAATAACCCGAACCGGCTGCGGCCCCCAGTTGTCCTCGGAGAACATCAGTACGCCTTCGGCGGCGTAATAAGCGGCAATGCCACAGGAACAAACCGGTACGCGCCCGGTTCTGAGTGGTGTCATCCGGGAAACGTCGTTCTCGCCGGGCAGGATCCGCAGGGATACGCCGTACTCATTACGTAGCAGGTTGCCGATAGAAACCATCTGGCTATAGCCGGCCGAACTGGTGCCATAGGCGGTCATCCCGATGGTTTGTGGCAGATCAACATTTCCTGCAGCCCAGGCAGTGGTTGCACTGCATGCAAGAAGTGCGGATACGATCTTGGTTTTTGTTTTGTTCATAAAGTCATCCTGTTTTATGTTTATTGTTTCGCTGTGCAAAATATAATTCTGCAGTAAATTCTAGTGTAGGCCGCTGCTTGTCGGCGTGTCAATTCAGACTATGGGCTGGTTTGTTCGCTGTGTACTGGTGCCCGGTCTACAGCCAGGTGGTCGACATTCGGCTTGATTGCGGGCAAAGAATGTGTGACATTTGTCCTCGCGAATCGAAAATCGAACGCCATGACCGATTATCGAACAAAGTTGTTCGAGGCTGGCGTTCCGCTACCTGAAATTCAGTGGAGGCCGGCATGGCACTTGATAAAGATACTTTGAATCAGTTTGTGGATAGCGTCAGGCGGTATGTCCGTGAGCGCTTGGTTCCCCTGGAAATGCAGGTTGCAGAGGAGGACCGGATTCCGGAAGAAGTTATCGACGAAATGAAAGATATGGGGCTGTTCGGCCTGTCTATCCCCGAGGAATTCGGTGGCCTCGGGCTGACCATGTCTGAAGAGGTCGCGGTGGTTCAGGAAATGGGTTACACCTCGCCGGTTTTCCGCTCCATGTTTGGTACCAACGTGGGAATCGGTTCGCAAGGCATCATTATTGACGGAACTCCGGAACAGAAAGCCCACTACCTGCCGAAGATGGCCCGCGGCGAACTGATCGGCTCGTTTGCCCTGACCGAGCCGGATGCCGGTTCCGATGCGGGCTCCGTTTCCACCATGGCGCGCCGCGACGGTGACGAATACGTGATCAACGGCACCAAGCGCTACATTACCAATGCGCCCCGTGCGGGAGTCTTTACGGTCATGGCGCGTACCGGAACCAAAGAGGAAGGTGGTCGTGGCGTTTCAGCCTTTCTGGTTGATGCCGACCTGCCGGGCATTACTCTCGGTAAGCCCGACAAGAAAATGGGGCAGAAAGGTTCTCACACCTGCGATGTGATTTTTGACAACGTGCGTGTGCCTGCGACTGCGCTGATCGGTGGTAAAGAAGGCCAGGGTTTCAAGACAGCCATGAAGGTGCTGGACCGGGGCCGTCTGCACATCAGCGCGTTGAGCGTCGGCACCGCAAAACGTTTGATTGAGGAAAGCGTTAATTATTCCAGCCAGCGCAAACAGTTTGGAACCGAGATTGCCAATTTCCAGCTGGTTCAGGCGATGCTCGCAGACAGCCAGATGGAATACTATGCCGGCAAATGCATGGTGGAAGAAGCCGCAAGATCCTATGATGCGGGTGAGCCGGTGTCGATGAATGCCTCTTGCTGCAAGCTGTTCTGTACGGAAATGGTCGGACGCGTTGCAGACCGCGCGGTGCAGGTTCATGGCGGTGCAGGTTACATTGGTGAGTACTGTGTCGAGCGCTTCTACCGCGATGTTCGTCTGTTCAGGCTGTATGAGGGAACTTCCCAGATCCAGCAGCTGGTCATTGCCAGGCACCTCATTCGTAACGCGCAGAACGCTTGATACATCGGGGAGATTGAGATGTCAGGTCCATTATCAGGCATTCGTGTACTGGATTTGTCCCGTGTTATGGCGGGGCCCTGGAGCACCCAGATCATGGCGGATCTGGGGGCCGAGGTTATCAAGGTTGAGCGCCCGAAGCTCGGTGACGACACTCGCCATTGGGGCCCCCCCTGGCTGAAAGACAAAGACGGCAATCCGACAAAGCAGTCTGCCTACTTTTTGTCTGCAAACCGGGGTAAGCACTCGGTTACGATTGATCTTGGCAGCGAAGAGGGGCAACAGCTGGTCCGTGAACTGGCGGCGGACTGCGATATTCTGGTTGAGAACTTCAAAACGGGCGGGCTCGCCAAGAAAGGCCTGGGCTATGACGATCTGGCCAAGGTGAATCCGGGGTTGATCTATTGTTCAATCACCGGCTTCGGCCAGACCGGCCCAATGGCCAGTTACCCCGGCTATGACTACCTGGTGCAGGCGCAGGCCGGGTTGATGAGTATCACCGGCGTTGCCGACGGCAACCCGGGTGCCGGCCCTCAGCGAGTTGGCATGGCGGTAGCTGACCTGACCACCGGGATGAACGCAACGATTGCCATCCTGTCGGCACTCCATCATCGCTCGAAGACGGGTGAAGGCCAGTACATTGATATGGCTCTGCTTGACGTGCAGGTTAGCTGGCTGGCAAACCAGGCCCTCAACTATTTCTGCAGTGGTGATGTGCCAACCCGGACCGGTGAATACCACCCGAACCTAACGCCTTATCAGCCATTCCCTACCAGTGATGGGCAGATAATTATCGCCGTGGGTAACGACGGCCAGTTCAGGCGTTTGTGTGATGTTCTGGGGTGTCCGGAACTGTCTGAAGATCCGCGCTTTGAGACCAACCCCCAGCGGGTTGCTCATCGTCCGGAACTTGTCGGCAAGATCTGCGAGCGTACCCGCACCGGAACCAGTCGTGACTGGATGGAAAAACTGGTTGCTGTGGGTGTGCCCTGTGGCCCGATTCAGGATATTGCAGCGGTATTCGAAGACCCTCAGGTTCAGGCCCGCAATATGAAGATCGAGCTGGAGCATCCGGCTATTGGCCCGGTTCCGGGGATTGCAAACCCGATCAAGTTCTCCAAAACCAGGCAGGCCTACCAGAAGGCGCCTCCGCTGCTTGGAGAAGACACCGCTGCGGTGTTGAACAGGGTGCTAGGGAAGTCAGACGATGATATCAAGGCGTTGCGCGACAAAGGCGTAATCTAGCCCGTATTGAGGTGTTCTGTAGAGCCGAACCGCGTTCCCGATAGTGCGGGATCGGCTCTTTTTTTATCAGAAGAGGAAATTCCGTATGTTGGTTACTTATGAGCTGGTTGGTGACTTCGGCGTTATTACCATCAATAACCCGCCGGTAAATGCCCTGTCGCAAAAGGTGCGTGAGGGCGTGATGAGCGCCATTACAAACGCTCAGACGGACAACTCAAAGGCCATTGTCCTGATCTGTGAGGGCCGAACCTTTGTGGCCGGAGCGGATATCAAGGAGTTTGGCAAACCGCCTATGGCTCCCTCCCTGCCGGAAGTGAACGAAGCCATTGAGTCTTCCGCAAAGCCTGTTATTGCCGCATTACACGGCACGGCTCTGGGCGGCGGCTTTGAGCTGGCGCTCAGCTGTCACTATCGTTGCGCGCTGAATACGGCGGCTGTGGGCCTGCCGGAAGTTAATCTGGGCATCTTGCCCGGAGCCGGTGGAACACAGCGTTTGCCCAGACTGGTCGGCGTGGAAACGGCCCTGGATGTTATTACCTCTGGTAAGCGAGTGGCTGCGCCGAAAGCTCTGGAACTGGGCATGATTGACCGTGTGGTTGAGGAGCCCCTGCAGGATTCGGCCCTGGCATATGCTCAATCCCTTCTGGAAGAGGGCGCGCCGCTGCGCCGGGTCAGAGACCTGGAGGTGCCTGCTGCCGAAAGCGATGCAGATGTCTTCGAAGTATGGCGCAAGAACATGGCCAAGCGCCGGCGTGGGCAGGTTGCTCCGCAGAAGATTGTTGATTGTGTGGAAGCGGCGGTATCGAAACCCTTTGAGGAGGGCCTGCAGTTCGAAAGGGCGAGTTTTGTTGAGTGTGTCGGCTCTGACCAGGCGGCCGCCATGCGACATATGTTCTTTGCCGAGCGCAAGGCCGCAGTTGTTGAAGACCTTAACGAAAATGCAAAGGCGAAACCCATCAACCGTGTTGGCATTATCGGTGCCGGGACCATGGGTGGTGGCATCGCAATGACCTTTGCCAATGCCGGAATCCCGGTAACGCTGTTGGAGCTTAACCAGGAGGCGCTGGATCGTGGCCTTGCGATGATCAGCAAGAACTACGGCATCACGGTCAGTAAGGGCAAGATGTCGCAGGAGGTGGCGGATAAACGTCAGGCCCTGATTACTGGCAGCACGAGCTATGACAGCCTGGCCGATGTCGATCTGGTTATCGAAGCGGTGTTTGAAAGCATGGATGTGAAACGGCAGGTTTTCGGTGAGCTTGACCGCGTGTGCAAGCCCGGGGCCATTCTTGCCTCAAATACCTCCTACCTTGATGTGAATGAAATCGCTGCCTGCACTTCGCGCCCGCAGGACGTGGTCGGGCTGCACTTTTTCAGCCCGGCGAATGTGATGCGCCTGCTGGAAGTGGTTCGCGCCGACGCCACATCCGAGGATGTGATTGCGACCTCTATGGCGCTGGGCAAGAAAATTGGTAAGGTGCCGGTTCTGGCTCGGGTGTGTTACGGCTTCATCGGCAACCGGATGCTGCGCCCCTATGCGCGGGAAGCCCAGCTGTCGATGATTGAGGGGGCGTCACCTGAGCAGATTGACGGTGTTCTCACGCGCTTTGGTATGGCCATGGGGCCGCTCGCGGTTGGTGACCTTGCCGGCCTGGATATCGGCTATAAGGCCCGTCAGGCCCTGACTCCTGAGCAAAAAGGCGACCCCCGCAGCTATTGCATTGCTGATGCGCTTGTCGAGATGGGACGTTTGGGGCAGAAATCCGGAGCGGGATACTACCGCTACGACCCAGAGACCCGGGCCAGGTCTTCGGATCCAGAGGTTCTGGAAGTAATTGAAGCGCAGGCCAGGGCCCACGGCGTGCAGCGCCGGACCATGACTGATCAGGAAATTCTTGACCGGCACCTGATGGCACTGATTAACGAGGGTTTCCACATTCTCGGTGAAGGAATAGCGCAACGGCCCAGTGACATTGATGTAGTTTATGTGAATGGCTACGGCTTCCCGGTATTCCGCGGTGGCCCCATGTTCACGGCAAGCCAGATGGGGCTCAGGGAAGTGTACGACTGCATCTGTGCGCTGCGTGACAAAACCGGGGCGGATTACTGGCAGCCAGCTCCTTTGCTGGAACAACTGGCTCTTGAAGGGAAAACACTGGATAGTTGGAGCGCCAATAAGGGGTGATGTTGTTTTACCTCAGCTTTACGGAACGTTTTCATGACTGATCAAAACAAGGATATGTCAGGAGCTGACAAGGAGTTTCTGACGACTTTTGCGCGCGGGCTGGAAGTTATCCGATCCTTTGATACGGAAAACCCGTCCATGACGTTGTCTGCGGTTGCCGAGAAAAACGGGTTGTCCAGAGCGGCAGCCCGGCGTTTTTTGTTGACTCTGCAGAAACTGGGTTATGTGTCTCTGGAGGACAAAAAGTTCAGGTTGACGGCCAAGGTGCTGGAGCTTGGATATGCCTACCTTGCGTCATTGGACTTCTCGGAAACCATAACCCCCCACCTGGAAAAGGTTGCGTACGAGTTGGGTGAATCCTGCTCTGCGCTCGTTCTGGATGGGGCAGACATCGTCTATGTGGCTCGTATTCCGCGCAGGGGCCTGATTCCGATCAATCTGCAGATTGGTGCGAGGTTGCCGGCCTATGCCACTTCCGGTGGTCGCGTTCTGATGGCGTATTTGCAGAAGCCAGAACTGGAGGCGGTGTTCGAAAAGTCTCGTTTTGAGAAGCATACACCGAATACCAAGGGGCCGGACGAACTGAGAGTGGAGCTTGAAAGGGTTCGAGAGCAAGGGTACGCGATCGTAGACCAGGAGCTGGAGTTGGGTATGCGTGCTGTGGCAGTCCCTGTAATTGACCGGAGGGGGCAGGTGCGGTTTGCGCTTAACTCCAGCAGCCATGTCAGTTCTGTCACCCTGGAGCGAATCGTTGATGAGTATGTGCCGATAATGAAGGCGGCTGCTCGTAACATAGCGGCCGTGTTGCCCTGAAGTTGTTCATGCCCGGAGCCGGTGTACTTGATACCGGCCTCGGCGTTTTCCTTTCCCCTGTCTTTTTTGCCTCTTTGCATCAGCCCGTCTATTAGTCGTATTACCCTCAATTGATCAGATTTTGTTCGTAAAAGTACTTGCACGAACAAGCGTATTATGTGAAATTGGCGTTCGACAATACGAACATATGTTCGATAATCGAACCAAAGATAAGCAGGACAATGACAAGATGATTAGTACATCAACTAGACTGTTCAAATCCGCGGTTGTTGCAGCCGTTGCATCTGTCACTATCGCCATGACTGGAGTCGCGCATGGCAAAGAGTGGCCGAGTGATAACATTCGCCTGGTCGTACCGTATTCGGCTGGCGGCACTACAGATCTGCTCTCCCGTAAGGTGGCAGACCTGCTTCAGAAAGAACTCACCACCGTTGTTGTCGAGAATCGTCCAGGTGCGGGCTCCACTGTTGCAACAGCACAGCTGGCACGTGGCGGCCGTGGCTCTGATCATATGCTGGTGATGGCATCCCCGGGGCACACCATCGGCGCGTCGATTTATCCCAACCTTCGCTATGACCCGGTTGAGGATTTCGTGTTCATTCGTAATGTCATCGACATCCCGAACGTGATGGTTGTGCCGGCAAGCAGTCCCTATAACTCTGTTGCAGAGTTCGTTGCTGCGGCACGTGAAGGGCAGTTGTCGTTCAGTTCCCCAGGCATCGGCAGCTCGATCCATATGTCTGGTGAGCTGTTCAAGAACCTGACCCAGGCTAACCTGATTCACGTCCCTTTCCGGGGTTCAGGCGAAGCACTGCCGGCGCTGTTGGCAGGGGATGTAGACGTGGCCTTTGAAAATATGCCGACGGTTTACCCCCATATCCAATCCGGAAAGCTCAAGGCCCTGGCGGTAACCACTGCTGAGCGTTCAGAATTCCTGCCGGAGGTACCTACGCTGCAGGAAGTTGGTTCTGAATTTGGTCTTGGCGATTACGTGACTTCGGCCTGGTTTGGCCTGATTGCTCACAAATCGCTCCCCGAGGAAGCGCAGGCGAAGCTTGAGGCTGCGCTCGAGAAAATTGTTGAAAGCGAAAACTTTAAAAGCTTCTTGCCGCAGTTTGGTGCGGTAGCAGGTAAAGAGGTTGGTGACGAGTTTCGTGCCTTCGTTGCTGACGAGCTTGAAAAGTGGGCAGACGTTGCTGAGAAGGCAAACCTGAAACGCTGATCAATCTTGCGCTGGGCGGGACCGGTTTGACAGGCCGGCCCGTCTTTTCTTTATCAACGAATACTGTCGAGAGTTTTATCATGGCTATCTCCGAGAACCAGAGTGCCGATACGCCGGCAACTCATTACGGCCGACTCAATCCGAATACAATCGTGGGTGCGGTATTCTTTATTCTGGCCTTGGTTTTTCTTTATTACATCATCCCCAGCTACATTTCAGCGCCTCCGTTCATGCAGCACCCGCTGCTGTCGCCGCGATTCTTGCCGCAGGTTGCCGGCTGGTCAGTGCTGGTTCTGTCTCTTGTGCTGATGGTCTCCGGCCTTCGAGTTCCGCCCGAGCGAGAGCCTGGAGATGAGCTTCGCCGAGGCGTGTCTTTTGTACGTCAGGCCTTGATGGTAGCGGCAGGTGTTGTCTACGCGTTTTTCTTTGAGCAGTTGGGTGCCATCGGCAGTGGTGTGCTTGCCTGCGTGTTGCTGTTTTTGGCCAGTGGCCTGCGTAATCCGCTGATCTATCTGCTCGCGATCGCCTTTCCGGTGCTTGTGACCATGTTGTTCATTTACCTGCTGAATGTGCCCCTGCCTGTTGGGGAGCTGTGGGAAGCCTGGTTCTGAAGCCAGCAAAAACTCGTTAAGTATGCGCAGGCTCCGGTCAGTTGGGGCGGGCGTTGGTCCAAAAGCTTTGGGTGCCAGAGATGGAAAATTTTTCGGAAGTTATGTCGCTCTTTCTGAGCGTTGATAATTTTATAGCGATAGCTGTCGGCGTTCTGATTGGCGTTGTGGTGGGTGCCATCCCCGGGTTGACGGCAACTATGGCGGTTGCGCTCGCCCTGCCGTTTACCTTCTCCATGGAGCCGGTGACCGCGATCCTTCTGTTGGTCGGTATTTATAAGGGCGGAATGTATGGTGGTTCGATTACTGCGATATTGATTCGTACCCCGGGTTCTCCGGCCTCGGCCTGTACCTTGCTTGATGGCTACCCGATGGCTCAGCAAGGCAAGGCTAAGAAGGCGCTGAAAACGGCGTTGTATTCATCGGTGGTTGCCGATGTGATTTCCAACGTGGCGTTGATTTTCTTTGCCGCCTACCTGGCGAAGATTGCGCTGAATTTCGGGCCACCGGAGTATTTCTGGCTGATCTGCTTCTCCCTGACCATTATTGTTTCGGTTTCAGGCAATTCTGTTGTCAAAGGGCTCATTGCAGCGTTTCTGGGTATTATCGTCTCCACCATCGGGCTGGATGCGGTATACGGCACGCAGCGCCTGACTTTTGATAACTACAACCTGATGGACCGGGTGTCGTTCATACCGTTGCTCATCGGGTTGTTTGCAATACCGGAAGTTATCGATTTTTACACGTCCAAGGTTGCTCCACACATACGTACCGCGGTTACGGGTGCGTCTCTGACCTGGAAAGAGTTTAAAGCGTCTCTGAAGACCATTATCCGGGGCAGCATTATTGGTGTAATCATTGGTGCTATCCCGGGAACGGGAGCCACGTCTGCCGCGTTTATCTCATACAGCGAAGCCAAGCGGACATCCCCCAGAAAGGATAACTTCGGCAAAGGTGAGGTTGAGGGTGTTGCGGCAGCCGAGGCCGGTAACAACGGCGTTGCCGGTGCTACCCTGATTCCGTTGCTGTCGCTGGGGATTCCCGGGGACGTTATTACCGCCATTATTCTTGGCGCCTTCATGATTCACGGGCTGACTCCGGGGCCGGTGCTGTTCCAGGAAAACCTGACGCTGGTTTATGCCCTGTTCTGTGGGATTCTGGTGAGCTCTGTGGTTCTGCTGGTAGTGGGTAATGCGGCTATCAAATATTTTTCCCTGATTGCTGATATCCCTAAAACCATTTTGCTGCCGATCGTTTTGATGTTCTGTATTTACGGCGCCTATGCTGTCAACAACAGTACCTTTGATATCGGCTTGATGCTGGCATTTGGCATTCTTGGCTTTGTGTTCAATCGCACTGGTATTGCTGCCGCTCCGTTTCTCATCGGTTTTATTCTGGGTCCCATGTTCGAGGACAACCTGCGCCGGACCATCCTGATCAGTAAGGGTGACCCGTCGGTGTTCTTCCGTGGTCCGATTACCTGGGTATTTGTTCTTCTGACCGTTGCCTCGCTGGCGTTCGCAATTCGTCGGTACTGGGTAAGCCGTAGCTGATGGATGTGCCTCTGTGTTTCAGCCGGGGGATGGGCTGAAGCGCCGGGGTTTAGTGTTGACCCTCCTTTATACCGCCAGACTTTGAACAGGAGTCTCGGCGGTCTTTTTTTTGCAGGCAATGTTTTTAACAACAATATGAACGTGCGGGTGATACGAGGATGACAGCGTTTCTGCGACCAGACGGGTTGGCCAGCTACCGGACGGTTCTGACTTATCTGGCACTTCTGGCCGGTGTATTCACTTTTCTGCCAGGCTTCAGTTATCTGACAACCGCGCTGGCGTGCCTGGCTATTGTGCTTGGCTGGGCCAATCTGAGAATGGTCGCTCGGGTGATTTTCAGCCTGATCCTGATTCTTGGGGGGCTCGCGCTTGCGATAGAGCCGGTCGCACTCGAGCGGGCATCCGGCAACATGGCGAGGATCGGTGCACTAATCATCACCGTGATGCTGTTGTCTGCCGTTCTGGCCCAGTCGAATGATATAAAAATCATTTCCAGAAGTTTGTTTAGCGGCCGGCCTGCCCATCGCTACCTGGGCGTGACCACTGGCACCGCCGTTTTGTCGGTGCCGCTGAATTTTGGCGCCGTGGGCGTTATTGCCACCATGATTGGTGTTCAGATCAGGGAAAGGGGCGACAGTGGGCTGGCAAGAAATGCCGCCAGAGCGGTGGTGCGCGGATTTGGGGCATCGCCCATGGCATCGCCTCTGTCTATTGCGATTGTCATGGTGGTGACGTTTCTGCCCGGGCTTTCCAGCTGGAAGCTGATTGCAGCCTCCCTGCCATTTGCTGCTTTGTATCTTGTCGCCGGCGCTGTGTTCCGGGAGCAGGAGGTCCCGGAGAGTAAGGTTGTGGTAGGCGCTGTTGAGGGAGCGGGGCCAGCCTGGGTCCGATTCCTGAGTACTATCGCGCTGATATGTCTTGGTGCATTTGCCCTCACCAGTCTAGCCGGTCTGATTTATTCCCAGGCGGTGACGCTCAGTTGCCTGACCGCAGTCGTTCTGGGGTTGCTGTACCGCCGTATTCAGGACGGCAAGCTTTTCATACCGTCGCTGGCGATGATGAACAATGAGTTTGCGATTATGGGGGGCTCGTCTTTTCTGGGGGGTGTGATTGGCACCTTCGCCCTGAACTGGATGGGTTCAGACTTCTCGCTGCCGGTGTGGGCTTATCCACTGGTAGCGATGTTGGTGCCCTGGCTGTTTTTTGCCGGCGGTGCCGTCGGTGTCAATCCGATCATTTCCGGTACTTTGTCGGGCAGTATTCTCGGCCCGATATGGCCCGATTACGGGTTACTGGCGCTGGGGTTCGGCATTGTGACTGGATGGGGAATTACCATTGCCGGCACGCCGTTTTCGGCTAACGCGCTGCTGCTGGAACGTTGTACCGGTTACAACACCCGGGTTGCTGCCTATGACTGGAGCTTCAGGTATTCAGTGATATCTCTGGCGGTTTCCAGCCTGATTTGTGGCGTCCTTGCCCTGCCTTTTTAGGCTCAGATGGCAAGCCCGCCAAGCTTGGTTTCCAGATATTCCTCAATGCCTTCCTGGGCGCCTTCACGGCCAAGACCACTGTTCTTCATGCCGCCAAATGGCGCGGCTGCGCTGGTGGGATTGATATCGTTAATCCCGATAATGCCGAAGTTCAACGCTTCAAATGCCCGCATGGAGGTGGCCAGGTTGTTGCTATAGATGTAAGCCGCCAGGCCATAGTCTGTGTCGTTTGCCATGGCAATAACGTCGTCTTCCGAGCGATAGGTAATCACGGGTGCAACCGGCCCGAAGGTTTCTTCCCGATAAATCTTCATGTCCGCTGTTACTCCGGACAGCACCGTGGGTGCGTAGAAATAACCCCCGGCCAGGCCGTTATCGGTCAGGCGGTGGCCGCCGGTTTCAGCTTTGGCGCCTCGGGCAAGGGCGTCCTGAACCTGGTCGTCCACTTTCTGTATGGCCGCTTCGTTGATCAGCGGCCCAATGCCAACGCCGTCACTCATACCGTTACCCGCAACAAGTCGGCTGGCGCGGCTGCTCAGTTCCTTGATAAAGGGCTCTGCATGGTCTTCATGCACGAATATCCGGTTTGGGCTGATGCAGGCCTGGCCGGTATTGAGGAACTTGACCATAGACAGGCCCTTGGCCGCATGCACCGGGTCTGCATCGGGGAATACGATGGCCGGGGCATGGCCGCCGAGCTCCATTGAGACTCGCTTCATGTTGGCGGCCGCTAACCCATTGAGCATTTTTCCAACGGGAGTAGAGCCGGTGAATGTGAGCTTTCGGACGCGCGGGTCTGTACAGAAGGCTTCGCCAACCCGGGCGGGGTTCTCAGCCGTAATCAGATTTATTACCCCCGGTGGAAAGCCGGCTTCCTCAAAGATTTCCATCATGGCCGCGGCACACAAAGGCGTGCTTTCGGCGGGTTTGAGAACGACGGTGCAGCCGGCGGCCAGGGCAGGAGCAAGCTTGCGGGTAATCATCGAAATAGGGTAATTCCAGGGCGTAATTGCGCCAACAACGCCCACTGGGGATTTCTGTACCAGGAAACGCTGATTCTCGCGGGCCGAGGGAATGATCTGTCCGTACATGCGCTTGGCTTCTTCTGCAAACCACAGCAGGAAGTCTGCGCCGTATTGTACTTCGTTCAGGGAAGCTTTCAGGGGTTTGCCCTGTTCGCGGGTCATCAACTCTGCCAGTGAGCGCTTCTGGCGGATCATTAGCTCCCAGGCCCGGTAAAGTAGCTGCGAGCGTTCGTGGGCCGTTGTTTTTCGCCACGCCCGGAATGCCTGGTCGGCGGCGGCGATGGCCGCTTCGATATCCTGGGCGGTGCAGTCTGGCACCCGTCCTATGGTCTCGCCGGTTGCCGGGTTGGTAACGATGAAATCCGGTCGGTCTTTAATCCCATTTCCATTGATGTACATGAGCGGTAGCTCCAGAGGGTTCTGTTTAAGGCAATGTCCGATTCAACTCATAAACCACCATATTCACTGCCGAAGCAAGATTCAGAGACTCCACCGCAGCCGCGCCGGGGATGGTGAAGCGCCCGGCGCCCAAGCTGGTCAGGGCCTCTTCCGGTACACCCCGGGCTTCGTTGCCAAAAAGATAGCAGTCGTGGCTCTGGAAGCCTGGGCTGGTGATTGACTCACCGCCAATGTCCAGGCAGGCAATGCGGGGATAACGGCTGGGGAGTGTGTCCAGGTTTACATCGGTTTCCAGCGGAACATGGAAGATGGCGCCCATGCTGGCGCGCACAACTTTCGGGTTATAGGGATCGACGCTGCCGGGGCTGAGCAGGCAACGCATGCCGCCAAACCAGGCCAGGGTGCGCAGGATTGTGCCCAGGTTTCCAGGGTCCTGGACTTCATGTAGATAGACCGCTTTCCCGCCGGCTGTTGATGTGCCTGCCTTATCAGTGGGAAGCGGCGCCACGGCAAGAATGCCTTGCGGAGTTTTGGTGTCAGCCAGTTGAGCCATCTGGCGGTCGCTGATGATGGTTTTTGGCCAGGGGCTGGGCCAATGTTCGTAGGTGCTGGTGACAAACAGCTTGGCCTGCTGCCAGTGCGGGTTTTCGGCGGCGGCTTTTTCCAGCTCCAGTACCAGGTGCTCCCCTTCCACCAGGAAGTGGCCCAGTGACTGGCGATACTTTTTCTGGTGCAGTTTCTTGATGTCATCCAGTTTCACGGCCGGGTTCCTGCATTGGGTAGCGGTTGCAACGGTGGCGTCATTGTACTGTTGCCCCGTTGTAATGTCAGGCTCGGCGGCTTTTGCGGTAGTGAGGGTGGCCGCGTACAATGCAGTCTTTCCCGCAGTAGACAGAAGACACCCCATGGCCCGTTCCAAAAGCAGTAACCGCTGGCTCGAAGAGCACGTCAACGATCCCTTTGTGAAGCAGGCGCAGATAGATGGCTATCGTTCCCGTGCCAGTTACAAACTCCTGGAGATTAACGACAAAGACCGGCTGATCCAGCCTAATATGCTGGTGGTTGACCTGGGCTCCGCCCCGGGCGGCTGGTCTCAGGTTGCGGCCAAGCTGGTAGGTCACAAGGGGCGAATGGTGGCCTCGGACATACTGCCCATGGATGCCATTGCGGGTGTTGAATTTATCCAGGGTGATTTCACTGAGCAGGACGTGTTTGACCAGATCATGGCCGTACTCGACGGCACCCGTGCCGATGTGGTCATCTCCGATATGGCACCCAATATCAGCGGCGTGAATGCAGCAGACCAGGCCGCGTCCATGTATCTGGTAGAGCTGGCGCTGGATATGGCGTGCCAGGTGCTCAAACCTAAAGGCAGCTTTGTGGCCAAGGTGTTTCACGGCGAAGGCTATGACGAATATGTGAAGGCCGTGCGTGCCGTATTTGATAAAGTAGTCGTGCGCAAACCGGATTCTTCCAGGGCCCGGTCCCGGGAAGTGTACCTGGTGGCGAAGGGGTTTCGGGGTAAATGAGGTTGCGTCAGTTCGAATTTTGCACATTTCGTGCAAAGGTTGAACAGCTCTGGTTGTCCTGATAGCGGGAAACCGAAATAAAGAAAAATAATTTGGGAATCGGCGTTGACAGTCTCGGAGAAGAATGTAGAATTCGCCTCCTCGTTGAGCAACACAGCTCAAACGCTCTTTAACAAGTTAACCAAGTAATTCGTGTGGGCGCTGGCCGAGGTATTTCGGATACGAAATATCAGGACAGTGACTCGTCGAAAATTGAGTTTTGTCTTGAGCAAGAATTAAGAACTTTCGGGTTCTTGTATGATTTAAACTGAAGAGTTTGATCATGGCTCAGATTGAACGCTGGCGGCAGGCTTAACACATGCAAGTCGAGCGGTAA
>Ga0208435_100032_pt1 | contig 79242 bp, 65 predicted proteins | sample 24_taG_FD_184097 | JGI IMG/M metagenome (GOLD analysis project Ga0208435, IMG submission 184097) | Marine viral communities from Cariaco Basin, Caribbean Sea - 24_WHOI_OMZ (SPAdes) (version 2) | ecosystem: Environmental > Aquatic > Marine > Oceanic | place: Caribbean Sea: Cariaco Basin...
TTACGGTGCCGGTGTTGTCTCCGGTTTTTTCAAAGCCGGTGACCACAAAGGTGATATCGGGATGAGCTCCGGCGTTCAGGAAGTCCTTGTTACGCACGTGGTCATCACGTTTTTCGTAGTTGGTGAACACGCTGGCAGCTTTGAACATCAGTTTGCCTGAGCTGAGCTCTCCGGTTTCCTCGTCGTATTCAAACTGTCCTTCAACGTCCCGGAACATGCCCATAACCGGGGCATAGCCCACGTGCATGATTTCGAAACTCATGGAGAAATGCTCTTCATCCACCACAAATTTAGCGGGCGCCGCTTGCAGGGCCAGCGGCAGGAGCAGAAGGGCAGAGGCGGTGATTGCTTTAAGGTTTGGCAGAGTCATGGTTGTGTCTCCGTTGATAAAGCCAGCGCACGTCCACAAAAAACGACCAGGCAAGCAGTACAAGCGCAAGCCCGAGGGTGAGGCTGGCAAAAGCCGGTGGAATGATGGGAATAACAGCGACCATCAGGGTAACCACCTGCCAGACACAAACCGTTTTGCGGCGAAAACTGTCTGGCAGGTTGGCGTTGAGCCAGGCAAAGCCAAGGCTGGCGGCGATAAAGGCATAACGCATGAGGCCGAGGGCCAACACCCAGGTGCCGGCTTTATCGAGTGCCAGTACGGCAAGGCACAGCCCGAGGATAAACAGCGCGTCGAGTTCCATATCAAAACGGGCACCGAATTCGCTGTGGCTGCCAGTGGCGCGAGCGACTTTGCCATCCACGCCATCAAGAATCAGGGCTCCCAGGCTGAGCAGTGCATAGGTCCAGAGGGCCGGAGCCGGCTGCCCGCCGAGATACGGCGCCCAGGCAATCAGTGCCAGTACAATAACCGAACGGGCGAGGGTAGCCCGATTGGCCCACCCAAAAGGCTTTCGCCCCGGCCAGTAACGAAGAATCAGTGCACCCTGGACTGCATACAGCACAGCACTGAGAGCAAGAAAGCCGGCGGGCAGGCTGAATGCCAGTTGCAGGGTTAAGGCCAACACAAAAAGTGTGAAGCCCCCAACAACGAGGTCTTTCGCTGTGGTGGATGTGGGCGTGGTTGTGGTGCTGATGGAATCCATACACCGTTGCGTCCGTATAGCCTGTAAGTGGCGTGAGCAAGGCCCCGTTTTGTAACTATAGTTTGGGGATACTGTTTTTGCGTACGCAGCCAATCAGAAAATGGACTCTTCATGCAACTAAATAAGAACGAAGCCTTCTGGATAACCGGGTTTCAGGCATCGGAACTGCGGTCGGCTCCGGAGCCGGAGCGCTCTCAACCAGGCTCCGGGCAGGTGGTGGTTCAGGCCCTTTATTCGGCGATCAGCCGGGGGACTGAATCTCTGGTGTACAACCAGAGGGTGCCGGTCACCGAGCACCAGCGTATGCGGGCGCCGTTTCAGGAAGGGAATTTTCCCGGGCCGGTGAAGTATGGCTACGCCAGTGTTGGCGAAGTGCTTGACGGGCCAGCCGATTTGCAAGGCCAAAAGGTGTTCTGCCTTTACCCGCACCAGCGGCGTTATTCTGTGCCGGCCGAGGCCGTTATTCCGCTGCCTGCCGCAGTGCCGCCGGCCAGGGCGATACTGGCCGCCAATATGGAAACAGCAGTCAACGGCGTTTGGGATGCCCAGCCGGCGGTCGGGGATCGCATTGCGGTGGTTGGCCTGGGTGTGGTGGGGCTGCTGGTGGCATGGTTGGTTAGCCGGATTCCCGGTGTGGAACTGCTGGCCATCGACCCGAACGGGCAACGGCAGGCAGTGGCCGAACGGCTGGGCTTTGCTTTCTCCACTGAACCGGATATTGCCGATTGTGACCTTGTGATCCACGCGTCCGGCCAACCGGTGGGGTTGGCGACGGCATTGGCCCTGGCGGGGTCAGAAGCACGGGTAATTGAACTCAGCTGGTATGGAGACCAACCCGTTCAGGTACCCTTGGGGCAGGCCTTCCATCCCGGGCGCCTGATGCTGAAATCCAGCCAGGTTGGCCAGCTGCCGCCGGAACGGCGCCCACGCTGGGATCATCGCCGGCGGCTGGCGCTGGCCCTGCAGTTGTTGGCGGCCCCGGAGCTGGATGTTCTGATCAGCGGCGAGTCGCGTTTTGAAGCACTTCCACAGGTGGCGGCAGACATACTCAGGCCCGGGGCCGATGCACTTTGTCATCGCATTGTTTACTAAAAGGAAAATCCGATGTTCAGTTTGACCGTTCGCGATCACATGATGATCGCCCACAGCTTTAACGGAGACATTTTTGGCCCGGCCCAGGGGCTGCACGGTGCCACCTATGTGGTAGACGTTACCTTCGAGCGCCATGTGCTCGACAGCAATGACCTGATTGTCGACATCGGCCAGGCTTCAGAACTGCTCAAAGAAGTGCTTTCTGAATTTAACATGAAGAACCTGGACGACTTGCCCGAACTTGCCGGACGCAACACCACCACCGAGTTCATGGCCAAGGTGGTGTTTGATCGCATGGCCGCAGCCATCCATGCCGGCCGGTTGGGCGAAGACGGTAAGGGTGTGGTCAGCCTGAAAGTAACCCTGGGCGAATCCCATATTGCCTGGGCCAGCTACCATGCCGGTATCTGAACTCTGGTTTGTGGTGCCCGGAGACCCTCAACAGAACACCGGGGGCTACCGGTATGTACGCAAACTTGCTGAGGCCCTGGCAGACACAGGGTTGAAGGTTCACCTTGATGGGCTGGAGGGCGAGTTCCCCCGGCCGGATGGCACAGCCATCAATGCCATGGACCGCTATTTGAAAGCGTTGCCAGAGGGAGCATCCGTTGTTCTGGACGGCTTGGCGATGGGTGGAATGCCCGAGGTGCTGGAGCGCCACCGGAAGCGTTTGAAGCTGATGGCGCTGGTACATCACCCACTGGCAGACGAAAGCGGGCTGTCAGCCGCCGAACAAGCCTGGCTGAAAGATGCCGAGACGCGCGCTCTCGCCTGCGTTTGCAAGGTGTTCACCACGAGCTATTATACGGCCCGCAGGCTGGCTCATTATGGGGCTCCAGCCGCCTCGGTGACTGCGGCTTTGCCGGCAGTGGATGACGAATTCTTTGCCCTGTCGACGGCTCCGGTGCCAGCGCGAAACCCAGCAAATCCTGTGCAGATCCTGTGTGTGGGGCATTTGTCCCGGCGCAAGGCCCAGCACCAGTTGGTGCAGGCGCTGGCTGAGCAGGCAACGGATGCCTGGTTCTGTACCCTGCTTGGCAGCGATCAGAGAGAATCGACTTACTCGGCGGAGGTAAAGGCGCAGATACGTGAATCCGGGCTAGCCGGCCGTATTCGACTGACCGGTGAGGTTTCAGAAACCGGGCTGTGGAATGCCTATCAGCAGGCTGACCTGTTTGTGCTGGCCTCGGAGTATGAAGGTTATGGCATGGTGGTGGATGAGGCCCTGGCCTGCGGCCTGCCAGTGCTCAGCTCCGATGGTGGCGCACTGAGGGAAACCGGTGCCCGTTCGGGTGTGCAGCTGTATCCGGCGGGTGACATTGCTGCACTTGGGCAGGCTCTGGCGAGGTTGCTTGAGAACCCCGACGAACTGGCGCGCCTGAGAGCCGGAGCCCGTGAAAGCCGGGCAAGGATACGGCGCTGGCGAGACACCGCCGGGGACTTCCTGGCTGGCCTTGAGAGCGAACAAAATGCAGATCCTGCTCGCTTTGATGATCACTGGCTGCGGGCCAGGGAGCCGGCGGATCACAGGGCAAGAAACCCGAAACTCACAGACCAGCTGGCGGCCTGGCTACAGGTTCGTCAGCATCGTTACCAGCGTACCCGGGACACCGTCAGGCCCCTGCAACTGGTGGATGTTGGTACTGGCCGGGGGTCGAACCCTGTGTACCTTGCGCCCCGCCTGCCCGGGCCGCAGAACTGGACCCTTATCGAGCCCGACGGCAGCCTGGCCGGCACCGCGACGGAGCGGGTTCAGGATACCGGCGCATCGGTCAGCTTAAGGACAGAAAGCCTGTCGGCAGGCAATATGCAGGATGAGCTGCCGGCAGATGCTGACCTGGTCTGTGCTTCGGCATTGATTGACCTGGTCAGTGACGAATGGTTGCAGGCTTTGGTACGTGCCGTGGTTGCCCGCAATGCGGCTGTTCATGTTGTGCTCAGCTACAGTGGGCGCTTTGAGCTTTCACCTGAACACCCGTCAGACGACCGGCTCCGGGCGCTGGTCAACCAGCATCAACATGGCGAGAAGGGCACCGGTGCCGCACTTGGGCCAGATGCCACCCGCCGGCTGCGGGCCTTGCTGGTGGCCACTGGCTACCAGGTGTCTGTAGCGCCCAGCCCCTGGCAGCTGGATTCGGGCGAGCAGGAGCTGGCGCTTTTGTTAATGACGGGCTGGGCCAGGGCAGCGACCGAACAACAGCCTTCGGCAGGGGCAGAAATCAACCGCTGGCTCCATGCCCGCAAACAGCAACTGGCTGCCGGCGAGCTGCGAATTTCCGTTGAGCACGAGGACTTGCTGGCATGGCCACCCGCCTGATTCTTCGATGGCTGGTTACGGTGGCCTTGCTCGGGCTGGTGTTGTCGCTATTGGATACCGAGGCGTTGCGAGCGTCCCTGGCCAGACTTTCTGTTCCCTTCATCTCCCTGATGCTGGCGGTATCGGTGGCACAGGTGGCGTTGTCCGCCTGGCGTTGGTGGTTCACCGCCCGCCGGCTCGGGGTTTCCCTGAGCTATCCGGTGGCAATCCGTGAATACTATCTCGCCGGCTTCCTGAACCAGGTTTTGCCGGGCGGCGTTATGGGGGATGTGAACCGTGCCTGGCGGCACGCCCGCGTCCCGGTGGGTGAGCCGCTATCTGGCAACGCCACAAGGGCTATCGTCCATGCTGTGATGCTGGAGCGCTTGTCTGGCCAGTTGGTGCTGTTGCCGGTGGCAGTGCTGGCGACGGCGGCGCTGTGGCTGAGTGGCCGGTTTGAACTTCAGGCTGCTTACGCTGGAACGTCACTTAGCGCTGGGGCCGGCATGTTGGCTCTGGTGCTGGCTGGTGTGGGTGCCTCCTTCATGCTTCGCCGGAAAAATGGAAGCAGGCTCCGGAATTATTTGCGAAACCTGGGTGCAGATCTCAGGAAGGCTTTTTATGGCTGGCGCAATGCCTGCTTGCAGTGCCTGACCTCCGTGCTGGTGCTGGGTACTTACCTGGCGGTCTTTCTGCTTCTGGCGGCGGATATGGATGTCTTGGGGCAGGGCGTGTCACCCTGGGTGCTGGCCGGGCTTTGTGTACTGCTTTTGCTGGCGATGGCGGTGCCTGTCACCATTTCCGGTTGGGGTGTTCGCGAGGGCGCAGCCGCTTTGCTCTGGCCGCTGGCCGGCCTGCCTGCGGAGCAGGGTGTGGCCCTGAGTGTGGGGTATGGCGCTATGGTGTTTCTAGCCAGCCTGCCCGGCGCCCTGGTACTGGTTTCCGGGCGTTGATCAGCTGCGGTCCGGGTAGAAAGACAAGTCAAACAACATATCGCTCCCCAGGTTTACCAGCTGAGCTTCCGGTCGCAGGGCCTCATCAAGCTGGTCAATCTCTGGCAGGGAAAATGCCGGGCGGCCACTGCCGATAATCATCGGGGCCACCATCACATGCAACCGGTCCAGCAGGCCGGCCCGGAGAAACGACGACACAGTCACGCCGCCGCCTTCGATAAAAATCTTGCGCAAGCCAAAGTCCTGTAACACCTCGAGAATATGCTTGGGGTCGACCGGTTGCGTGTCGCTGCTGCTGCCCAGGCAGGGCACCCGGGTGACGGTGCCGGGCTCTATGCGCTGCTGGCCCGGCTGATAGTGCCCGGCAACCAGGTGCAGGGTGGGGGCCGCTTTGTCGGTAAACAGGTGATGGCTTGCCGGTACCCGTTCGTGGCGGTCGATCACCACCCGTACCGGGTTCCGGCCGGGTGCACGGCGAACGGTCAGCCGGGGGTTGTCTGTGCTTGCGGTACCTGCGCCCACCACGACCGCATCACACAGGGCACGGATCCGGTGCAGGTGTGTAATGCCGTCGTCGCCATTGATAAACCGCGAACAGCCGGTCACGGTGGCGATGCGGCCATCCAGGCTCTGGCCTAACTGGCCAATTACCCGGATGCTGTTGGCGTCTTCCAGCGGCCGGCACAGGGGCATGAATAAAGAAAACAGACTGTGCACCTGTTCGCTGGCGGGTTGTACCAGCTCCCAGCTTTTGCCGTTGATTTTCAGGGCGGGTTGATCAGAGCCCGGCGCCGGCAAGGTGATGTTGCTGCGGTTGGCGGCGTCGAGAATTAGCTGCCATGCGATGTCGGTGTCCAGTGCGTTCCTGACCATGGGCTACCTGCGTGTATGTTTGTTGTGATTTCAGTATAGGAACATTGTGTACAAAGCTGTAGGTACGCTACATTTTCAAATTGATTCACTTTTTCTCAAATTTTCAGGGGCATTGAGACATGCGCTACCTGCAATCGTTCAACAGGCGCCTGCGGCATGTAAGGGAGCAGGGGCAGCTGTCTTTGGCCGATATTGCTGAAATCTGCGGTGTAGACGAGGCGCGGGTGCGCAGCTGGGAGGCGGAAGATGGCCGCCAGCGGGGCTTCCCCGGGGTTACCGAATTGCTGGATCTGTGTCTCAGGACGGAGACGCCCCTTGAACAGCTGCTCGATATGGAAGGGGCCGGAGACAGTGACCAGCTGGAGCTGCCAGGCCTGGCCTTCAGTAACAGTGATGATCTTTCGGTAGCGCTGCAGGAGCTGGAGCAGGAAATCGGCCGGGTTCAGCTGACAGACGGCGAGGCGGAACTGCTGCGCCGGTTCCGCAAGACAACAGACGATAACCGGCGCATGGTTCTGCAGTTGCTGGGGCGCTAGGCGCCCCGGATTCCGCTTTTAGTTCTCTTTCTTGTAGATGTTCTCGTAAACGTAGTTGGTGGCCTCTACAAAGCCATCAATGCTGCCGCAGTCAAAACGCTGGCCCTTGAACTGGTACGCCAGCACACAGCCATTCTTCGCCTGCTCCAGCAGGGCATCGGTAATCTGAACCTCACCATTCTTGCCCGGCGGTGTGCGCTCGATAATGTCGAAAATGTCCGGGGTAAGAATGTAGCGGCCGATAATAGCCAGGTTGCTGGGCGCGTCTTCCGGTGCCGGTTTCTCCACCATGTCGGTAATGCGGTAGAGACCATCCTTCATGGATTCGCCCGCAATCACACCGTATTTATGGGTTTCGTCTTCCGGTACTTCTTCAATGGCCACAATGGAGCAGCGGAACTGGTTATACAGCTTGACCATCTGGGTCAGAACGCCGTCACCATCTTCCGGGCCCACGCAGAAGTCATCTGCCAGCACGACCGCAAACGGGTTGTCGCCCACCAGGTTGCGGCCAGTCAGGATGGCGTGGCCCAGCCCCTTCATTTCATTCTGACGGGTAAAGGCAAAAGAGTTGTTGTTGATCAGATCCCGGATGGAGGTAAGCAGGCCTTCCTTGCCGGTACCGGCAATCTGGTGCTCCAGCTCGTAACTGATATCAAAATGATCCTCGATGGCGCGTTTGCCGCGGCCAGTGACAAAGCCGAACTCATGAATGCCAGCATCGGCGGCTTCCTCCACCCCGTACTGCACCAGAGGCTTGTTAACGATCGGCAGAATTTCCTTGGGCATGGCCTTGGTGGCCGGAAGGAAACGGGTGCCGTATCCGGCAACCGGGAAGAGGCACTTTTTGATCATGATGTTCGTCCTTAATCTGGAATCTGGTGATTTGCTTTAGTAACCCACAAAGCGTGCCAAGTGTAACCAAGTTGTATGGCGAGTTGGAGGGTTTCGTTTCCGAGTGTTGATTTCCGGTAATTCTGTGGACTGTTTCCGATGTAAGAAGAGCGCTTGATATCTCTAGAAAATCGTTTCAATAGCGCATTTAACTACATGATTTAGCGAAACATTAAATTTGTAAAGTTATGATGATCAGGGTGGTTCAATAACCCGGATTCTTTTAAAGTGGCACCGCATTAACGGATTTACATGATTTTGACATTTGCCCGGATTTCGCAAGGTGCCGCAACTGATCTCCAAACCGTCTGGCCGCTGGAAGCTCTTGTCCGCACTGTTTTTGTGCGTGGCGGGCGCGTACTGTCCGCCGGCGGCAGCCTCTGAGTCGACGCTCGCCGGCAATGCCAGCCAAACCACCCGGGAAGCCCTTCTGCCCCAGAATGCCTTGCAGGCGACCCGGGAGCACTGGCTGCGCTCCAGAATGCAGTTCTCCGGGCGGACCAACCGTGATGCCGAACACCGGGATGGTGCCCTGAACCTGGGGTTGAAGGGCCTGTTCTGGGCGAATCATCGGGCAGATGTTCGATACAGCGACGCCAAAACCTACCGGGTAGGTAATGAGCGCCGGGTGCTGGGGTTCAGTTATGGTCTGCCGCTGGCGGGCAATCATCTGGATGTGGAGCTCAGGAACACGGCCTATGAGGAGGTGTCCCGGGCAGATGGCGCTCGCTTTCAGAAGGAAGGCCGCACCCGAAACCTGATCGTGACAGGGCGCCGTGCGCTGTTCTCCTCCTATGGATATCAGTTTCTTGGCCGTGCCAACTACGCCTCTGTGGACCAATACTGGACGCGTCGCAGCGACGAGGTGCACCGCTCCAGCTATCAGATTTCCAGCCTGGGGCTGGAGGCCAATGGACACCACAGTCTGTACGGGGGCTTTAGTCTGAACACCGGTTTGCGGGCAGTCACAGGCATTGAAGCCGAAGTGGCTAACTCGTCGGGCTCAGAAGGCAACCAGCGCGAGGAACAATTCGGGCGCATGGTGTTCACGGCATCGCTGGATCGCGAGCTGCTTGCCTGGCACTGGGACGTGGACGGGCAGTACCAGCTGGCGTCTGAGGATATACCCGGTTCGCAGCATCTTCGGGTAGCCGGAGCCGGTCTTACGGCAGGTTTCAACGGTCAGTCACTGAGTGTGGCAGAGGGTGGCTGGTTGCGCCTGGGCAGCAGCAGCCCGGAGTTTGGCCTTCCGTTCTTTCCCCGGGTTTCGTCCAGTGTTCGCCTTTCCGTACTCCGGGGCTGGGTTCCAGATGAATCATTCCAGCAACATCAGGCCGGCCATGTCACCTCGGGCGAGGTTTCCTGGGGGGTAACCGCTCAGCAATTCAGCGCCGATGTCAGCCTTGGCCGGGTGCTGACAACCACCACGGAAGCCATTGCGATCCCCGACCGTCCAGACGTTCGCTTTACCATGAGCATGCAGATCTAGCCTTTCGATTCGCTTACCAACTTGTCACTTGTCGCAGCCCTCGGGCGCGGTGCTACATTGAAAGGACAAACCGCGAACCGAGGATGGAACAATGCACGCAGGGAAAGTATGGCTGGTGGTTCTGGGATTGTTCTCGTTGTTTCCCCTTCATGCTCAGGCATTCCAGTTTCAGGACGTTGTTGATAAAGCAAAGTCGAAAGCAGGCTCGGCATACGAGGCGCCTGCCCGCATTCCCGACTTCATGGCGGATCTGAGCTACGACGATTATCAGTCCATCCGGTTTGACCCGAGCAAAAGCCTTTGGCGAGAAGCATCGTCCCGGTTCCAGGTGATGCTGATTCCGGCAGGAAAGTTCTATACCCGGCCGGTCAGTATCAATGTTGTGGACAGTGAAGGCGTCCATTCCCAGGCGTTTGATAAAGGCCTTTTCAATGTGGAAGACCCGGAGTTGCGGAAACGTGTTCCGGCGGATCTCGGATATGCTGGACTCAAGCTGACGTTTCCCTTTGACGGGAAGGATGTTGCCAACCAGTTTCTTGTCTTTGCTGGCGCGAGCTATTTCCGGGGGGTGAGCAAAGATACGGCATTTGGTCTCTCGGCACGGGGTATTGCCGTGGATACGGGCTTGCCGTCCGGGGAGGAGTTCCCAGACTTCACGGAATTCTGGTTGGAGCGCCCGGCCAAAAACAGCGACCACATCCGTGTCTATGCGCTGCTCGATGGGCCCAGTCTCACCGGTGGTTATCAGTTCACGGTCTACCCGGGCGAACCGACAAGGGTAGACGTGAAAGCCCGGCTGTTCTTTCGGGATGCCATTGAATTGCTGGGCCTTGCGCCGCTGACGTCCATGTTCTACTACGGTGAACACACGCCCAGACCGCTGGGGGAGTGGCGGCCCCAGGTTCACGACTCCGATGGCCTGCTTATTCACGACGATGCCACCGGAGAATGGCTGTGGCGACCTTTGATGAACCCGGAGCGGTTGGCTACGAGTTTTCATCAGGTCAAACGTGTTGGTGGCTTTGGCCTGGTCCAGCGTGACCGGGAATTTCGCCATTACGAAGATCTTGAAGCCCGCTATGAGCGGCGCCCCAGTGCCTGGGTAAGTACTGAGGAAGACTGGGGAAAAGGCAATGTGGTACTGGTTGAAATCCCCACCAATGATGAAACCAATGACAACATCGTTGCCTTCTGGAGCCCGGACGGCCAGGTGGCGGCTGGCACCACGCGGGAACTGGAATACTCCATCCGTTTTGGTGGTCCCGACGTGGCACCACATCCTGGAGCTAGGGTAGTAAACACCTTTGTTGGCGCTGGCGATCGTATTGGCGGCGGTGATCAGGCCGGCGCCTATCGAATTCTGGTCGATTTTGCCGGTGGATCGTTGGCCGAGCTTGGGCCCGATGCTCCGGTGGTCAGCAAGGTGACTGGCGGTGAGGGCGTAGAGGTTCTGGAACACTTCGTCGAACGGGTGGAGCCAGAGAAACTCTGGCGCTTGTCCATACTGGCCCGGCCAGCCCCGGATCGCACTCTGCAGCTACGTGGCTTTCTGATGGCAGATGATGAGGTGGCCACGGAAACCTGGAGCTATGCCTTGCCGCCGGGTACCGGTTTACGGGCAGAACCCTGATCAAGGGAGGTGTGTATGGACGCATTGACCTCTTACCAACTGCTTGGCCGGCTTCTGGCGTACCTTGAAATGAGTGGTGCCGGGGCGGATAGCGGTGCCTTTGATAACGCATTGGCGTTACTGTCCAATGAGCACGCGGGTGACGATCAACGGGTTGCGTTTGAAATGCTCATATCGCGAATCCCTGATTACTATCCGGTGCCAACCGTAGACATTCCGCCTGTGGCACCGCCGGTACAGCGGGGCAGCATCGGGTACTTCTCCGATGACTGATTCGCCAGCTCCTTCCCCTCCCTGGCGTTTGCGGGCGTCGATCCGGCGGCTGATACTGACGCTGCTGGTGGCAGGCCAGACGGTACTGGCGTCCTGGTTTCTGCTTCAGGTGTTGCCGTATCACGGCGGCAATCTCGTCGAATGGCTGATTGTGGGTGTTTTTGCCCTGCTTTATCTTTGGATTGCATTCGGGTTCTGGATTGCGGTGTACGGGTTTTTGCTCCGGCTTACGGGTGGTGATCGGAAGTCTCTGCTTAAACGCCATCCGCCGGCGGAGCTGGAGGCAACGGAGCTGTCGAAAACAGCGATTGTCATGCCGCTCTACCACGAACCTGTGGCCTGGACCCTGAAGGGACTTAAAGCCATCTATCTCGACCTGGAGCGATCCGGCCGCCTGGATGATTTTGATTTCTTTATTCTCTCCGATAGCCAGAACCCGAACGTCTGGCTGGAAGAACAGCAAATCTGGCGGCGGTTGGTAGAGGAGCTTGGCGCCCACGGCCGACTGTTTTACCGCAGGCGCCGGGTTAATCTGAATTTCAAGAGCGGTAATGTCGCTGATTTTCTGCGGCGTTGGGGCAGCCAGTATCAGTATATGGTGGTGCTTGATGCCGACAGTCTGCTTGCCGGGGAAACCATCCGAACCATGGTCCAGGTGATGAACCGGGAGCCCCAGGTTGGCATCCTGCAAACAGCACCGACGATTATCAATGGCCGTTCCGCGTTCGCCCGTATTCAGCAGTTTGCCAGCCGGCTTTATTCGCCTCTGTTTGCCACCGGGTTGGCGGCCATACAGATGGGGGATGCGGCCTTCTGGGGGCATAACGCCATTATCCGAATTGCCCCTTTCATGGCCCATTGCGGCCTGCCAAAACTCAAGGGAGTGGGAATCTGGCGTGGCCCGATTATGAGCCACGATTTTGTGGAAGCTGCGTTTCTGGGGCGGGCAGGGTACGAAGTGTGGCTGGAGCCGACACTGGCCGCCAGCTATGAGGAATCTCCGCCCACCCTGGATGATGAACTTGCCCGCGACCAGCGCTGGTCCAAGGGGAACCTGCAACATGCGGCGCTCATGCTGTTTGCTCCGAGGTTGCGCCTTGCCCATCGATTTGCCTTCCTCAATGGCATTATGGCCTACGCCGCATCGCCGTTGTGGCTGCTGTTTCTGGTGTTAACCACCATTGCCGCGGTTCAGCTTACCATCGCACCGATTGATTATTTTCCGGATGGCCGTGAGAGCCCCTTTCCTCTATGGCCGGAGTGGCGCCCTGCATGGGCGATTACGCTGGTGGCGAGCACCATGGCGCTCCTTTTTCTGCCCAAGTTTCTGGCCATCGCCGATGTCGCTGTGCATCGGGCGATGCGCGGATTTGGTGGTTTTGCCAGGCTGTTGGTCAGCGTGCTGCTGGAAATTGTTGTGTCGGTACTGCTGGCTCCCATCCGAATGCTGGCGCACAGCCACGCCGTGATCTCCGCCCTGTTTAACGTCAGGCTGAGCTGGGCAGGGCAGAACCGCACCGAGGAGACCAGTTGGCGCGAGGCCAGTGTGCGCCATCTGCCGGGGCTGTTAATTGGTGGCGCCTGGTCGGCCTTTGCCTGGACCCTGGACCCTATGTTTTTCTTCTGGTCATTACCGGTTTCGATACCGCTGTTGCTTGCGGCACCAACGACAGTGTGGCTTAGCCGGTTGCAAAGTGGTGAAGCCCTGGCGCGGAATGGGTTTTTGTTAACACCGGAGGAGCAGGCGGCCATACCGATACTGGATGATGCCCGTCGGTTCCGTGATGAACCCCCGGGGGAATCGCCGCTTGCGCCGATTGAGCAAGCGGTGCTGTCGCCTGTTGTCAACAAGCTCCACTGTCATCTGGCCCGGAAGCAGGCCTGGGGTTTGAAGAGAAGCGTCATTGCCGACGAGCTTGAGGCGTGTATCGCTCGAGGCTATCAGGGCATGGACCAGGGCAGGCTGTCGCTGATGCTGGAAGACGCAGAGGCTTTGGCAATCCTGCATCGGCGAGCCTGGAGCGCGGCGCCGGATTCATTCTGGGGGCGACGTGTTCACAAACTGGTGTTGCGCTGGCAAGGTCAGTCCGGCCTGTAAACAATCATACTTAAGGTGTAGGTCGAATTGTTGACAATCGTGAGAGGTAGGCGTAGCTTCACGCTAAATAACCTCTGGATTGTTAACAAAGCATGATTCAGGCACAGTTGCAAACCCAAACCCGCGCCGATGAGGCCTTTGATTGTCTGCAAACGGCTATTGTGAAGGGCGATCTGGCGCCGGGCGAAAAAATCGGCGAAGTCGAGCTCTGTTCCCGCTTTAACCTTACCCGAGGCCCGCTGCGTGAAGCGTTGGGCCGCCTTGAATCTCGTGGATTGCTGGTCAGGCGCCCTCACGCTGGTGTGAAGGTGGTGTCCGTTAGTGCCGCAGAACTTCTTGAGTTGTACCGAATTCGTGAAGTCATGGAGGGGCTGGCAGCCCGGCAGGCAGCTGAACGCATGCCCGATGAAGAAATCCGTGACCTCCTGGCCACGCTCGATAGTCACGAAAAAATGATTGAGGAAGCTCAGGGCCAGGCTTACTACCAGGCTGAGGGCGACTACGATTTCCACCACCGGATTGCCACCGGCAGTCGCAATACCAAACTGGCCCAGATGCTTCTGGGCGATCTTTACTACATGGTGCGGATGTACCGTTACCGGTTAAGCACCTCGGCCGGGCGCCCCCATCTGGCGCTGGGTGAACACCGCCGTATCGTCGAAGCCATTGCCCAGCGCGATGGGGAGCTCGCCGAATTCCTGATGAAAAGACACATCAACGCCGCCCGCAAGAATATTGAGAAAAAGATTCAAGAAGGCGTTCTAACTATCTGAACAAAGAGGTAAATGACATGGCTAACAAACTCTCCCCCGGTGCCCGTTTCCGCAAGGCCCTGAAAGAAAACCAGCCGCTGCAAATTGTTGGTACTATTAATGCCTACGCCGCCATGATGGCTGAGCGGGTAGGGCACCAGGCCATTTACCTTTCCGGTGGTGGTGTGGCTAACGCCTCCTATGGTCTGCCGGACCTGGGCATGACCACCATGAACGATGTGGTAGAAGATGTGCGCCGCATTACGGCCGCCACAGACGTACCGCTGCTGGTGGATATCGATACAGGTTGGGGCGGAGCCTTCAACATCGGCCGTACCATCCGTGAAATGGAACGCGCCGGCGCCGCTGCCGTTCATATCGAAGACCAGGTTGCCCAGAAACGCTGTGGCCACCGCCCGAACAAGGAAATCGTTTCCAAAGAGGAAATGGTTGACCGCATCAAGGCTGCTGCCGATGCCCGGGAAGATAAAGACTTCTTCATCATGGCCCGTACCGATGCCTTCCAGAAAGAAGGTCTGGAAGCTGCGATTGACCGCGCCAAGGCGTGCATTGAAGCCGGTGCAGACGGTATCTTCGCCGAAGCGGTACACGAGCTGAGCGACTACAAAGCGTTCGCCGAAGCCATCGATGCGCCGATCCTGGCTAACATCACCGAGTTCGGTGCCACGCCGCTGTACAACAAGTCGGAACTGGCCGAAGCCGGCGCCGCCATGGTGCTGTACCCGCTGAGCGCCTTCCGCGCCATGAACAAGGCCGCGCTGACGGTGTACCAGAACATCCTCGAGAAGGGCGACCAGAAAGACGTGGTAGACCTGATGCAGACCCGTATGGAGCTGTACGATTTCCTGAACTACCACGATTTCGAGCAGAAGCTGGACCAGCTGTTTGCCCAGAAGAAAGACTGATAACTAGGGAAATGTTGGAGTAAGGGGACTGGGAGTAAGTGGAGTAAGGGGGTCTGACCCCGTTCGGGGTCAGACCCCTGTCGAACTCGGGGTCAGGCCCCCTGTCAGACCCCTGTAGAACTCCGGACATCGCTTGATTTAATTAAAACGAACAAAACAGAAACTACGGGAGACCAACATGGCTGAAGCAAAGAAACTAGGTGGAGCAGGCCTGCGCGGCCAGGTGGCTGGCGAAACCGCCCTGTGTACCGTTGGCAAAACCGGTACCGGCCTGACCTACCGCGGCTATGACATCACCGACCTGGCTGACAACGCCCAGTTCGAAGAAGTGGCCTACCTGCTGCTGCGTGGCAAGCTGCCGAACCAGGCCGAGCTGGATGCCTACAAAGGCAAGCTCAAGAGCCTGCGCACCCTGCCGGATGCCCTGAAACTGGTGCTGGAGCAGATCCCCAAAGACGCCCACCCGATGGACGTGATGCGTACCGGTTGCTCCATGCTGGGTAACCTGGAAACCGAGCAGGACTTCAGCGAGCAGGACGACAAGATCGACCGTATGCTGGCCACCTTCCCGGCCATCATCACTTACTGGTACCGCTTCGCCCACGAAGGCGTTCGTATCGACACTGCCAACACCGAAAGTGATTCTATCGGCGGCGTGTTCCTGGAGCTGCTGCACGGCAAGAAGCCCAGCGAACTGCACGAGCAGGTGATGAACGTTTCCCTGATTCTGTACGCCGAGCACGAATTCAACGCATCTACCTTCACCGCGCGCGTTTGTGCCTCCACGCTTTCTGACATCCACAGCTGCGTAACCGGCGCCATCGGTTCCCTGCGTGGCCCGCTGCACGGCGGTGCTAACGAAGCGGCCATGGAGCTGATCCAGAAGTTCCAGACTCCGGAAGAAGCCGAAGCCGGCCTGATGGGCATGCTGGAGCGCAAAGAGAAAATCATGGGCTTCGGGCACGCCATCTACAGCGAATCCGACCCGCGCAACGCCATTATCAAGAAGTGGTCCGAGAAGCTGGCCAAGGAAGTGGACGACACCGTGCTGTACCCGGTTTCCGTTCGCTGCGAAGAAGTTATGTGGCGCGAGAAGAAGCTGTTCTGTAACGCCGACTTCTTCCACGCATCTGCCTATCACTTCATGGGCATCCCGACCGAGCTGTTCACCCCGATCTTCGTAATGTCCCGGGTTTCCGGCTGGACTGCCCACGTAAAAGAGCAACGCGCCAACAACCGCATCATCCGCCCGAGTGCCGAATACACCGGCCCTGAGCACCAGGATTGGCTGCCGATTGGTGAGCGTTCTTAAGAGGTTTTAAACCATGAATACCGAATTCAGAAAAGCCCTTCCAGGCACCGACCTGAAATACTACGACACCCGCCAGGCGGTAGAGGCCATTCAGCCGGGCTCCTACGCCAAGCTGCCGTACACCTCCAAGATCCTGGCTGAGCAACTGGTGCGTCGTTGTGACAAGGAATCCCTGACCGATTCCCTGAAGCAGCTGATCGAGCGCCGCCGTGACCTGGACTTTCCCTGGTACCCGGCCCGTGTGGTGTGCCACGACATTCTGGGCCAGACTGCCCTGGTAGACTTGGCCGGCCTGCGTGATGCCATTGCGGAGAAGGGCGGTGATCCGTCTAAAGTTAACCCGGTGGTGCCCACCCAGCTGATCGTGGATCACTCCCTAGCGGTGGAAGCACCGGGCTTTGATCCGGACGCGTTCGAAAAGAACCGTGCCATCGAAGACCGCCGTAACGAAGACCGTTTCCACTTCATCAACTGGACCCGCACCGCGTTCCGTAACGTGGATGTGATTCCGGCTGGTAACGGCATCATGCACCAGATCAACCTGGAGAAAATGTCTCCGGTGATCCAGAGCCGCCCGGACGAAGACGGCCATCCGATCGCCTTCCCGGACACCTGCGTAGGTACCGACAGCCACACCCCGCATATTGATGCCCTGGGTGTTATTGCTGTGGGCGTGGGTGGCCTGGAAGCAGAAACCGTTATGCTGGGCCAGCCTTCCATGATGCGCCTTCCGGATATCGTGGGTGTGAAGCTGACTGGCAAGCGCCAGCCGGGCATCACTGCCACCGATATCGTCCTGGCCATTACCGAGTTCCTGCGTAAGGAACGCGTGGTTGGTGCCTACCTGGAATTCTTCGGCGAAGGCGCTTCCAGCCTGACCATCGGCGACCGTGCCACCATTTCCAACATGACTCCGGAATACGGTGCCACCGCCGCGATGTTCTACATCGACGAGCAGACCATTGACTACCTGAAGCTGACCGGCCGTGAGCCCGAGCAGGTAGACCTGGTAGAGAAGTTCGCTAAAGAAACCGGCCTGTGGGCGACTGAAATGACCGAAGCCCAGTACGAGCGTGTGCTGGAATTTGATCTGTCCACCGTTGTGCGTAACGTGGCTGGCCCGTCCAACCCGCACCGCCGTGTGGCGACTTCCGACCTGCACGATCGCGGCATTGCCGTGAACCTGGACAAGGCCCTGGAAGAAGAGAAGAAGGGCCTGATGCCCGATGGCGCGGTGATCATCGCGGCGATCACTTCCTGCACCAACACCTCCAACCCCCGCAACGTGGTGGCTGCCGGCCTGCTGGCCAAGAAAGCCAACGAGCTGGGGCTGGTGCGCAAGCCCTGGGTGAAATCTTCCTTCGCACCGGGCTCCAAGGTTGCCCGCCTGTACCTGGAAGAAGCCGGCCTGCTGCCGGAGCTGGAAAAGCTGGGCTTCGGTATCGTGGCCTACGCCTGCACCACCTGTAACGGTATGTCTGGCGCGCTGGACCCGAAAATCCAGCAGGAAATCATCGACCGCGACCTGTACTCCACTGCGGTGTTGTCTGGTAACCGCAACTTCGACGGCCGGATTCACCCCTACGCCAAGCAGGCGTTCCTGGCGTCTCCGCCACTGGTTGTGGCCTACGCCATCGCCGGTACTGTGCGTTTCGACATCGAACAGGACGCCCTGGGCTACGACAAGGATGGCAAGCCGGTCACCCTGAAAGACCTGTGGCCGTCTGATGAAGAAATTGACCGCATTGTTGGCGAATTCGTTAAGCCGGAGCAGTTCAAGCAGGTGTACATCCCGATGTTCAACCTGGATGAAGCCGAGCAGGCCAAGAGCCCGCTGTACGAGTGGCGCCCTCAGTCCACCTACATTCGCCGCCCGCCATACTGGGAAGGCACCATGGCCGCCGAGCGCCAGCTCAAGGGCATGCGCCCGCTGGCGATCCTGCCGGATAACATCACCACGGATCACCTGTCACCGTCCAACGCCATCATGATGGACTCGGCAGCTGGTGAATACCTGCACAAGATGGGCCTGCCGGAGGAAGACTTTAACTCCTACGCCACCCACCGTGGTGATCACCTGACCGCCCAGCGTGCCACCCTGGCCAACCCGAAACTGTTCAACGAAATGGTTCGGGACGAAAACGGTGAAGTGGTGCAGGGCTCCCTGGCCCGTGTTGAGCCGGAAGGCAAGACCATGCGCATGTGGGAAGCCATCGAAACCTACATGGAGCGCAAGCAGCCGCTGATCATCATCGCTGGCGCCGACTATGGTCAGGGTTCGTCCCGTGACTGGGCTGCCAAGGGTGTAGCCCTGGCGGGTGTGGAAGCCATCGTTGCTGAAGGATTCGAACGCATTCACCGTACCAACCTGATCGGCATGGGTGTAATGCCCCTGCAGTTCGAGGAAGGCACCACACGCCAGACCCTGCAGCTGGACGGCACGGAAACCTACGACGTAGAAGGTGCCGCAGCCCCGGGTGCGAAGCTGGAACTGGTCATCCACCGCAAGACCGGTGAAGAAGACCGGGTACCGGTAATCTGCCGACTGGACACCGCGGAAGAAGTCACCGTGTACTCCGCCGGCGGCGTACTGCAGCGCTTCGCCCAGAACTTCCTGGCCTCCGAAGGCGCGGCTTAAGGGCTTGGTTGGCCACGGAATCCACGGAAGGACACGGAAAAAAGAATAATGATTTGCCACTAAATCCACTAAAGAACACGAAATTAAAGATAAAGAAATTTTAGTTTTTCAGTCAGTGATCTTTGTTCGTGTTCTTTAGTGGGTTTCGTGGCAAAAATTCTTTAAGTCTTTCATTTTTCCGTGTCCTTCCGTGGATTCCGTGGCCAAAAAAAGTCTTTTCACAAGAGGCGATACCATGAGTTTTCCTCCACAGATCAAGGTTCCGGCCACCTACATGCGTGGCGGCACAAGTAAAGGCGTGTTTTTCCGCCTGCAAGACCTGCCCGAAGCCTGCCAGGTGCCCGGCGAGGCCCGGGACAAGTTGCTGCTTCGGGTGATCGGCAGTCCCGATCCCTACGAAAAGCAGATCGACGGCTTGGGCAACGCCACCTCCAGCACCAGTAAAACGGTGATTCTGGCGGCACCCACCCAGCCGGACCACGATGTAGACTACCTGTTCGGTCAGGTGGCGATCGACAAGCCGTTTGTGGACTGGAGTGGTAACTGCGGCAATCTCACCGCTGCTGTCGGTGCCTTCGCCATCAACAGCGGATTTGTTGCCAAAGAGCGGATTCCTGAAAACGGTATCTGCACGGTGCGCATCTGGCAGGCCAACATCAAGAAAACCATCGTGGCCCATGTACCCATCACCAATGGTGAAGTGCAGGAAACCGGTGATTTCGAGCTGGATGGCGTAACCTTCCCGGCCGCGGAAGTGAAGATCGAATTCATGGATCCGGCCGATGGTGAGGGTGCCATGTTCCCCACCGGCAACCTGGTGGACGAACTGGAGGTGCCGGGCGTCGGTACCCTGAAAGCCACCATGATCAACGCCGGCATTCCGACCATTTTCCTCAATGCGGAAGATATAGGCTACAAAGGCACTGAACTGCAGAATGACATCAACAGCGACCCCAAGGCGCTGGCCATGTTCGAGACCATCCGTGCCCATGGCGCAGTTAAAATGGGCTTGATCAAGGATGTTGCCGAGGCGGCTAACCGTCAACACACGCCGAAGGTGGCGTTTGTGGCCAAGCCGGCGGATTACGTGTCTTCCAGCGGCAAGCAGATCAATGCGGCGGATATCGACGTGCTGGTTCGCGCCTTGTCTATGGGCAAGCTGCACCACGCCATGATGGGCACCGCAGCCGTCGCTATTGCAACGGCTTCCGCGATTCCCGGAACACTGGTGAACCTGGCGGCCGGCGGCGGTGACCGTACCGAAGTGACGTTCGGCCACCCGTCCGGAACTCTGGGCGTGGGTGCTGAAGCGAAAGAAGTGAACGGCGAATGGACTGCCACCAAGGCCATCATGAGCCGCAGTGCGCGGGTTATCATGGAAGGTTGGGTGAGGGTGCCTGGCGATACCTTCTGAGCAACACAGTACCGCCCCGGAGACCTGGGGCGGTACTGGATCTTCCTACACAGAACGCCAGGCAGCCTGGCGAAATTTCCTTCTCAGACCGAGGCCTGCGAGGCCCATGCCTAGTAATGCCAGCGTGCCGGGTTCCGGGACGTCCATAACGTCTGCGGTGAACACGCCTCTGAGGGTGGCCACGTTGGTTGCGTCTTCCACGGTCCAGAAGTCGTCGGCTAATCCGCCGTTGTAGAAGAAGCCAAGGATGTCGATGTAGTAATCGACCCCTCCGATCGAAATGCTGTCGGAAGCTCCCACATTCAGGCTAAAGGTGACCTGGTCTGCACAGCCGTTGACATTCACGCCAACGCCATTTGGCCCACCGTCTGCACAAGGGTTCGCCCCGTTCGGTGTTTCATCATGCAGAAAATCGAAGTAAGAGGTTATCGAATACGGGTTGCTGTCTATCTCCAAGTCCGTCACCACCTTAAGTGTTGCTGAAAGCAGCGATGCGGAATTTGCAGAAATCGGATTGTTGAAATGGGTAAACGTACCCAGGTCAAACGCCGCCTCCTCAGCAATGCCCAAGACAGGAGGAGGGGTGACAGAGTCAAAGCGATAACCGCTCGAACCACTAGAACCTGACCCCCAACGAATTTCTTCGCCCGATCCAACGATAATAATGGGAGGAGACCCTGGATTGGTTGCTGTCCAGGTGCCGACCACGTTGTTGATGTCAATCGTAGCTGCTGATGCGGCCCCTGTTGTTAATGCTGCGGCAGCCATGCCTGCCATCAAAATTTTCCTGTTCATAATGTTCCCTCACTGGCAAAAGCCTTGTTTCTACTCCTTGGTCCACGAATAACTGGACGCCCACACACCCCAGCACTGCCCGTACCAAGGGGGAACTTTCCGAATTTAATCAGGCTCCTGAGGCAGCGATAGCCTCGTATACCCGCTAATATTGCTTGTAGGTTGTAAAGAAAGCGGACAGTTGCGGGCGGGACTGGCAAGGGAGCGAGCGCCTCAGGGGGGCTATTTCTTCCGGATCAGGCTGGTCAGGTTGTCCAGGGATTTTTTGAAGCTGTCGTCTGTGTGCCCGTCAGGGAATAACCTGGTCAATTGGGCCTCGATTTTTTCCAGCGCACTGGCGATGCGGTCCAGGCTACGCTCAGAGTTTGATGGTGCAGCCTCAGGGCCGGTGGTCGAAGGTGGCGGGGTGGGGTAGGCGGGGGTTGTTTGTGGACGGTACCCGGAGCGGGGCTTCTTGCGCACCGGCTCTTCGCCCAGTATCTCGGTACGAATAGAGTTCAGGTCGTGCGGGTCAATAAACGGCCGGTCTTCTGAGTAGGCGCACATCAGCATGCCGTCACACAGCTTATTGATCAGCCGGGGAATGCCGCCGCTGATCTTGTGAATCTCCCGCACCGTTTCTTCATCGAACAGTTTGTTGCCGCCATGGCCGGAAACCAGTAGCCGGTAATCAATATACTCGGCGGTTTCTGCCGGAGTGAGTCCCTCGAGGTGGAAAAACAGTTTTACCCGCTGGGCCAATTGCGGAATCGATGTTATGGCCTGTCTCAGTTCCGGCTGGCCGAGCAGGATGACCCGCATGGACGGCCCGCCCATACTCTCCATGCCGGTAAGCATGCGGATATCTTCCAGGTTCTCCCGGGTCAGGTTCTGGGCTTCATCGATGGTCAGCACCACCGGGGTGCCTTCCCGCGCCATGCTCTCCAGATACTCGGTAATCTGGAACAGCATGGCCACCTTGGTGTCGTCTTTCACTTCCAGCCCGGCCTTGCGCAGGATCAGGGCAAACAGGTCCCGGGATTCCAGGTTGGTGTAGGAAATGTTCAGCAGCTTGAGGTTGCCTTCCAGGTTCCGGATGGTTTTCTTCAGCAGAGTGGTCTTGCCCGAACCAATCTCGCCACTGATCACCACAAAACCTTCCGAACTCCAGATGGCAGAAGACATGTACACATAGGCCCGCGAATGCTGCTGGCTCATGTAGATGAAATCGTCTTCCGGGGTGATGCGGAAGGGGTGTCGATGTAGTCCGAAGAAGTCCAGGTACATAGTCAATTCCTGTGGAATACTCAGGCTATGCCGAGAATCTGCCGGGTGCTGAGGGTTTGCCGCTCCGGGCTGTAGGCGCGGAAGCTCTCGCTGACGGTGCTGAAGCGGAAATCCTGCAGCAGTTGCTCCAGCCGCTGCTCGCACTTGTCCAGATTGGTGTAGTGGCGGAACCGGGAGAACCAGCTGGCGTTATTAAACCTGGGTTGCTCCGGGTCGACCTCCCAGGGGTGGAGATAGAACATCTGGGGGCGATGGCCGTTGCCGGAGGCGTTGTTGAAAAGATAGCGGAACAGCGGGTAAGGGAACTGGCGGAAATAGCCGCCACCCGCTGCCGGAACCGGTAAGCCGAGTACCCGAGCTGTGGTTAGAGGAAATTCCTGTAACAAGGCCCCGTTTTCCGTACGGATGGTGTAAGGCGCCCGGGGTGAGCCGGGGATACCGTAGTTGTCGTGCCTGACCGGAAAGATGCTGGAGTCCCAGCGAAAACCGCATTCAGCAAGGATGTCGAGGGCCCACAGCGAATCCTTGGTGATGGAATAGCTGGCTGCCCGGTAGCCTTGCACCGCTTTGCCGGTAAGGTCTTCAAGAAGGGCTTTGGAACGCCGGGTTTCCTGCCGGAAGGTTTCCGGAGATTGCCGGTAAATCAGCTGGTGACTGTAGCCGTGGGAAGCAATCTCATGGCCTGCGCGATCAATCTCCCGAACCAGTTCCGGGTAGTGTTCCGCCACCCAGCCCAGCACAAAGAAGGTTGCCTTGACCTGGTGCCGTTCGAACAGATCAAGAAGCTTGCGGGTGTTCTGTTCCACACGGGAAGGCAAGGTTGGCCACTGTTCCGGTTTTATTACACCGGATAGCGCTGCGACGTGGAAATAATCTTCCACATCTATGCTCATGGCGTGTAGCGGCTGGTCAGACGGCATCCGGTCTGGCATAGGAGTTCCTTCCCTGTATGGCTTGCACCGATTTTCACCTACAGCTGGCTTGAAAACAATCAATCCCTGATAAATATTAAAGACAAAAGTTAAAACAATGTAAAAAGATGTTACAAAAAGATACAATCGGCTTGAGCTTGGCAGGAGCCAGGCGCAGAATGAAAATTGTACAAAAAGGGAACAGTTTCGCGATGGCGATGCTGTAAACAGGTTGCGTTGTCGTTGGCAGTTTCCGGCAGCCGACAAGGAAGTTTAACGTGTCCTATATACGTTTCCGAAAACATTACCTCCACATACCGTACCTGGTATTGGCGGTGCTTGAATTTGCAGTTCTGCTGGGCATATTCGTGGTGCTGGCGGTAGCCTACCCGTTCGCGGGAGGCCAGGCTGTGCCTGAGGATGTGTACTCGTCAGTGCTGTTTGCCGGCATTCTGAGCCTGGGCACCCTGGCCATGGGTGGCTACACCGGTATTGTCCAGGAAACCGTCGCCCAGCTGTATTTCCGCACCCTCGTTGCCTACTGCTTCCTTGGCGGCATCGGCCTGATGCTTGTCTATGCCTTCCTTCCGGACCTCGACCCGGGCAGCACCAACCTGTTCTGGGCCATTCTCTTGTGTTCCTTTGCCGTGATCATGCTTCGCCGCAGCTTCTCCGCGCTGGTGGATTCTGAAAAGCTGGTGCGCCGTGTTGTTATCTTTGGCTCCGGTGACTACGCAGCCCGGATGCTGGCGGAATACGACCGCAACATGCGCGCGCTGGGCGTTCGTATCCTTGGGTGCGTCTCGGATTCTGCTTCTCCCGTGGTTTCCGCTGACCGCTTGATTACGGCGCCCGCAGATATCTACCAGTACTGCCGGCAAAACCGTATCTCGGAAATTGTCGTGCTGCAGCAAGAGCGTCGGAAAGCTGAAGGCGGCTGGTTACCGGTTCCGGAGCTGATGGAATGCAAATTGCGGGGTATTGCGGTCACCAACGGGATCGATTTTTACGAGCGGGAGCTGAAAAAGGTCAAGCTGGACCTGGTGCACCCGTCCTGGATTGTTTTCTCCGAGGGTTTTCAAGCGTCACGGCGCCAGCAATGGACCAAGCGGATTGTGGATCTCACCCTTGGTTTATTCCTGCTGATTATCACCCTGCCGTTCATGGTATTTACCGCCATCGCGATCCTGCTGGAAACCGGTCGCCCCATTATCTACAGCCAGACCCGGGTCGGCCTGCTGGGCCGGGAGTTCCGCATTTTCAAGTTCCGCAGTATGCGCCAGGACGCCGAAAAAGATGGCAAGGCCCAGTGGGCTTCCGCCAACGACAGCCGGGTTACCCGGGTTGGCGCCTTCATACGCAACACCCGGCTTGATGAACTGCCACAGATTTACAACGTGATTCGTGGCGATATGAGCATTGTCGGCCCGCGGCCCGAGCGCCCCGAGTTTGTCTCGGAGTTGCGGGAAAAGATCCCGTATTACGACACCCGTCACTATGTTCGGCCTGGCCTGATGGGGTGGGCTCAACTTAAATATCCTTATGGGGCCTCGGTAGAGGATGCCAGGGGGAAACTGGAATACGACCTGTATTACTCGAAAAACCGCAGCCTGCTGATGGATTTCCTGATTATGATCCAGACGGCAGAAGTAGTACTGCTTGGAAAAGGTGTGCGCTGACACAGCCGCAATAAAAAAGGGAACGGGAGGTTCTACATGAATGCCTTGGTTGTAATCAGAAACGGAGTACTGGCCCTGTTTGCGGTGATGCTGGCCGCCTGCTCGGCTTTGCCACCCTCGGAAACCATGCCACCAGCTTCGGAGCTGGAGCCGGAAGCCTACGAAATCGGCGTTGGCGATACGGTAACCGTGCATGTGTGGCGCAATCCTGAGCTCGGGCAGTCCATAACGGTGCGCCCCGATGGCTATATCTCGTTGCCACTTATGGGAGACGTGAAGGCCGAGGGCAAGCGGCCGGAAGAGCTGGCCTCAGAAATTACCCTGGGCCTGGCAGACTACATCCGTACACCGGAAGTGACCGTGATGGTGACCAACCCGGTGAGCAAGGAATTCCGCAACCGCATTCGTATTACCGGGCAAGTGATGTCGCCCCAGTCGGTGGCGTTCCAGCCGGGCATGACCGTGCTTGACCTGGTTCTGCTGGCGGGTGGGCTGACAGACTTCGCCGCCGATGGCCGGGCAACGCTGACCCGCATGATTGACGGCCAGTACCAGAGCTACAGCCTGGACCTGGGCGCCATGCTGAAAGATGGCGATATGAGTGCCAATCACGCCCTGCAGCCAGGGGATGTGATCAGCGTTCCCAGAAAGCAGCTGTTCCGCGGTGAACTCTGATGGATCTCCAGCTCCTTCTTGATACGCTGCGTGCGGTAAAGCTGGAGCTGTACCGCAAGCGGGTTATGGCGGCGGTGATCTTTATGCTGGTGACGGCCGGCGTGTTGGCCGTGGCCTTTGTGACACCTAAAACCTATACCTCCCATGCCGTGCTCTATGCCGACCAGAGCAGTGTGCTGCAGCCGCTTTTGCGGGGCCAGGCGGAAGTATCGCAACTGGACCGTATCAACGAGGCCCGGGAGCTGATCCAGAGCCGGACTTTCCTGGAACAGGTGGCGGCAGACACCGGCCTGATCACCGGCATGGAGCCGGACCAGCAGCGCAATGCCGCGATTGCAACGTTGCGCAAGCAGGTGAATCTCAGGGTAACCAACCGGAGTTTTCTGGAGCTGACCTACAGCAGCGGGGAGCCGGACCAGTCGTTCCAGGTGCTGAGTGCAGTACTGAACCGTTTCCTTGAACGCACGGCGCGCAAGAAGCGTTCAGAAAGCCAGGGCGCGTTCGAGTTTATTGATTCACAGGTGAAGGCCTACCAGCGCCAGCTCGAAGAAGCCGAGCAGCGGCTGAAGGAGTTCCGGGTTCGTAACCAGGATGGAACCGAGGGCAATGTCACGGCTCGGATCGAGCGCCTGCGCGGTGATATCGAAACCCTGAAACTGGAGATTGAACAGACCGAATCCCAGGTGGAACTGACTCGTGCCCAGCTGGCCGAAGAGCAGCCGGTACGACGCATTACGCTCAATGCCGGTCTATCTTCAGCAGAGCGACGGCTGGCAGCGTTGCGGCAGGAGCGGGACAGCCTGTTGCTGCAATATCACGAGAAGCACCCGGATGTGGTCTCGGTCCTTGGCCAGATTGAAGACCTTCAGCGCCAGATAGCCACCCAGCCCGCCCAGGAACGGGAGGGTGCCCTGACCGAAGTAATGGAAAACCCGGTTTACGAAAGCCTGAAGTTGCAGCTGGCTGAAAGCACTACACGGCTGGCGGGGCAGAAAAACCGGCTGACATCTTTGCAGGCCCTGCTGGATGAAGCCTTCCAGCGTGGTGAAAGGGTTGCGGCGAACCAGGCCGAACTGAGTGAACTGACCCGGGATTACGACGTTACCCGGGAAGTCTATGAAGATATGTTGCAGCGCCGTGAGAAGGCAAGGTTGACCATGACCCTGGACGTACAGGGAGAGGGGGTCAGCTACAAGATCCAGGAGCCCGCATCCTATCCAGTGTCCTGGGATGGCCTGCAACTCTATCAGGTTGGGATTGCCGGGCCATTCCTGGGCAGTGCAACGGTACTTGGCTTGCTGGTGATGCTGGTGATGTTCGATCAGCGGGTACGCTCGCCCCGGACACTCCAGTTGGCGCTGCCGCCTGCGATACCGGTGCTGGCTACCATTCCACACTACAGCAGTTCATGGAAAGACCGTTTGCTTCGCAAAGATGTGATTGGTCTGCTGTTTATTCTGGGGATCTTTATGGCCGGCTACCTTGCGTTTTTGCTATTCAGTGTAATGGGCGTAACGCCGGAACAGCTGGTGCGTAAAGTCAGCGAGCTGCTTGGCAGTGGGGGCGCTTGATGGACGACAACAAACTCTACAAAGCGCTGTTGAAAAGCCAGGAAGAGCGGCGCCAGCACAAGGCTCAGCCCGGGGAGGCCCGTTCCGAAGAGCAATTCCGGAAGGAGAGGCCGTTTGCCGGTACCCAGCGCCGGATTCCGGACCTGGGCCCCATTGTTACCGACGCAGCAGACCACCGCCCAACGGTTTACGACCCTGCCTTGTCGCTGGGGATGATTGCCAATCCCAAACCCTGGACCCAGCAGCAGCTCCGGGAAAAGAAAATCATCTATCCGGGTATGCCCGACAAGCGGGTGATGGATGCTTACCGGGAGCTGCGTATCCAGCTCAGAAACCGGGCTGGCGACAAGGGCTTTACTGTGATGTACAGCAGCCTTGGCAACGATTCCGGCTCGGTGCTGACCGCCTACAACCTGGCGGCAGCGTTTGCCATGGACGCCCACACCTCGGCTCTTTTGGTGGACTGCGATCCTCACGACAATGCACTGCCGGCATTGGTCTCATCAAAAATGGGCAGTGGTGTGACGGATTATGTCGCGGATGCAAAGGTGGATATCAAGTCCATTCTGTACCCCAGCGGTGTAGACCGCTTAACCGTAGTACCGGCCGGTACCCGGGTGTCCCATGCAGTGGAGCTGTTCGCAGCGGCGCGTATGCGTGACCTGATGCAAGAGCTCAAGCACCGTTACCCGGACCGCTGCATTATCCTTAACACGCCGCCTATCCGGCGCAGTACCGAGGCCCGCATTCTGGAGCGGTTTGCCGACCAGATCGTGTTTGGCGTGCCTTTTGGCGATGTGACAGCAGAAACAGCGGCGGAATGCGTGGATGCGGTTGATCCGCAGAAATTCGCCGGTCTGGTTTTCCAGGAGTGAAGCCATGAAGCTCAGGGAAGAAAGGTTCAGATGGTTAGTTGCCCCGCTGTCATGCGCAGCGGTGGTTCTAAGTGCCCCGGTGGTGGCCCAGTCATTGTCGGACACGATAGAGAGTGTGTCCGGTTCGGCCTCGGCCTATGGCGAAGCCGTGCATACCCGAATGGATACCGCCGATGGCCGACGCAACAACACCAAGCCCGGGGCGGGTGTGTCCGGCCAGGTGGGGGGCGCTCTGAGAAGTGGCGCCAATCATTTATCGTTGAATTACGGTGGCAGCCTGTCTACCAGCAGAGATCTGCCGTCCGGAGACCAGACCGATTCCAGCTCGGTAAACGGTGCGGCCCGCTACGACTACGCAACGACTGCGAACCCCCTGGATTTCAATCTTGGCCACAGCATCCAGTCTGTTCGTAACAACACCGGTTTCCTGCTGAACGCCGGCGACTACGATACCCGTAATACCCTGACCAGTGGTGCCGGGCTTACTTTCCAGCCCGGCGAAGTGTCTTCCCTGAGACTGGCTGGCCAAGCGGGAAAAAGCTACGGCAGTGGCGACCTCAATGATTCCGAGTCCCAGACGGTCAGCGCCGATTTCTCGCGCCGGTTGACCGAGCGATCTACGGCGGGCCTGAGTGCCCGTCGTAGTTGGGCTGATGATGCGGGTGTTGATACCACCATCGACAACGCAGAGCTGAATTACAGCCTGTACCTTGAGAACGGTTTTTTCAGCATCGGCGCGGGTAAGAGCTGGTCTGAAGCCGACTACCCGGGGCAGTCTACCCAGGAAAGTGACGCCATGACTGGTTTCCTGACCCGAACCTGGGCAGGCCCGGAATCCAGCACCTCTGTGGAGTACAACCGGCGGTTATCAGACAGTACAACGGATCTGTCCTTGAACCTTCCGCCTCAGTTTGCCTTTCTGCCAGACACCATAGAGCTCCGGGAACTGGTGGTGAGTGATGCGGTTTTGGTTTCCCATAACACCAGCAAGCTGTGTGATGTGTGCAGCTTGGGGGCCACCGCCCAGGTCGAGCAGCTGGAATCCGAGCTTTCGGGCGCAACCACCTACAACTACGGCGCGGCCCTGAATCTGGGCGTGGATATTACAAACCTGCACCAGCTGACGGCCTCCTACAGCTGGCAGGCGGATTCCGGAATTGAAACCGGGCGTATTGACGAGCAGAGGCATCAGTTGATTCTTGGCGTTAGCCGCCGGCTGGCGGAAGACGTGCGAATGGGGTTGCAGCTGCGACAAAGCTGGGTCCGGCGCAAAGCGGAAAATGCTGACCAGGAACAGTATGCCGTCCGACTGTTTATCGCCAAAGATTTCAGCCTGACGTCAACACGTTGAACCACCACGGACAGAAGGGAATCATGTTCGACAACAAACGCTACATCGAACTTGCAAAGGAAACGCCGCCGCAATTGCTGGTGGTGATCGATACCGAGGAAGAGTTCGACTGGAAGGCCGAGCCGGATGCATTCGAAGACCGGGTCACTGCCATGGACTGTATCGACCGGGTGCAGGATATTTTCAACGACTACGGCATTCAGCCCTGCTACGTGATCGATTATCCCATCGCCGCCAAAGTTCAGGGTTACCGGAAACTGCGGGACTATGCGGAGCAGGGCCTTTGTGAGATTGGCGCCCATCTGCACCCCTGGGTGAACCCGCCCCAGACAGAGGAACTTACGCGGCCGAATACCTACCCGGGTAACCTGCCGGAACCCCTGGAACGGGAAAAGCTGACGGTTCTGAAGGAAACCATTCGCCAGAACCTGGGCGTAGCGCCCGTAGCCTACAAGGCGGGGCGATACGGTTTCGGCCCCAACACCGGGCAGATTCTTCGGGATCTGGGATTCAGTATCGATCTTTCCGTATGCCCGCCGCTGGATTCCCGCGCAGATGGCGGCCCGGACTATCGCCGCTTCGATGCGCGGCCGTTCTGGTTTGGGCCGGCAGGACAACCGCTGCTGGAAATTCCCTGTACCGGTGGGTTTATCGGCTGGGCCAGACCCGCCGCCGTGCCGCTGTATGAGCTGGCAACCCGAATGATCCGCTTCAAGGCGCCGGGCATTCTTTCCCGGGCCGGTGCGGTCGACCGCCTGATGCTGTCACCTGAAGGCTTTACGCCGGATGAACACGTGAAACTGACCAAAGCCCTTTACCGCCAAGGGGTGCGAACCTTCACCTGGAGTTTTCACAGCCCGAGTGTGGTGCCCGGCAACACCACCTACGTTCAGGATGAACCGCAGCTGGAGCAGTTCCTGGCGAGCTTCCGGCAGTATTTCGATTTTTTCTTTAATGATCTGGGCGGTAAGGCGACCACGCCAACTCGTCTGCGTACCCTTATGGAGAGCATGGTATGAAAGTTCTCGGGATTTCCCCCCTGGACAAGGATTCAACCGTTGCCATTGTTGAAGATGGTGAAATTCTGTTCGCCGCAGGGGAAGAACGTTTTTCCCGCACCAAGCAGCAGGACGGCTTTCCCCAGCTGGCGCTGGAGGCGGCACTGGATTACACCGGCCTGCAAATGCAGGATTTTGACCTGGTGTGCTATCCATTTCTCACCTGGGAAAACGAACAGAAGCTCTTCCACAAGAACCTGGAAGACGAGAAGACCTTTATCAAAGGCTTTCAGCCCGCGGACCTGAGCAGGCAGGTAAAGGAAGCGCTGGAGAAGGTGCCGGATCGCAATCAGCCCATTCATGGCCTGGAACATCCCAATGCCATCATGGAAAAGAGCTTTTTACACAGCTCGTTTTACAGCATGGCGGGGGCCCAGAAGCTGGCTTCCAACAACGCCGCGTTCAAGGCATCGCGCCAGTGGGGTGAGGCTGCAACCGAGAGCTTCAAACGCTGGGAGCAGGATCTTAATAATGGACTGGCCGAAAATGGCTGGATCAAACCCGTCAAGCGCATGGATCACCATCTTTCCCATGCCGCCAACAGTTTTCTGTGCAGCGGGTTTGACCGTGCCCTGTGTGTGACCCTGGATGGCTATGGCTCAGGATTGGCCGGTTCCGTCAGCGAGGCCAGTAACGGCAAGATAAAACGCCTCCATGGCCTGCCGTTTCCGAATTCCCTCGGCACACTGTACGAGCATGTCACTTCAAGCCTCGGCTTCAAGCCGAGCCGCCATGAAGGCAAGATCGTGGGGCTGGCGTCATACGGTGATCCATCCATTCTGGGGGACATCCTTCTGGGCCGGATTGAGCAAACGCCCGGGGACTTCCGCATCTACGAAGCCAATAACGTGTATTTCTCCCGTTACCTGGCAAGCCGGTTCCCGAAGATCGACGTGGCGGCGGCCTATCAATACGTGCTGGAGCAAGTGGCCTGCAACTACGTTCGCCACTGGGTTCAGAAAACCGGTATCGACACGTTGGTGTTGTCCGGTGGTGTGACTGCCAACGTGAAGCTGAACCAGCGGTTGTTTGAGATTGAAGGGGTCAATCACATATTTGTGTACCCGAATATGGGTGATGGCGGCTGCGGCACCGGCGCTGCGCTTTATCACAGCTGGCCGGTCGGTATTAAGCCGTCAATCTCCAGCGCCTATTTTGGCCCGGACTTCCCGGAGGCACAGCTTGAAAAGGCATTGCAGGCCGAGGGCCTGAGCTTCTCCCGGCCAGAACACCTGGCGGCAGAAGTGGCTGCGCTGATCCACAGCGGACAGGTGGTGGCCCGCTTTGATGGCCGCATGGAATACGGCCCGAGGGCGCTGGGCAACCGCTCCATCATGTATCACGCCCGGGAGCCGGAAGTGAACCAGTGGCTGAACAAACGCCTGGGCCGCACCGAGTTTATGCCCTTTGCGCCGGTGACCTTGTACGAGGCCAGGGAGCGCTGTTATCACAACATCAAAGGTGCAGAACACGCGGCTGAATTCATGACCATCACTTTCGACTGCACCGAGTTTATGCGGGAAAACTGTCCGGCAGCAGTGCATGTAGACGGCACGGCCAGGCCGCAACTGATCCGTCGTGAAGTTAACCCGGGTTACTACGACATCCTGAAAGAGTACGAAAAGCTCAGTGGCATTCCGAGCCTGATTAATACCAGCTTTAACATGCACGAAGAGCCGATTGTCAGTAGCCCGGAAGATGCCGTCAGGGCCTTCTTGCAGGGGGCGCTGGATTATCTGGTGATGGGGCCGTACCTGGTGAAACATCCGAGCCCGAAGCACTGAACGCGCCATGGAGCAGGATGCGTTGTATGAACTCTGAACGGTTGCAGGTTGTTCGCTACCCGGTTGCTGACCTTGAGCGGCTGGAAGCGCTTTGGCGCGACCTGGAAGGCCGGGCTTCGCCAACGATATTTCTGTCCTGGCAATGGCTGGGGCATTGGCTGGCGGTTTATGAACCTCAGGCGCAGGTCCTGGAAGTCACCGAAGGCGATCGGGTAGTGGGCCTTGGCATTGTGGTGCAGACGGAAGAGCGGCGCCATGGTGTGCTCCGTTCCAACTGCCTGCGACTGCACCAGACCGGGCACCGGCAACAAGACCAGATCTGGATTGAGTATAACGGGTTCCTGGCGGAGCAGGGCATGGAAGCGTCAGTTGCGGCCGCGTGCCTGCAGCACCTCTGTAACGATATGCCCCAGTGGGATGAATTCATTGTAGGCGCTATAGATGCCGAAGAGGCCCGCCACTACGCAGAGCTTACCGGCCTCTTCGCCCATCTGCGATGGGAAGCCCCCTGTTACGGGGTAGACCTGGATGCCTTGCGCGGCAGCGGTCAGCATTACTTGGACACCCTGACGCGAAACACTCGTTACCAGATCAATCGATCTCACCGGCTTTATGAGGCGTGGGGCGCTGTGGAGCTGGTGCGGCCCGATTCCGCCGAAGAAGCCGTGGCCATCTTTGACAGCATCGGGCCGTTACACCTGAACCGCTGGGGTGCAGGCCCGGACCAGAGCGGCTACGCCAACCCGGATTTTGTACGCTTCCACCGCAGCCTGATTCAGGATCAATGGGCCAGCGGCGGTGTCGATCTGGTTTCGGTTAAGGCTGGAGATGACATGATCGCCTCCTTCTACAACCTGCTCTACGACCAGAAGGTGTATTTCTATCTGGGCGGCATGAAGACCGAGCCCGACAACCGCTACAAGCCCGGTTTGTTGGGCCACAGCCTGTGCATTGAAGACTACCGCCACCACGGATTCCATTATTACGACTTTATGGGGGGCGACGAGCGCTATAAAACCCAGTTGGGATCGCTTCATAAGCAGCTGGTGCAGGTGTCGCTGCAGCGGGACCGCTTCAAGCTGAAGCTGGAAGACGTGATGCGCAAAGCCCGTAACCGGCTCCTTCCCGAGGCCGGAGGGAGGCTGAAATGACGGTGATGGCGATGGCTGATGTCACCGGGCATAAACAGACGCTACCCGCTGATGTGAAAGTGGAGCGTTGCGTGGATGTGGACCGAAGCGCCTACCAGAATTTTGTGGCTTCCCATCCACACGCGACGGCCTATCACAATATTGCCTGGCTGGACGCGGTGGAGCAGGCATACGGCCACCCATGCTGGGTAGTCACCGCATGGCGCGGGCACCGTCTGGTTGCGGTACTACCGGTTTGCCAGTTGCGCCGCATTGGCGGTGGCTCCCTGGTGTCTTTGCCGTTCTGTGATCTGTCGGGCCCCCTGTATGAGACCGCGGAAGGCGAATCGGCCCTGAAAACCGGTGTCCGAACCCTGCTCTCCGAGTTGGGTGCAAGCACCCTGGAAGTCCGGCGCAGAGGGCCGGCACTCCGCGAAGAGGATATCGCCGAGCTGGAACAGCGGAAAAGCAACCGCAAAGTCAGCATGGTCGCTTCTTTACCGGAGTCTTCTGAACGGCTGTTCGCCAGCTATAAACCCAAACTGCGCAGCCAGATTCGCAAAGCGGAAAAAAATGGCCTGACGGCCGAAGTGGTAACCGGTGCCTCCGGAATCGACGCCTTCTACCCGGTGTTCGCCGCCAACATGCGGCGCCTTGGCTCTCCGGTTCACGGCAGGGAGTGGTTTGATGCCCTGAAAACCGCCTACGACGACCGCCTGCTGGTGGGCATTGTTCGTCTTGAAAATGAGGTGGTGGGTGCTGGCATCGTGCTGGTGCAGGGCAAGACCGCCTGCATCCCCTGGGCGTCCACTCTGGCCGAGTACAACCACCTGGCGCCGAACATGCTGTTGTACTGGACGCTACTGAGTTACCTGACTGATTCCGGGTGCAGACAGCTCGATTTCGGCCGGTCCTCTTTCGGCGAAGGCGCCTATCGCTTCAAAAAACAGTGGGGTGCAGAGCCTGTGGCGCTGGATTGGCAGCAGTGGCAATCGGATGGTTCAGTGGTTCAGTCTCCGGCAACAGAGCCTGGGTTGCTGGCAAAGAAACTTCGAAGCTGGATTGAAACCTGCTGGCGGATGCTGCCACTGCAGCTGGCTAACCGGCTGGGCCCGAAGTTAAGGAAACATATCAGCCTATGATGTCGATAGTGTTAGTGATCACGGTTGTGAGCCTGCTGGTACCGGTCTATGTGTATGCCGGATACCCGGCCCTGCTCTGGCTGTTCACCCGGGGTTACCCAGTGCGGACCCACCGGATTGGCGACATCACACCGACCGTGAGCCTGATTATATCGTGTTACAACGAAGCGCCGGTTATCCGCGCCAAGCTAGAGAACGCGCTGGCGCTGGATTACCCCAGCAATAAGCTGACCATATTGGTGGTGTCTGATGGCTCTGATGACGGCACCGACGATGTCGTTCGCGAGTATCAGGAACAGGGCGTACAGCTGATCCGCCAGGAGGGCCGGCTTGGTAAAACCATGGGCCTGAACCTGGCCATGGAAAGCGTGGACACCGACCTGGTGGTATTCAGCGACGCCAATGCCATGTACGCCGCCGATGCCATCACCAAACTGGCACGCAACTTTGCTGACCTGGACGTGGGTTACGCCGTCGGAGCGGCGCTCTACACAGACGGCGACGCAGGAGCCAGCGCCAGAAACGAGAATTTGTACTGGCGCTATGAAATGGCGATTAAGCAGATGGAGTCTCGCCTGCACTCGGTGGTCGGCGGAGATGGTGCCATCTATGCCATTCGCACCCGCCTGTGGGAGCCACTGCAGCCAAAAGACATCAACGACTTTGTGAACCCGCTGCAGATAATAGCCAAGGGTTACCGGGGCGTGTTTGATGCCCAAGCCCGGTGCTTTGAAGAGACCGCCGGTGAATTCGACAAGGAAATCGCCCGTAAAGAACGCATTGTTAATCGCAGCATTCGCGGCCTGATGCGGGTGACGTCCACCATGAATCCGTTCAGGGCAGGGGTGTTTGCCTGGGAGGTTATATCCCACAAACTGCTGCGCTGGCTGATACCGCTGTTCTTGCTAACGGGAACAGTCGGTAGCGTACTACTGGCGCTGGTGGGTTTCCGACTCTTTCAGCTCATCACCCTGGGCGCTGCTGTGCTGCTGATTCTGGCCTGTGCCGGCCACCTGAGCAAAGACAAAAACGCAATGCCGGCCTGGCTCTCCACACCCTATTACTTCGTGATGGTCAATCTCTATGCGGTCCGAGGGATTGTGAAAGCCATGCGGGGAGAAACCCAGGTTACCTGGAACAGTGCCAGGCCGGTTAACGGCCGGGAGCAGAGCTGATGTCCAAGTTTGCGCTGTTGTTTTTGTTGGTGTTCTTTGGCGGGATTGGGGCTGCGTTGATGTATAGCAGTGCAGCTGCATTTGGTGTTTACCAACTTGTATACCTGCTCAACCCCGATGATCGGTGGTGGTCGGCTTCCATACCGGGGCTGCGGTATTCGTTGATCGCATCAATATTGATGCTGTTGGTCCTTGGGCTTCGCTATAAGGAGTTAACCGCTATCAGTCCTTGGTTTCGACATCCGACATTTAAATGGATATTATTTCTTTTACTATTATATGCTGTTTCGCTAAGTTATGCTTTGGTGCAGGTTGAGCATAAGAAATTTCTTATTGATTTTTTGAAGCTTGTTGTTGTGATATTTGTTGCGTACAAGCTGGTTAATAATGAGAGGTCTTTGGATTTCATTCTTTGGGTTTACTGTATAGGATGTGGGTATATAGGGTATCTTGCGTGGACTGTTGGTAGAAATAGTCAGGGTCGGGTTGAGGGTATAGGCTTTGCCGATGGGCATGATGCCAATGGGGTTGCCGCTGCGATAGCTCCTTCACTGGTTTTGCTGCTTTATTATTTCTGGCAAGGGTCCGTAAAATTTAAGGTTTTTTCGGCCTTTTTTGGTGCTCTAATCGCCAATGGTTTAGTTCTGATCAATAGTCGAGGGTCATTTTTGGCTGTGGTTATCAGTTCGTCAATTTTTGTTCTTTTTATGGTTTTCTCAAGGTTTCAAAAAAAGGGGCAGAAAGCTACAGCGTTATTCGTTGTAATCTTTGGGGTCTCAGGCGCTCTATATGTTACCGATGACTTGTTCTGGGAACGCATGGGAACGTTGCAAAATATTAGCGAGGATGAAGGACGCAGTAGTGGTGCGAGTCGAACCGAGTTCTGGTTAGCGACCTTCCCAATGATCGCAGATCACCCCAAGGGGCTAGGAATTTCTGGTTTTCAGTTGATGAGTTCTCAATATATAAGAGAAGATATAATTGGTGGTGTTGAGTACAGGGCAGTACACTCAAGTTGGTTTCAGGTTTTGTCAGAGTTAGGTTGGCTTGGACCAATTATTTTGGCTCTTGTAATATTTTCTCTATTTAAGTCGTCGGCAAAGGCAAAGAAATATCTTGTTGGCAGTAAAGATCATTCTGCATATTTTAAGGTTTTAGCAATCGAGTGTTCGGTAGTTTCCTATTTCGTTGCAGCAACATTTATTGACCGCGTGAGGGCTGAGGTCTTTTGGTGGGTTGTTCTTTTTCTCATGATTGCGACAAATGTTTATTACTTGAAGAAGGTAGCAAAGGGTGGGGCGGAAAAGTTTGATGAAAATTAACAAAAATACTGGACCCAAATTGTGATGAAAAAGATGAGGGTTCTCCAGTTTATCACCCCGTCTGGTTTCTACGGTGCTGAACGTTGGGTACTGGCACTAGGTAACAATATTGATCATGAGCGCGTAGTGTGCGATCTCGCCGTCAGCAAGGAAAGTGAGGCGCAGGACTTGACTCTGGCGGAAGTGTATCCATCGGAAGCGGGGGAAGTTCACTACCTCCCAATGTCCGGGCGCTTTGATGCCCGTGTGATCTCCCGTCTGGTTGAGGTTATCAGGCAGCGTCAGATCGATGTCATCCACACCCATGGCTATAAGTCCGACATTCTGGGGTTTCTGGCGGCACGCAAGGCGGGCATAAAGTGCGTCAGTACGCCTCACGGTTTCTCGGGGAAGGTAGGGCTCAAACTTGGCGCGTTCATTCGAATCGGAACCTTCATGCTCCGTTACTTTGACGCGGTTGCGCCTCTCTCCGAAGAGTTGCTCGAAGACATGGATCAGTTCAATGTGCCCCAGGGCAAGACCCAGTTCATTCGCAACGGTGTTGACCTTAAAGAAATTGACTTGGTGATGAGTGAACTCTCCAAGGGGGGGCGAACGGCGAATCCGGATGGCCGCACTATCGGCTTTATCGGACAGATGATCCCTCGCAAGGGGCTTCCGGACCTGTTGCAGGTCTTCGATCAGCTCTATTCGATAGACCATAACCTGAAGCTTCAGTTACTGGGGGATGGGCGTCAGCGGCCGGAACTGGAGGCTCTGGCGGGCACGCTGGCCAGCGGTTCTTCGATTGAGTTCCTGGGATTCCGTAGCGATCGGCTGGCACTGCTGTCCCGGTTCAGCCTGTTTGTTATGACGTCTTCTCTGGAGGGTATTCCACGATGCCTGATGGAAGCCATGGCAGTCGGGGTACCGGTGGTGGCCTATGACATCCCGGGGGTTGATCAAGTGGTTGAGCATGGTAAAACGGGCTTGCTGGCGCCGCACGGTGACCAGAAGGCGCTTGCGGCCTGCTGCCAGCAGATACTGGATGACCCGGAGCTGGCCCGCAGGCTGACAGAGGCTGCCCGGGCGAAAATTGATGCTGAGTACTCCGCCGCTCGGATGGCCACAGAGTATGAAGCTCTGTTCAACCGATTGCTGGGGCAGGTTGAGCCATCGGCATCCCCCGGCAGGAGCACCCGCTAGTCATGTGTGGCCTGGCAGGATTTTTCAGGAACCCGGAGACACCTCAGCGTGATCACCACTCCCGCTGGCTTGATGCCATGGGGGAGTCGATCATCCACAGAGGGCCGGATGCCGGCTCCAGCTTCCTTGACGATCATATCGGCATGGCCCACCGTCGGCTGAGCATCCTCGATCTGAGCGAGGCCGGCAACCAGCCAATGGCCTCTGCATCCGGGCGTTACGTGATTGCCTTTAACGGCGAAATTTATAACTTCCTTGAATTACGTGAAAACCTGGAACAGCAGGGTCTGACATTCCGCACCCGTACCGATACGGAGGTTCTGCTGGAGCTTTACGAACGGGAAGGTATGGCCTGCCTTGAGCGGCTCAATGGCATGTTTGCGATTGCGATCTGGGATACGCAGGCCCGGGAGCTGTTCCTGGCGCGGGACCGGTTGGGTAAAAAACCACTCTATTACTATCAGGGCAAAGGCGGATTCGCGTTTGCGTCCGAAATAAAAGCCTTGTTAAGACTGCCGTTTCTCAACACAGAAACCCGGCCAGATGCGGTGAAGGATTTCTTTGCGTACCAGTATATTCCCGACCCGAAAACCATCTACAAGAATGTCCATAAACTGGAGCCCGGCTGCTGGCTAAAGACTGACGGTCGCCATGTTCAGTATGGTCAGTACTGGAACCTGTCGTTCGATCCGATGGCAGGCCGAAGCCTGCAGCAAATTGAAGATGGTCTGTATGAGCTGATCGATGATGCTGTGAGACTACGCATGATCAGCGATGTCCCGCTAGGCGCATTCCTGAGCGGTGGTGTGGACTCCAGTGCGGTTGTGGGGCTTATGGCCAGGCATGCCTCACAGCCAGTAACCACATGCTCCATTGGCTTTGATTCGAAGCAGTTCGACGAAGTGCAGTTCGCCCGGCAGGTAGCCGAGCTTTTTCGGACAGAGCACCATGAATTCACAGTAAGTGACAACGTCGCCGGAAATCTGGTTGGTATCGCCCGTTACTTTGACGAACCATTTGCCGACCCTTCGTTCGTACCTACCTACTTCGTATCACAGCTGGCCAGGCAGAAGGTGACCGTGGCTTTGGCGGGTGATGGAGGGGATGAGAATTTTGCCGGCTACAGCAAGTACCACATCGATGCGATTGAGAACCGTCTGCGGCAGCTGTTTCCCGGTATACTGAGGCGCAATCTTTTCCCTCTGCTGGCCGGTTTATCCGGAAAAATACCGCACTCGCTGACAGGTAAAGCTCAGTCGTTGCTGGGTACCCTGGCTCAGGAGCCGGATACTAGCTTCTTTAACACCAATTGTTTTTTCCGTCACTCGGTCTGGAACAACCTTGTCGCGGGCGATCTCAAGCGCGATACAACCGATTATGACCCGGCAGAGATCACACGGCAGCATTACCGTAATGCTCCGGCTGAGGATCACCTCTCGCGAATACTGTACACCGATATCAAGACCTACTTACCGGGCGATATCCTGGTCAAGGTGGACCGGATGAGCATGGCAAACTCCCTGGAAACCCGGGCACCACTTCTGGATTACCGGGTAGTGGAATACGCAGCTGCCATCCCCGCAGCCCTGAAACTCAAGGGCAAAGAGAAGAAGTTCATCCTGAAGGATACCTTCAGTCGGTTGCTTCCCGATGACATTCTTTACCGAAAGAAAATGGGCTTTTCGGTGCCGCTAGCTAACTGGTTGAGACAGGAGATCCGACCGGTTGCCGAGACAATTCTCAAGGATCAGGAGGGCTGCCTGGCTCAGTGTTTCGATATGGATAGAGTAAACACGCTCTGGCAGGCACACCTTAATGGCAATGATCGCCATACTCAGGAGTTGTGGAGCATGGTTGCGTTTGGCCTTTGGTGGCAGGAGTACGCTGCCTTATGACCCCAAAAGAGCGTGTACGTTCCATGGATACTCTGCGGAGTATGGCTATACTCATGGTCCTTCTTGCACATACGGTGCTGGGCTACGGTGCACCTGCGGGTCTTGCGCCCATTCAGCTAGGCGGAATGGGGGTTGACCTGTTCTTCGTGCTATCAGGCTGGCTACTTGGAGGTCAGCTCTTTAAAGAGATGGAGCGGGGAAGCATAAATATAAAGCGCTTCTGGGTCAGGCGCTGGATGAGAACCTTACCGGCGTACTACGCGGTCTTGCTTTTCACTATGGGCCAGCAAGTTTTAACGAAAGATGACCCTGCTACACCATGGACATTCTTCTTCTTTATACAGAATTACCATTACCCTCTGGAAATATTCTCCGTAAGTTGGTCCCTCGCTGTAGAGGAGCAGTTTTATCTTTTTATCGCGCCGTTTCTTGCCATAACAATATTTTTACAACGTAGTTATAGGCTTACCTTTCTACTGATTATCTTTTTGATGCCTTCACTGTTCAGGTATCTTGAATGGTATGGGACGACAGCCGAAACTCACGTGCGCCTGGATGGTTGTATGATTGGTGTTATTTTGGCAGCTTTGAAGTATCAACATGACACAATCTGGCGCTTTCTCATTAGATTCTCAGGTGTTCTTGCTCTGATTTCTCTAGTATTTTTTGTGCTGTTCTTCTACCAGCGTTGGTACCCAGTTTCGTGGCTATCTGATCCAGGTTATTTCGTGCGGTCTTTAATGTTCGGATCATGGGTTTTGTATGCGAACTCCAGTTCGGTTGCGAAATGGAAAATAAGCTTTCCTGGTGCATACTATATTGCGACTAGGTCTTACGCAATTTATCTATTACACCCGGATGCAATAGCTATTACAAATAGACTGGTTTTGGAAGTTAATTTTTTAATTTATGCTTTATTTGTTTTTTTTATTTCTATAGTACTATCGGAAGCCCTCTATAGGCTTGTAGAGGTTCCGTTTATGATGATTAGAAATAAAGTGAGGCTGGCAAATTAATTTTTTAAATTAAACGGTGCTTGATCTTTTTAGGGTGGATATTTATGAATTTGGGTATTGTGATTCCGTTAAAAGCCAAGGCTGTTTCCAGGGATTGGAGTTTAACTTGTGCTAATTTGCAGGCCACTCTGAATAGCGTAAAAAATCAAAAGTGCGAGAAATTTAGTTGTGTCGTAGTGGGACACGATTGTCCTGATTTTCTTTCTGATGGCTTTGAGGGAGGGGGGGCAATAAAATTTCTTCGTTTCAATGAATTTTTGCCTCCTGAGGTTGGAGGTGATGAGTCAAAAAATCAACTTAAGTATGAGTTTGACAGGTGTTCCAAAATACTAAAGGGAATAATGCATCTTAATTCAAGCTATAAGTTGGTTACACATTACTTCGCGTTAGATGCGGATGATTTGGTTCGTTGTGACTTCATCGATAAGCTTCAAAAATATTCGAATTTTGATGCGGTTATTTTAGATAAAGGATATTTTTTGTTTAAAAAGTTTGGGATTCTTAATGAAGAGGATGAGTTTTCGGCTTATTGCGGATCCAGCGCAGTAGTGTCTAAGTCTATTTTTAATGTGCCGATTGAAATTGATGCAAATAGCTTTAGAGAAACTCCATTTGGACGTATCTCTCACGTGAATATGCGTCGTCGTTTGATGTCTGAGGGTTTGAATGTGGGGGTGATGAAGGAGCGAGTTGTCATGTATGTTAGAGATAATGGGGAAAATATAAGTAATGCGGCGTATTGTAATACCTTAATTAAAAAGCTAAGAAAATTTATTAAAATGATAATAAGTTTTAGATTTTTTAATAAAAACTTAAAGAAATCATTTGGTGTAATCTAGAGATTTTTTGAGCTTTAGTGATCCATTTTAGACGGGTGAACCTTTGAAAGTCGTGGGTGAAAATAGGAAAGAAGTTAAGGTTGTTCATGTTACATTTAACATGGGTATTGGTGGTACCGAACAGGTTATCCGTCAGTTGGTTCTGGCCACCCGGAGACATGGAATTCAACACGAAATTGTCTGCATCGACGGCCGCCGGGGTTCGATAGGTGACCAACTCGCGGAAGCGGGTGTTTGTGTCCATACGCTGGACCGTTCGCCTGGTTTTGACCGGAAACTCATATCGGAGCTGCGCGACCTTATTCGAGCACGGGGTGCGAGCATTGTTCACTGTCATCAATACACGCCGTTCCTCTATGGTCGGCTGGCAGCAGTGGGAACTGGCATAAAAGTGGTGTTCACGGAACACGGGCGTTTCTATCCGGATCGGTACCGTTATAAGGCCGCTTTGATCAACCCTCTTCTTGCAATTTTGACGCCGGCGGTGGTAGCCATCTCCATTGCGACCCGGGACGCAATGGCAAAATACGAGTTCATACCCAAAAGCAAGGTTCAGGTTGTCTACAATGGTATTAAGCCATTGAAGGCCGATCCGGCTCGCCTTATTGAACTACGAAGAGAATTGAGGGTTCCGGCAGGTAGCTTCGTGTATGGGACTGTTTCCAGGTTGGACTCGGTCAAGAATCAGGCAATGATGTTGGAAAGCTTCGCCCGCTGTCTTAAAGACTACCCGGAAAGTTACCTGCTCATGGTTGGCGATGGCCCGGAAAGGCAGGCCCTTAAGGCTCAGGCCAAGAGTTTGGGGATTTCTGAAAAAGTTCGGTTCACTGGCTTTATTACTCAGCCGGCCCAGCACCTTGCGCTGATGGACGCATTTTTGCTGTCCTCTCACACGGAAGGCACATCGATGACACTTCTGGAAGCGATGAGTATGGGAACTCCTGTCCTAGTAACTGCTGTCGGCGGTAATGTGGAGGTTGTGCAGCATGAATTGAACGGATTAATTGCACCGAAAAGCGACATAGCAGCGTTTGCACAAGAGATGTCAAGGCTCCAGCGGGACACCGCTTTGAGAGAAGCAATTTCGGCAGCCGCCAGAACTCGATTTCAAAGCCAGTTTTCGGTCGACACTATGGCTAAGAATTACCTTCGCATTTATCACCAGCTTTTTGCCTGAAGAGATAGGTCTATGTTCAGCAGTATCCGGCGGGCAGTCTTGTACTCATCTGCTACAAAGTATAGCACGCAGCTCATCGGGCTTGCTTCATCGATGGTCATTGCCCGCTTGCTCTCACCGGAGGAAATCGGAACTTTTGCGATTGCCGGTGCCATCGTTTTGGTTATGAGTGAGTTTCGATTGCTGGGGGCGGGTGCCTATCTTGTCAGAGAGCAGGAACTTTCAGATGAGAAAATTCGTTCGGCCACCGGGCTCACTATGCTGATTTCCTGGAGTCTGGGCATGCTGATTTGGCTGGGGGCACCATGGGTAGCGGACTTTTATCGACTTCAGTCTTTATCGGTTATTTTCAGGATTCTCTCGGTTAGCTTTTTTGTGGCTCCACTTATCAGTATACCGACGTCCATGCTGATGAGGTCCTTTCGGTTTAAAGAGCTGCTTTTAGTCAATCTGTGTACCACACTCGCTAATGTAGTGATTACGATCGGTTTGATTTTAGCGGGCTTTAGCTTCTACGCACTTGCGTGGGGCTATACACTTTCCGTTCTCGTCGAGCTGTTAATCCTGATGTACTATAAGCCACACGGTATGCCTTGGGGGCCGTCCTTCCGGCATATTCGTGAGATTGCTCGCTTTGGGATTTACACTTCGCTTGCAGGTTTTTTTCGTAGAGGAGTGATGACCATACCTGACATGATAATCGGTAAGTTGGGCACTCCGATTCAGGTTGGCCTATTCTCACGGGGGCTCGGATTTATAGAGTTTGTTTCCCAGACACTTGTTATGGGAGTGAAGCCGGTTGTTCTGCCGTACTTGGCAGAAGTAAAGCGCAGTGGCGGCGATATCAATCAGGCCTATCTGCAGGCCGGTGTTATGCTCGGTGGTTTAGTCTGGCCGGTTCTGGCGGTAGCCAGTGTCGTCAGCCTGCCGGCTATCTACCTGTTCTTTGGTGACCAGTGGCTAGAGGCTGCACGCTATGCCTCGTTGATTGCGTGGTGGGGAGTTTTCCGCATGGTGCATTGGTTCTCCAGCGACTTACTCATGGCCCGGGGCTTTGAGAAGGTCATGGTTACCAAAGAAGCCGTTGTATTTCTGGCACACTTTCTCGCCATTCTCCTTTTGTTCCCCCTCGGGCTGAGTGCAGTAGCTGCCGGTTTCGCCGGTGCGGGTGCCATTGATCTCGTGGTTACCAGTTGGGTGCTTTGGAAGTATCTGGATTTGAGCCCGGTGTGCTTAATTCGGGCTTGGTTGCAAAACGCATTCATTATGTTTTTATGCGGGCTGGCTGCCTGGGGCTGTTATGAGGCCGTGCTTGCGCAAGGGTTCGGTATGGTGGCTGGTCTGTTAGTTGTTGCCAGCGTATTGCCGCTTGTCTGGCTCGGACTGATTTTTGTTTTGAAACATCCCCTGCGAGCAGAGCTGGTTCGTGTTATGCGAAACTTGCACGTCTGATCAGCGTGTTATCACCAATCGGTACATGGCCTGAGTGGCAGCTTTCGAGTGTAGATACAATACTTCACGTAATGTTACGCACTGAAATCTATGGAGTCTGCTATGGCAAATGGAATGAAGCTGTCGGCCTGTCTGGCCTTTGGCCTGTTGGGGGGGTGTCAGTCCTGGACAGTACGTGACATCGATTCACTTCCACCTACGGCCTCCTTGCCGCCGACCAGTGAGCAGGGCAAGGTGGAGTTACGGTATTTTGATAACGTTACGGCTTCGTCTATAGCTGAGCTTACGGCCTTGGGGCGGTTCCCTGACAATCCGGATGAGGTTTCAGAGCTGGCCGGCCTGGAGATGCTGGATAATCGTGGGGATAGGTATGGGGGCTTTGTTCGCGGGTTTATTGTTCCGCCAGGTAGCGGTGCTTACCGTTTTTTTATCAGTGCGGATGACGAAGCGCAGTTTGTTTTCAGTACCACCGCCAGTTCAGCCGATGCTCAGGTCGTTGCCAGCGTGCCACGCTACAGTTCTCGCAACCAGTTCGACAAATACAGTTCCCAGGCCTCTCCGATATTCAACCTGGAAGCTGGAAAGCGCTATTACTTTGAAGTGATTCACCGTGAGGGCTATGGCGGGGATCACTTCTCGGTTGCCTGGGAGGGCCCGGGAATCACTCAATCTATTGTCTCGGGTGAGTTCCTGTATTCCTATGGAGAGAGCAGCGCAATCTACCCCGGTGACGAGTTGTCCAAAGGGGGCTATTCGCTGGGCTATCGGGTGGGTTACTTCGACGGCGGACAGGGCCTGGCTTTCAACCCTGCCTACCCACCGTTAGATGATGACCAGGATGGTCTTTATGACAATTGGGAAGAGTTTCATGGCCTGAGTGCCTCTGACTCTTCAGACGCAACATCTGACCGGGACAATGATTTCCTGACAGCAACAGATGAGTTCCGATTTGGTGCGAACCCTGGAAGCCCGGACACAGACGGCGACGGCATACCTGATGGAGTGGAGTTTGCCTACGGTTTGGACCCGCTTAACCCGGAAGATGCCCGTGGAGACCTGGATGGGGACGGTGTTTCAAACCTGGATGAGTATAACGCCGGAACTGACTTTACCGATCCCCAGGATGTACCGGTTCAGGAAGCCGAGTTGGTTCCGGGGATGGTCGGGCAGTATTATTCCGGACGAGACCTTGATCAGTTCTTCTTTGCTCGCCTGGATGACAAGGTTGAGTTCGACTGGGGTAGTGGGTCGCCAGGCGAGGGAATCCCTAACGATGTCTTTAGCGTTCGCTGGGTAGGTTATTTCCAGCCGCCTCATAGTGAGGGGGCGCGGAGCTATACGTTCCGGGCGCGTCGGGATGACGGTGTCAGAATCTATCTGGGTGGAGAGCGGATTATGGACCGCTGGGGCGGTGGAAGCACATCCAACTATTACACAGCCTCGCGATCCGTAGAAGCGGGAGAACCAGTACCTCTAGTCATTGAATACTCTGAGGGTTATGGCGGCGCACGGATTTTCCTGGAAATTCAAGATGGCGCAACCGGCCAGCGACTTGCGGAATCATCTGTGCTGCTAACCACGGCATTAGATGCCCCTGTTTCTGAGGACTCAAGTGGGGATGGTATTCCGGATAGCTGGGCATTGAGGTTTGGTCTCAACCCGTACGAACAAAACTCAACCAAGGTGCTGAACAGCAGTAATGTGACAGTGCAGCAAGCCTACAACGAACAGCTGGATCCCAGAACACTCGAGCCAGACGAGGAGTGGTCTGGTGGCACCGTGGGTAGCAGTCCTGCACCCGAGCAGCCTCCTGTCGAGCAAGCTCCTCCAACATCCACAACCACCGTTACGTTGAGCTGGACTGCGCCTGGTACACGGCTGGATGGTAGTTCGATTTCACTATCAGAGATTGAGGCCTACGAAATCCTGTATGGCCAATCTGAAACTGACTTGACCGAGCGAGTGGAAGTAGGGCCTGAGGAGACCGAGTACACGTTTGAGGGACTTGAAGCAGGAACCTGGTATTTTGCCGTGCGGGTAAGAGACAGTGCAGGGTTCTGGAGTCCCAATTCCGAGATCGCGAGTCGTTCAGTAGAGTAAAAGCCTCTTACTTTAAAGGAACTCAGCTTTGGCTGAGTTCCTTTATTTTGAGCGCAAGATTTACTGCAATATCTGCAACATCAAATTCACGCCGGTTAGCGTATCCGGTGAACCCTGAGCCGTGTTGCTGCCTGAGTTCGCGCAGCACTGAGAGCACCTCGACCGGGCGGGAAGGATCGGCACAGAGCCCGAGCTCCTTCTGTCTGACCAGTACACTCAACGCGCCGTTGTCCGGGGTGATGCTCAGCATTGGCTTGTTCAATGCCAGGTAGTCATAAAGCTTCGATGGAACCTGGCTCTCTGTAAACGGCTGAATGTTCACCACCGCATCGGCGGTTGCCAGCTCCGCGAGGCACTCCTGGTAAGGCCTTGCAGGCTCGAGCTTCAGCGCGCCGCTTTCAAGCAGGTCTTTGTAGCGTTCTTTTATGTCGTAGGCGAGTTGCACTTCACCTATCTGTATAAAGCGGAATTGCTTTTCCTGCTCTCCCGGTTCCGCAACCGTCTGATTGAGCAAGCGGATAGCGTCAAGCAGTGGGGCCGGATCGCGCACGCCGTACAAAAAGCCGGCGTGATAAAGCTCTACATACGGTCTTTCGTTATCTGGCTGGGCCGGCGAGGCCTCAAGGTTGAAATCGGACAGGTCGTACCCGTTGGGCATTACGAAGAACCGTTCGGGATTAATTTCGGGATAACGGGCTAGGAAGGCTTTGCGTAAAGGTTCGGTATTCAGAGAAATCGCGGCTGCATGCTCTACCACCTTACGTTCAAGCTTGCCCGCCCAGCCATCCAGAAAGCGCCCCTTGGATTGGTGGAAAGGATTGTCCATCCAGGGGTCCCGAAAGTCGACAATGAGAGGTTTGCCGGTTGCCTTGCTGATCATGTATCCGGTTAGTAGGCCTGACCATGGCGAGCCGGTTGCGAAGATTACGTCAATGTTCCTGTCCCGAACCAGTTTTTTACCGGCACGGACCGCCGGGAATATCCACGGCCCGGCCTGATCAGGGAAGTAGCAGAGATCGTAGATGAAGTCTTTCAGTCGCTGAAACTGACTGCGGGTATCGGTGTCAGTGGAAGAGGCTTTAAAGACGGAGGTTTGCGTGGACTGCGCAGGACTTTCACTATCATTGTTGGAAGCAGGCTCCCGTCGAGCCAACCCTTTAAGCGCCTGCCTCATGCCCAGAAGTTTTTTGAAGATATCCCACGGCGCCACCCTGTGTATAACCTCTCCATTTACAGGCAGGTTCAGGTGGGCAAGGGCGTTGTCCTGTTCTGGCGTATCAGACGGCGCCGTTAATACATGGCACTCACCGTTGTGAAGGTATCGAAGAAACTTCACCGTACGCATGCTGCCTGGTACTCCGGTACTGATGGTCGGAGGAAAAAAATAGGCAATGAAAAGTACGCGGCGGCCGCCAAGATCGCCGGATTGCGTCTTTGTCGGGGTTGCTGACTCCATGGGTGTTGATCCTTATCCCTGAGATATCCCTTTAACTGTGGGTGAGCCCCACAACATCGATCAACCCGTCCAGTTCCTGTAGCAGGCTGCGAACCTCTATAAACGACGCGTGCTTAACCAAGGCACAGGTAATATCTGCAGTCTGGAGAACCTGGAGCATGGTTGCATGGTGAATATTTGGCGCCTGAAGTGACGAGGGCAGTTCTTTGACGTTTGGCTCTACTACAAGAACCTGGCAGCCTAAACGGGCAATGCCCTGCGTGATGCGTAAAGCAGGGCTCTCGCGCAGGTCATCGATGTCCGGCTTAAAGGCTACACCCAGGCAAGCAACCTTGATGTCACTCCTCTGGATTCCCTGTTTCTCTGCCTCGAGCTCCTTAATAGCCTGCTCCACCTTGGTGAGAACCCAGTGGGGCTTGCCGTCGTTGATTGCCCGTGCGGTGCGGATCAGCCGTGCCTGCTCGGGAGCACTGTCAACAATGAACCAGGGGTCAACGGCAATGCAGTGGCCGCCAACACCTGCACCAGGCTGGAGGATATTCACCCTGGGATGACGGTTGGCAAGCTTGATCATTTCCCATACGTCGATATCTAACTTGTCACAGATCACCGAAAGCTCGTTAGCGAAGGCTATGTTCACGTCCCGGAAGCTATTCTCGGTGAGCTTCGCCATCTCGGCCGTCCGTGCATTGGTGACAACGCATTGGCCTTGCACAACTTGCTTATAGAGAGTGACGGCTTCTTCAGCACACTTTGGTGTGATGCCTCCGATAACGCGATCGTTCTCCACCAGTTCCCGAATAACCTGGCCGGGAAGAACCCGTTCGGGGCAGTGAGCCACACGGATATCAGAGTCCTCGCCATGGGTGTGGGGGAAGGAGAGGTCGGGGCGCTCTTGCGCCAGCCATTCGCAGACCTTTTCGGTGGTGCCAACTGGAGAAGTTGATTCGAGCACCACCAGGTTGCCTGGTTCCAGAACCCTGGCCAGCGAGCGGGTGGCGCATTCGACGAAGCTCAGATCGGGCACCTTACCTTCTTTGAACGGCGTTGGAACGGCAATCAGGAAAGCGTCTGCAGCAACAGGTTCAATAGAGGCCTTCAGATAGCCTTCGGTCACCGTCGCCCGCACAACAATATCCAGAGAGGGCTCAACAATGTGAATCTTACCCTGATTGATTGTATTGACCGCTTTTTCGTTGACGTCTACACCAAGAACCTGAAGCCGTCGGGAGGCAAATACCGCTGCGGTCGGCAGGCCGACATATCCGAGCCCCATAACCACGATTCGACTCATACTCATAGCACGACTCCTTTGTGCTGACTGTCGCCGGGAAGACCGTCGACGAAATAATCACCGAGAAAATCGACAATGCGAGAACAGGCCTGCCCATCACCGTAGGGGTTGTGGGCTTTACTCATCCGCTGATAGTTCTCTGAGTCCGTTAGTAACAGGCTAACCTCCTCAACAATCCGCTCCACATCGGTACCCACCAACCGGACGGTACCGGCTGAGATCGCTTCAGGCCGTTCAGTGGTGTCCCGCATAACCAGGACCGGTTTGCCCAGAGAGGGTGCTTCTTCCTGAATTCCGCCAGAGTCCGTTAACAGTAAATAGGCGCGGTCCATCAGGTAGACGAAAGGAAGGTAGTCTTGTGGTTGAATCAGATGGATGCGCGGCCGATCGGCTAGAAGCCGAAGAACGGGTTCCTGGACCTTCGGATTCAGGTGTACGGGATAAACAATCTCGGTGTCGGGATGGGTTTCGGCGATTGAGTTGAGGGCATGACAGATACGCTCAAAACCAGAACCAAAGCTTTCTCGGCGGTGCCCGGTGACCAGAATCAGCCGTTTGCCGGGGTCAAGAAAACTGAATTGTTCCTCGAACTCGGATCGCAGAGCAGCACTGCCCTGAATTTTCTCCCGCGTAGAGAGCAGCGCATCGATGACGGTATTGCCGGTAACGTAAATATTCGCCTCCGGGATGCCTTCTCTGAGCAAGTTATCCCTGGCCGTGTTCGTGGGTGCAAAATGTAACTGCGTAAGCGCCCCGGTGAGCTTACGATTTCCTTCCTCCGGCCACGGAGAATAGATGTCGCCCGTCCGCAGCCCCGCCTCTATATGCGCTACCGGTATCTGCTGATAATACGCTGCCAGACTCGCCGCAAAGGTTGTCGATGTATCGCCATGAACCAGCACGAGATCCGGCTTCAAGGATCGCAAAACCTCTTCAACACCGGAAAGAACTCTTCCCGTAAGTTCAGCTAGGGATTGTCCGGGTTTCATAACGTTCAGATCGAAGTCGGGCTCCAGATCAAAAAGGGCGAGTACCTGGTCCAGCATTTGGCGATGCTGTGCGGTAACGCAGATCCTGGACTCGAACCTTGAGTCTGCCTTTAGACGCAGCGCCAGAGGTGCCATTTTAATGGCCTCCGGGCGTGTGCCGAAAATGGTGAGAACTCTCATGCCGATGGTCTTCCTTGGAGAGTCGTTATTGCTTCTTTCCTGTTACAAAACGTTACCATAAGCTGGCTGATAACTGTACAGGCTAGTAGAGGAAACTATGCGGAAAAATAGATCTATCAGGGGTTGTGCGGAACTTAGAAGGTGGTGCTATGCTTGATACAAAAGTTTACATTGGGCCGGCAAAAGTATTCCTCAGCTGGCCGAAACTGATCGTGAAGGATACTACCCATGTTCGACGTTCGCGCACATTTCGGGAAATGGATTTTGGTTGGGGCCATGGCTGCTGCGCCGGTGGGTGCTGAGGTGATCTTTGAAGATAACTTTGATGATCAGCCGGATTGGCATAGTGCTATGCATAGCACTGAAAGAGAACAGTTCGCTGATAAACATAACCTTCCTGATGGTTGGTCTGCGGTACGTCAAGACCCTAATTGGTCTGAATCTATGGGCTTCATGGGCGGTCGGGAGTCGATTGAGATACTAGGCTCAAATTCTGACAAGGCTCGTGGAACAAGAGGGAAATCTTACGTCGCGTGGAGAGACGCGACTGAAGAGCCTATGTGGCGCTGGAACTCCGATAGCATCTTAGCGAAATATTTCCCTGATGGGCATGAACAACTATATGTCACATTTTGGATAAGGTTCTCCCCTGATTGGACGCCACTTGGAAACACTGGGTTAACCAAGCTATTCCGGATTAGTCATTGGGATGGAGGGGGAAGTATTTTCGGTTATGGGAATGACCGAAACAATGGACCCGTTATGATCTGGGATTATGAAGCTAATAGCTATGGTGCAAGAATTAATATAACAAAGCGTGGTTACCCGATATTTTCTAATTACGGGTTAACTAATCCTCCAACTCCAAATTGGCCAAGATCTTCAGGCCCTCTAAATTTTGATAATAATATTAGGGATCTTGATGGCGATGGTGCTGAGGACAATGAAATAACTAAATTATTTAATCGGCTGACCGGGGAGCCAGTGAAAGGTGGTGTTGTTACTCACGATGAAATTTGGGGAAGTGACTGGCACAAAATAGAGTTCTTTGTGAAGATGAACAGTGGTCCTGGTAATTTGGATGGGGAACTTTGGATGTGGATAAATGAACAGCTGGTCGTCCGAAATGTAACTGTGCCTTGGGGCGGATACGAAACTTCAGTGATGCCAAAGTGGAATGTTGTGGCTTTGGGCGGAAACTCACATTTCCACGCTTATCCAGATACGAAGAGAAGACAGGAATGGTACAGTATCGATGATGTAGTGGTTCGCTCATCTCTTCCGCCGGAAAAGTTAGACGGTAAAAACAAGGCGCCAAGTCCTCCAGATAATATCTTCGTCAATTGAAAGTCTTCCTTTTCTAAGAGTCATAGGCGATGTATTTCATGGTTTTGTGTATTAATCCGGTCAGTATTCCTAGACTACGGCCTGTAAGGTAAAAGTGATCGAGCACTAAAATTCCAAAAGTATCTCTCAATTTAAACCTCATGTCTCTTGCTCGCTTTACTCTTTTGGCCGAAACTATTCCGGCACAAGCTGTTGCTGTAGCAGCCGAAAAAAACAGCAGTGTCCAGAAATTGAGGACTACAGAAGAAAAACTTATGATTAGAGATGTGCTATAGCATAAAGCGATTAAAAAAGTTTTGTCTTTGATAGATTCTTTTGGGTTTTTTAAATAGTTTTCGCCGTGCCACCGTTGTCTTTTAATAAAATCAACGGGAGTCGTTGGTGAGCCCAAGTGTGCAAGGGAAAGGCTTGGGGAAAGAACTACGTTTATGCCTTCGTGCTTGGCGGCTCTAGAGAAAAAAGTGTCTTCTCCTGATGTGATATCCTCTGGGAATTTCCCTGACTTAAGGTAGAGTTGACGCGACGTAAAAATGCAGCTTCCCATTAAATCGTTTTGCTGAACAGTTTCGCCGTTATCATTAAGTAGCCAGAGTCGTTCGATCCACGAAGGATTTGTCCTCGGTTTTAGTCCGCCGCCGAAAATCGTATTTTCGTTATTGCTAATCAGAGCTACCCCATTTTCAATCCAATTGTTATCGACAATGCAGTCTGAATCAGTACATATCAATATTTCACCTTTTGCCATTTCTACTCCATAGTTCCTTGCTGCGCCCACATTACAGCTAGTCTTCTCAAGAACCAAATCTGCATATTTTGAGGCTATGGATTTGGTTGAGTCTGTTGATCCGTTGTCGACAATGATAATCTCATAACAATCTCTGGGGTATGTTTGCTGCGATAGTGAGGTGAGGCATGCAGCAATATCCTTTTCTTCATTCAGTGCTGGGATGATTACTGAGCAGAAAGGTGTGGAACTTATCATTTTTATTGAATCTTCGGCTTAAGGATAGGGAAAAATTTTCTCATAATAAACTTCGCTTTTAGATGTGAATTTCCTTTATGCAGATGTCTGAAAAAGTATTTTAACTTCCTTGTCTGCTCTCCGGCCATTGATTCCCCGAGGTCGAAGAGGTTGATGGCGCTGATCCCAGTGGATGGCTCTTGGGCGGCACCGCTTATCCTTGGTGTTGAGCCATTCTCAGTTAACTCGATGGGCCAGACTTTCCAGGAAAGCATATTCTGGGAAATTGTTAGATCCAGAATTCCCGAACTAAGGAGCCTTTGATCCCAGCAAAGGTCAAAAATAAAATTGCCCAGAGAGGGAGCTACAATAGTGCTCCGCTCCTGCCACACCGGATAAAAAAGGTGAGGGTGCTGGCCAATAACCCCACGAACACCTGTACAGGCAAGCTCTGAGGCGTATTTTCTCTGGTATTCCATCGGGGCAGTCGACGACTCCAACCCCCAATGCAAAAGAACGAATAGGTGGTCAACCATTCTGGCCGACTCTTTGACGAGTGTTTTAAAGTCGTCATCAAAACGCTGATAACTTGTTTGGGCCTTATTAGTATTATCGGGTACGTCAGAAGCAGCCAGAAAACCCAGTTTCTCGCCATTTATCTGGATGGTTTGTACTGGCTGCCCATTGAGGCCTATAGGGAATATCTCGTGAGATCTTAGAGTCGCAATTGTTTCCTTGAAGCCTTCCTCCCCGTGCTGCACGGTATGATTGTTGGCTATCTGAAGTACCTTGAAATTAGCTTCAGCTAGGTAACGGGCGTCTTGCGGGTCTCCACGCAGGACGACACTTTCCGGTTCTTTCGGGTCAAAGTTGGCACGGGTCAGTGGAGCCTCAAGATTGCCGACGACAAGGTCAGCTTGTTGAAGCAATGGCAGAACATGCTCGAATGGGTTGCGTGTTTTCGCGTAAGTTCGAGGGCCGTGACCGAATGATGTGTAGTACTCGCCCAGGTTGATGTCCCCCACAAACATTATGCGTATTGGCTTACTGGGCGACACGCGACTGCTCTCCGCTGAATTCTCTGACGACACCTTTGAACTTCCCATTTCTTCCCCTTGGAATGTTCTGAACATAGGCGATAGATAAACGCAATTGAGCGCCGGCTCTAGCGTGGAAGTTGGCTTCGATTAGTTTCTCGCTGACACTGGTACTATCGCTTTGAGGCACGATTCTGAGGGTACAGTGATCCGGTGCGTCCTGAATGATCTGAGCTTCCCGGATAGCTTCGAGCCCCTTGAAGATATGGTCCATTCGCCCAAGTTGTCTCCCATCAGGAGTGATCACGTAATCATCAAGGCGCCCGGTGATTGATTCTAGACCTGAGATGATGCTGTTACATGATTGGTCATTAGGAGTTCGAACTCCGTGATCCCCGACCTCGTACCGCAGCAAAGGCATGCTGGTATTAGTCAGTGTAGTAGCAACGATCGAGCCTGCATTTTCATTATGCGCAGGAACTGCGAGTTCAGTAATGCCAAGTATCGGATTAATCTGGTAAATGCCGCGGTCATCTTGTCCAGCAAACAAAACGTACTCTGCTGTACCGTAGTAATCGAACACCGGGCATTCAAACACTGACTCAATGCGGCTCCGCTGCCAGTCGAGCAGGGTTTCGGAGTTGGTGATAACAGCTTTCGGCCGGAATACTGGTTGTGTGCCGGAATTCTCATAATGGCTGGCCAAGTCACTGATGGCTGACGGATAACCGATCAATTCCAGCGGTTGGAAGTGATCAAGATCTCGTCGGTAATGTTCGAAGGTTTGGTCGTTCAGGTGGTAGCTGGAGTAAAGTCGCTGGTTCTCGGCACGGTTGAATCGTGCGAAAGGGGGGGAAAGGTTCTCTGGCTTCTGGATCATGCGTCCGGCAAATGTAGCCCTACGGGCCCCGAAAGGAACTCCATGATACTCCTCATGATCCACCAGCAGCGCCATCGCGAGCTTATAGGTTCGCTCATTGACATACAGGGCTAGCGGCGTGCCTGTGCTTCCGCTGGTGTGCTGAATCATGAAGGGTTTGGCATTAGGTGCACAGAACTCGTGGCCACGCGTCCTGAGCGTCTGTTTATCCAGTATGGGCAGTTTCGCCAGATCTGAAACTTGAGTGAAGCTCTGCTCGCTCAGGCCATACTCGGCGAAGAGTTTCTGGTAGTACGGAATGCTCAGCCGGCAATAGCGGATCAGATCGTGGAGCTGTTCGGCCTGGTAAGCTTCGCGTTGTTGAGCGCTCCACGCTCTGGATGCACGGACCAGTTCGCGGAGCTCATGGTAAATGCCGGTATAGCGCTTTCGGTAGAGCTTGTAGCCCATGGCCGACACCATGAGATTCTGAAGCCAAACTGGCGATGAGAAATAGAGGGTTTCCGTCTTACTTGCCATGAAGGACGCCCTCTACTTGTTTAGCGTGTAGTGCTCCGATGCGGTTGCCTATAGGTTTGGCAGGGTTGCCTGCCAGAATATCTCCCTCAGTGAATTCCTTGGTCACAACGCTACCAGCAGCTACCACCGTCTTGTCCGATAGGTTGGCCATCACTACAGCGGTATTCCCAAGCCAGCAGTCTGCTCCAATGGATACCTTTTCAAAGCGACCGCCTTGCTGCTGGATCGGGACATTAACGTTGTTGAACTCATGCTGCCGACTACCACTCAACACATGTACTCCGCTCCCCATCAATGTATTCTCCCCGATGGTGCATTTGCCAATATTGCACTGAGGTCCGACATAGACCCCTCTGTGAATAGTGGTATCACGGTGTGAGAATACCGTGAGGAAACCGATCGAAATATCGTCAGAAGAGCCCGGGCAGGCCAAACGGTAAAAGGCGGCTCGTAGGTAGACGCCGATCTTGCCCGGAAACAGGCTCAGGAACTGGGAGAAAGACTGAAAAGTACTGTCACTACGCCCGCCCCAGCTGAGAAACCAGTACAGACAAAATAGCGGAAACACCAGCACCAGAAAGAGGTTCTTGATGGTGCGTTTTATGGTTGATCGCAATGTCATCAGCGGTTCATCCTTGCGTCCAGCCAGGCCCTCTCTCTGGCGGGCCGGAACTGGGTGATGCCCAGACCGATACGCTGGATAATCCGGGCAGCAAGCTGCACCCAAGTCAATAGCGGTCGGCTTACAGTGTGGTCGCCGGCGCTGGGTACCGTGGCATGTTCGGTCGGAGCGTCGTGCTCTGAATGCTGCGGGCCGTAGCTCTGGGCCAGGATGATGAGTATCCGCGAGAAGTGCTTCTCAGGGCTCCTCTCCAGTGTCTCGTAGGCCTGTTCCAGCCAGGTCCTAGCTGTATCGCGATAACGATGGGCTTCGGCGCCTTGACTCAGTTCTGCAGCATTGAACAGCAGCATGGCCTTGCGGATATCCTGGGCGACCCAAGTGTCGTTGGCAAACTCCAGTTGCTCCGGCTCCTGCAGGAACGGGCGCTCGTTTGCCAGCATCCAGGCGGCGTACGTTAGGAAGGCCTCGTGAGTGTAAAGGTAGCTCTCATCGATCTGCTCATGCTGCCGTTTGAGCCAGAGGAATCGTGCAATAGCTGATAGCAGAATCAGGTAGGACCATCCGATCTCCACGTCCAGCATGCTACGGGCAGCGATGTCGTCGCCCGGATGAATCGTGTCCCGTATGACTTGCCCCGCCTTTTCCAGCCAGCCGTTGTCGGGTTCCAGAATGGCCGCATCCACCAGCGCTGTCAGGTAATTACCGGTGCCGCGGGTAAATGGGTAACGGTGGGTATTGGGCTGTTCACCCCGCACGAGGGCTTTCAGTTTGGGCACTTCCTGCTTCTTGACTGCCAGTAGCTGGGCGAGCAGCCCCCGGCTGCCGTCGTGCAGATTCACCATCCATTGGGTGAGATCCAATACGGCGGCGCGGGAGTCCGGCTGCCCGGTCATCAGGTAGTGGTACATCAGCCCTGTGGTGTAGCAATGCTCTGCAGCCGGTCCACCTCCTGTCTGTCCAGGAGTGCTGCTTGTATCGTTATGCCGCGAAAAAGTCCGATGTGTCGCCGTATGGGCCGGCAGATAGTGGTCCGTATGCCAAAACAGCCCGTTGTTATACTCGGCCCGGTCTTCATTTGTATGGTAGATATCAATATCCGTTACGTGCTTTGCCAGGTCATCCATGAGTTCGAACCACCGCCGGTCTCCGGTGAGCGCGAACTGGCGAGCGAAGCCATAGATGGCATCGTACTGGTTGTTGTAGTGGGAGATCAGTGGCGCTTCGCCAGGCGGCTGGTACAGGGTTTCATGGTCCGCGAAAATGTCACCGAAGTTGCGCCAGCCGTACTCATCAATCACTTCCCGTTTCTGGAAGAAGTTGGAAGGGCCGTCCAGCCCTTCCTGGATCAGGGTATCGAGCGCATCTTTGTCTGCATTGGCTTTGAACCAGGGGAATGCACCGGTTGACTCGTAAACCTCAGGGGCCAGGCGCGGGCAGAGTGGGGCGTAAGCCCATGTGAGGTCGCCGATATTTCCATAGGCCATCAGGTGGCGAAGAGTTTTTCGTTCGCCACCCTGGAGTTCGTAGCTTTGGTTGTCGGACCGTGCAGGGAAAAGGCCGACAATAATTTTCCCTTTTTGGTACCCAATGCTGCTGGGGAAGTTTTGCCAGAAGGTTGGCACGGCCAGCTGAATTGATTGTCTGTCACTCGTTATTGATACAAGAGGGTTTGAGCGATCTCCTGCCTGTTCCAGGGCGTTCTCAGAAGTTAGTTGATATCCACGATATAAGGTTGTCTGGTCACCATTACTGTCAATGTGGTTGAGACTATTCCAGTTTTCGCCACCAGATGACTCCTGATAAAGCTCGAAATCTCGCAAAAAAAATGCAGACTCGGAAGCGTTCAAGGAGTCGGGCTGAATGCTGGCTTCTTGTAAGCACCCGGTTTCGGTAATCAGCTCCAGGCTACGAAAATACACAGAGCCCTCGTCACCCAAGTCCCATAGGCCACCGGGGTGCCTGGCCCGCTTCGGGTTATGGATCTGCATTTCAATGTTCATGAGTCCAGTCTGGAGATAGATGCGCAGTCGGCAATTGAAATCTGCGAGGCATGCTTCGTCTGCTGGAATCCAGTGGCCGCTAAGCGAGGCTTCAACATAGACGGGGTTCTGGTGCTGTATTTCCCAGTCGCCATTCGAAACCGGGTGGCACGGTAGCCCGTCTTTGGAGGTGAGCTTTGCCTCGGTTCTTATTGGTGAAGTTGCCCCGAAAAACTCCCAGGCCGGCTGGCCCTTATGAAGCAGCAAATCACCAGCCTCAGTTTCAATGGCCCATCCGCGCGGTGTCTGCGTAATGCCCGTGGCGGATGCTTTGGGTGAGGGCTGTTCGGAGACTGTCAGGTTCTCGACCTGGTGGGGGGGCAGGCTGTAAAGAAACTCGGCAAGCACCCAGCGAACACTGCCGTCTGGCCATTGGCACAGCAGTGTGAAAGCTGCAGGCACGCTGTGGCCGTTAGCATCTTTTATCTGAAAGTTTGTTCCTGCCGGGTACTGGCCTTTGGCAAAAGGAATCCCTACAGAGAGCGGCTCGCTTACCCTGTGAATTCCGGATTCTTCCTTGAGGACAATATCAAACGATGTTGCCATGTCACACCTAATTCCTTTTATACACCAGGCTAAAGCTGGCGTTTAATCCATCGCATTCCGGCCCTGGTTATCTGGCTCATTTCGATGTTCGAGTTCCAGGACAACAGGTCTCTCATATAGTGCTGACCTTCAAGATGCGTGAGGTAATTATAGGCCATGTTGCACTTGAAGTATGGAGTTTCCGTAGCCTGCATTGATAACCCGTAGCCATTAAGGAATACCGATGGCAAATGGCCAAGGCGTCGCCTGCGGGTCCGGTTGGTGTCAGTAATCGCATAGAGGCTGCTATACATGCGGGTCACATCTTCATAGTTGCCAGACACCTGTGAACCCTGCAAACGAAAGCTCCATTGTCAGCCAGAAAGGTCCGGGTATTCAGTTTCTCCAGAACTGGTAGAAACCTTGTCTCGATTTTGTTCAGTAACCGCTCTGGCAGAAGTTTCTCCTGCCGGATGTCCCGAATCTTGCGTTCGGTTGCGTGCAAGAGCCAGGCGGCTTTCGAGTTATCTGCGTCGTGGCTGGCTGAGGTTCTGTGGTAAAGCGCCAGCCATTGTCCAAGTTCTCCGACTCTGGAAAAAATCGTCTGCGGTTCATTGAGGCGGTGGCCTCTCAGCCGGCCTAGCAAGTAAGTTGCATTCCAGAGCGTGTGGAACAGTTCATCGCCGTGAACGCGTTCGGTGGTGAGGGTGTTGGTGGCCGTATCAAAATCCACCAGGCGTATGGGGCTGACGTTTTCTGTGGCAACCTCTAGTTGCAGGCACCTTTGCAGCTCTCCGGCTTTGTCGGCCAGGCTCCGCTCACGGGTATGCTTGCGGTAAACCTCATTATTGATGAACCCGGTGCTTCTCGGGTTGATCTTGGCAGTGCCAGCATTACTTTGGTTCATTGCGAGCTTGCCTTGTTCTCTGGTGGTAACGGGCTCAGGCTAATGGTGTTCTGGGCTGCTCCCACGTTTTCGATAGCCCGGTTGCATTGCCTGGGCTCACACTCCGCCATGACTGAAACCAGCGCAAACCGTCTAGCTCCACTTAATGTAGCTGGAATCTGCCATAACTTCGCATCGCGGTAGCTTTGGGCTGCGTAATCCCCAACCTGATACCACTGCAAAACAGCCACCCGCTGCCTGCCAACGCGGTTCTGGTAGATTTTTACCTCGCCTTGGCTTTCCTGAAGCAGCCACTCTTCCGTATCAATGGGCGGCCTGAGGTAGGGCACCAGCTTATGATCCGTAGCGGCAGAGCGCTCACTTTGAGCCACTGATAGCCAGGCACCACCCGGCGTTGCCCAAACGTTGTGGTCGAGGTTATCCGGGAGCCGCAGCTGAAGGGGCAATTCGGAGGGCTGGCCGGGGAGCATAGCCGCATTCTGTGGCACCCAGGGTCTGGTTTCGTCACCGGAGAGTTGAACCACGTTGAGGGCGATCGGCCCCGCTATTAGGGCGACTAGAACCGCGAATACACCTTTGCGTGAGAGTTGCTTTGCATCGGGCGCATTGATTTCTGTCCGGCGCTTTACCGGCGCGAAGTAGAGCGCAGGCAAAATAAAAACACCGTAAATTATCCAGCCCATCAGTTCATGGTCGGTCAGCAGTTCACTTTGCATCTCGGACTGATAGCCGATAACGACCAGAATGAAGATTCTTACCCAGTTGGCAATCAACCCGAGAATCATGGCTGCGGCCAGGAAGCACAGCCATCCACGCCAGCGGTAGTCATTGAGGATAGACATCATGGCGGCGAGCAAAATGGAAATAGCGAAGTAGCGAATGCCGGAGCAGCCATCGGCAATAACCAGGCGGCCGTAGGGCAGGGTGATGCTGTTGCCTTCAATCAATGCGGTCATCCCGAACAATCGAACCCAGTTGCTCACCACGGCGCTGGCAATGGCGACCAGGGCGGGAATGAAATCCGCCCAGATCGGCAGAGAAAGGGCGAGCAGGATAACGTAGGGAAGCAAGCGCAGCGCTCTGTGAAAACCCAGCAACGTCCAACTGGTGGCAAGCAGGCCGGCGGGCAGCATCAGATAGGTGAGGGTGTCTATTCTGACCAGCTCGAGTAATGCCCAGACTAGCGTGGTGACTAAGAGAATCAGGATGCCGATTACCTGAAACCTGGGTGCTGAAGAGTCTGGCGTATTGGTAGGCAACGGAGGGTGGATCAAGAGAAGCGCTACGTAGATAACCGCGGTGGCCAATCCATGGGCCAGTACCTGCTCAAACTCCAGCCATTCTGATGCCAGCCTTATCCAGGTTGGATAGAACAAAGCTACGCTGACTGCGGTGACGATCAGGTACGGCAGGGCATAGGGCAGGTTGTCTAATGTCTTCCTTAACATCTTCTGTCCACCGGCATTGCTACAGCTTCAGAATACCGTTGTTTGTGACGACATAAAACAAATGTGCGCACAAAAAAGCCAGCCGAAGCTGGCTTTTCCGAAAGCCCGGGAAGATCAGGCTTTTTGACGACGACGGGCGGCACCAAGGCCGGCGAGTCCGAGGCCGAGCAGGGCGAGGGTGCCAGGCTCTGGTACCGGAAAGAACGACTCAACTAACACAACCATGTCGTTGTAGTCGTAATCGATGCCATTTGCATCAAACCGGAGGTCTTCCCATGCAAGGATGAAGTTCTGGAGACCAAATGCTCCGTAGAAAATTCCATTACCAAACGGGTCAATCGAATCTACTCCGGTGCCTTGAATGGCGATCATATGATCATCATTCAGGCCATCCATGTCGTAGTCGCCATTGAGGGCACTTTGGGAGTAGAAGACTCCATCGGGAGTGTTCAGGAAGAAGCCAAAGTTGTAGCTGCTGAACGAGCCAGTTTCTTGGCCAACAACTAAGCTTGCAGCATCACGCTTGGTTACGACGAAGTCCCCGAAGATGTTCACGTCCAGCGTTGAAGCATATCCGTTAGTGGCACTGCCATCGAATAGGGTAAGTGTATTCGCAGTGTTATTCAGATCGTAGATGCCGAGCGTATTGAGGTGTGCGTTACCTGCAACTTCAAACAGCATTCTGGCGTTGGCTGCCGCAGCGGCATCGATCGTCCATACCTCATCGGGCTGGTATTGATCTGTTTTTACATCCTGATCAAGCGTCCCGTCTTGAGTGCGTTGATTCAGCATGTCTTGTAGTCCGGTGCCTGGCCCGTCAGTTCCGTAGTCGGCAACATATGTTGGTGCCGCTGTTGCAAGAGACGCAGCCATCAAGCATCCGGCTCCGATCGCAATCTGTCTAATGTCCATTTTGTAGTTCTCCAAAGGTTTTTCAAGCTAACCCGATTCTGCAACCAGGCTGTCTCTTCGGATACTGACCAGAGATCCTTGGCTTTCCGTCCCATCCTCGCGGATGGTTTGGCTCCTGACCGGGATAAAACCCGATCTTCTCCTTGTATTAAGCGATTATCGTGCCAACCAGTTAACTGCCTGAATTTTGGTTGAATTTCTTCGGCAGCCAAGAGACGTATGTAAAAGTTTTCGACAACCCAAAAAACAGGGCCGGTGCTTATAGCTATCCGGCCCTTCTGGTTCGTGTGGCAGAGACGTTTTGTCAGGATTTCTTACAAGGCTTTTCTGGCGCTTTCCAGGTGGCTGGTGATGTCTTCGTTACCCGGCGCCAGTGCCAGCGCTTTTTCCAGGGTGGTGACAGCTTGCTGGTGGTTGCCGGCCAGGTGCAGCACCCAGCCATAGGTGTCCAGCACGGCTGAGTTTTGCGGAGCCTGTTCACTGGCCCTGCGCGCGAGTTCCAGAGCCCGTTCGGTATCGTTTTCCCTCAGCAGCCAGGCCAGGTTGTTCAGGGCAGCGATGTTGTTGGGCTGCTGCTCCAGAACATAGTCATAGTGGGTGGCGGCCAGCTCATTCTGGTTGTTGTTCATCAGCCAGTCGGCACGGGCCAGGTTGGCGGCAATACTTTGTGGTTCATGGTCCAGCCATTGGCTGGTGATTTCGCCTCGGGCTTCCGGGCCCTGGCTGGCTGCCAGGCGGAGCAGGGTGGGCAGAAGGGCGGTTTCCTTGCGTTCCTGCCATTGTTCCTTCAGGTACGTCCAGGCTGCTTCGGGTCCGTTTTGGGATTCCAGTATGGATGTCCTCGCCAGCACGGTTGCCGTAGTAACGCCGAGATTGTCTTCCACCGCCTGTAGTTCTTCCAGCGCTTGCTGATGATTGCCCTCAGCCTGCGAAACCCCCACGGCCAGCAGGGCCAGACCCTGGTTATCAGGTGCCAGGGCAACGGCTTCTGCCGCTTTGGCCCGGGCGGTCGGGTAGTCTTCTGCCTGAACGGCTGCGCGGGTTTCTGCTACCAGTAGCTGGCCAAGCAGGCGGTTTACGGCAATGGTCTCGGAGGTTTGCTCTTCTCCCAGCAGGGTGCGCACTTGTACCAGTTCTTCGATGGCCCGCTCGCGGTTTCCGGTGCGGGCCAGAATGGCTGCCAGTGCCAGTCTGGGTTGTGCCATTTCAGGGTGTTGCTGTGCCAGCTTTTCTATCCGCGCGGTAGCGGCGTCGGTATCCCCAAGGCGGCTGTCCGCCAGGCTGGCCAGCAGCACCGCCTGGGGCATATCGCCATAGCCATTAACCAGTGAGTCCCTCAGTTCCTTAGCCTCGGTTTCTTCACCGCGGGCCAGCAACACATTCATGTAGGTGCCGGTGGTGTGCCAGTCTTCCGGCTGGGCGGCGAAAGCCATTCGCAGTTGGCCCAGTGCCTGCTCCGGCTGGTTGGTGCGCAGGTAGTGCTGGGCCAGGGCCAACCGCAAACGAGTGCGTTCGGGTTCGTTGCTGATGGCTTTGCTCAGGCTGGCCGCGCCGTCACTTTCCTTGCCGGGCAGGCTCAGGGCCAGAATGCCGTGCATGGCAATGATTTCATTGTCGTCCGGCCGGGCCTGCATGGCCCGTTCCAGAGTTTTCAGTGCTTCTTCCCGGTCGCCCTGGTCGATTTGTGCCATGGCAGCGGCGCGCAGGAAGGGGGTGGGTGTGGTTTCTGGGTCAAGGTTCTCTGTCAGCAACCGGGCGCCTTCATCCAGCTCGCCGGTGCCGGTTTCAAGAGCCCCTAGCATCAGGGCCGCCTGCTGGTTTTCCGGGTCCAGCTTCAGCATGTCCCGGAGAATGGTTTTGGCCTGGTCGATGTTGCCTTCACGTAGCGCCGCTACCGCAGCTTCGCCTTGCTCCCGGGCACCGGAATTCTGGTTGTCGGCCAGGATTTTGTTGTAAACCTGGGCTTCGGTAATCTTGCCCTGCTCGGTCAGCACCCGGGACAGTGCCGTCAGTACTTGCCGGCGCACCGGCAGGAAAACATCAGACGTCGGCATGCTGCCTGCGGCGTCTGTCAGTGTAGCTGCGGCGTTTTCCAGGTCGTTTTCCCGGTATTGAGCCATGCCTTTCCAGTATTGCACCTCTGGCTCGGGCTTGTTTCTCGCCATCCAGTCATCGGCGCTGCGGATGGTTTGTGAGGTCTGGTTCAGGTCCATCTGGGTTTTCAGGATGCCGGTCACTGCATCCAGGTTCGACGGGTTGTTGTCCATCAGGCTGCGATACAGGGACAGCGCTTCAGCCTTGTCTCCGGACAGGCGCAGGGTTTCAGCGCGAACCAGCGACGCCCGTAATTGTTCCTGGGGGTTGGAAGCATTGTGAAGGGACAGGGTCTCGGTGGCTGAAAGGTGTTTGCCCTGGTTTACGTAGGCTTCGGCAAGTGGAATGGCCACCTGTGAGGCCTGGTCTTTCAGCCAGGGTTCCAGCAGTTCGGAGGCCTGCCGGGACGCGCCTATCTGCAGATACAGTTCAGCCAGGTGGACGATATGGCCAACGTTATCCGGTTCTGCCTGTACTGCGTTTCTTACTTCCAGCAAGGCGGACCGGTACTGGCCCTGGTCTGCGTAGGTTTCAGCCCTTGTAATATGGGACGTTGCTTCGTTGGATGTGCTCTGGTTATTGCAGCCAGTCAGAACCGGTAACGGCAGTAGCAGGGCGCCGGCAAGTAGCAGTGTTGTGAGCCGAGGTTTTGTTCGATTATTTGTTGTTGTATGCACGGTATCTGCTCCTTGATAACGATAGGCAAAATAGCGGGTAAATGGGTCAGGAGGCGGGCGACTCCGCCGAGGTTTCTATCCTGTATTTGTCGGTGAGGTTGTACAGGGTGGGGCGCGTGACCCCCAGTAACCGGGACGCCTGCGACATATTGAACGAGGTGCAATGAAGAGCCTGGAGAATGGCTTGTTTCTCGGCTTGTTCCCGTACCTGTCTCAGGTTCAGCTGGTTGACCGATTCACCCTCGCCAGTGCTTAACTGCAGGTCGCCGGCGCTTACCCGTTTGCCATCGGCCATGATGATGGCGCGCTTCACCTTGTTGATCATTTCCCGCACATTGCCCGGCCAGGCATAGCTGGTGATGGCCTGCACGGCGTCTTCGGAAAAGCTCAGGTTTGGCCGGTCCAGTTGCTTGCCCAGACTTTTCAGTAACGACTGGGCAATTACCAGGGCGTCTCCGTCCCGCTCGCGCAGGGCGGGTACATCGAGCGTTATCTCGCTGATGCGGTAATAGAGATCTTCCCGGAATTCTCCCTGCGTAATCAGTTCCTGAACGTTCCTGTGGGTGGCGCACACTACACGTACGTCCACCGGAACCGGCTTTACCGAGCCTACCCGGTCAACAACGCGTTCTTGCAGGAAGCGCAATAGCTTGGCCTGCAGAGCCATGGGCATATCGCCTATTTCGTCCAGGAACAGGGTGCCGCCGTTGGCGCTTTCAATTTTTCCTTTCTTGGCCTGGGTGGCGCCGGTAAAGGAGCCTTTTTCAAAGCCGAACAGCTCGCTTTCCAGCAGGTTTTCAGGGATAGCAGCGCAATTGATGGCGGCAAAGGGCTGGTCTGTCCGGTGGCTCAGGTCATGCAGGGCCCTGGCCAGCAGTTCCTTGCCGGTACCGGTCTCGCCGGTAATCAGGGTGGTTACGTCGGTGGGGGCGACTTTCTCGATGGTTCGGCAGATCTCCATCATTTCAGGACTGGCGGCGACGATCCCTTTTATGCTGGCGCCGTTGGTCTGGCCGATGAGTTCGCGGTTTTCCTGTTCCAGCTCTGCCAGCCGGAAGGCCCGGTTAACCACAAAGGTAAGTATGTCGGCGTCCAGGGGTTTCTGGTAAAAGTCCGAGGCGCCCATGCCGATCGCCTTTACGGCGTTTTCCTTGTCTTCCCGGCCTGTCACCACAATCACCTTGGTCATCGGGGCCAGCCGGAGGATCTCTTCCAGAAGGGCAAAGCCCTCGGAAGCGCCACCGGCATCGGGGGGCAGGCCAAGGTCCAGTGTGATTACCTGCGGTTCCATGCGGCGCAGCGCAGTCAGTGCGGAATCGCGGTCCGCCGCAACCGAAACCTCGATTTGGTCACTGAAGCACCAGCGCATCTGGCTTTGCAGTCCGGGGTCGTCCTCTACTATCAGCAGTCGCTTCACAACAACAATCAATCCTTTGTTTGTCTCTTGTTACGATTCTTAACTTAATGTTGACGGTTTGCAATGTTTGAATTTGTAAAAGTCTGCAAAATGTCAATTAGTTGACGCCTTGTTTGGGTGTGTGGTTTGTAGTGGCCGGCAAATACTTGGCGTTCTGCTGGGTAGAAGCCGCAACAGGCAGGCGCACAGAGAAGCAGGAGCCCACGCCCGGTTCGCTGGTTACATCAATACTGCCCCCGAGCTCCCGGATGTATTCCCGGGCCTGGTAGGCGCCAATTCCCATGCCGGTCAGCCCCTTGGTACTGGCAAAGGGTTTGAAGAGCTGGGCGCTGATAAACTCTTCGGTCATGCCGCAGCCGGTGTCCTGGATAAACATCACAACGTTGTCCCTGGCAGGCTTGAGGTTGATGGTGATCTCGCCATCGGGCGGGGTGGCATCCTGCGCGTTCTGGATCAGGTGGCCCAGCACGTTGCGAAGCTGCTCCTTGTCGACCCGAACCATGATGGGGGCCGGATTGCCCTTCAGGCGGGGGGCGGGGCTGCGTCGACTGTTGTGCTCGATTAATTCCTCAAGCAGCCCGGTCAGGTCCAGGCTGGTATCGGTGGCCTGGTCCGGAGTGGTATGTGGCTTCCGGATGTGGTCTACCAGGTTCGACATTTTGCGAACCGCGTGGTCTGTGGTTGCAATCATGTCGTCAATGAACGCTGGATTGTCCCGGTGTTTCGGCGCGTTCTTCACCAGCAGGGAGAGCTGGGCGATCAGGGTTTTCAGGTCATGCACCATAAACGCGGAGGCTCTGTTTAAAGCCTCGAACTGCATAGCGCGGGACAACCGGTTCTGGGCATCAGTCTGGGCCAGCAGGTTACAGGTTTGCCGGGCCACCACTTTGATCAGGTCAAAGTTTTCCCAGTTCAGTTCCACGTGGGCATAGGGCTTGCCAACCAGGGTGATGCCGTACAGTTCGTTACCAAGGTAAAGCGGTATCACCAGCCAGGCATCCGGGGTGTTCCGGATTATGTCCGGCAGCTCCATCAGGTCATACCGGATAGGGTCTTCCTGATACTCCTGAAGGTCGATTATCCATTCCTGCTCCCGGAAAAAGCGCACCAGGTCGGAATCGTCGTCAATAATAGTGTATCGGGGAGTGGCCAGGTTGGCGCTGGCCTTCATTGCATAACCGGCCTGGTCATCTTTCAGCCAGATAGCCCCGGAGTTGCTTTCCACCAGCCCGGCCAGAATTCGAATCACCCGTTCCGGCAAGGGTGGGTCGTCACTGAGATTGGCCAGTTCCCGGGTCATTTTCAGCCACTCTTCACGATAATCGTATTTGTAGTCGAAGAAGTTCTGGCTGATAAACACCATCAGGCGGGCGCGCACCCGGCGGGACATTAGCAGGGTGACCAGGAAAGCTATGGACACGGTAATTAACAGCACCTGCAGGGCTTCGCCCCACTGGCCCCCAAAGGCCCGCACATAGTAACCGCCTACGGCCAGCAGGAGCAGGTAGCCGGCCGCCAGAATCAGGGTGCCGGCATGGAAAACGGCGGAACGGGATAGCTGGAAGTCGACCGGTTGCTTGCGAGTGTTGATCACGTTGATGGCGAACAGGGGCATCAACGCTGCATTCACAAAGCCCCGGGCATTCCAGAATGCCTCGGATACCTTGCCGAACAGAAGGGCATCGGCGTACATGAAAAAGTCGAAAGCGAACAGGGTCGCTATGCCAATACAAAGGTATTTAAGGCTGGAGCGGCCAAAAGCGGGGGAGTTTCTCCAGATCTGTTCAACCAATGAAAGCCCGAGCAAAGACAGGGCAATCTGGCCCAGCAGCATGGTTTTGCCGTTGACGATATCAACATTGAAGACAAATTCGATGGAGCCGAGGGTTATCAGTGTGACGATAAGCACAAAGGTCGCCGCACCAAGCACCTTCTTCATCTGGCCTGCCAGCCGGCCCTGCCGGAAGGCGGTTCGAAGCATGGCAAACAGCAAGAGGATCCAGGCGGTGTCGCGCAGTAATTCCAGCAGGTAGCGGATCAGGAACCCTGGGTGGCCCCAGATATCCTGCGCCACCAGTGTGCCGGCCCAGAGGGTGGTCACGAAGGCAGCCAGAAACAGCCCGCGGTCGATATCCCGGCGCAGGTAGCGGGTGGCAACAAATACAGACAATACCGCGAATACTGCCGCGGCAGAGCCATAGCTGATCAGGCTGAAATCCCTGAGCATCCGGTCATTCCTTGAACCGTAGTTCTGTACTTATTTTGTACAGAGTATCCCTGTTCGCCACTCTCCGTCTATGGAATTCCGGAAAAAGGGCGCCCGTTAACCGTAAAGGTTACACCGGGCGCTTGTTGTTGCGATAGTAGCGGAAGATTTCTTTCAGCGGCCGCTTGGGCTTGAAGCCAAACTCCCTTGCAAAGGTTCGCCCGTCAATGACTACCGGGTACTTGAAGAAAGCCAGCAGGTAGTGTGGGAAGCTTTTCAGGTTCAACAGCCGGGCAATCGTTTTCGGCACGATGGGCGGCACAGACAGAATCGGAATACGCTTGCAGCCGCACATTTTCAGGGCTTGCTGATAGGCTACCCAATCGTGGGGCGCCACGTTGAACACGCCTTTGACCGGCTTTTGCCAGGCCCGCACGATGGCATCGGCCATGTCGTCAATATGGATGAACTGCATCATCGGCGAAAAACCTGCCAGCACCGGCGCCCGTTCGCTGGAGAGCAGGGCGCTCATGGTGTTGCGTACACCCGGGCCGACGATGTTGCAGGGCCGCAGAATGGTGATGTTCAGCTCCGGATACCGCCACAGGTAGATGTTGGCCAGGTTTTCCAGTTCCACGGAATCCACCAGGTCTGCGCTCAGTCCGGCACTTTTCAGGGGGGCTGCCTCGTCAATCAGCGCCGGGTTGTAGGCCATGGCGCCATACACGTGGAAGGTGGAGAGGATAATCACCCGTTTGACGCCATATTTGTGGGAGAGGTCCAGGAGCCTCTGGGTGCCCAGTACGTTGGCGTTGTAGCGGCGCATCCGGGTCAGCTCACTGGTCATCAGCCGGCCCAGGTGGATAACGCCGTCAAATCGGTATTGCCGGAACAGGTCCTCGAAGCCGCGTTTGTTCAGGTCAATGCAGTAGCTGGGAATGTCATCGCCCAGGTACACCTGCTGCCGGAAGTCCACCGCGACAATGTCGCAGTTATCGCTCAAGCGGTTAATGACTTGCTGGGTGAGGGCGCCGGCTGCACCGGTCACCAGGATTCTGGGCTTGCGTTGTTCAGACATCAGAACAGCCCCTCCCGCTCGCTCAGGCCCTTGTCGATCAGTTTGCGGATTTCTGCCTTGACCGCTTCAACCTGTTCAGTCACCTGTTCTTCCGGGATCTCGCTGTTGTCGAAGTACATGGGTTCGCCAAAGTTCAGGCGCACTTTCACCGGGAAGATCACTGGTAGCGCCACCGGTACGTAGGGCACGCCCAACGCCCTGGCCAGGGGTTTGATGTTGGCAATGGCCGGAATGGTTTCTTCGCAGCCGACAACACCCACCGGCACAATCGGAGTGTTGTATTTCATCGCCAGGTGCATGAATCCGTTGCCAAAGCGTTTGAGCTGGTAGCGGTCCCGGTAGAGTTTGCCGGAGCCCCGAACCCCTTCAGGAAACACGATGACGGCTTCATCGTTCTCCAGCATCTTGGCGCAGTTGATGGGGTCGCCCAGCACAGCGCCCACATCGTTGAGCAGGTTGCCCAGCCATGGGACGGTCGGGAAGAAGCGCTCGATCATGGCTCTGGGGATGCGAGGCTGGTCCGGGCGGGAAGCCAGCGCATAGCCGATCAGCAGGCCGTCCAGGGGCAGCTGGCCGGAATGGTTGGCGATAAGCAGCACAGGACCTTCCGCGGGTACTTTTTCCACGCCGGAGGCCTCTACCCGAAAGTATTTCTCGTAGATTTGCCGGGTGAGGGTGAAGCCGTACTTAACGGCATCGTTGTTGAATCCCCAGGGGTCGTAGCCAAGGCTGCCGATGGGTTTGCGAATTCGGTTCAACTGCGCTTCCAGCTCCGCCGGAACCAGTCGGGATTTCAGATAAGATGCCAGGCCCATGCCCGCTCCCTGTGTTGACGATTACTTCAGGCCGTCAGCCGCGACCAATTACAAGGCCAAGTGTGTGGCTCTGCCCCTCATTTAATACCCGGTAGTCGGTAGCTGCATTGGCCGTTTCGACACACACCATTTTTTGCCAGCCAGTGCCAGGAAAATCAGAAAGTCTTAAGGCTTTCTCGGGGCCGGGGTTCCACACTACCGTGGAATCACTGCCAACAGATGTCAGTTTGCGTTTTCCCGCGGGGGTGACCAGGGTCAGTGGCTCTGCCGATTCGTAGATGCGATCGGTTTCACCGTCGAAATAAACCGGGCCTTCCTGTTCAAAGTAGTCCCAGTCTCTCAGGGTATCCATATATTGGCTGTGGCCCAGCCCCAGTAACCGGGTGCGGCTGATGTCCGAGGTTGGCAGATAGGTGTGCAGGGCCTGGCTCAGGGCCAGCGGGTCTTTGGATAGATTGGTGGTGGTCAGGGCAATCTGGCAGCCGCGGACTGAAAAGCTGAAGGTGATCAGCGCCAGCGCATGGCCATCCCATTGGTCTGCGAAGTCGTCATTGGCATTCAGGGACAGGCTGATTTCCACTTCGTGGGCACTTTCCCGGACATCTTCCAGCCGCCAGAGGGCAGTGCGGGCGAAGCCATGGGCTGAGGGGGTATGCACCCGTTTGCGGATCTCCGGTGGGTTGCGGGCCGGGTCGCCAAACCAGGGCCAGCACACAGGAATGCCTCCGCGGATGGCACGGCCCGGTTCAAATCGGGCGGTATCACTCAGCCACAGCCAGTTGGTGTCGTCGTTTACGGCAAAGTGGGTGATGTGCGCGCCCTGCAGAAATACCGTAGCGCTGAATACCGGATGATGAACCTCCAGGGCTTCCAGCTGGCCAATGGTTTTCCAGCGGGTGAACGACCATTGGCCCGGGGTGACGGAGACCGGCGGAGTGTGGCTGCTTTCAGGCATGGCGGGTGGTTTTTCCTTAAGTGTATCTTCTTATCCGCAGAGTAAATTAAATACGGCTTGCCGGCGAGTTTGACCCTACAATAGCCGGAAAATTCCGCGAGGCCCCTCCATGCATTCAGACACCGACCAGGCCATTGTCATCCCGTTTCCGGACCCTGTGCTGGAACGTGCTGCCGACCAGCTCGAACAGGTTGCCGGTGACGAACTGATAAGCACCGTTACCGGGGCAGATGTTCAGCCAGCGTTTGATGACTTCTGGCTGGATGAGCTGGCGGATGGTTTGAGTGAATCGGCCTGGATGGAGCTGGACCTTACCCGCCGGTTGCCGGCTGGTTTGCTGGCGGCGTTGCGCAACGAAGTAGCCATCCTGGATAAAACCGAGGCCATGAACCGCGCCGGCATCGGCCGGGGCACGGACCTGGTGAAAGACCGCAGTGTGCGCCGCGACAAGATTGCCTGGCTGGATGGTTACAGTGAGCCTCAGCGTTTGTTGTTCGAGTGCCTGGAACAGATAAGGGAAGGTCTGAACCGGCGCCTGTATCTGGGGCTTAAGCGGTTTGAGGCCCATTACGCCACCTATCACCCCGGCGATTTTTATAAGCGCCACCTGGACAGCTTTCGTGGCCGAGCCTCCCGGGTGGTCAGCCTGGTGTTGTACCTGAACGAGGATTGGGGGCTGGAAGATGGCGGAGAACTGCGGGTGTTCTCTGCGGCTGATTCCGGGCAGATGGTCGGGCAGGTGCGTCCGGAAGCAGGCAGGGCGGTGCTGTTCCTGAGCGAGCAGGTACCCCATGAGGTTCTGCCGGCAAGGCGAACCCGTTACAGCATTGCCTGCTGGTTCCGACAGGATGAAGTGCCATTACCGCTATAGGCCGTTGTAGTCCTGAAACCCTTCTGATACTATTCGCGCCGCTTTCGGGGAAATGTCCCGAAACGCCGTTATGGTGGCCCCATTGGTGCCTCCGCAACATGAAACCGTGAACCCGGTCAGGCCCGGAAGGGAGCAGCCGAAGCGGTGGATGTGTGTGCCGGGGGATTGCTGGTGGGGTCACCCCCAGATTTTCCCCTCGTTGTTCTTTCTTTCCGATTTTCTCTGTTTTCCTGTATCGCTTTGTGATCCGTTTCACAATTGAGCGTTATGTGGCCCTGTTGGCACTTATCCCTGTCTATAGTGTTTTTGGCATGCTGCCCATTGGGCATTGTGCCGTTGCCCGAACACAACAAAGACAAAAAGGGAAATACATGAAAAGTGCCAAAACAAAAGCAGTTGTAACGGCGGGTGTACTGGCGGCAGCAATGACTGCCCAGCCGGCTTCCGCATGGTGGTTCAGTAAGCAGGATACCTATACCCAGACCGAGCATCCGATTGTCCTGGTGCACGGGTTGTCAGGCTTCAATAAGCTGTTTGGCCTGGTCTCCTATTTCAACGGAGTGCCGGATGAACTGGCGGAAAGCGGGGCGGAAGTCTTTGTTCCCCAGGTGTCTGCTGCCAACTCTACCGAGATCCGTGGTGAGCAGTTGCTGGCCCAGATTGAAGAATATATCGCTGTAACCGGGGCCGAGAAGGTGCACCTGATTGGCCACAGCCATGGCGGCCCGACCATTCGCTATGTGGCGGGCGTGCGGCCAGACCTGGTGGCTTCGGTATCCAGTGTCGGTGGCGTTAACTGGGGCACCCCGCTGGCGGATACCCTGAATAACGGCAGCCTGGACGGCCTGGGAGACTGGTTCTTCGGCTTGATCGATACCTTCTCCGGTGGTGGCGGCCTGCCGCAAGACACCGCCGCTGCCATCCAGTCACTGAGCACGGAAGGCAGTATTGCCTTCAACGCAGACTTCCCGGCAGGCCTTCCTTCTTCTTATTGCGGTAATGATGGCGCACAAGTGGCCAATGGCATCCGCTACTACTCCTGGGGCGGCAATAAAGCGGTCACCAATGTTCTGGACCCGAGCGATCTGCTGCTGGGTGCCCTGACTCCCATCTTTGACGAACCCTCCGATGGCATGGTGCCATCCTGCAGCATGAAGCTTGGCAAGGTGCTGGGTGTGGATTACCGCCACAACCACCTGGATGAAGTGAACCAGGTGCTGGGGCTGGTAGGGCCGTTTGTGACAGATCCGGTTCAGCTGTACCGGCAACAGGCAAACCGTCTCAAGAATCTTGGCCTCTGACACTGCCGATAACCGAAGGCGGGCCCCTGCGGCCCGCCACGGATCGATTTTATGAACCATAAACGATTTGCGGTATTGGCCGGCCTGCTGCTTGTATTCGGAGCCGCCGGCTGGTGGCTTATGCCGGGTCCTGTCAGGACGGCTCCGGAACCAGTCTCATCGGTAGTGGAGCAGGGGCATCAGCAACCTGCAGCTACTTCTGGCTCATCGGGTACCGCGATGGTGCCGGGTAATGTGAATCATCCTGCCTTACCCCGTGATGAACGCGTTTCTGACATTGAAGTGGACGGACAGGTGCGCCTTGATATGAATGGCAACCTGGTGCTGGACCGCCAGCTGCGCCGTTACCTGGATTTCTTTATCGGGCTGACGGGGGGCGCCTCCCATTACGAAACCCTGAAGGCCCGCCTGGCGTCTGAGCTCAAGGCACAGGATTTACCTCCGGAGATTCAGCGACAGGTGCTCGCCATTCTTGATGACTACCTGTCGTACCGGAAAGCAGCGGAAGCGATGGCCAGTAACGAACACCACAGCGTTGACGACGTTCGCCAGGCCCTGGGCCAGATTCATGACCTGCGCCGGGAGCATCTCGGCCCGGATGTGGCGGAAGGCTTTTTTGGCGAAGAAGAGCGGCGGTTGCAGGTGATGCTTGACCGCCAGAAGATTCTCAACGACGAAAGCCTGACTGATTCCGAGCGTGACCGCGCCCTGGCGCAGCTGGATCAGCTGTTGCCAGAGCATTCCGTTGAACTCCGGCGCAGGTCCCGAACCGTGGTCGAAACGGCCATGCAGGTTCAGCAACTGCGGGAGCAGGGAGCTTCGGAAGCCGAAGTGCGGGAGTTGCGTTTGCAGGCCTATGGTGCGGAAGCTACCGAACGCCTGGCACGGCTCGACCAACAGCGGAATCAGTGGCAGAACCGGCTGGGTGAATATCGGCAGCAAAAGGCCCTGATCGACAATAACGAAGGCCTGGCTCCGGCCGACCGGCAGGCGGCGGTGGAAGCCCTGCGGGAACGGATCTTCACCGAAGACCATGAACGTCGGCGAATTCGCGCCCTGGAGCGCACGGCCGGCATGGATTCATAGCCACGTCATCCTTCTTCTGAAACCGGGTCCATGCTAGAGTTAAGCGCATTTTTCACAGCAGTTGACGGAACATGAGCTATCAGGTTTTAGCCCGGAAATGGCGCCCCCGTACGTTTGAAGACATGGTTGGGCAGGAACACGTGCTGCAGGCACTTGTTCACGCACTGGAACACCAGCGCCTGCACCATGCGTATCTGTTCACCGGTACCCGGGGTGTGGGTAAAACCACCATTGGCCGCCTGCTGGCCCGGTGCCTTAACTGTGAAACCGGCATTACCCCGAACCCTTGCGGCGAATGTGACAGCTGTAAGGAGATCCTGGAAGGCCGGTTTGTCGATCTTATCGAAATTGACGCCGCATCCCGCACCGGCGTGGATGACATGCGCGAACTGACCGATAACGTTCAGTACGCACCCAGTCGTGGCAGGTTCAAGGTGTACCTCATCGACGAGGTGCACATGCTCACCAACCAGTCCTTCAACGCGTTTCTGAAAACCCTGGAAGAGCCGCCGGAGCACGTGAAGTTCCTGCTGGCCACCACCGACCCCCAGAAACTGCCGGTTACCGTGCTGTCCCGCTGTTTGCAGTTCAACCTCAAACGGATGACGCCGGAACACATTGTCGGCCACCTGAAACACGTGCTGACAGAAGAAGCCATTCCTTTTGAAGAGCCGGCCCTGTGGCTGCTGGCCCGGGCAGCCGACGGCAGTATGCGGGATGCCCTGAGCCTGACCGACCAGGCCATCGCCTTTGGCAATGAGAACCTCAGCGCCAGCGATGTCAGTAATATGCTGGGCACCATCGACCAGCGGGACATTGAACGGATAGTCAGTACCCTGGTAGAGCGGGACGGCCCCGGGTTGCTGGCGGAAATCAGTCGGATTTCCGAATTTGCGCCGGATTACGGGGTCATCCTGGCAGACCTGCTTTCCCTGTTCCATCGCGTGACTATGGAGCAGGTAGTGCCGGGCAGTGCCGATAACGCGCTGGGTGATGCCGCCCAGGTGCAGGCCCTGGCCAGGAAGCTGAGTGCCGAAGATGCCCAGCTGTTCTACCAGACCGCCCTGATCGGCCGCAAAGACCTCGCGGTAACGCCAGACGCCCGCATGGGTTTTGAAATGACCATGTTGCGCATGCTCGCGTTCCGGCCAGGGGCTGACCGTCGTGAGCCGCCGGCAGTGACTTCCGGTAACACGGAAAACACCGGCCGCGCCGAACCGGAGCCTGACCCTGGCCCGGTATCGCCCCCGGTAGCGGAACATCCGCAACCTGAGCCGCAGCCCGTAGCGCCATCTCCGGAGCCTGAACCGGCGCCTGCGCCCGCACCGGAGCCAGCGGCAGAATCCATGCCGGAACCACCGGTTATGGATACCCCGCCCTGGGAGGATGAGCCAGAGCCCCCGTATTATGATGAGGTGGCGCCGGAGCCAATGGTAGCGCAGGAGCCGGTCAGCGAACCGGAACCCCGTAGCCCGCAGCCGGTCGAGACACCGGAGGCTGTAATCGAGCCGGATCCGGTGCCCGAAGCTGTGGCGCCGGCTGAACCGGTTAACCCGGACGGCTTTGTCTGGGAACGTGACTACCGGCAGCTGGAAATTACCGGCATGCCCGGCAACCTGGCCAGCTACAGCGCCATGGCCATGGACGGGCAAACCGTGGTGCTTACCCTGGATGAAGGCCATGCCCGGCTGCTGAACGCCCGACACGAAGAAAAAATTGTGGCGGCCTTGAGATCCTACTTTGGCGACGCCACACAGTTAAAGATAGAGCAGGGCATTCCCGGGCCCCATACTCCGGCGGCATTTGAAGAGCGCCAGCGGGTCGCCCGGCAGAAAGCCGCAGAAGCTGCCATCCGGCAAGATCCGGTGGTGCAGAGCATCGTTGAACGATTTGAAGGACGGGTGGTAGAAGAATCCATCCGCCCCGCAGAGACAGGCAGGAGATAAGCAGATGATGAACAATATGGGCGACCTGATGAAAAAGGCCCAGCAGATGCAAGAGCAGATGCAGAAGGCCCAGGAAGAAATCGCCAAGGCGGAAGTGACTGGAGAATCCGGCGCCGGGCTGGTGAAAGTCACCATGAACGGTCGACACGACGTCAAAAAGGTAGAGATCGATCCTTCCTTGCTGTCCGAAGACAAGGAAATTCTGGAAGACCTGCTGGCAGCCGCGGTGAACGATGCCGTTCGCCGGGTAGAGGCCAACCAGAAGGACAAAATGTCCGGCATGATGTCTGGCATGGGCATGCCGCCCGGCTTCAAGATGCCGTTCTGACGCCAGCCTGCCATCGGAATTGAGGAGTATTCATGGCATTCAGCCCCCTGGTTGATGAATTGGTGGAATCACTCCGGTGTTTACCCGGAGTAGGCCAGAAAACCGCCCAGCGTATGGCCTTTCACCTGCTGGAACGGGGTCGTTCCGGCGGCACCCGGCTGGCCGGCGCCCTGAGCCAGGCTATGGACGGCGTGCGCCGCTGCGACAGCTGCCAGAACTTTTCCGATACCGACATCTGCCAGATCTGCGAAAAGCCCGAACGCCGCACCGGTACCCTGTGTGTGGTGGAGAGCCCGTCAGATCTGCTGGCTATCGAGCAGGCCGGTGACTACCGTGGCAGCTACTTTGTGTTGATGGGACACTTGTCGCCCATCGATGGCGTTGGCCCGGAAGAAATCGGCATTGAACGTTTGCTCAGGCGGGTGCGCGAAGAAGGCGTTACCGAGCTGATACTGGCCACCAACCCCACGGTGGAAGGCGAAGCCACAGCCCACTATATTGCCGACCGACTGGATGGCCAGAATATCCTCATTACCCGGCTGGCCCACGGTATTCCGGTGGGTGGCGAGCTGGGTTACGTTGACGGTTTTACCCTCACACACGCCTTCCGGGGCCGTAAACCCCTTTCCGAATAACTCCAGGTTTTCCTATGACAGATAGCCCATTGGCCGCACCGGTTCCCCCGGCCCCCGAGACTGTCCGCTGGCTCAGCAGCCCGGCGGAGCTTGATCAGTGGCTGGAGCAGCTGGCGCCCGGCGCGCCGGTGGCGTTGGATACTGAATTTGAGCGGGTCTCCACCTTTTACCCCATCCCCGGCCTGGTGCAACTGGGCGGGCAAGGGGAGTACTGGCTGATTGACCCGGACGTAGCCGAAGGCTCGGCAGGGTTCCGCACTATGCTGGCAGACCCGGCTCGCCCGAAGCTGCTGTACGCCATGAGCGAAGACCTGGAACTGTTCCGCCACTGGCTGAACGTGGCACCGGCCGGGCTGCTGGACCTGCAGATTGGCGCCGCCATGGCCGGTGCCGGGTTCTCGCTCGGTTACGCCAAACTGGTGGAAACCCTGTTCGGAGAAGCCCTCGACAAATCCGTTACCCGCTCAGACTGGGTGTCCCGCCCGCTGTCGCCGGAGCAACAGCGGTACGCCATAGACGACATCCGCTTTCTGGAGCCCCTGTACAACTGGGTGATTGAAAAGCTGAAGCAGCGGAATCTGGAACAGGCCCTGGCCGAGGAATCCCAGCGCTTTGCCGATGAAGCCGCAGGCCAGGAAGATCCGGAGCAGCATTACCTGAAACTGCGCGGTGGCTGGACCCTCACCCGGGAGCAACAGGCCGTTTTGCGGTTGTTGGTGGCCTGGCGAGAGCGGGAATGCCAGAAGGTCGACCGCCCCCGAAACCGGGTGCTGAGCGATGGCCTGCTGATTGCCATCGCCGAACGCCTGCCGGGTTCACTGAGAACGCTGAATGACATCCAGGGCGTTCCCGGCGGTATCGTAAAACGCTATGGCGAGCACCTGCTGGAACTTGTCCGCGAAGGTCGGGAAGCCGATAATGCCAACCTCGAGCCAATCCCCCGGCCCCTTAGTCGGGACCAGCAAGCTGTCTATAAAAAGGTAAAGCGTTGCTTTAACAAAGTGGCGGAAGATCATGATATTCCGATAGAACTTCTGGCTCCCAGGAAGCGTATCGAGAAGGTGTTGCAAGACGGCACCCAGGCCGGAAACGAATTTTTTCAAGGCTGGCGAGGCGAATTGCTGAAGCCGGTAGAAACCGACATCGAGGAACTTCTCAGACCATGACAGACCGTGAATTCGTTTCGGTGTTTCGCAGCAGCAAGAAGATGGACACCTATATCTACGTACGCCGCGGCCAGGTTTGGGACGATCTGCCGGAAGCATTGCGGAGCATTTTCGGCAAGCCGGTCCATTCGATGGACCTGCTGCTGACACCGGACAAAAAACTGGCTCGTACGACCGGGAAAGAAGTCCTTGAAGCTATCCACGATAAATCCTTCTTCCTCCAGATGCCGGAAGAGCAGGAAACCTATATCGTCGATTTCAAGCGCAAGATCGAGCAGCGTCAAAAATGATTGCCGAGATTCCCTTCTGGCAGCGCAAGCGGCTGGATGAAATGACGCCGGCCGAATGGGAATCCCTGTGCGATGGCTGCGGCCTTTGCTGCCTGCAGAAGCTGGAAGATGAAGACACCGGCGAGGTGTACCATACCGACCTCGCGTGCCGGTATATGGACCTGGAAACCTGCCGCTGCACGGTTTACAGCGAGCGCCTTAAAAAGGTACCGGCGTGCACGGTGCTGACGCCGGACACGGTGAACGAGTACCACTGGATGCCGCAAACCTGCGCTTATCGCACCCTGGCAGAAGGCCGGCCGCTGGCGGACTGGCACCCGCTGCGAAGCGGCGATCCGGATTCCGTGCACAGGGCCGGTGTTTCAGTACGGGGCGAGGTGGTCTCTGAAGACGACGTTGCCGAACAAGACTGGGAAGAACATATCATTCACTGGGTTTTGTAATGATCGATACTGACGCCTCACTAGCATACGGGATTTTCTGGGCGGCCTACGCCGTTGCGTTTGTCGTGTTTTTCTACATGATGAAAGCGCTGTTCCGCCTGCTGCCACTATACGGGCTGCGCACCTTGCTGCTGGCAGCACTGGTTGTGT